>AR_comb_assmDRAFT_10309072_pt1 | contig 16856 bp, 12 predicted proteins | sample ArasoioldDNA_FD_10543 | JGI IMG/M metagenome (IMG submission 10543) | reverse complement strand
ATTCCTAATAATATTATCATTGATGTTGATCGTATTCGCAGCAGCAGTTTATACTGTTAGTGCAGCGTATGCAATGAGCAATATAACAAAGGGCAACGTAAGCAAAGCTATACCCAATTTGAACAATTCAACACATAACACAAGTAAAGCAATATATAACAATATAAGGGTATGAGACCGTGGAAATCATAGGATTATAATAAGATTGATTAACCTGTCAGCATTTTAGCTGTTTTATCTGAATGATATTTCTCTATTCCTAATCCTAGTTAATCGGAGAAAAGATGCTCTCCAAATAGTTGTTTTTATACAATGTTATAGTTCCATCCTTGTTTCGTTGAATGTACGACATTTGGAATAATCATGTTTCATCTCTTTTAGTGTATTTACCATGTGTTCTCCATTTTGGGTATGTGTTCCTATCGAGCTGGCATAATACTGAGTGTATGTAATCTTTTGCTTACCAAAATATGCTGATGTTTCTTAATGGCAGTATAAGACAAGCTATGTGTATGTCTATCTCTGGATTGAATCATAGTCGCCATCTTAAGACGGAAATTAAAATCCAATGATTACCGAGAGTAGTGCTAACCGACAGATTTATTCATACTCTTCCCATGAACCCTTATTTTCTCGTTTCTTTCTAATCTTAGCAAAAACCCAAAGTGAAATTCCAACAACAGCTGCTGCGATTGGATAGAAAGCAGTTATAGGAGTCCAGCTGACAAAAGTATCTTTAATTGCATCTAGAGGACCGATTGGTGGCAATATCGTCACGGTTAAATATGCTGTCTTTAATGGAATGGTAGCACTCATTTGATTAATAGTACTCTTACCCCTTAGCAATGTTGAACCTATCTTCGGAAAAGACGCATTTGGGAGTATTCGGATCGTATAAGGTGCGTTATATCTATATGTTGCATTTGTCAAAGCCTTTAAGTGCAAAAAAGAAGTAGTCATGGCTGCAGGAGTCAAAAATTCTTGTTTAGGAACCAAATTTACTTCTATACCGCTAGATTGATTTGTAGAAAAAGTAATCCTTGGGCTAGAGTGTATGCTAGAATTGACTCTCAGTTGAACATCCTTCACGTCTCCTGGTCTTAACTCCACAGAGTTTGGCATCGTCGAAACTGTAAATTCAGGTATTGGAACGTATATAGCATTGTCACTATCGTCAACTATTAGGCACTGATTTTCGTTTTTCGAAAATCGGTCTTCTAACGAGAAGAATCCGATGTATGAATCTGGTGAATTTATAGATTGAAGATTGAAGTTTAAAGTAACTCGACCCTTTGCTTTTCCACCAGCTTCTGGATTATTATCGAAGAAGTTGGTAAAATTACGAGTCTCCGATACAATTCTACTATCATTCGAGGACAATTCAATTACATCCCTTGTCCAATTATGTGAATCTATATCCCAAAACACAGTAACTTCGTAATCTGGTTGAGTGGATTCATAAAATGAGTTAATATGGATATACATCGAATAACTTGGAACGTGTCCAAAAGGTTTTTCTTCAAACGGAGCAGATAGCCAAAGAGTAGCATTCAAAGTCTTTCCATCGCTGAAATAACTGATCGCTTCCAGATCAGGATATGTAATATAATGTTGTATTCCTGTACAGTTTGATATATCATCTAGGGGAGAAGCGTCCCAATCATGTGGCACATCCGTGATTACTTGACGGGCAAAAGGAGGAGACATAGCAAAAGCATCAGGGATCGGAATCCTATATGATGATAGCATGACAATTAACAAAATCAAAATTAATGCAGGATAATTCGATATTCCAAATCTTCGCGATTTAGGATAGATCATGTATTTATCAAAGTATACATAGAGTTAAATAAGATTTTCCGAATATTACAGTAATTTGATACTTCCGATGAAGACATATAAAGGTCATTTCTATAACCCATATGGTTAGCTGACCCCTTACCATGCAAGGGTACATAGATCTAGTTGTTGAATGAGTAAACCTACGAGCCGCTGCGAAAGTAGCCTTGAGATCTAGATGTGCTCAGCTTAGTCCAGCTACACATATTGAGAATATGAGAAGAGGAGGTTAGAGAAGGATCTTTTCTCAGAGTGTTTTTATCTGGATCTATAAAACGCTTGTACATACATTCATATATACTCTTAACTATGGTGAGGTACTGCCTATTCCATGCGTAAATTTGGATCAATTTTGGTAAATGGGAATTTGATTAAAGATCTTACAATTTGGTACATGGTATCATTATTAGCAATTTTTTTTCCCTACATGTTTCCAGTGGCCCTCGCTCAGTCAATATCATCGTCACCGTTTGTTAACGGTTCCAAAGCTTATGAAAATCCCATAACGGGTGTAACAATGCATTACCCTACAAACTGGCAAAAAATTGAAACTCCCAACAGCGCCGCATTTGCCAGTTTTTTTGCACCGCAAACTAAGCCTGGTCAGGATGAAGCAATGATTAAGCTGTTTGGCTGGTGCCCAAATCCAACATCAAACTTTTACACTTCTAGTTCAGTGCCCATAAATGAAATTGCAAATAAGTTGGTTAAAATACATCAATTTGATCTCGAAAATTTTCATCTTTTAGACTTTACTTGTAATTCTAATGCTTCAAAATGTGATCTAAAGTTCACATATACTGACTCAAATGTCCCAGTCATGGCATCACAAAGACTTGTCGTGGTAGCTTCACAACCTCCCAGGTCACATAGTGGTAACCTGTATTCGTTAGAATATTTAGCATATCTACCATTCTATAATAAATATCTACCAACTGCAATTCAGATGCTAGATTCATTTACCATACGAACGACACCAGTCAAGTTCGTGACGTATGAAAACGCCACCTATGGAGTAAAAATGCAATATCCTGCTGATTGGATAAAAAAAGAGAAGATAGGGCACACGGAGATCGGTTCGACTGGATTAATTGTTTCCTTTCGATCGCCATATCCTAATGAAACAAAGAGTCCTGTCCTATCCCTTGGGCTGCTCGGGATAGATATTACGAAAAGAAAATTCAATCAATCACTTACGGATTTTATCTACTTTTATAAGTATAAGCTACAAAAAGACCATCCTGAGGTTAAGATTAATCAGTCAAAAGCTAGAACTCTTGCAGGCAATCCTTCCTATCAGATAACCTTTACTGATGACAAAGGACTTGAATTTACTCAAATCTGGACAATATATAATAACAGCGTATATCATATTACCTATCCAAGCAGAGATCCTTATATAAAATCCTGTTTTCCAAATTTACCGCTTATACAAGCTATGATAAATTCATTCCAGACAGAAAAATAATCCATTCTTTGGTGTTACTATAGTAGTAATCTTTCTTTATAACATTATTCTCAATCGCCTGAAAATCATATCCTTTGTCAAGGTAGAGGTTCTGTTTCTTTTTTATTAACCTTGATGATGGTCTTTTAACTACGATATTATCCAGCGTGTTTATAGCGCCGTCATATCATACATACTAGCCGCAGTTATAGCAACAGCTAATGGAATACCTTGTCCATCAGACAGGTCTAATTGAGTGTTAACATGTACTAAGTTTATTAGGATGTGAGACTTCGTCCTGCATCAAGCAGATAATATCTAGATTTTTACATTATCACCCAAAGTGATGATACTAATCATATCAATGGTATTGATGGATTCTGGAGTTATTCAAAGATGCGGATGAATCATTCTCGAGAAGTACCCCGACAGTTCTTTCACTTGCATCTTAAAGAAATAGATGTTTAGATTTAACCAAATTGACTAAGATATCTTCCGATTACTGTCGAACATCATTCTAAAAACTATTCCAACTTCTTAGGTATTAACTAATATTATAGGCTTCAATTGATACAGCCTATCTCAATTATATCTTCAATTTCTCCATCTAAGTGTATGACAATTCTGAAATAGCAAAGAATAGCTCTGGGCAGCTGCAATCGTCTCCCTTTACAGGCGACCGCAGCAGGAAAGTAAACCATTAATTTATTGTTAGTAGATCGTCCACGCTATGGCCTTGTATTAGTAAATCAAATTTAGACGAAGAGATGTGATAAGAGCAGTATTATAGATCCAAGCTTATTTGGGTGTTGGAAATATCTAACGCTTTAAATTCCGGCAATTACTGACTATGTTGCTAGGGCACTATCTATAGTCGTCCAATAATCGTAGGTTTCGTAGTACCAAACAGCCCACAAGGTTTGTAAACTATCCTACTGTACACAAGCTACCAATTATGCTGACTATTGAGTATTTTATACGACATTGGGTCATACGTACTGGCATAAAAGGATTCAGAGAAAGCGGAGATATTTCACAAAATCGAGCCTTATCTGACCTTCCTTAATATCCATCAATTAGAAAGGACAGTGCATGCACATACAGACAAAGGTGAAGGAATTGGAAGAATTTAATCGGTCACTAAGACAACGTGATAAAGTAAAGGATGATGTTATAGCCCAACTATCCGAACAACGTGTATCTTTATCAGTATGGTTGCAGGAAATAGAGAGAAGACCGCAGTAAATTGGAATGTTAGAATTGCTTAGTCAAGAGAAAGCCCTGATCTACTGCATATACTAGCAGAACGACCAGTCTGAGATACAGCATCTAATCTCGCTATTTAAATTCAAATCGACTTACAGATCCAAGCACTTTCTAACATGGTTATGCCCGTAAGAAAATCATTACAACTGCCAAATATTAGATTACTTATCATATTTCAATATACAGGACAGACCAGTTATATCAATATGGCCAAGTAATTATAGTAAATGATTTAAATCCGTGATATCTGACTAACCATGGTATATTAAGAGGTGAGCGCCATGTCTGATGGTAAACAAGAAGAACTTTTAATTACGGCAGTAGGAGATACTACGTGTAGTGATGACGCCAGAAGGACATTTCAGAGTGTAGTTAACGAAGAACCACATCTCAACTTGTTCCTAGGGGATTCTGCTTATGAACATGATGCGACCTGTTTTATTGATATATTTAAATCGTTTAATGGTCTGAAAGAAAAGACAATTTTTACAAGAGGAAATCATGATGATAAGGAAAATGAAAGTGACACAGTCAGAACACAACTTGAAACCTATTTTGATATAACAGAGTGGACAGTTACAAAACAAGTAGGTAACGTTTATGTCATATGCATGAATAGTCAGGATCCAGATTGGGATTTAAAAAATAAGGAACAATATAATTGGGTTAAAGCTAAATTGGAAGAAGCATCTAAACTGAGAGACAAAGAAAATAAAATAGACTGGATTATTATTCTGATTCATAGACCTCTCTATACACTAAAAGGAGGGCATACACCTGAAAGAAAAGCAAGAGACATATATCAACCATTATTTGACCAGTATCAAATAGACCTTGTTCTGCATGGTCATTCCCATAACATGCAAAGAACTCTACCTATAAAGTACGGAGGATTAGACCAAGAGCCTCTTGTAACGAAATCTAATTTGGACTTTAGTCAGGACCATGGACAAATCTATATTGTATCTGGCGCTGGCGGAAGAATGTTGTACCAATTTGATGAAGGAAAAAATAGATGGACACCATTTGCTTACGATAGTGGCTATGGATATCATCTCTTTGTAGTTAAAGGTCGACAAGTTGAGATATATGCAAAATCAAATGAAGGACAGATTTTGGAACAAGTTACGGTCACAAAGTAGACAAAGTGACATTTCATTACAAACTAATCCGCATCATATAATTCATTGTGACTAGATCGAGTATTGCTTTCGATCGCGTAGATTATCTATATCATATTATAACCGAGTCTTTTCGACTTTTCAAGTGTAACCAGAATTAATGTTTATAAAAAGATTTGAAGGAATTCACTATAAAATTGTAACCTTAATAATTCTAATAAAACTAGATCCACTGGGGGTAATTTGTGTTGCTCAATTCTCGGGAACCTTTTCACGGCTCATTCGGTCTAAATTGCTCTGCTGGCATCTCTGCCTATCTATCTCTCATTATCAATTTTGAAAACCTAGTCAAGCAGTACGGCCAGCCTGATAAAGGCATAGTTTACAAACACAGTACTGCAAAGTCTCTTACCTAATTATTGTTTTATGTAAACATAAGGTATTAACAATATCAAATTATCAAATATCTCAATATACAGATTAAGATAATTCTGACACTAGTTTTTTTATTTTTATTTTAAATTCTACGATATTCAACAACTCTTATCATTATTATTTTGAATATATATTTCGTACTCCAAAGTTACAGATTGATAAATGTATCTATCATTGGGAATATTTATTTATTGTCTCGGTATCGATATTCTTATAAGCATCCACCTAAACACTTGTGGATATGTATTTAAACCCTATATTAGGAACATGTGCTTGTAGTGAGAGTAGATATGTCTGATGATGATAGCTTCAAGAGTGTTATAGGCAAAGGACTTGAGCACGTACCAAAGAAAAATGAGAGACATAATGTAGGCGGCCATAAAACATGGAGAGAAGAGCTTGCCATTGATCAACCAGGCCCTGACTTTCAGGTTGATTATGTCGTACAGGTAGGCGATAGCAAAGATGAAGTTACCATAGAATACGATGGTCTTCGACATTCTGGTAGTAATGATCGTACTGGAGATAAAATACGATACCCAATAGGTAACGGTGACATAACATTTACCAAACAAATAGATACAGACTATAAAAATACTTACACCCCAGGTCAAAAAGAGGGGGTAGAGCGTGGAAAAGACAAATATGAACCATTACAAAAAGGTAAGATGTATGGACTTAGAGTTGTAAAACGAAATGACGGACAAAACACAGTGCATGTGGCATATATGCAGGATTTAACGGAGGATGGCAGCTCAAGCGGCCCTCTTAAGGAACTCATGCATGTTACAGACCACGGACAGTTTAAGGATAAGGATGGCAATTCATCAAAACCTAGGACGGACTACAAGCCGGATTGGCGTGTAGGGCCACGTATAGATGGAAAGAACAGTGAGCATGAACCGCCGTATACAAAGGGAGTCCTCGTCAAGAAGCTTTAGGGCACCTTCAAACACATGTTTATTACCATATTCAGATTCCAATCGTATGCGAAACAAAATTCGCTATACTATGTCGTAGATGTATGACATGGTTCTATTTTTTTCCTATAAACGCGCGAAGTATTTGAAAATTATAACTGAATTCCTTTTGTATATATTCTAGAATGATTGTGTAATTATATTGAACTGGAGTGCCAGGCATGTACCCAAAATTAAATCCTATTACCTATGGAATGTTATTACTCATTTTGGTATCGTACTAATCCATATTTGCAATCACTTAATTATTCAGATCCTTTCTAATTTCAAGCGAACAATACAAATCGCCCTCCCGTTTATGTATTGCCAGCCGGACGATATGATAGTCATTGAAATTTAGGACGCTACCTTGACGTAAAGATTATCGTATATTTAAGATGAGTTTGTTTGTAAATTGGATAAGAATTCCTATTCACTACATTCTTTAGTTAAGAATCTGTATCCTAAAAGAATAAGTATATTGTATTATATACCTCAATATATATAACATGTATGCAAATCACAGAGTACAATTTGACAATTAGCGTACCGTTATTGGTTGTGACATTGCTTATTATGGTAAATCAAATAGGACAACAAGTCTATGCTGTATCTGCATCTACGTCTGGATATAGTAGTGGATGCTCTGACGCGCAACTATCCAACCCAGTAGATAGATATATTAACCAAACCGGAAAGGGTGCAAGTTTTCATAGTAAAGCGTTTATGCAATCATATAATGAAGGCTTGGACGTCTGTTCAGGTAAGTCAAACAGTCAGTTTAAGAGTGGCGGTAATTCTAATGGCACACTCGCAGTGCAGAGTCCCTATTGGATACCTCGTGATATAGATCAGGGACCTGGTTTTAAAAATATTGCAGTATTTATGGATAACGTCGACGCAAGTCACAATACTACTTACTCTGAGGTATGTGGCCGGTCGGGATGCCATAATGTTATGAATAAAGCTAATTATAGTGATATTTTAAAGGTATGTCTAGAATCCGAGGTTGCTAATATAACGCAAAAGGCATGCCATAATATAGATACTGCTAAGGAGTTACATAATTCAGGCCAGGGGAATACGGGAACTGTCAACGCTGGTATCTTTGTATTTCCTCCAGACGATAAAAAAATAAGAGGATGCATAGAGGTTTCGAATATATATACCTGTGAAACAACACAGGTCTTTGACACTGGGCATGGGTTAGTAATGCACCTGGACACACAGGAGGCATACAATAATTACTTTGATTATTATTCTGGCTACTAAACAATGTTCAACATATGATTGAAATAATTGCAGCATGTTCAGTCCCACGATCATATTCTCACGCTAGTCTTATGGCGACTACTTATATTATCCAAGGATTAGAACAGCAAAGATATTCACGGCTTACTGGTTAGTTTGAAGAGGAGTTGCTCTTGCTAAGTGTTTTTATACATAGACGTTATTTACATTAAAGTATATATAATTACTAAAATGGAATTGGTGAAGATATTTGATCCAAGCAATGAATTACTAATTCTGTCTGTAAACTTCTGCAATGTTGTAAAATGTGGGATACGTAATAATCGTAGAAATAACCTTAGGTAGTATGTCTCTAACAACCGGCCAATCCTAATAATCAATTTGATCCTATTTATGAAGATACAGCAAGTCTATTTCCAAAGGTTTCTGTTTAAGGTAAAACTAGTCTGTTAACACTTTATGTTATATACCATTGCCTAAATTAAAACTGTTCAATCATATTCTCGTGCTAGATGTATTAAAGAGTCTTAATTCGTAATTGCCATCTATTTATAGTATGAAGATACTTCTAGCTGGGCACCATCTAAGCAGATGGGGTGAAACCTGTGCAGCATTTAAGATGCTAATCAAGAATGATACTAATCGGATAATAGGAGCCCCATATTCTGGGTCCTCATGCGGAGGAAATTATTAACATATTTTCACTAGCTATAAGATTGGTCTTACCACAAAGGATCTAAATGATCCAATATTCTATACTTACCAGACCAACTCTTACGATATACTTTATATGCTATAATAAAATATCAAAAACTGTGTATCATAAAAAGCTGTAAAAAAGAATAGAGTATGAAAAGAATGATAGATGACCGAAAATAATATATATATAGCTAAAAATTTTGATATAATGTACAAATATAATTTCTCATATGTTGTAGTTTCAGTCATTGGAATGTTATTCCTTCTACAATTTAGTGCGCTGAAAGAATATACTATGGCACAAGAATCATCATCTAATCAATCCCAGATAGTGGTAGCCCAGAACCCTGTAGAAAAAGCTAACCTTGAAAGATTTGATAAACTTGATTTTCAAGCATGGAATAACAGAAATTGGACACTCTTTAGAGAGTTACATGCACCCAATGTATTAGTTGTAGACTTTAATGGCCATACGACAAGAGGTATCGAACAGCATGTTCAATGGGCAATGGCAGCGAATTCAGGCCAACCAGAAAGCAGAGTACTAGCCCATCCAATCAAAATTGCTGCAGGAAATTGGACAGCAGTGACTGGTACCTCACCAGGGAACTTTACAATGGTTACAGTTGCACACTGGAAGGACGGCAGAATAGCTCAAGAGTACTTGTTCATGCAGAATCCTAGTACAGCGATTAGAGGTTAGCTTGGGATTCATTATTATTGTAACGGCATTGATAATAATGTCTGCTGCTTCTTTGGGAATACTCCAAAGAGCCCTCCGGTGTAATCGAAATTAAGGCTTTACTTCTCAAGGCAAGCAAGTCTTCTCTAAAATAGATTGATTAAATATTGATTACTTTTCATAAGTTGTAAGTTAAATTGCTAATTTAGTATCCTAAAGTTTTCTTAAAATAATGCGAGAAATCTGTGACCAGTGCCGCTAGAAGGATATGCATGAAGTTGATCATCATAATTTCACCTAATAAGTGAATCGACTTGGTAGTGATCCTAATAGTTGTAGATCTACCAATTACTCGCCATTCCATAGTAATTTGCAGATTCTAATATTGATAACGAATTAAAGATCATAAATACAAAATACCCGAGTCGACCATTCACATACGAAGATCGAAGTATTTGAAATTTACATATACTACTATGTGTTATTATTGTTTTTACTGATGTTTATTACACGGGAATATTAGGATTCTACAACCTGTTGATATTATTGCTTCTACAAGTCTAATGTCTATTTATGTGGTCGTTTACACTAAAGGGCGAGGTTTTGGAACTGGTCAAACAAGTTCTGAGGAAGTTTATTACACATTACCAACAAATTACGCGTCCATCCTTTAATATTTTCTGGTATATGGAAATATTCTTTTCTACTTATAGGATCACTGCTGCATTCACTGTATGTTAGTTGCACTCGATACTGGATGAATTTCCATGTGGCCTCCCTCTTTTATGTCCTGCTGGTATCTACCTGTAACCGATAAATGTTCTCCTACCTTGGGTGTAGCCAATGAAATTCCTTCATTTCATCAGGTTTTGAACAATCACCCTTATGTACAGGCTCATTATTTGTATTTGGTCTTTGACATATCATTTCTACCCAAATCCCACCATGCATTTTGGGAGATTTGGTATTGACAGAAGTGACCATACTTGAAAATGGTTTATCCTGCATCAAATGGTTAATAAGGTTTGCTTTATAGCTGAAAAAATCAAAAGTATGCAAACCGATCACATCTTATAGAACGCCGGAATCATCAAAACGAGATTCGAAGTTGTTCTCTATAATGGAAAAAGAATTGTGATGTTTTGAAAGAAATACTATAGATGATGGTATAGTTTATGCAAATATTTCGGCGCCGAAATATGTTTATGTTAGTGAACTTCTATCTGATATCATTCCGAACCAATCAAAAATGGTTTGATTTTTAGTTGTGATATATTCAATTCTTCAGTAGGATTATCAATCATATGTGATGAACGTGATATATGTGATCCAGATTCACTCTCAAAAGTATTTGTCAACTATCGTTGCAATTGTTTTTGTTACATACAAATTATTTTCTACTTCATCATATACATCACATTCATCACGATCAGCACATGCACTACCTCCATTATTGATTAACGTATACTCATTATTGGATAAAATGATAACAAGCAGACCACTTATTCTCTACAAGATATGAAAACTATCCTACTGTACACTAGCTACCAATTGACTATTCTGTGTATTTCATAGGTCATTCTGGTTCAACATATTGGCATAAAAAAGATACAGAGAAAGATGAGATATTTCGTAAGATTGGAATGATGTCCGATGCACTTTCCATAAACCAAGAGGGTGAGCTCAACAATTAAAAATCAATACAATTACTTAAAGATCTTTCTTGATCCCTTTTATATGTAAGGATGGTGATTTAATTAATGTCTGTTAGACTGTATTGGAATATCTATTACCTTAAAATTACCGAGATAGGTAATATCTCATGTGCATAAATTGTCCAGTCACTTAGGAATTATAGTGGTGCTAGGAATTCTTATTGTGATTAATGCTGTTGCTACATCAGCTACTTATAATATAGCGAGTGCACAAACTGCTATGACTGATATAAAAGGCCTCGGGAATTACCAAATTGGATTTAATGCAAAATTTCTACGATTCAATATATTAATAAGTCAGAGTGATGCAAATTCTAACAATATCATGTCTCCAGCCAAATCATCCAAATCATCAATCGAAAATCTCAATAAAGAGATAAACGTAAAAAACATGTCGTCTTTCACACCTGTACTACCTTCTAATTCTAGTGCCAAAATTATTCATGCACCCCTTGTCCCAAATCCTGAGGCATATGAAAAAGCAAAGGCAGATGCAAATAAAATGCATTCGACTAATATCAGTGATACTCCTATTCTTAGAAAGATTGTTCCTAATGAAACGGGAGCCACAGCATCAAATATAGAACAAACTAATGATTCAGCTGGAAGGTAAGCTTGCCGGCGCTTCTCGTCTGATTCTTGCCTTAAGCTTCTATTTAGTATCTACGTTAAATCAAGCCCAAATAACGTATTGTATCATTTTGTAGCACCAGGTTTGTGGTTTTGTGGCATTATTGTTTAGTTTGCAGAATAGAATAACTACATTTACCCTATATTTGGGAAAATTATTAATATAATCCCATGATACTAATATATTATATTCATTTTAACCAGGTACGATCTTTATGTATAATAAGAAAAAACAGAACAATCCAGTATACAAAGAGCTGAGTTTTGGCTTTTTGGCGGGCCTATTGATTGTTATGGTCATATCTACCTCACTTCTAAACTATGGAATAACACCAAGTATGGCCCAGACGTCACAGTCCGCTGCTAACCAGTCAGCTGCTTTAGCAGAAGGTCTATCCAACGTTAATTCACTAGGATTACCAGTTAACAAGACTATGACGATACAACCATTTGGCAAAACAATGGCAGTAAAAAATTTACCGGTCATTCCGAAGTCTAAAAGTTTAGCTCTAACTGGGACTAAGCTTAAAATAACTAAGCCTGAGCTTTCACCTTTTCCACGAACGCAAGAAGCTGTTAAGACGCTTGCAAACAAAGGAGTTACCAAGATGGTAAACGCAAACATTAAGAGAATATCGCCAGCTCAGATTAAGGCGGCTAATACTTCAGCAAACGGTTCTAGACCTGCAATGGCGATAAATCAGACTTTGCCTGCGGGACTCAATTATAGAGATGGAGGTGGCTTTACTCCCCCGGATATTCAGACTGCTGCTGGCGGCACTCATATGCGCACACAGATATTTGAAATGGTTAACCTTGCAGGCAAAATATGGCCCAAAAACATGCCTAGCCAAGCTATAGGTCCTTTTGCCCTATCATCCTTCTTCCAAACTGGCGGTGACAGTCTCTCAGATCCACAAATTGTATTTGACAAGCAGAGCGGTCATTGGTTTTCGTCGATCATAGATATTGACAAGGGCAGCGTAATCGTTGGTGTTTCAAATAGCGATGATGCCTCAGGAAATTGGCACTTTTATTCTCTTTTCAATAGAGGAGCCAATAGAATACCTGATCAACCTATAATTGCCACATCACAAAAATATTTTATGGCTAGCGTAAATGATTTCGTTGGGACAAATTTCTATCAGGGAGCAGAGTACGTGATTGCAAACAAAACAGAAATGGTGATGAACGCTGGCACCTTATCTCAGTTTGATTCTGGGCCTGATCCCACTGCATTTTCAGTACACCCAGTACAGTCGCTTGATTCAAACCCATCTGCATACATGGTAAGTGTTGGCCCAGCCCCTTCTCCTACACCTACCCCGACGGATCATATCACTCTATACACAATAAACGGTCCTTGTGGGCCTAGTGAGTGTAATCTACAGGTACAACAGACAAATATTCCTTTAACTTTTCCAGCTACGACTCCTCCGTCAGCAAACCAGCCAGGACATCCAACAAGCCTCGATACGGGAGATGGACGACTACTGACTTCTGCTTCATCAAGTGGGAAAATTTGGTTAGGCTTTGAGGATAACTGTCCATCTCCATCCGGATCAGGCAATACTGCCTGCATTCGACTGGATCAGATTGACCTGCTTCCTCCGAGTGGAGGAACGCCAGTGTTAGCACAAGACTTTGACGTTGCAACGACAGATGATTCGGATATTTATTATCCAGCATTGAGTATAGATGGCACGGGTACCATGCATTTCGTCTTTGGAATTTCTTCGACTTCACAATTTCCGAGCGTTTTGCTTGCTGATGAAAGCCTATCGACAGTTTTAGTCGCAGCAACGGGAACATTTCCTCAGACTGATTCAGGAGGTATTCCATTTAGATATGGAGACTACTTTGGGGCAAGCATTGATCCAGACGGTTCTACCATTTGGACTGCCGGCGAATACGTGGACTCACAAATACGAGGATGGACAACGCAGATAACATCTATAACACCATAGTATATACTTAGAAATCTGAAAAGAATTGAATGGTGCCAGTAGGGACAGCAAACTCTGGTGCCATACGTATTTATTTTTTTTATCCGAACGGTCCTGTTAACTTAGACATCCTTCCACCCACGTGGATAAATGAATGTAGTACTTGATTTTATAACACTACTGTGTATAAATTTGCGCGCGTGCGGAAGCTATATTTTCACACAGCCCTTGCTATCTCTAGACGCAGTATTTAAGATATAGACTTCTCAATTGGAGATTGGTAATATATAGAAAATGGGCTGGAATAGACCTCACCTTACCAACCCGTAATACGTCCCACTTTGACATTTCAAATATTGATTTTTAGTAGTGTGTAGTTATGTAAAATGAGCGTGAATAAATTGTCTGATCTCCAAATTACCATATTTATTAACTTAGAAATGCTTTGTAGCTGTTGAGTCTTTCGCAAAAATGTGATTTTACTGTTGTTTACTACTGTTTATTGAGCGTGACCGATCTTGTTGTTAGATAATTTAATACATTTAACATATTCAAGTGGACCATGTACAATACTGATCAGACATCTTTCCATGATCTGTTCAGACTGTAAATTATAGCTTAGCCTTTAAGAATCCGTTGTACCAGATTCTAATACATGGTCTCCAAACTCACTTCTGTAAAGAATCTTTATTGGTATACTTTCTACAATTATGATCCCGCATGGACCATATATCATCTTTGATACCACAATCTTCACATATCCAGATATCAGAATGTTGAAAGATACGATTAATATGTCCTGCATTACGTGGACTTTTCTGTTGCGATGTATCTGATTCTTCTGTAAGACTGTTACTCCTATGTGTTGTATGTGATGCATGTGATGTCGATTCAGCCTTATGATTATCGCTATTAGTATCGTTACTACTATTCTCTTTACTTAGTATGTCTGCATTATCCTCTTCATCACATGCATCATATATATCACATATATTACATGCACTACCTCCATTATCGGCTAACTTATGTTCATTATCCCATTTCAACACAACAGGTTTCTCGCTTATTATAATTACTTGACTGTGGTTTCGTAATCTTTCAAGGATAGGTCTTAACTTACTATTTTCTCTTAACTTGTACTTTTCTTCTACGTAATGTTTGACCCTCGTATTCTTTTCACATACCACTTTCATCAAATCTTCAAACTGCGTCGCGTAATATGAACCCTGTAAGATTTCAATACAGGTGTTGTAAGCCTCATCACTAGGATTCGTAACGACATTGACCACTTGTTGAAGTTGCTGTATTATCACATTGTAAAACTGTTGTGCCTCATAAGCATCTTCGTCATCTACCACAGTCTTCAGCTTTAATCTAGCAATCATTTTAGCTATAATTAAGTGATTCCAGTAATCTAGGTGAACCAAGTATGTCAAGCACTTTCAAAAATGTGCTAGTTAAAGCCGGAAGACGCTATTCGATTCAAATACACGAATGGACTGTCAGACTAGCTACTATGTGTATTTTGAATGAGATATGGAAAATTTAGATGGACTAGTTGATAATATATAGACTAGTTTATAATATAATGTACAATCTTGACTGAATTAATTGTTGGAATGCTCGTACAAGTCATTGGTCGAGTATAAGAAGTCAGATAATCATATTGATTGTTCTCTTTCTTTTTCTTGTTCACTTGATGATTTATTCTGGTCTCTAACCCTGGTAGAACTAGACATCTACAGCAGGTTAGATGCGTGTCCAAATATGAGGACACCCTACGATGATTATCTTTTGGGTAATTGTAAATTCCAGAAGATAAATATCTGTTGAAGACAGAATAATAACAGATGATAATTGGTGGCCAATGATGATGAGTTCAATTTAGCAAGTTGATAGAATAGATTAAAGATCCATCAAGTTATGCTGATTACGAATTTTTTCCCTGCCACAGAATTGTTTTCCCAGCTTCTTTTATATTGCATCTTTATAAGAGTTGTTCCTAAAGATATACCTTTGAAAACAAAAGTATCTGTACCAGATGCTCCCATGAGCAGAGAGGATGGCTTAAAGCTATGAGAAATCAATTCCACAATACTGGCATTAAATATTGGTATCCACTCATAACCAGTCGTGGGATTTGATTCAAGGTATAGATTAAACTCTTGATCTTTCTTTGTAGAAATAATATTTTCCTGCTGGCGGCTATCGGTTTGGTTTTCTAGGTTACTGGAATTAACCGCAGTAGAATTTATTTCATATTTAACTACTCTTACTAGATTTAAAGCCTTTTGATAAATACCTGATATTGCCCAGCCTAACTGCATCTGACTACAGACTAGACTTGTAGAAAGAACAAGGACAATAACTACACCTTGTATTTTCCAGCTGTTGATTTTTATAAACATAATTATCAGAAGGATCAGCGTCCTAGTTTAGATTTAAATTAAAGCACTTGAAAGTACTTGACAATTTACTCTTTATATCGTGTACCGAGTTTTTTGGTGGAACGAGTATAATGGGATTTATGATTACAAAGTAATAACCCAGCAATTATGCAATAGGCAACTGATAGATACGAGATAGTCATGCAGACTACTAGTATTTTGTATAGTTAGCCATGAATCAGAATGTTCTGAAGCAGATTCTTATCAGACAGATTTATCAACTTACATAGCCATCAAAAGAAGACATATTTCATCAACATAAGCAATGTCATAATCTTATGATATCGCTGCACTTATTTTAAGCCTCTCTAAAATCGCATAGAGGAACAGTACAGGTACAATGTATTAATGGATTAATATGCGATATTTTAAATTAGGCGCAAAAAGTGAGAATATAACATCTCATCATGAATGCCCTT
>AR_comb_assmDRAFT_10144672_pt1 | contig 16870 bp, 17 predicted proteins | sample ArasoioldDNA_FD_10543 | JGI IMG/M metagenome (IMG submission 10543) | reverse complement strand
GGTCCAGCGTAGTCTCGCGCTCTTTCATCTCACCATCGACAATTTTCTCAACTTGATCGACCTTCAACTTCCCGCCAGTGTTTTCGAGTTTCTTAATTACGGAGCCGTCCGCATTGGCCAGCACTGCCACAGGTAGTTTTGATTCGCCGAGAATGTCTTTCAATTCTGGCGTCTTAGAGTCGGCCACCGACATTGTGATGCACTGCGCTGAATACAGAGTAAGGAGACGTGAAGACCGTAGACTCGAGTTTTTTAGTTCGTCATTGGTGGCCGGAAACCAGTAGAGAGTCAGTCCCTTATTACTGGTCGTGGCGGTCTTTCCGTCCCAGATTTTCCAGGGTACATGATAGACAGGCACTGCCGGTCCATTATTCCCGCCGCCTCCGCCAACACCGCCGGTTCCACCCCCGCCTCCTCCGCCACACGTGGCCCAAACTGGAGACATCGAAAAGATCACGATCAGGAGACTGGCAAGTAGTCGAGAGAGCGGATTGTTCATGTGAGATACCTTTCTATAGTCCGCGTAACGCCTTACGCGACCTCTAAGATTGCCGATTTTTGGGACTTCGGGAGACCTTTAACCTGCCTGGGAGCCCGTTATAGCACAACATACCCGCAACTAAACAGTTGAGACCCACTGTTTCCCTTAGCCGCCAGCAAGAGGGATTAACAGGTTCTTGGAGACTTGTTTTACACTCTCCGCGATGTGTTGCTATACCAGATTCATTGGACTAAAAGCGAAGGCGCCATCTCTGGTGCTAATCTCAGTTCTTACTTTTGGTGCTGCCGTATTATTTTATTCAAACCTTTCGGTATCCGGCGCAACACACCAGGATTTCCCTACCACAGATACCGGCCGCTATTCATTGCAAGAAGATGCTTCTCAGGTCTATCAGCGGACATGTCGGGAGTGTCATGGCGATTCAGCTAATCAGCGCTTTTATCAACGCCTGTCGGAGGCCGAACTGATACAAACCATCCTCAAGGGCAGGATGATGGAAAAGCCTCCCGACATGCCTGCGTTTGAGGAAAAAGGCGTAACTGCTGAACAAGCCCGCGAACTAGCTCTGTTTATGCAAGAGTTGCGAAAGCAAAGCACCAAAGACTAAAGCGGCACTCTTACACAACTATTACCCTGTGGTGTATTAGACAATATAAGATTTACTGCATCTGTGTTTATATGTACAAGTTCGCCGAGCCGTGCCCGGCCAGTCGCTGAGAGCCCGAGGAGACAACATGAAGATTTTGCTAGTCAATCCGGAGTTTCCTGAAACTTACTGGAGCTTCCGCCACGCATTACCATTTGAAGGGAAGCGGAGTGTGTTTCCTCCACTGGGTCTTTTAACTGTGTCCGGACTTTTACCAAAAAAGGTCGAGCGCAAACTGGTCGATCTAAATGTCGAACGCCTAAAGCCATCGCAGATAGAGTGGGCAGACATGGTTTTTATTACCGGTATGTTGGCCCAAAAAGAGTCGCTTCATAAAGTAGTTGGTATGTGCAAGGAGCGCGGCAAACAAGTGGTGCTTGGTGGTCCATATGTGACCAGCACCATCGAGGCGCTGCCGTATGCCGATCATATTTTTCAAGGTGAAGCAGAAACTACCCTGCCCCAGTTCTTCAAAGATCTGGAACAGGGTAATGCCAAACGAATTTACAAAGCGCCGGAAAGACCTCCGATGTCGATTGCGCCGGCCCCTGACTTTGGCCTGATCGACATGCGTAAATACAGTTGTATGTCGGTTCAGTATTCGCGCGGGTGTCCATTCTCCTGTGAGTTCTGCGACATCATCGAAATCTACGGTCGTATTCCACGAACCAAAAGTAACTCACAGATGATCGCTGAGTTCGACGCTCTAAACGCGCTCGGTTGGCGCGGCCAGCTGTTTATTGTTGACGACAACTTCATTGGTAATAAGAAGAACGTTCGTACTCTATTGCCTGATCTCGCAGCCTGGCAGAAGAAACATGGTTATCCCTTTTCTTTGTTGACCGAGGCAAGCGTGAATTTAGCCGATGATAACGATTTACTGGTGGCCATGAAGGAAGCGGGATTTCGGCGAGTGTTTCTTGGGATCGAAACGCCGGTCGAAGAGAGTTTGAAAGAGGCTCAGAAGTCTCAGAACCGCGGTAATCTGCTCGACTCTGTCAGGAATATCCAGGCGCACGGGATGGAGGTCATGGCAGGATTTATTGTCGGATTTGACAATGATCCGGATGACATTTTTGAGCGGCAGATCAATTTCATTCGTGAGAGTGCAATTCCGATGGCGATGGTCGGCATGCTCAACGCGCTTCCGGATACGCAACTCTGGAAACGATTGGAACGCGAAGGCCGTTTGCTTGGTGAAGATGCTACCGGTAATAACACGATTTCTACAGTCAACTTTGTGCCGAAGATGGACGTCGACAGACTGATTGCTGGTTATCAACGGATCATGCGAACGATTTATAAACCGAGTGAGTATTATCAAAGGGCGCTCGATTCGCTGATCCGAACACCTCAGGATTCTCGTGAAGTTAATCAGTATAAGGGACTCAAAGCGCTGACAACTTTTCTCCGTCTCGCATTTCGGTTAGGCGTGATGGATAAAGAACGGAAAGAGTTTTGGCGGTTCTTCCTTTGCGCCGTGCGAGAACATCGCGACCGGATGACTGAGCTTTTACGTCATGCCGCAATGGGTTATCACTTCCGCAAATTAAATGAGTCATACGGCGATCAATACGTTGAGGCTCCGCTCACTTAAAAACGACATACTTGACTTACCTGTGGTTGCTCCGGAGCAGCAACACGTTTATAGCCGAGCCTGGGTGTTGATGAGCCACGCTCCGTAGGAGCGATATTCAGGTTTTCGTCTTATGTTGCGCTCCTACTTAGTGCTGGCCCTTTACGTAACTGGGCTATAAATATCTTGCTTCTCCGAAGCAAACTCGACTGCTAATTTTCGGTCCTGCCTCTACTCCGTTCCCCTAACCTCTAACCTCAGTCTTCCCCTCTTTGTCTTGTGGCGCTTGACCTTGTAATTTAGTAGCGATGGCCCCGCCTGAATCTGCAAGCTCCCGAGCAAAATCTTCGGTCGTTCACAAGCGTTCAGCGTTTGCGGCACTGCGACATCGAGACTTTCGCCTGCTTTGGCTCGGACTGATCATCTCCGTTACTGGCTCGCAAATGCAGTCGGTTGCAATCAACTGGCATGTTTACGTTCTGACAAAATCTCCATTTGCCCTCGGCCTGGTCGGACTTTTTCGAGGCTTGCCAATAATTCTTTGCTCGTTGATTGGAGGCGTCGTTGCTGACGCCGTCGACCGGAAACGATTGATGATTATTACCCAGTTGGCAATGCTGGTAAGTGCGGCTCTGCTGACGGCTTTCACCATGGTTGGCATCGAGTCGGTATGGCCAATTTACCTGCTCAGCTGTTTTGCTTCCGCCGCGATAGCATTCGACATACCAGCGCGGCAATCTCTAATGCCCATGCTTGTGCCATCTGAAGATTTCCCCAATGCGGTGAGTCTGGGATTAATAGTTTTCAATGTTGCCACTATTTGTGGACCAGCGATCGCCGGCTTCATTTTGGCTGAGAGTGGACCAGCGATTATCTACGCCTTCAATGGAGTCTCGTTCCTGGCAGTTATTGCAGCATTACTGATGATGAGTGTAAGTGGACGGCCGGAGTTTGATGGAAGTACACCCAGTGCACTCAGCTTTGAGGCGCTGAAGGAAGGGTTGAAATTTGTATGGCAGACTCCAATTATTGTGCAAACCATGACTTTGGATTTTGCCGCTACCTTCTTTGGCTCGGCAACCTTGCTCTTGCCGGTATTTGCAACGGAGCGACTGCATGTCGATGCGCGCGGATATGGATTCCTGGCGGCAGCTCCGGCGGTTGGCTCGGTACTGACTGCGTTGGCGATGGCACGACTGGGTACATTCCGGAAACAAGGGCGATCTGTGGTGATTTCGGTCGCGATTTTTGGTCTTGCTACGGCCGCATTTGGTGCTTCCAGACTCTATTGGTTCTCGTTGCTGATGTTGGCTTTGACCGGTGCCTCCGATACCGTTAGCACAGTCCTGAGGCAAACAATTCGCCAACTGGTGACGCCGAACCAACTTCGCGGTCGCATGACTTCTATCAACATGATGTTCTTTATGGGAGGGCCACAACTTGGCGAGCTTGAGGCAGGCTCGCTTGCTCATGTCACTGGAGCGCCCTTGTCGGTTATCGTGGGTGGACTCGGGGCGATTATTTGTGCTTGTGTGGCCGCCATGAGATCAAAGAACTTGATGAACTATGATTCCTGACGAAATAAATGTGATGAATTGGACGGAGTGTGAGACCAGCACACATCAGGATGGTGTAATTGCTCACGTGCTTGGCACAACAATACTGGGCCATTTCGTCCTGGACGAAACTGCCTTTTTTCTGCTCGACATTGGATTTCTATGGAATATCTACCTCAATGCCGAGATGGGCTTGCTGCCTCACCCGGTTGCTGTCGCTGAGTTGTCGGCAGAAGCTGAATATCGAAGCGGCATACAAAGAGATATTGATCGTCTTCTGGCCGGTGATAGCTCGGGTGACTTAGAATTCGCTCAAAGCGCAACTCTTCGAGCTCCGATTACAGAAGTAAGTCTCTTCGAAAATTCGGAAGGGCGCAGACTTATGATCGAATGCGAAAATGGTCGCGTGATAATCGAAACCTCAATTGCTAAAGGGGAAGTCAAAGTCGATGTCGGATGATGATTCGGAACTCGAAGAGATGGTCAGGGAAGAAGCGGAATTCTTGAGAGACAAACTCCGCGCGCAACTAGGTCGCGAACCTACCGAAGAAGAAATGAATGAATGGTTGCGCGAACATACTGAGAGTTACTGAGTTGGCAAAAAGTAAAAGCCGCGTCTCCAATCGAGACGCGGCCAAACTTCGATGTTAGCTCCATTATTCGGCAGCAACAAGAATTTGATTATCTATTGATTTAACGCCCTTAATCTTCCGGACCATGCGTTCAGCTTGATTCTTCAGATCTTCACTCTTCACCGTTCCCAGTAGTGTTACTTTTCCGTCCAGCACCGTTGCAGTAATACCAAGAGTCGAGAACGTCGGATCATCCGTTAGCGCCTTATCGATAGCTGCTTGAACGGTTGAATCGATGTTCGGTGCAGCTTCAGTCGCGGTGGCGCCTCCGGCCGGTGGTGTGACAACGATCGGCGCAGGCTGTGTCGCTGGCGCAGGTTGCTGAATGATTACTGGTGGCTGTTGTGCCGGCTGTTGTATCACTGTCGGCGGCTGTGGTTGTTGCTGCTGCGTGGCGACGGTTTGATCCGTCGGCTGCTGCTGGCTATTCATATAAAACAGTACCAGCATCGTAATTACTGCAATCGCGACGACGACCAGTACTCCAACCATACCCGCAGAGATACCATTGCCTTCCGGTGTTCGCACAGTTTGTGAATTGACAACTTCGCGCCTTGAGTTTGGTGTTTCTACCACTACACGGCTGCTTCGTGCCTCATGTTCGTCGTATGACATCGTTCTTTGTCTCCGTTCTTAGTTGAAGGTCTGTGTCTTAACAGTAATGCCGCGTTTTATCGAATTCGGGTTCGTACATTTATGAGTTGAATGCGTCACTTTAAAGTCGTCGTGTTGCTGGCAACAGTGTGTGGTTGATCAAGGCTGATCTTCTGATCGTGACGACTCGTAGCGTCTGCTGAAATCAAGGTCCCGGTTACGACCAGTAAACTCAACACAACCAGGAAAACCAGTACTCGCCTCATGTTCTTCTGCCCTCGAAATTCAAAGTATTTTGTCGGCTTCGGAAATCTTTTCTCCAGAGGTGCTTTGGCAAGGGTCGTTCCGCGGTCTCTGTTTAAGGCGGAAACGCTGGAAATTCAAAGCGAATTTGGCCAAATAGGCTATTTAGAGGACTAGAGGTTCAAGTTCCTATTGTCTCGATGTAGTACGCTTTCGAGCTTGGTTGAGCTTGAAGAATGGTTCCGTTTCAGGACAGTTGTGAGATTCGTTGGCTCGAAATCTCACGCTCGCTTCACTAAATGCAGTTCAACATTTAGGATTCACTTCATGACCACGGCGATAGTTCACCACCCAATCTTCCGCGAGCACGACACCGGCCCTGGACACCCGGAAACGGCTTCGCGTTATACAGTTGTCATGGAGGCGCTCAGAAGCTCGTCTGAGCTCGATCTTGTGGAAGTTGCAGCCACTAGCGCGCCCCGGGGAGACATTCAGGCAGCACATTCGCCACATCTCTACAAGACCCTCGAAAAGGTCGTGAGCGAAGGAACTGGTTATCTGGACTCCGACACTGTTGTTTCCATGAAGTCGCTCGACGCCGCGACCCATGCTGCTGGTGCTCCCTGTCAGGCGATAGACATGGTGATGCGAGGCGAAGCGACAAACGCTTTCGTGCCCGTTCGCCCACCGGGTCATCATGCAACCGCAGAACATTCGATGGGGTTTTGCCTCTTCAACAACGTGGCTGTGGCAGCGCGATACGCACAGAATCACTATTCAGAGATCGAGCGTGTGGCCATCATCGATTGGGATGTACACCACGGGAATGGAACCCAGGGAATCTTCTATGACGATCCCAGTGTGTTTTTCTTCTCGATGCATCAGTACCCATGGTATCCGGGAACTGGGACGCGTGGAGAGCGGGGGACTGGTCGCGGTTTGGGTTACACCATTAATGTGCCGTTGCGTGCGGCAACGCCTGCCGACGAGCAGCGACGCGGATTTGAAGGAGCAGTCGCAGATATCAACGCTGCGTTTGTGCCGGATCTGATCATCATCTCAGCGGGATTCGATTCGCATATTGATGATCCACTGGGCCAACTATTGTTGGGCGACAGTGATTTCATTCAAATGACACGAGTGGTGAAGCAATGGGCCAACGAAGTCTGCAAGGGAAGAGTCGTTTCGTGTCTGGAAGGTGGCTACAACCTGGATACACTTGGCCAGACCGTATTGGCCCATGTCACTGAGCTACAACGTTAATCAATTGAGGACTGATACCCATGAAACTCTATCGAACCACTAACGGTCCGATGGTGGAACATAATGCTCGCTACTATAGTCTTGGCAGCGAATGGGATGCTCTGATTAATCGGAGCGATCTGCTGGGGTATCTTAAGGCTCAAATCAAACCAGAGCTTGAGACACAACCTGGTGACGTGCTGGCTCCAATCGGATCCCAGGAAGTTTGGGCAGCGGGTGTTACGTACTATCGCAGCAGAACCGCAAGGATGGAGGAATCGCAACAGGCCGGCGGTGGAAACTTTTACGATCGAGTCTACAACGCTGAGCGTCCGGAACTGTTTTTCAAGTCGTCGGCCCATCGCGTCGCCGGTCCTGGAGACATCGTGCGCATTCGCAAAGATTCAAAGTGGAACGTCCCCGAGCCCGAGCTTACCCTGGCCATCAATAATAAGGCCGAAATAATCGGTTACACGATCGGCAACGATATGAGTTCGCGTGATATTGAAGGCGAGAACCCTCTCTATTTGCCTCAAGCAAAAGTTTATGATCGGAGTTGCGCTCTTGGCCCTTGCATTCTGGTCAGTCAGGAACCTCTCGCAAACTCGACAGAGATTCGCCTGAGTCTGAAGCGGAAAGACGCAGAAGTGTTTCAGGGTTCCACAAGTCTGTCCCAACTCAAGCGCTCACCGCAGGAGTTGGCCGAGTTTCTTTTTCGCGATAATTCATTCCCGTCGGGCTGTTTCTTGCTGACTGGAACAGGAATAGTTCCCCCCGATGACTTTACACTGCAGTCAGGGGATCGGATTGAGATCTCGATTGATGGTATTGGAACGCTGACTAACGTGGTAGGTTAGCGAATTCCTCTCTCAGTGCGATGGCTTTGGAAAAATATCACGCGGCACTCCTGGAAAGCTCTTGATCAAGTTTTTGACGAAAGTTACGCTGGCGTCTTCTGCACCCATGGGATCATTAGGATCTTCCGGAACCTTTGAAATATCCATCACTTTCCAGTTTCCGTCTTCCAGATGCAATAGATTTGGTCCACCTTCAGCAGTAGCTTTTCCTTGTTTGTCGAGCGGCGTCGTATCAACCCAACACCAACCGTTGTGAACTTTGATGTAGTGAACTTTGAAGCTGGTCTGCGGATCACTTCTTAAGGCGTCAAGAATTGCCTTTCGTTCGACCGTTCCTTGTCCGGGCACATGAGGTTTGTTTTCGTTCGCTGTTTGGCCGAACAGTGCTGTGGATGAGATGAGCAACGTGGTAATCAAAATAAATGCGCGAGTCATGTCTCCTGGTCCTCCTGATGGTCTGATTCTAACCACCTCCGCCTTCAGACACCACGCGGCGAAGCCCGGTGGCTCGTGTAACTCAACTGAGGATGGCGCTGATCCTACGAGGCGAGTTATCATCCACGCAACCAATCTAATCAGGAGGATTCCGAAAAATGCGATTTGCATTCTTTTTGTTTCTAGGACTTGTCTGCATATGTTCAATCCCGGCGGTTAATTATGCACAAGGTGGCCAAATGGAAACTTCTCGCACTGTAGCGGGGGGCGGCATCACTGTACCGGGCTGGGTGGGAAAAATCGATGCAAAGGAAGAAGCCGGTGGAGCAAAACTTGAAAACGCAAAGTTGGAAAAGCAAGGTGCCGGCCTGCATGTCGTAACCGGTCCGGCAGTCACCTATTGGAATCCCGCGAACAAGGCGAGTGGCGACTATACAGTCAAAGCGACTTTTAAAGAGCAGAAGTACATGAACCTCAACAGTCACCCGCACCCGTATGGATTGATGATTGCGGGTAACGACCTGGGCACCGACCAACAAAGCTATTTGTATTGCGCTGCTTATGGAAATGGCAATTTCATTGTGCGCGGTTTTGGTCCGGCTCCCTTTCAAATGAATGGCGGACGAGGAACCGCGGATCCGGCCGTTAACAAAGCAGCTGGTCCAGGAGAACCCGTAACTCAGGAGATTGCTCTCTCAGTCAAAGGCGACAAAGTGGAGTGCTCAATCAACAATAAAGTGGTGGCGAGCTACGACAAGTCTGCTCTTGTGACGGCAGGAAAGTTGAAATCAACTGACGGAATTTATGGAGTGCGCTTTGCGCATAATACTGAAGCAATTGTGACCGGGTTGTCGATCACCAAACCTTAGGAATCGAGCGATAGCTTAAGTTCTGACTTTCCCGTGCTTTCGCCGAAAAGAGTCCTTAATAAACCATCAAGGGCTTGTTACCGGAACTCTAGTTTTGGAGAATGTGAAGCGATGATTACAGTACGGCGAGCAAAGCGACCGGATGGTCCACTCAACTCTGAGCCAAATCCTGATGATTGTTTCGTTGTGTGTTTCATCTGGTCGCTTCGCTCGCGGGGCTGAACTTTTTGTGCAAAGCCGCAATTAAGGAGGTCTAGGATGATCCGCGTGATTAGCGTGATTGTGATCCTGTTATGCATCAACAGCTATGCTTCACAACAGCAAGTGAGTATCAGCCGCGGTTTTTTTACTGGTGGCGAGTATCTCGACATGACTGAGACAGAGCGACGCGCCTACGCGACTGGAGCAATTAATGGCATGTTAGTGGCGCCATTGCTCGGAGCCCCTCAGGAGCGCGTGGACTGGTTGAAAAAGTGCAGCGCAAATCTCTCTGACACTGACCTCGCCGACATTCTGACGAAATACATCAACTCGCAGCCAGGCCAGTTATCAACAAGTCTCAACGTCATCACCTTCAATGCGCTGCGGGATGCCTGTGCCAAAAGATAATTACAAGGGTTCGCTTTTGGTTTATTGTTTTTCATAACATCCGCTTGCAGTGAAACCATTCGAGCCGGATGCCAGCCACTCAGATTAACTCCTGAACTCAATTGGACCAGGCTCATTACCTGGTGAGAAGGGTCGCTTATGTTTTCAACTGAAACCAGTTCGAGCAATGCAGAACTCTCGTTGAGTAGCTCTGAAATTTACCGGGCTGCGGAAGAAGGCGTGATCCTCCCGGCTGATGCTGAAAGGTTAGTGCAGTGGGGGCATGAGCAGCGCTTCAGAGTTCCACCGTCAACATCTCCTCCAACGGAACGACGCAAGGGATTCAACCTGGTCACTGTGGCCTATTACTTCGGTGCCATGTTGATGATTTCAGCGTGCGCGTGGTTTCTGGGTGATAAATGGAACGTTATTGGTTCCGTGGGAATCTTTGCGACAGTGTTTATCTACATGCTGATTGCTATCAGCGTAGGGTTGTGGGTACGCGGCAAAGGCTTCATCGTCGGAGGTGGACTCCTAATTACGGTTGCCGTCTGCCTTGTTCCCCTGCTGACTTACACGATTGAGGATATGCTGGGTCTTTGGCCAGCGGGAAATCCTGGTAGGTATGCCAACTATTATCCATGGATTAATGGTTCGTGGATCGTTATGGAACTGGCGACGATAACGGCTGCCTTGATTGCTCTGCGGTATGTTCGCTTTGCTTTTCTAACGGCTCCCATTGCGTTCTCGTTCTGGTTTTTGTCGATGGACCTGGCGGCATTGATTTCTCGAAATGCGGATATCAGCTGGGAAACACGTCAGTGGGTAAGTGTGATAGTTGGTCTATGTACGTTGCTAATTGGATATTTCCTCGATCGGGAACTCCACAAGGCTGGCGAACCCCGGTCTGAGGATTTTGCCTTCTGGTGCTATCTATTTGGAATGTGCGCGTTTTGGGGTGGACTGACTTCAATGGATAGCGGCTCAGAATTAACTCGCTTCGTTTACCTGTTAATTAACATTGGTTTCATCGGTCTGGCACTCAAGAGCAGGCGAGTGACCTTTCTCGTATTTGGCGCGCTCGGGGTTCATATTTATCTTGGGCACCTTGCTTACACAATTTTCAAAGACTCGTTCTTTTTCCCGTTCGTGATCGCGTTACTAGGATTGAGTTTGATTCTGGTTACAGTGTTCGCCCAACGACGATTATTGCGACGACCTTTAGCGTGAAGGAAGGGGAATACCTGTCTCACCTGAAGCCGCACTCCGGTTAAGGCAATGATAATTAATCTTTTTAGTTTGGATTTGAGCCGAGCAGGACTCGAACCTGCAACCCACTGGTTAAAAGAGCGGTTAAGCGGGTTCCATCCAGTCACGGCTCCTGTGATCTATTAAGGAATGGTTGCCATTGGGTTCCGTGCTTCGGGGCTGAAAAGCTCGTTACGATGGCGTCCCTTTTCTCGACCACCACCATGAATGGATACACGTGCACTGAGTGAATGGCAGCTTGGAACGGCGTCGGCGTGCTGGCAAGCTCTTGTTGTAAGACCCAATCGACTGCGTTCAGTTCGTTTGCAAGAGCGTGAGCGAATAGGGAGAATCCATTGTCAATACTGTGGACGTCTTCGCAGATGTAAATTCCTCCAGGACTTAGGTGAGGCAGCATTTCTTCAAGGGTCACCATTTGTTGCTCGGGTAGATGTCCGCCGTCATCGATGAGCACGTCCACGGCAGGCACTGACTTCCGAAATTGTTTCCAGAATCCACGGTCTGCTTGGTCCCCAACATGAATAGTCGTGTGCGAATCCTCGTACACCTTGCATTCTTCTTGGATATCCACTCCATGAACCCGACAGTCCTCCCCAAAATAGTGCCTCCACATCGGCATACTGCCACCACTGTAGACCCCGACTTCGACAACAGTGAGTGGGCGCCCAATGAACTTATGCAGGTGTCGATGATACGGTTCAAAGTAGTGCAGCCATTTCCACACACCCGGCCCCTCTTTTATGGAATCAAAATATGTTCGCAAAGGATTGGCGGAATCGTCCTGACCTGGTACTAGTGCACACGACCTCAGGGACTGAGAGGTCGCAGTAGCGCCCCACTGCCGGGCGAAATCGGCACCACGCGCGGGTTCGCTGTTAGCCAATGTGTGTAAGCTCTCACGGGGATTACGCAACAGATTCCTGGCGCATGTAGATAGCAACTCAAGCTTACTCGAGAACGACATGGAAATCCCCTTTGACAAAGTATTACATGGGCTTTGCGCCTCAGGAGACAGGGCGTAAGGTCATACCCGTCCAAATACAACAAGTCAAACCGCTGATATTGTCCTGATTCAACCACCGACGGTCAAACCTCCAGGCATAACTAAGCGAAAATCTGCAGTCTCACAAACGGTCCAGCGACAAGCCGGCCCAACTACTCTACGGAACCTATCCGCCAGCACTCGCACGCTGTCCGCACACCAAAACAAAAGGGCAGCACTTCTGTTATCGAAGTGGCTGCCCTAAATTATTGATTTGAGTGGTGAGCCGAGCAGGACTCGAACCTGCGACCCACTGGTTAAAAGCCTCAAATACCGGTGACGCTGAAGCTCGGGCTACCTCAAATAGTGACGATAAGCTGTTCACTAGCGCGCGTGTGAAGACCTAGCTCTTGAACGCAGGTCACCAATTCCGCTTGATCATTTTTTCCGATAACTGGACTTCATTCGACGTCGGCTGGATTATTGAAAAGAACTGTGAGTTTGACACTTCCGTGTCCAAACTGCGGGAAATCAGTTGTTGAGCGATTGCCGGGATCAAGGTTCGAAGAAGTATCTTCTGGTGGGAAAATAATTAGTGAGTCAAGAAACTCTATTATCCTGGCTTTGTTAGTCAGCGATAACGCCGCGAATGCATCTCGCGCGGTCATCGCCTCACCACCGTGGCGTAAAATCACTTCCCGAAGATTGATGCTACGCCCATCGTGCCCGTATGGTGCTGTGCTACCGACCCCCCAAAGCGGCGTTGTCAAAAACATAGTGCGCATCGTTCCATCGTAGTTCCTCTCGTGAAATCCTGGCCCTAGGTCATGTCGCTTGAAATCAGTAAAAATGTTCTTGACGAGGAACGGTTGGTTGAGTGGTCGCTTTAAAGTGGGATATCCGCTCGCATCATCCTGCGAGGCAAAAAGCGGACTAGCGGTCGCGAAAAGGCTATTGAAGATTCCGTTTAGAGGATCGTAAACAGTCTCGACGTCAGCCACGCGCCGATCCCGATTTATTTGCAGATCAGGGATGTGACATTGCGCACACCCAATCTCGGCAAACTTCTGTCGCCCGGCAACCACGTTTGCGGTTTGTTCATACGTGGCTGGCTTGAAATAGTTCAATAGATAGAACTCCATGAAATCCACGATGCTTGTCGGGATCTCGTTGACAGCGCCATCGTGGTCCGGATCTTCCAGCACTCCGCTCGCCGGTGGCGACTCGATTTGATCGTTAGCACCATCGAGTACCATTCCGGAAGGTGTGGTAAATCGTCCACCTTCATGCGCTGACGCGAGTTCTGGATCCACAGCTTGCAATCCCATTTCTGCATTCCACGCTCCGTCTATGAATTCGCGAATTGAGATCGTGCCGCCGTGTGCAAAGAAAGGACGAACACGCAGATCAGTATCCACTCCCGTAATCCCCGATGTGTCTACCTCAATCCGATTGCCACGACGTGTGGCCGCGATAACACCATAACTGATTCCCTTGCTAACAAGTTCTTTGGTGATCTTCTGGTTTGACGGTGACTGCTGTGCCTGGTCCGTAGCCTGTTGCCGAATGGCGCGGAGATCGGCCGTGATTTCATCGGCCAGCATTTCCTTTAATCCAAGGCCGAAAAGATGTGGTGCGTCACGACTATCAGGTCGTGTCACTACATCGCCTCCTGCGCCAGCCGCCCCGCGCGGTCTTCCGTGGCATCCGGCACAGCTGTCAACCAGGCCGGCTCCGATCGCTAACGTTGTTTCGATATTACCCGTGCCGTCTCCGGAGAGCGGACCTATGCCTTGTAATCTCGTGTACTTGCGTTGGAAGAGTTGCCGTCCTCGACGGATAGCTCTGAAGGGGTCTCGTTCGATAATGAACAATGAGGAGTTTGGGATCATTACGTCGCCACGGCCCATACCAGCCTGGTCGGTGAATGACTTGTTGATTCCGACGCCAGCAGTGTTGGGGGTAACGGTTTTGTCGGGAAGTTGAGCGAGCGCTTTAGGCGTTCTTATCCACACAACCGTAGCGAAACTGGTAAGGCTGAGCAAAATGAGGAACACCCGAGCCTTCGTGCTTGAGCTCATACATCTCTCCTTAGTTTGGCGGACTTATAGCGTCTTTAGGGGAACATCAAACTGAGATTGGCTCATTGAGTTGCCGGGCTATGTTCGGACTTCAAGCTAGCGTTTCATCCTGATAAGACATTTCGTCGAAAACATTTCACGAGTTAAGTCAGATGCGGTGTTGGCACTGCGAACCGTAAGGAAGGGAATCTCAGTGGGGCAGCCTGCTTAACAGTTCAGGGAACCAAAAGGTTAGACCGGACAAAACAGATCTGTCCTTGAACATGACTTAATTCTCAGTTTCCTTTGGTGAGTCTAAGTCTGCCGGGTAAGTGCCTTACCGTTGCACAACTTTGAAGGGATACTGAGTAATAAATTCTGATGGACGAACTGATGAGGTGCCAAAGAGACGCAAGACGTAAGTTTTTGGCTTTAGCAGCCCCGCGCGAAGATTGACTCCGATGGTGTCGCCACTGCCTTTTTGCCTGTCGAACTTACCACTTCGCCACACTACCTGGTTAGTTTCAGAATCAACCAACACAACTTTGTAAGATTGGTAATCATTAGGTTCTAGGTTTAAATTCATTCGTACGTTCAACGTAGTAGGTGCCAACGAAACGACGGGAATTGTGCCGACACTCCGCATTTGCGGCGTGAGTATGAACGACGCAATGCTTCTCAGTCTCGGCTTAACAGGTTCTCGTAGGCTGCGCTGTTGTTGATTACCTTCTTGCGTCACTGTCTCTTTCAAACGCTCCTCATCTTCACTCTTTTGGATTGCGTTTTGCGAAATGAGCGAGCGTTGGTCCGCAACCTCCTTGCTTAATTCGCTTTCGTGTTGTTCGAGGTCGCGTAATTGGGATTGCGTCGTTGCTATCTGATGTCGCAGCCGGCGGTTTTGGATCCCCAGCCCAACACAAACCGCCAGGAAAACCATCGCCGCCGCGATAGTTCCCCAGCGGAGGATCCGTCGCGAAGCAAGAGCGTCTAATACAGAAAACCAGTCGAGGGTCTTTGCACTTGTTGTACGCAAGGCAGGTTGCCCAATTGCGTCAGAGGGCATCGACTTTCCTTCGGTTATAGTTTTGAAGGCTGCCGCGAACTCTGCTCGCTGTAATCTCAGAGGCGAACTAAGATAGTGAGACCTGAATTTTACTACCTGTTCGTTCGTAAGTTCGTTTTGAACATAAGCGTCTACGAGATCTTTTTCCGCAGCGTTAAGTGCCGCTACGAATGTATCATCTGTAAAACTGAGCTCATCCAGGCGCTCCAACTCCTCTTCAGGCAAAGCGCCGATCAGATAATCCCTAATTAATTCAGGGTTATAAGGTTGTTTACTCATGGACTGGGCCGCAGGGCCTTAAGCCCCTTCAAAAGTATTAGACGATCAGTGAAAAGTATTTCAATCCGGGCCGATACACCGGTTGACACAGGCTTCAAGTTTGTCGCGGATGCGGCAGGCCCGAATGCTAAGTGCATTTGGACTAATTCCCAGATGTTGAGCCAATGCTCGTCGATTATTGATTTTTTCCCTTTCTTGCCCGGTGTAATACCGAGTAATGATCTCGCGTTGAGTTGAGTCGAGCCTGTCGAGGCATTGTTCAAGACAGCTCAACAATCTTTGTCTCTGCTCGCCTGCTTCATCGATGCTGGGGAGTGCGCTTGACGGGCCTTGTTTAGAGAGGTCGGTGACCAGCGCACGTTCCTTTTGTTCACCACGCAAATACTCAAGGAAGACAAACCGAGCAACTATGTAACAATACCGGGCTGGCGTATCGGTTCCCGTGATTCCTTCTTCCTCGAGCCTGCGAGCTATCCGGTTGAATGTTTGGTCAGCAAGCTCATTCGGGGCCGAACAGTTTTTCCGGTCGAAGTAAGCAACCAGGCGCTGTCGCATTTCCAGGTACTTTTGTCCCTGTGACTCTGAGCCCTGATCCAGCCAAACGAGTAGCCGATCGAAGGCCCGCGCAGTAAGCGTTAGATCATTCTTTTGCACCGTGGTTTGCCGAAGGAATGTCGCTCATTCTCCGCGCGTACTAAGAGTTGGTTTGGTGAGTGTGCAAAACCGGAGCGTCGATTCGGTTTTTAACTCAGGTGGGGGAACAGGTCTTCGATTCTATCTCGCGCGCACTATTACGTCGATAACCCGCTTGGCGTGCTCTCGATACCAGCCATCACTAAGTCGGTTTACTGATACTTGGTCGCTTGTCACGTCGATTATCTGGCCAAACGAGGCTGGGCAGATAAAGCCAACGCCATTTCGACGGCTGCCGAAATCAGAGTCCTCGCTGCATACGCATAAATCGAAAGGTGCGTCAGGCAATGCCTGGACACAAGTGAAACGTTTTTCCCATCTTGTCTAATACAGTTGGAGGGTCTTCGTCCCGGCGCCAGAGGTACCCAGCGTCACTTTCTGGTCCGAGCCGTGAAAGCCAAACGGTATTTCCTGCTACTGACTGTGAGGAATGCTGATAGCGCGTCGAACTCACTACTGATTACCGATTCAAAGTCGTAAAATAGTTGTGCCTGTAACCCGGAATCAAACAATAGCAAGCTATCACAATGTCTCAAGCCATTAGAAAATCCTCTGCGTCTTGCCCGCTCGAGCCGTACCGCCTCGTTCAATCAAGCGAGTTGCCAAGCTTGAGGGCATGCGGAGAAGAGCCCAAGCAGCCGAGAGTGTGACAGGTAATAGCAACAGTCGGTTTTTAGCTTTGCCCCGTCCGCAGCAGTATAAAGGAGGCGAAATGTTTCAGCGTTCATCCTCCACTTTCAGCTTAAGCGAGGGCGTTTACAAAAAACTTGGTCCAACACTGATA
>AR_comb_assmDRAFT_10185855_pt1 | contig 16874 bp, 13 predicted proteins | sample ArasoioldDNA_FD_10543 | JGI IMG/M metagenome (IMG submission 10543) | reverse complement strand
GCTGCCCGGACTGTGGCTCCGGGGGTTACCGGTTCAAGCCCGGTTGGTCGCCCAGGGAATCGCTCGCCTGGCGAGGGCGCAGTCCGGCCATCTTCCAGCTCTTCGAGGGCGGCTGAGCTGGCTCCCCCCGTTCGCCCCGTGGCCTGACACGGGTGGTTCGTCCTTCGAAGAAGCGAGTAGGGTTGGTCACGAGAATGTCCGGCGAAGAGATCGTTGTCGCCTACCACGAGCGGACGAAGCACCACTTCCAACGCTTCGCCGCCTCGCTGGGCTACATGGACTGGGCCACGCAGCCGGATCCGTTCCGACGCTACGAGGGTGCCGCTCTGGTTCGGCTTCCGCTCCCGCAGGAGGGTCGTGAGCTGGCGCACTGGCAGCTCTACGTTTCGCAGAGCGTGCAGCCGGCCCCGCTAGGGATCGACTCGATCTCGATCCTCTTTCGCTACGCTCTGTCGCTGACCGCATGGAAGAGCGCTCAGGGGACCAGGTGGTCTCTGCGGGCCAATCCGTCGAGCGGAAACCTGCACCCCACGGAGGGATACGCGGTCCTGCCGGCGATGGATGGCCTTCACGAGCGCTCCGGCGTCTACCATTACGCTCCAAGGGAGCATGGTCTCGAACGTCGTGCAGAACTTGTCCCACCGGTCTGGACGGCGCTGACGCGCGCGCTTCCCGAGAGTTCCTTCCTGGTGGGCCTCACGTCCGTCTTCTGGCGGGAAGCCTGGAAGTACGGCGAGCGGGGGTTCCGCTACTGCCAGCACGACGTGGGGCATGCGCTCGGGGCTCTGCGCTTCGCCGCGGCTGCCCTCGGATGGACGCTCCGCCTCATCGACCGCACGAGCGACTCCTCAATCTCACAGCTGCTCGGCCTCGATCGTGATTCCGACTACGCCGGTGCCGAGCGAGAGGCCCCGGAGCTCCTGGCGGTGGTCGCGCCGGGCGCCTGGGCCGACCCACGGGGCCTGCCCCTGCCCGAGGAGGCCGTCCGTGAAGTGTCGGCCGGCCGATGGTACGGTAAGGCAAACATCCTGAGTCCCGATCACCGTGTGGAGTGGCCGGTGATCGACGAGGTGGCTCGTGGTACCTCGAATCCCGGGACTGCGTTCGAAGACGACTTCTCCTCGTGCCCCTCCGAGGGAGAGCTCTTCGAGTCACCCGTTCGCTCGGGTTCATTCTCGGCGGAGCGGGTGATCCTGGGGCGCAGGAGCGCGGTCAGCATGGACGCATCCACCGCAATCTCGGCGGCGACCTTCTTCCGGATGCTCGGGCGTCTCGTACCCACACGAGGTGAGAGGCAGGTGCCGTGGGATGCGATCCCATGGCGTCCCCGCATCCAGGTCGGCCTGTTCGTGCACCGGGTGAACGGCCTGGCTCCGGGCCTCTACGCACTTGCCCGTGATCCCGCGAAGCTGGATGCACTTCGAAAGATCATGCGCCCCGATTTCCTCTGGCACCGCCCGCCTTCGTGTCCCCCCGGGCTCTCGCTGTACTTGCTCAAGGAAGGAGACTGCCGCGCTCTGGCTGCAACGGTTTCCTGTGGTCAGGACATCGCCGGTGATGGGGCGTTCAGCTTGGCGATGATCGCCGAGTACCTGGACAGCCTGCTCACCCATGGGGCCGCGTTCTACCGAAACCTCTTCTGGGAAGCGGGGCTCGTCGGCCAGGTCCTGTACCTCGAAGCGGAGGAGGCAGGCATTCGTTCGACTGGAATTGGCTGCTACTTCGACGATCCGGTTCACGAGGTGTTTGGCATCAAATCGCGGGACTGGCAGAGCCTCTATCACTTCACCGTCGGTGGCCACGTCGAGGATGTTCGGCTCACCACCTTGCCTCCCTACGCGTGGCAGCCTTGACTGGCCGTGGGCCGATTCCTGGAGGGAGACACCATGGACCCGATCGCCTTCGTACAGGAGCTGGAAGCTTTCAAGGCAGAACGGCTCACTCCCATCGTCGGAGCCGGCCGGACGTCGCTGGCGGATGGGGCGCCTGGCGACCCGAAGAAGATGCTGCAAGTTGCGCTGGCCAACGAGATCAGCGTCAGCGAGCTGGCTGCGGCGTGGATGCCGAGCACGACCGAGATCGACGTGAAGCTCGCGTTCGCTCGACAGGCCGGCGACGAGGCTGGGCACTTTCAACTCGTCTCCGAACGGCTCTCGGCGCTCGGGTTCGACGTCGCAGGATTCCGGACGCCGGGTGAAAGTCCGCTCTTTCAGTACCTGAAGGGCCTCTCGACCTCGGTGGAGCGAATCGCCGCGGGACTGTTCACGCTGGAGTCCATCGCCTACGCCGTTAACGAGAACTTCATGAGGTTCTGCGACCGGCGCGGAGACGCCGAGACGGTCCGGATCTATCGCGAGTACATCCAGCCCGACGAGCGCGCGCACCAGCAACTCGGTCAGCGGCTGCTCGCCAAGTACGCGACTACCCCGGAGCTCCAGGGCGCGGCGCGGAACACAGTGGCCAGGGTTCTCGAGATCGCCAGCGCCGCGCGCACCCAGGCCGCACAGCGGATGGGCACTGCCTGCTTCCCGGGCTGCTGAAAAGGTCAGTACCCACTGGTGTTGCTGTTCCAGATCGGGCTGTGCGAGCGCCCCAGGCCCCTCGCGCTCACGCAACGGGAGTTCACCAGGTCGAGATCCACGGAAGAACAAGCGGGGTCTTCGTGGCGGAAGCCGGGTAGGGACCGGTCGTCGGGCCAGCGACGGGAGGAGGACGAAGGCAGGAGGCGCTTGGAAGGAGTGCTGAGCGCTGCTTGAGGGTAGGCCGGCCCGTGGCCCGTGGTAAGGGCAGGTGCATCTGAAAAGCTCGGACGGGACTCACCAGAAGCCCAGCTGCGGCGGGGACGTGGCCGGGGCGAGAGGGACGGGTCTGAGGGAAGCCGCAGGTGTCGCGACGGCACGTGCCTGACCCGTTTATCGAGGTCCTGCACCCCGCGCACGAGCCTTTCGACCTTCCTTCCGCGGCGTTCAACCGTGCTCTCCTATCCCGAAGCCGGACTGAGGGAAGAGTGAGGGAAGTCGGGTGCCCTCAGCGGCCGACGAAACAACGAGAGCCGTCCGGTGCTCGCCTCGCTCTGAGGAATTTCGTTGAGTTCACGGTGCTATTGACAGGCCCGCTGGAGCGGTGGGGTGGTCCTTCTCGGACTGTGGCTCCGGGGGTTACCGGTTCAATCCCGGTTGGGCGCCCAACGAATTCCAGCGGTCTAGGGCGCGTGAAATCCCCGCTCCCGGATCGACTTGACCCCCGCTAACTGCTCGGGGCCGCTGTTCCCCACCGTCCGTCACTTCACCACATCCCAAATCTCACCGGGCGCAACTACGTTCCCGTCCGCGTACTCGACGCTGAGGTTGACGCCGTCCTCATGTCGCGGCGGTGGAGGCGCTCGGCAGAGTTTCGAGCGCGGCCGCGAGGTCCGCGATCAGATCCTCGGGATCTTCGATACCGATCGACAGGCGAATCACCGAGTCGGTGATGCCGGCGCGGGCGCGCGCCTCGGGCGTCATCGACGCATGCGTCATCGACGCCGGATGCGCGACGAGGCTCTCGACGCCGCCGAGGCTCTCGGCGAGCGTGAACCAGCGGAGCGTGGTGAGCATGTGATTCACCCGCGCGGGCGTGCCGTTGGCCAGCTCGAAGCTCAACATGCCGCCGAAGCCGTGCTGCTGGCGCTTGGCGAGCGCGTACTGCGGATGGGTCGGCAGGCCCGGATAGAAGACCGCGCGGATCGTCTTGTGCTCGGCGAGGAACGACGCGACGGCGCGCGCGCCCGCCTCGTGCGCCTTCATGCGGATCTGGAGCGTCTTGATACCGCGCAACACGAGAAAGCAGTCGTGCGGCGACTGCGAGGTGCCCAGCAGGTTGTTCACGCTCGCGATGCGCTGCGCCAGCGCGACCCGACCCTTGGCCGACACCACGATGCCGCCGACGACATCGCTGTGGCCGTTCAGGTACTTCGTCGTCGAGTGGACGACGAGATCGGCGCCGTGATCGAGCGGGCGCTGCCGCACCGGCGACAGGAACGTGTTGTCGACGACGGGCATCGCGCCGCGTTCGTGCGCGATATCGGAGAGCGCACGGATATCGGACAGCCGCAGGAGCGGATTCGACGGCGTCTCGATCCAGATCATCCGCGTGTTGGGCTTGAACGCCGCCTTCACCGCCTCGAGATCGGCGAGGTCCAGGTACGTGACGTCGAGGCCGAGCGAATTGCGCGCGTGCTCGAACAGCCGGTACGAGCCGCCGTAGCAATCGATCGTCGAGATGATGTGACTGTTCGCCGGCAAGAGGTTGAGCGCGACGAGGATCGCGGCCATGCCCGTCGTCGTCGCGGTCGCCGCGGCACCGCCCTCGAGCATCGCCACGGCTTCCTCGAGCACGGCACGCGTCGGGTTACCGCTGCGCGTGTAGTCGAAGCCGGCGTTGGTGCACACGTCTCGGAAGGCAAACGTGCTGCTCTGGTAGATGGGCGGCATCACCGCGCCATACGCGGAGTCGGGCTGCACGCCCGCGTGCACGCACTGGGTCGCGATGCGCGCCGTCGGCACCATCGGCGGTCGCAGCGTCCAGCCTGCTTTCGACGGGGATCCCGGCGACAGGATCGTGAAGTGATAGGCCGGATTGCCGGGGACGTTCGCGTCGAGATGGATGTCCTCGCCCGGGGCAGCTTCGGTAAGGCGCGTGCTCATGACCGGCGAGCGTGCCAGGGCCCGCGGCCATGGTCGAGCCCTGACGAAAGCTCAGAAATGGCTGGGGGCGTTTCGCTTCGGCCGGCGAGGGCAAGTGAGGAGGCGCGGGGGCGGGGGGTGTTCAACGCTGCGGCGAGTCGGGCAGCCAGTTGGAGCCGCTGGTGAGGGACACTCGCTGTCTGGCGCGGCTGGAAGGGCGATGCACCCCTCGCGAACCCGGGCAGGCCGTGGATGGCGAGTCTCGGCGCGCCGAAGCCTCTGGAGGTGTTCGAGGCCGACCGCGCACGGGAGGCGGCCGCGCAGAGCCTCAGACGCTCCGGCTCACCGCCCGCCTGTTCGGCATCTGGCCTCATAAACGCGAAACCACGGCGTCGCTCTTCGTGCTGGGGGCATTACTGGGGGCTCGGAGGCCCCCAGCCGTCTGAATGATGTTCGATGATCGCTGCGGCACGCGTTCAGAAGTCGCAGTTGGTGCCCGAACGGGGACCGGGACGCCGGGCACTCAGATCCCCAGATACGCCTCGCGGATCTCGGTGGAGGCGCGGATGACGTCGGGCGTGCCCTCCGCCTTGATGACCCCCTCGTGCATCACGTAGACGTAGTCCGCCTTCCCCAGCGAGACCTCCGCGTTCTGCTCCACCAGGAGGATGGTGAGCCCGACCTCCTTCTTGAGCCGCTCGATGGTCTCGAAGATCTCCAGCGTCAACTTCGGCGCCAGGCCCTGGCTCGGCTCGTCCATCATGATGAGCTTGGGCCGGGTCATGAGAGCCCGCCCGATGGTCACCATCTGCTGCTGGCCCCCCGAGAGCGACCCGGCCTTCTGGTTCCTGCGCTCGGCGAGGATGGGGAACATGGAAAGCACCAGGTCCAGGTTCTGCCCGCGGACGGCGAGGGCGTCCTTCCGGTAGGCCCCCATGTGCAGGTTCTCGAGGACCGTCATCTCCCTGAAGAGGTGCTTGCCCTCGGGGACCAGCGTCAGGCCCAGGTCCACCTTCCGGTGCGGGGGCAGGGAGGTGACGTCGTTCCCCTCGAAGAGCACCCGCCCACCCTTCACTGGCACGGCGCCGAGGATGGTCCAGAGAAGCGTCGACTTGCCGGCCCCGTTGGGCCCCAGGAGGCTGGTGATGGTTCCTGGCTTCACCGTCAGGTTCGGACCCCAGAGAACCTGCATGGGGCCATAGCCCGACTCGATCTTCTCAACCTTGAGCATGGACTTCACCCGGGGGCCGACCGAGGTAGACCTCGATGACGCGCGGATCGCTCAGGGCGACCTTGGTCGGCTCGTCCACGAGCTTCGCCCCCTGGTGCATCACCAGCACCCGTTCGGCCAGGCCCGCCACCGCGCGCATGATGTGCTCGACGAGCGCCACGATGGCGATCCCCTCCTCGTTCCTGATGCGCTTGATGAAGGCCACCATCTGGTCGACGTCCTTGGGGTTCATGCCGGCCATCGCCTCGTCCATCAGGAGCAGCCTGGGCTTCATCGCCAGGGCGCGGGCGATCTCCAGCAGCTTCTTCTCCACCGAGGTCAGCACGGCGGCCGGCTTGTCGCGGTGCGCCTCGAGGCCGATGAGGCGGATGTAGTGATCGGCCATTTCCATGGACCGCCCCACCGTGAGCTCCCTCCCCGCCGCCCCGAACATGGCGCCGATGGCGATGTTCTCCCGCACGGTGGCGTGGCCGAAGGGCCTCGGGATCTGGAACGTCCGGCCGATCCCCAGATGAGCCCTGCGGTAGGCCGGGTACCGGGTGACGTCGACGTCCTTGAACCAGATCCGCCCCTCGTCCGCAAAGAAGACCCCGTTGATGAGGTTGAACAGAGTCGTCTTCCCCGCGCCGTTGGGCCCGACGATGGCCATCATCTCGCCGTGCGCCACCTCCAGGGTGACGCCGTCCACCGCCACCAGGCCACCGAACCGCTTCGTCACCTTCTCGATCCGCAGCAGGGACACGCCTCACCTCACACGATGTACTTCTCGAGCGGGCCGCCGGCCAGCCGCCTGCGGATCATTCCCACCGTGCCCTCGGGGAACAGCACGATGATCGCGATGATGATCGGGGCGAAGATGATGAGCTGGAAGCCGGGGAGGTGCACGGCCAGAAAGTACTTGGAGAGCCCGTAGATGAGCCCACCGACGATGGGGCCGAGGAGGGTCCCGGCTCCCCCGAGGAGCACGATGATGATGGCCTCTATCGTGTAGTGAATCGCGAACACGTCGGCAGGGTAGACGTAGGTGAGCTTCAGGGCCCAGGCGGTGGCGCCCAGGAGGCCGGCCAGCGCCGCGCTGCTGATGAAGGCGATGATCTTGTATCGGGTGACGTTGACCCCCATCACCTTGGCCGCGTCCTCGTCCATCCGCACGGCGGCGAGGGCGTAGCCCACCTTCCCCCGCAGGTAGATCAGGGTGAGCATGGCCGCCAGCACCGCGACGCCGAAGACCATCACGTCGGCCCAGAAGGTCGAGAGGGACATGGCGGCCTCGCGGCCCAGGGTGGCCCGCAGCTGGCTGGAGAAGATGATTCCTTCCGAACCCCGCCAGATTCTCGCGCCCTCGATGAGGTAGCGGAACCCCTCGTTGACCCCGATGGTCGCTATGGCGAAGTAGGCGCCACGGAGCCGCAGCGCCACGGCGCCGACCGCGAGCGAGAGCAGCACCGCCATGACCACCGAGAGGACCAGGCCGATGACGATCGTTCCCGCCCCGAGCCCCTTGTCGGCCAGCATCGAGATGGGGAGCGCCATCCCGTAGGTCCCGACCCCCAGGAACGCCACGTAGCCGAAGTCGACGTATCCGGTCATTCCCATGAAGAGGTTGAAGGCCTGGCCGAGCGCACAGAAGAAGGCGATCTGGGAGACGAGCTGCCACTTCCCCGGCACCAGGAGGCCGAAAGCGAAGAGCAGCAGGTAGGCCAGCAGGACCGGAACCGCCGGGAGGTACCTGGTGACGCGCTCCATCACTTCGCCCTCAGCAGGCCGGTCGGCCGGACGAGGAGGATGATGAGGAGCGTGACGAAGGCGAAGAAGCGGGTCATGGCGAACGGCTCGAGCCCGGGGAACTGGGCGAAGAGCGTGTACGACCCGTTCTCCAACAGGCCGAAGAGGAGCCCGCCGAAGAAGGCTCCGTAGGGCGAGGCCAGCCCGCCCAGGACCGCGATGACGAACGCCCGGAGGGTGTACTCGCCGCCCATGTACGGGTTGATCCCGACGGAGATGAACATGGTCAGGAGGACGCCGCTCGCCACGGTGAGCCCGAGCCCCAGCGAGAAGGAGAGGGCATACTGCCAGTCGACGTTGACGCCGCAGACCCGGGCTCCGACGCCGTCCTCCACCACGCTGCGCATCGCCATCCCGGCCCGGGTCTTGTTGAACCAGAGGTAGAGCAGCACCGCGACGGCGACGCTCCCGGCGCAGGCCACCAGCTTCGCGTAAGGCAGGACCGTGAAGCCCAGATCGACCTTGCCGAGGTCCCAGCTGAACCCGCGGTAGTCGGCGGTGAAGAGGAACTTCACCACCTCCTCGAGGATGACGCCGAAGGCGAAGGTGGCGAGGAGCGAGGAAAGCTCCGGTCCCCGGAGCAGCCTTCGGATCGCGGTGTAGTAGAAGATCAGGCCCAGGCCCATCCCGATGAGCAAGGCGACCGGAACTGCGAAGACGGGGGCGAGGCCGAATCCCTCGAAGAGCACCAGGGAGGTGAAGGCGCCAACCATGACGAAGGCCCCGTGCCCGACGTTGACCACCCGCAGCACCCCGAAGATCAGGGAGAGCCCCATGGTGGCCACGCCGTAGACGGTGCCCAGCACCACTCCCTGCACCAGGTTCCCGGCGAGCTGGTTGAGGACCACCATCACTCCTCCTCGGATCCCCGCGGCTGGGCGGGTCGCGGGTCTCCCTCCCCGGGATCGGCCCGGAGAGGAGGCTCCCTCGGCCCGGCCGCTAGCGGAACGCCGGCTTGGGGTACACCACCTTCGCGGTGGCGGCTTCCTCGGGCCAGACGATCTTCAGCTTCCCGCCCTGCCACTGGGCGTCGACCATGTCGTGACCCACCTGCTTCCCGGTGTCGTCGATGTCCCATCCCCCGTAGAAGGACGTGAAGGTGAGCGCGCCCAGGGCGGCGCGGATCTTGTCCGGGTCGAGGGAGTTCGCCTTCTCGATCCCCGCGACCACGGCGAGCACCGAGGCGCCCGCCTCCGCGGCGTGGTACTCGGGCGTGAGGTCCTTCCCGACCGCCTCCTTGAAGAGCTTCACGAACTCGTCCTGGCCAGGCCCGAACCACGTGTGGCCCGCCTTCAGGGCCTTCTCCTTCGAGAAGGTGACGCCGGGCTCCCAGTGGGACGGGCCCATGACGCCCTCCGCCTTCGCCTTCAGCGCGTTCTGGAAGCCGGGCAGGGTCACCGCCGCGACCAGGGAAAGCGCGCGTACGTTGATCCCCAGGTCCGCCATCTGCTGCGTGAAGAGCTGCCCGTCGGCGAGGTGACCGCCGCCGAGCACGAAGTCGGGCCGGGCCGCCTTCAGGTCGGAGAGCAGCGGGGTGAGATCGGAGACAGTGGCCGGATAGGTCCTCTTGAAGACGATCTCGTAGCCGAGCTTCTTGGCGTGCTCCTCGGCGCCGTCCATGACGGAGCGGGCGAACTCGTCGTCCTTGTAGGCCAGCGCCAGGCGCTTGGCCCCGGGGTCGAGCTTCTTCAGCATGTTCAGGGTCCCCACGTGATAGCGGGAGCCCGGGCCGATGGTCTGGACGACGTAGCGGAACCCCTGCTTGAAGATGGTGTCGGAGGCCCCCCCGTGGTCCAGGTAGATGACGCCGTACTTCTCGGCCACGGGCGCGCCGGCCAGCGTGAGCGGGCTGCTGTAGGGCGCGACCAGGACCTGAACCTTGTCGGAGGTGATGAGCCGCTCGAGGAGACTCGTCACCGCCTCCTTCTTGGACTCGCAGTCATAGTACTTGTAGTCGAGCGGGATCTTCTTGCCCCCCACGCTCACTCCGCCGTTCGCGGTGTTGACCCACTTGACGATGGCCTGGATGCCGGCCACGGCCTGCTCGCCGGCCTTGGCATGCGCGCCCGACAGGGCCTCCGTGTGCCCGATGACGATCCTGGCCGGAAGCGTCTCGGCCCGGACCGGCGCGCAGATTCCCAGGCCGACCGACAGCGCGAGCCCGAGGCGAGCGAACGCCTTTTCGATCCGACTCATCGAACCCTCCTTGTCCTGGGTTGGTCCACGGGTTTTCGCACATCGGCAACCCGGTTGGGAAAGCTATTTCTTCCTCGAGGCGGGTCGGCTTCGTTCCGGACAAGGCCTCTCCGGAGCGCCCGGAGTTCTCCCTGAGTCTTCAGGACGAGCCCCCTTGCTCGTCGAGCCCGCCTCCAGCACCCTGGGCCTCATCGCGGGGCTCGACCCCACGTTCGGCGACTCTCCCGCTCTGGCTGGAGCGGTTGGACCAACCAGACGAAATCTCTACGGGTCGTCAGCTCTCCGACGGCTCAGTCGGGAACCGTGGCTCCGGGGGTTACCCGTTCAAGCCCGGGTCGCCCAACGAATCCGTCGGGGTGAGTGGCCATTCTCAGCTCAGAGGACCTGGCGTGCCCGTCCAGTTCGGCAGCGTCCCCGCGGTCGAACTGACCGCGCCCGTCGCGCCGGGTCCTAGAGTGCCGGCTGCTTCACCTCGACCTCCTTGTAGGTGAACTGTCGGGTCCAGTCGGTGCTCTGCTTCCCGTCGATCTCCACGTAGGCCTTGGGCAGCGAGTTGGCCGGCCCCTCGTCTTGGGGCGGTTCGAAGACCAGGTCCCGCCCGGTGGACCAGACCACCCGGCGCTCGTCGATGTTTCCGAAGTAGTAATCGACCTTGCTCCGGTCCACCCCCTTGTACCCGGTGGCGGTGGTGAGCTCGACCAGCTTTTTGTTCTTCTCGGTGAGGGGAAACTGCTTGCCGTAGATGTCGGCCAGCGAGACGTCGAGCGGGATCCACCCCACCCGCGGGGCATAAAACTGAATCCAGCAGTGGTAGCTGCCGTCGACCGCAATTCCGTTCAGGGTGGGCTTGAGCAACGAGCCGTAAATCATCCGGGTGGGAATGCCGGATGACATCGCCAACGAGGCGAAGAGGGAGTGGAAGTCGGTGCAGTTCCCGGTCTTGGTGTTCAGGCAGTATTCGGTGCTTCCGACCGGAGAGGCCTTGAGGTGATCAGGATCCTTCACCCAGTAGTCCACGTTCTTCAGCGTCCAGTCGTAGATTTTCCGGGCCTGCTTGATGGGATTGGTCTCGGTACCGACGATCGATGCGGCGAGTGCCTTGATCCGGTCATTGACCACCACGTAGGTGGTTGGCTGGAGGTAGCGCGCCAGCGCCGTCTTTTCCCAGTCGGTGGGCGGCCGGGTCGCCAGGGGATCCACTGCACTCCGCATCTCGCTCCGCACCAGATCGAACTCTTCGGCGATCTGCACCTTGTCGGCGGCGGGGGACTTCACCTCCAGGTAGCCCACCCGGTTACCCCAGCTGTCCTCTTCGACGTCGACCTTTCCGGCGTCGCTGGTGAGCGTGAGATTCCCGATCTTGGACCAGGCGTCCTCCTGCGGGATTGCGAACCAGATCCGCACCCGCTGGGCGCCCTTGGGGACCTTCACCGCGAAAGTGTTCTTGATGTGAAAGCCGGCCTGCTTCGGAGCCTCGGCGCCAAGAGCCGAGGGGACGAGCAGGACGGACGACAGCATCACCAGGCGCATCCCACGCATCACTGACCTCCCGTGTCACGAAGTCGCCGCGCTGCCTCGGCGATGACCCTCAGCTTCGCGGCAGCGACAGCTTCCGAGGCGAGGGGGTTGTCGGCAAAGGTGGCGAAACCACAGTCGGGGGTGAAGAGCAGCCGGTCGCGTCCGAGCAGCGCCATCGCTTGCCTGGCACGGTGGAGTACCTCGTCGAGCGTCTCCACCTCGGGATGCTTCTGGTTCACCAGCCCCACTCCGATTCGCTTCTCGGCGGGGAGCCCGCGGAGGAGGGCCATCTCCCCAGCCCTGGGCGTTGCCAGCTCGAGGAAGATCGTCCCCACCGGCGCCTGTTGGAGCAGGGGGAGCAGTGGTCGGTAGTCGCCGGAGAGAGCGACGCTCTCGTCGGGGGTCCAGTTGCCGCGGCAGACGTGGATGGCAAGCCGCTCCCGGGGCAGGTCGAGCGTGACTGCGGAAAGGAGCTCGAGGGCGAACCCCAGCTCGTGGCCCGGTTCCTTCCGGGCGCCCAGGGCACCACACATGAACGAGCGCTGCACCTTCGGGGTCCCGAAGACGACCTCGCTCAGCACCGGCTCGTCGAGCTGCACAATCGCCGCTCCGGCATCGAGGAGCTCCATCACCTCGGCCCGGAGCGCGGTCACGACGTCGGCTGCCAGTTGCTCCCGGGTGGCGTAGGCCCGCTCAGTGATGCACTCGAGAAACATCGTCCGGCTCAGGAGATAGGGCCCGGGAAGCGCCACCTTTACCGCGGCGCCGGGAGCGAGCCCCTGCACGAAGCGAAGCTCATGAACAGCCAGCGACCGGGTGCGACGAATGGGTCCGAACACCGCTGGATGGCGGACCCGCTCCGCCGGGACGTCGAGGGCGCGGAGCTCGGCGGCGAACTCCTGGGGGTCGTCGACGTAGGGGAGCAGGTCGGTGATCGGAACGAGCTGACAGCCCCCCAGCAGGCCTCCGACGAAGCTGGCGTAGTTATCCCGGCGCTGCTCGCCGTCGGTCAGCACGTCCACCCCGGCCGCGCGCTGGGCATCGACCGCCAGACGGACTGCATCGTCCGCCGTCCGCTCGAAGTCGTCGTCGGAGAGGCGCCGCTCGAGGTGCTCGTGGAGCGCCTGCAGCATCCACCGCGGCCGCGGCCAGCTGCCGATCCCCATCACCGAGAGCGGTGCCACCTGCGGGGCATCACTCTTCACCGCCAGGCTGGAAGGCTGCGCGGGCGCTGGCCCGACCGGGGGAGAGGCGGAGATGCGCTCGGACCGGGGGAGCGTCCCGGCTGCACGGAAGGGACCCTTGCTGACGAGGAAGCTGGCCTCCTTCCCTTCCCGGAAGCGAGAGACCAGCTCGTTGCCGGTCATCCGACACCAGGCCGGGAGCTCCTCGTCGACCGAGAGCTCTCGGGAGCGGATCTCCAGCAGCTCCCCTGGGGCGAGGGGATCGATGTGGCGGCGGATGAGCAGCAACAATCCGTTGCCGCAGTCGAGGTCTCCGCCGTCGAAGCTGGCCTTGGGCGTGAAGGGATGCCCCATGGTCGCCGCCCGGGCCTAGTAACTCACACAGGGGCTGCCTTCGGAGAGGAACTCCACCAGCTTGGCCCCGCCCACCACCGTCGCTCCGTCGATCAGCTTGCCTTCGTCGAGCCCGCGCTTCTTGAAGCAGGGGGAACAGACGAAGACCTTCCCTCCAGCCTTGACGAAGTTGCCCATCAGCTCCGCGAGCGGAGCGAACCCCTGCTCGTGGATGTCGTCGGCGTACCCCCTCTGGGAGAGGCGGACTCCCTCGACGCTGAGGAAGACCATCGTCTCCTTGTCCGAGGCGACAGCAGCGTTGGCCACCACGAAGGCCACGGTTGCCTTGTCGGTGTCGTTCTTGGCAAAGGTGAGGCTCACACAGAACCGCTTACTCATGGCGTGCTCCTTCGTTCGATGAGGTAGTGGGGTGGGCGCGCCTCGAGGAGGCGGTGTCCGGTCAGCCGGCACCAGGCCGGGATGTCCTCGGGCGCTCCCGGGTCATGGGCGATGACGAGCAATCTCTGCCCTGGCGACAGCTCGAGCAGCTTGTTGCGGAGCAGAAGGACGAGCTCACCGCAGCCGGTGTGACCGGCGTCCCACTCGGCGTGGGCGCTCAGCTCTGCGGCGCGACCCGGCGCCGGATCGAGCGGAGTCACAACCGTCTCCGGGGCGCTCGAGGACGCATGGCAGAGGCCGACCTAGCAGCGCGTGACTTCGCGGACAAGGCCCAAGACGAAGATCGTCGGGATTCCACCAGGGCGTGGCGGCGCGTCAGCGGGACGAGAGTATGGCGTCCAAGGACCGATCCTGCAGACCCGGCGCGTCGACCGAGCTCCACGCCGTCCCGTTCCAGTGCCTGATGGTGCCGACGTAACGGGAGGGGGATCGTCCGGGGATTTCCCTGGCCGGGTCCGCGAGCTCCTCACGCTTCCGACCGGAGATGGGCCAGGTAGCGGTGCACCAGCTGGATGCTGATCCCGCCTTCTCCGACGGCGGAGGCCACGCGCTTGATCGAGCCGTGTCGCACGTCCCCCGCGGCGAAAACGCCGGGCAGGCTGGTCTCGAGCGGAAGCAGTGGACGGGCTGGCCTTTGCGCCCCGGCAGCAACGGTGAGGTCCTGGCCGGTGAGGATGAACCCATGGGAATCGCGCTGGATGCTCGGGGGCAGCCACTGGGTGTGAGGCTGGGCGCCGATGAGAACGAACAGCGCAGGCGCCGGCACGGTCCAGGTCTCGCCCGTGGTCTGGTTGCGGAGCACGAGACTCTCCAGCCGCCCCGTTCCCTTGCCGTCGATCACCACCGTGTGGAGCTGCACGTCGATGGTCGGATTGGCCTCGATCACCTTCACCAGGTAGTCGGACATGCTCGCCCCGAGTGCGGCGCCGCGCACGAGCATCGTCACCCGCTTCGCATGCTTGGCCAGATGGACGGCCGCCTGTCCCGCGGAGTTGCCGGCGCCGATGACGTAGACGTGCTCTCCGCCCATCGACCGCGCTTCGGTGACGCCGCCGCCGTAGAAAACCCCTCTACCGACGAGGGCCTCGAGCGCGGGGATCCCCAGGCGCTGGTAGTGCGCCCCGGTGGCCAGCAACACGGCGCGGGCGGCGATCTCGGTCCCATTCGCCATCTTCAGGACCCGGAGTTCGCCTTCCGCGCGCAGCCCGGTGGCCGGCCGCAGAACCGAGGTCTCCGCTCCAAATGACCAGGCCTGGTCGAGAGCCCGGATGCAGAGCTCGGCGCCACCGATGCCGAGTGGAAAGCCGAGATAGTTGCGGATGAGCGAGCTCGTGCCGGCTTGCCCACCGATCGTCTCCCGGTCGACCACGATGGTGCGCAATCCCTCCGAGGCGCCGTAGACCGCCGCAGACAATCCGGCCGGCCCAGCACCGACCACCACCAGATCGAAGGTACCTGCCTCCGAGCTGTGACGCGCGCCGAGGGCGATCGCTGCCTCCTCGTTGGTGGGATTGGTCAGCACCTTCCCGTCGAAGCGGACGAGCACCGGGAAGGGACCCGTGGGGCAAGCGACGCGTTCCAGCACCTCTCGTCCTTCGCGCGAGTCCGCGTTGTGAAAGTCGAAGGAGAGGCCGCTGCGCTTGAGCAGGTCCCGGACCTCGTGTGACCGGGGGGACCAGCGCTCCCCGACCACCGTCACCACCGCGGGCTGCGCATGGTTCTGCTCCTGCCAGTCCATGAGCAGCTCGGTGACCAGGTGATGGAACCGCTCGTCGGGAGGGCGGCTGGGCTCGGTCACGTAGCGATCGATCTGCCCCCAGGAGACGGCCTTCAAGATCGGCTTGATCGCGGAGCGGTTTCCCCAGGGAAGGAGGAGGACGCGCTGGGCACGGGGATGGAGTGCGTGCGCCCGCTGCAGGAATTCGATGCCGGTCATTCCGGTCATGGCGTGGGCCGCGAGGAGAGCGACCACCTGCGCCTCTGCCATCTCTCGGAGGGTTCCCAGTCGTTCCAGCGCGGCGGTCGCCGACGGCTCCGAGAGCACCTCGTAGTCGGAGGCGTAGCGGCCGCGCAACTCCCGCTCGATCGTCGCGAGCTCGCGGGGTTGCTCGTGAATCGCCATCAGAATCGGCTTGGTCATGGAGCCCGTCCCGCCGTGGACCGCCTCGGAGATCCTACATCAGAGCGAGAACACCAAGGCCCCATCGAGCATCGATCGGGTCTTCAGATCGACTGCCGATACCCGAAAAACTCGTGGTCCTCGTTGTAGCCGCCGTAGCCGCCGCCGACCTCGGAGATGTCGGCGACGAATTCGATGCCGGCGGTCCACTTCACCTGCTTGAAGCCGAGCTGGACCTCATTTCGCAAACGAAGCGGCGCCCCGTGGCCGTAGGAGAGAGGCTCGCCGTTCATGTCGTACGCGAGCATCGTGAGGCGATAGCGCATCTGTTCGATGGGATGTGCGTCGTAGTAGAGGCCCCCGTCGGCGCCTTCACCGAGCGAGTAGAAGACCACCCACTTCGCCTCGGGCTTCGGCTTGACCAGGTCGAGGATGGTCTGCATCGAGACCCCACCCCACTTGGCGATGCCGGACCACCCCTGGATGCAGAAGTGCTGCGTGATCTGCTCGTGGTACGGTAGCGCGCGCAACTGCTCGAGGCTGAGCTCGACCGGGTTCTCGACGAGCCCGCGGACTCGCAGCCGCCAGTCGGCGAAGCGGCCGTCGTAGAGCGCGCGATACTCCGGGGTCTCGGGATACTTTCCGTTGTGCCAGAAGTACGGCGAAATGTCCTTCTCCGTGTACGTCCCGGGCTTGGCGTCGACGTGCTCGAACAGCCGCTGGGCCGGGCCGATCAACGCGAATCCGGCGCGCTGGATCCAGCGCGGGTGTCGCAAGGTCAAGGGGGTGGCGGCTACCCAGGCCACGACGACGACCGCCATGGAAGCGGCGAAGATGCCGAAACCAACCCAGTCGTTGGCGTCGGTCCCCGCATAGATGTGGTTCAGGTTGCGCAGCGCGCCGGTCGCGAACACCAGCGTGACGTGAATGAAGATGAAGACGAGAAACCAGCACAGGACGAGAAAGTGCAACGACCGCGCGGTCTGGATGCTCAGGCGCTTGCTGATCCAGTGAAACCGGGTCGAGAGCGCGGGCGACATGCCCAGCCCGGTCACGAGCGCGAGCGGCGCGGCGATGAACACCGTGACGAAGTAGGCGAGGATCTGCAGGCCGTTGTAGGCGACCCAGCTGTCGTTCGGCGGCCAGCTCAACGAGAGGTATTGAAGGAGGACCGAGACCGCGTCCGGGAACACCTGCCAGCTCGTCGGAACGATGCGGCGCCATTCGCCGGTGGTGAACAGCAGCGCATAGAAGACGAGCCCGTTGACGAGCCACAGCGTATCGGCGCCGAGATGCCACCAGCGGGCCAGCCCGATGGAGTGGCGGATGCCGGGCAGGCCGACGTGCTTCGGCAGGGTGAGGGAGTCCTGCTTGGCCGTCCAGAG
>AR_comb_assmDRAFT_10034744_pt1 | contig 16874 bp, 21 predicted proteins | sample ArasoioldDNA_FD_10543 | JGI IMG/M metagenome (IMG submission 10543) | reverse complement strand
AATTTTGGAGCCACCCGCCGGAGTCGAACCGGCGACCTGCTGATTACGAATCAGCTGCTCTGCCGACTGAGCTAGGGTGGCTCACATGGGTTTGATGAAATGGATAATCGCTGCCACGATGAAAGAACCAACGTAGGCAGCGAGGAAATCGAAGAGCACACGAAACTCGGGTAGCTTCTCCAGATATTCCTGCAGTCCGAAAAAAAGTATCACGAACTGACTCAAGAATAAACCGAACACCCCGATCAGCAAGTAGAGAAAAAATCCGGTTCTCCCTTCGTAAGCGACGGTCTTGTTACCGGCGAGGCCGGCGATAAAAGCAACCCCAAGGTATACGACGGGATTGCCTAGGAGATAATGAAAGACCACCTCCGCTGTTTCCCGCATAGGCTCAGTTTCGAAGCTGCCGCAGCATCCTCTTAGCCGCCTCCTTTGGACTATCCGCGCTCACGATGGCGGAGATCAAGGCAACGCCTCGAACCCCGAGCTTCTTGGTGGAGTCGATATTCTCCAGCTTGATGCCTCCTATAGCATAAACGGGTACGGAAATATTATCCACTATTGCTTTTAAAGCAGGCACCCCTTGGGGGGCGCCATAGGCGGCTTTTGAAGGGGTAAAATAAACCGGCCCGAACAAAACGAAATCCGCCCCGGCCTGTTCTGCTTCCTTGGTTTCTTGAAGCGAATGCGTCGATACGCCGATGATTTTTTGTAGTCCCAATAGGGCTCTTGCGGTCGCTATCGGTAATGATGCTTTACTGAGTTGGACACCCGTGGCATCGACGGCCATAGCAACGTCGACACGATCGTTGATGAAAAGGGCGGCATGGTAGGCCTGACACATTGTACGCAACCGCTCCGCCAGCGAAAACAAATCTCTCCCTGATAGGTCTTTCTCTCTTAGTTGGATCGCTTTGACGCCGCCGTCGAGGGCTTCATGCAGAACCCAAAGGAGATCCCGGCCGCCAGTTTGGTTGCGGTCGGTTACGAGGTAAAGGTCAAAATCGACTGCATTCACGCCGCGGGCTTCAAGCCAAGATCCCATCTAAGGGGCTCGAAGCCGTGGCGTAGAGCTTCTTTGGAATGCGCCCGGCCAAATAAGCTTTTCGGCCCGATTCCACACCCAGACGCATCGCCTCGGCCATCAAAATCGGATTTTTTGCGCTGGCAATGGCGGTATTCATCAAAACGCCATCACAACCCATCTCCATGGCGATCGCCGCATCCGACGCGGTTCCGACACCGGCGTCGACGATAACTGGCACGGTTGCCTGTTCTAAGATAATACGAATGTTGAACGGGTTGCGAATTCCCAAGCCGGAGCCGATAGGCGCTGCGAGAGGCATTACAGCCGCACAACCGATGTCCTGAAGTTTCTTTGCCGTGATAGGATCGTCGGTGATGTAGGGAAGAACAACGAATCCTTCTTTGACGAGTATCCTTGCTGCATCCAGGGTGGCCGGAATGTCCGGGAATAGGGTCTTGTCATCGCCGATTACTTCGAGCTTGATCATTTTGCCGACGCCGGCCTCGCGGGCTAGCCGGCACGTCCGAACTGCTTCATCCGCGGTGTAACAACCCGCGGTGTTGGGCAGGATCGTGTGCTTTTTCAAGTCGAGATAGTCAAGGAGATTCTCTTTGTTGGGATCGGTGATGTTGACCCGGCGGACCGCTACTGTCACGATCTCCGCGCCCGATACTGCGATAGCTTTTTTCGTCTCCTGAAAATCTTTGTACTTTCCTGTCCCGACGATAAGCCGGGAGCGGTAGCTGGTGCCAGCCAAATTCAATACGTCTTCCATGATTGGTTCCTTATCCTCCGCCGACAAAATGAACGATCTCGAGCATGTCTCCTTCTTTTAACAGCGTTGAAGCGTGCGCTTCTCGGGAAACAATATTGCGATTAAGCTCGACCACGACGCGACCGGCGCGGATCTGCAACTCTTCAAGCAGCCGAGTCAAGCTCAACCCTTCCGCAATCTCTTTATCTTCTCCGTTGACGCGAATCTTCATGTAAATGAAAAAACCGTATCCACAGTACCACCAAAGGTGGTCAGGGAATACGGTTTCAAGCTCGTCCCGATTCGCTCTCCCGAGCGTCACAGGACTGTGACTTTCACGCTTCCCTACGCCGGTGCTATCCGGATCAGGTTCGAAGGGTTACCTGTTTATTCATCAGGCTCTCAGTCCGCCTTGGGCGGACACCCCTAGCATTCAAGAATTCTTAACAAAGCATCGGAGTCAAGTCAAATTAGTGGTTACAGCTCAAGCGCCACGCTGGCGTAGCCGACGACCTTGCGCATGGGGGTTATGTCACCAGAATGGCAGTGTTTGAGTAGACATGCTTGCTTTACATCGAGGCGGTTGGCGGCAAAAAGCAATGCAGCCGTGGGAAGCAAGCCGCACATGGTGATATTCTCCCGCTCAGCCGCTGCGATCAATGCACGAGCATTCAACGCTCGCACTTGTTCGAGAGCGATGCCGTCCAGTTCATCGGTCTCTTTGGGTGAGAGATAGTGGCTGAGATCGCTGCTTGCCATCATGATCGTTCGTGCTCCCGACTGTCTGTTGCTTCGCAAAAAATCTGCGACAGCCGTTCCGAGCTCGATACATTCTTCTATGGAGATATGGGCGAGTGAGATGGGAACCAAGGAGAAGTCGCCCAGGACACGTTGCAAAAAGGGTAGCTGCACCTCGATGCTATGTTCGCGGGCGTGAGCGGCTTCATCCTGCCTCAGGAAATTAACTTCGTCTTCAAGCAAGTGGCTCAATTCTTGATCGATGCTTACCGGGCCTAACGGCGTTTGCCAAAAGTCCGCTGGGCTCAGGGCGGCTCGATGGCCTCTGGCTTGATGGTTGACGCCCAGCAAAATGACGCGCCGAATGGAATTATCCAGAAGCGCATAGAAATGGGCGGCACATGGGCCGGAATAGATGTAGCCCGCGTGGGGAACCAGTCCCCCGATCAAAGACGGCGACGGCGATTTATCACCTCGGGGCCCCAGCGGGCTCGACTTGAAGCATTCGTCGATGAGTCGACCAAGTTCATCGGCTTCTGCAGGATAGAATGAACCGGCTACTGCAGCAGGCCTGATTCGGTCCATGAGCTGCGAAATTTTGTGTTAGGGCTCGACGATTTCAACTTCGAGGATGCCAATGCCTTCAACTTCGCCTTCTACTTTGTCGCCGGGCTTTAGATACACAGGAGGAACGCGAGCGAAACCAACACCAGAAGGAGTTCCAGTGCTGATGACATCGCCGGGTTCTAGTGTCAGTCCACTCGACAGGCTCTCGATGATCGTCGGGATATCAAAGATCATGTCTCGGGTGTTGCCGTCCTGCATGACCTCACCGTTAACCCGGCAGATAAGCCGCACTTGCTGGGGATCTGGTAAAGCGCTTTTGTGGACAATCCATGGTCCCAACGGACAAAAAGTATCCAGCGATTTTCCCTTGAACCACTGCCCATGCTGACGCTGGAGCTCACGGGCGGTCATGTCAAGACACACCGTGTAACCGAACACGTACTCGTAGGCTTTGTCTTTGGGAATGTCCCGACCCTTCTTTCCTATTACGACAGCCAATTCGATTTCCCAGTCGAGTTTGTCAGTGATCTTGTGATGGACAACCTTACCCATGTGGCCAATCACCGATGTAGCGGGTTTGGTGAAAAAAACCGGCCATTCAGGGTACTTGATGTCGAGCGAACGCGCCCTTGCCCCTTCATCGACATGTTCGCGGTAGTTAATGCCGAGCATCACTACATTTTTCCTCGGCGATGGAATGGGAGCGAGCAGCTTTGCTTGGCTCGACTTCAGCAGCGCAGTAGCGCGGGCAAGTTTTCTTTGCTCCTCAGGAGTTTTCCCTGCTACATATTTTTCTGCTTTTTTGGCAGCTTGGAGTGCTTTGTTACCTGCCTCAATAAAGGCTTGCATACTCCCCAGGTAAGGCGGATTGCCACCCCTCAAGTAGCGTCGGGTTATCTCCGCCACGTCGATGATCTGATCCTGGGGACCCATGAGGCCAATTCGTTGCTGATTCTTCCGACCAAAAGTGATAAACCGCATTCTTTCCTCCGAGTTGAAAAGTCTCTAGCGAAGGGCTAGGCATACCCGAAGAGGGGTGAAGCCCACCGGTGTTCGACAGAAGGTAACTGAGCCTGATGCCAACGGCCCTAGTTTTTGGGATACGACCCTTCTCCTGCGACAGCTATAGGAAAGGGCCGGTTGATTGTCAAGCTGAACACGCGACTGACGCCAAAATTTAAAGCTGGTGCGGTGCTCATCGTGTATTTGCCTGCTTACATGGGCAATGGTAACTTTCCCTCATGAAGGCCAAAGGCAAAAGAGAACCTCGTGTCGCCATGCGTGAGGGAGACCGCATTCTGATTAACAAAGGGATTTCAAAAAAAGTCTTTATTGTTGCGCGGGCCGAGGTGCCGCACTCCAGCGAGAAAGTTTTCGTTTCCAAGTCCGGTGGAAAATATACCATCGGCCTTAAGGTTTGGAGATCAGATTATGCCTGGAGCGAAAAGAACCAGATGTGGGTACCAAAGCACTAGCAGACCATTTTTAGATTGGAGTCCTGGAGGTTGGGGTATTGATTCACCCCTCCAGAATTTTGAGACGGAGAGAAATACTTGCTCCCAGCGAGACCGCAAATCGATTTGCGTAGCCTATGAGATCTCTTAAAGAACACAGCGGTAAAAATCTTTTCCGGGACATTAGCCGCTTGCTCCCCCTGATATGAAACGGGACTTGGAAAAAATCCTCGCTGATATCAAGAACAGCCGGGGTCCACAGTTGCTGCTTTTGTTTGGTGACGATCTGCAAGTGAAAGCGGCTTGCAAAACACTCCTCGACCAGCTGGTTTCGGAAAGCCAGCGGGGATTCAATCTTGAACGATTCGACGGTCGAGCGGCGCCGTGGGACCAGATTGAAGCCTCATTGAATACGCCACCCTTTTTGCCCGGGAAAAAGGTGGTCTGGGTTGAGAACGTAACTTATTTTATTTCACGGGAGCAAAGAGGCGAGTTGGGGGAGAAGGTTCGTCAGGCTTGGAGCGAAGGCAAGAAAGACGAAGCAGTCAGACTGCTGCTGGATTTGCTAGCCGTGGAGGGTTGGACACAGGAACAATTGGAGCAGGCACAATCGGCATCTTCTGGGGGGCCACTGAACGAGCTTCTGGAAGTGGACGGCACCGAGGCGAGTGCAGATGCCCAAGCTCTTTTGGCCTATACTCTTAGTCAGGGAATGGATCTGACCCGGCGTCGAGGTTCAGAGGAACAGAGACTTGGAGAAATGCTTGAGCGCGGATTGCCGCCGTGGGACTTTCTTTTGATGACGGCGATTCAGGTGGATCGTCGGACGCGTCTTTATAAACGTCTCGAAGACATGGGCGCGGTCTTGCAGCTCGTCATGGAGCGCGATCGTAGCGGCAGGATCAATCGCGAAAGTCTGGTGCTGTTCGTAAATCAGCGGCTGCAACAGGCGGGAAAGACAATCGAACCCCAGGCCAGAGAAATGATCTTGCTGCGGGCTGGGGGTGAGCTGAGAAGCTTGGAGCATGAGCTGGAAAAGCTGATTTTATATGTCGGCGATCAGCCGAGGATTCGGTCCCAGGATGTGGATGCGATTTTTGCGGACCAAGGCGACGGGTGGGTTTTCGACTTGACCCGATGCATTGCAGAGCGAAATGCTGTGACGGCGCTTACCCATCTAGCCCGTCTGCTGGCGCAGGGAGAACATCCGCTGAAACTCCTAGGCACGATCGCAACTGAGGTACGAAGGCTACTGGCTGCGCGCCAGTTGATGGATGGAGAAGTACGCGGGCAGTGGAAGCGGGGGTTGACCTATCAACAGTTCCAGCAAAACGTCCTCAGGGAAGGTGCGCCGATCCTGACGCGAAACCCTTATGCCGATTACATGTGTTTCCAGCGAGCAGATCAGTTTTCTCTGGATGAGCTGCGCGTTTGTTTGACGAGCAGTTACGAGGCGGATCTGTGTTTGAAGTCCACCGGTAACAACCCCCGGCTCGTAATGGAAAAGTTAATTCTCCATATGTGTCTCGGCTCACGCAAAGAAAGCCGGCTTGTCGGAGGCCGGATTGGGCTATGAAGAGTATGAGACGAACTTTTGCACTCTGCTGTTGCCTCTTATTCTCGTTTTCTTTCGCCTCCTGGGCTGAGATGGCCGTGCAAACCTGTTTCAGTCCCCAGGGAAGATGCTCTGCGCATATCATTCGCGAGATTGAGAAGGCGCAAAAAGAACTGTTGATAGCCGTGTACGCATTCACCAACGACGAGCTTGCCCGCGCGGTGGCGCAAGCGCAAAAACGCGGCGTTTCGGTCCAGATTGTGTTAGATCGAGAATTCGATGCGGTGAACGAAAAGTCCCAGGGCAGGTTTTTGGAGGGTCAAAAAATTCCCCTAAAGCGCATTTCCGGTATGAAATCAGCGGTGCCAGAGAAGGAACCAGGATTGATGCACCAAAAGTTTTCCGTGATCGATCGAAAGATAGTTTTCACCGGTTCTTATAACTGGACGCGTTCTGCGGACAACTCCAACGACGAGAACCTGCTTTGGTTTCGTGACGCCGGACCACTGGCGGAAGAATATCGCAAGGTCTTTTTTCAGCTCTGGGAGAGAAAAAGGTGAAACGATTCTCACCGGCCTTAATGATTGGGCTCCTACTCGCATTTCTAGCGGGTTTTGTTTCCCATTCGCTCTATCAACGGTGGAATCCCTCCGTTCCGGCAACTACCGAGAATGCGACAACGGAAAAAAATTCTGAATCTCGCCCTGATATTAACCCGCCAAGCTTTCGTGTGAGCTTCTTGGCAACGGCGCCTGCTCAAATCCAGGCCGAGGTGCCATTGGTACAGGCCCGTGAGGTGGAAAAAATCCGCAGATTGACGGGAAATCAGGCCCGGATCCGCGGTAGAGTTTTTCGTGTAGGCCACTCCGCCAAGAGTAATACCTATTTTCTGAATTTTGGTCCTTCCCGAGAGGCGCTCACCGCAGTTATCTTTGCATCGTCCGCGGAACTGTTTGAGAAAAGTAAACTGCAACCGAAGGCGTTCGAAGGCAAAGAAGTTGAACTGCATGGAGAAATCAAAGATCATCCCCAATACGGCCTTGAGCTGATACTCGAGAATCCCGCGCAGATCAAATTGCTGGATTAAGCCTCGGGGAAGAACTATTTGGAGAAGGATAGCCGGCTATGAATGAAGAAAAGAAAAAGTGCATGATTTGCGGCAAGGTGCTAGCGGTTAAGGGCGGTATCTGTGAACCTTGTGAGGATCGTATTCGCAGGGAGGCCATGGGCGAACAAGCCGGTATCAGTGAGCAGGCCGATCGCGAGCTAACCAGGCAAGGAGTAACGCCAACCAAAAAATAGCACGCGACAGGATTTGGATCCTTCCAACGCCCAACTATCTGCAAAACAACTGAAAAATGCCAGGTATTCGCTTCAGGCTATTCAATAATTTGCAAATGTGATATAAACCAGTTTTATTCGGCCACTGTCCTGAGGCGGTTAGGGGCTTCAGCAGGCAACACGCACAAGGAGGTCTGGAACGCTGAATCTTCGTAAACCTTTTTTCATCGGCCCAATTCTGACCGTCTTACTGATAGTCTTGTCTATTGATTCGGTTTGGTCCTTTTCCCCCGATACAGATTTGACTGCGCGCGCCGCTGTGCTCATGGATGCGGCCACAGGAAAAATTCTCTATCAAAAAGATCCGGATCTTCGTCTACCTCCAGCGAGCACGACAAAAGTCGTTACGGCAATTCTGGCTTTGGAAAGCGGGCGGAAACTTAGCGAATCGATTACGGTATCCAAAGCGGCGACTCGAGTGCCGGCTTCGAAGCTCTACCTTCGTCCGGGTCAAACTATCACCATTGAGCATTTGCTTTACGGCATCCTACTATCTTCCGCCAACGATGCGAGCATGGTATTGGCCGAAGGAATAGCAGGTTCGGTGGAACGCTATACTGAGCTGATGACGAGGAAAGCTCATGACATTGGCGCTCTGAACAGTAATTTTAGCAATCCCCACGGGCTCACAGCTCCGGATCATTATTCCACTGCTCGCGATCTGGCGATACTCTTTAGATATGCTATGAGGAATGCGATCTTTCGCGATATCGTCCAAACCAAAATCAGTTCAGTAAGTTCCAACTCCATAGTCAGGAAGAAAACCGTCGCCCGGCGCATCTCGGTCAGAAATCACAATCGGCTGCTGTGGAATTTTGATGGCGCGATCGGCGGCAAGACCGGTTACACCTTCGCTGCACAAAAATGTTTTGTTGGAGCCGTGGCGCGAAATGGCGTGACGTTGATTGTATCGATTCTTGGCGCCCGGGATCAGTGGGGAGACACCAAAAGATTGCTGGAATACGGGTTCGATAATTATCAAACTTTGGAGACCCAGCCGGCCGGCAAGACCTCAACCAGTGAGCAGGTCAATATCCGTACAGATCGTGTTTCGGCGAGCCTCGTTACACCGCCTGAAGATAACAAGGCGAAAGCCTCCGACGGCTATCTGCTCCAGGTAGGTTCGTTTCGCGAGCGTGACCGAGCCGAGTCGCTCATCAAACAATTCTCCGCGGATGGCTTTGAGGCGTTTGTTGAGTCGATTTCATTAACGGGAGGTCAGACGACTTATCGAGTACGTGTCGGACCCTATGCGGAGCTGCTGGAAGCGCAGGAAATAGCCCAGGAGATTCTGTCTAAGAGTGGTCTTCGGGTCCTGATTGTTCCGGCCCCGGCTGGACGCCAAAACCAGGACAATCCCAGTTGAGAGCCTGCCGCTTTTGATTCATTTCTTACAATTCAATCATCATTCCGTCTTCCGCACAGGTTGCTTGCAGTTCCTTCCGCCGCTGTAGCATTTCCTCACCGAGATGCGTGAGCACCAGCTTCTTGCATTCCAGACGGCTGAGTTTTTCCCGCAGGGTCTTGTAGTTTAAGTGGTTGGCGCTTTCCTGTTCGTAGAACGAGCACTCGCAGAGGAAGAGATCCGCTCCGCGAGCATGTGATAGAAAAAGGTCCGTCCAAGCGGAGTCGCCCGAGAACAGAATCTGTTTCCCCTCGTAACTGATCTTTAGACCGAGTGATATCGCCTGGATCTGATGGGGGACACGAAAAGGCAGCACATGGATTCCCAGAATCAGTTCGGTTTCACCTGGTTGGAGGAGATGAAAACGAAGGGGTGGAATATCGCCGCCATACATGAGTCGGTATAGTTCAATCACTCTCTCCTCTGACCCGGATGGGCCAGCAATGTGCAATGGCTTGTCCCGAGGGTGCTCATAAAGGGAGCTGATGAAGAAGAACGGGAGACCGCCAAAGTGGTCGCCATGAAGGTGGCTGAGAAAAACGACATCCAGCCGCCGTGGATCGAAGCCTGCCTTTTTCATCGCCAGCAACGTCGTCGGTCCACAGTCCATCAGGAAGAGCCGGTCGGCGGCTTCAACGAGATAGCCACTCTGGTTGCGGCCGCCGTTGCCGAAGGCATCGCCACAGCCGAGAATATGAAGCTTCATGAGTTGATCTTGCGTGCCATCTAGTGTTGATTGTCGGTTAAACTTATACTTTGTCCTCTCTCAATATTCCACTGTTGACCACCGTCACTTCTCTATGCTCTCGGCAAGGGCCGAACTTTTGGCAATCCGCTCTGATTGAGTCGATAAGACCGCCTTTTTGAGCGCTGCAGACAAAACCCGATTGCTTTTTACTGGCTCTGCGAATAGAGTGACGCACGTGGTCGTTTTTAAACGTCCTTTTTTTTCATCATACACTACGGGTTTATGGGTCAGGTTTCTCCGTTTTAGCCTCCTTTCACACAAGCAACTCGAGGAGGATCTCGAGAAGCTGGGTCTCACGCCGCCTCAATTTTACGTGCTGGCGACCATCGGTTACGCCGGAGGGCTGCCTTTCGGAGAAATCGGCGCGAAGATGATGGTGACGGTGAGTAATTTGACAGGCATTGTGGACCGCCTGGAAGAGAAAAAATTGGTCTTGCGTAAACGAGACGAGAATGATCGTCGAGTGGTTCATGTTGTGTTGACGGAGAAGGGCGTTAAGCTCTATAAAACCACAATCCCGCTGTTTGAAAAGAGCATCTCACGAGTCTTCTTTGCACTCGACAAGCCGCAACAGAAAGAGCTTTCCGCTCTTCTGCGTAAACTCAATCGCGTTGCCTTGGCAGAGTAGGCCAACGCGCAAGATTCACGGTCCGGCGAAAGATCACGAAAGACTCAGCCGCAGCGAGAAGTGTAAGGCCGCTAACTCCAAAGTGCTTGACCACAAGTTTAGTTTCTTCTTTGCTTGCGCTCCGGCATCTAAGTTCGTAGGCCGCCTCAAGATAGAGGTCCATTGCTGCAACCGGAGGGGGCTGGCTCTTCAGAAACAATTCTCTGAATAAAGCGGCGAGGTTGATTGACTCTATTTATTTACGAGTTATAAAGTTAAAGCCTAAAGTATTTTGGGCTCGGTTGACTTTATGAAAAACGACAGCAATAAAACGTTGGGCCTTGAACGAGTAAAAAAATGGCTTTATGCGAAAGGGCTCGATGAGCGCAGCGCGGGCTGTGTCTTGTGCGGCTCTTGTTACGGTCATGGTCCCGCCAATCCAATGGAGGATGTGCCCGGACCCAAGACCAAGTGTCCGCCCTACGAGTTTTATCGTTTCCAACGATTCACGCCGAAGTCGCGCTGGCTCATGGCGCAGCGTGTGTTTCACGGTATAGATCCGATTACTCCCGAGCTGAAAGAAGTCATCTACACCTGCACCAATTGTTTGATGTGCCAGGAGCTTTGTGGTGTGCGTGACGACGGATACGGGCCCTGGGATATCACGGTCGCGATGCGTGAGGAGATGACTGAAAAGGATGGTCCTATCGAAGCTCATCGACTGCTCTTCGAGGGCCTGAAACAATATGACCATCCATGGTCGCAGCCCAAAGCGGAGCGGGGGCTGTGGGCTAGCGGATTGGGGTTGAAAAAACTCGGCAGCGGCAGTGCCGCCACGCTGCTGTTCGCTGGCTGCTCGGCAGATCGGGACAGTGGGCGAATGGGCGCCATCGCGCTGGCGAAGCTGATGCAAGAAGCCGGCGAGGATTTTGTTATCCTGGGCGACGAGGAGAAATGCTGCGGGCTTTACGCTTATGATTTAGGCTTCCGGCGGGAGTATGTCCGCTTGGAAAATGAGACCCTCGACACGATTAAGGAAACTGGGATCCGTAAAATTGTGGTGGCCTGTGGCAGTTGCCAACGCATTTGGCGCCAATACGCCAAGAAAGCAGAGCCCCTAATCGCTGTCCTTCATGGTGTCGAATACGTTGAAAATCTGGTGCAAACCGGCCGACTTAAATTCAGCAAGACCGTGCCGAAAAAAGTTACCTATCACGACTCTTGCCATCTTGGCCGCGGCTGTGGAGTTTACCAAGCGCCTAGAGCCATTCTACGCTCTATTCCTGGAGTCGAGTTGGTGGAGATGGAACGCAATCAACGCTGGGCTTGGTGTTGCGGCGGTGGCGGTGGTGTGCCGGAAGCCTATCCGGAGCTGGCGCAATGGAACGCCCAGGACCGGATGCGCGAGGCAGCGGGCACCGGCGCGGAATTAGTGCTCACGTCAAGCGCGCTGTGCCAGCGTAGCTTCTCTACGTGCTCTGATGGTGCCCTACCGACGATGGACTTGCTGGAGTTTGCTCGTCAGGCGCTCTGAATCATTTCAATGGTTAAAGAACCGCACTTCACTCCACAGAAGATGCTTGGAATGTTGGGCCTCAAAGCCGAATCCCTCGGACCCTATGCCTTGATTCCCGGCCCCAAGGAACGCAGTCAAATGCTCCTCGGCCTGCTGGACAACCCGACCAAGAATTTTACTTTCTTAGATTATGAGATGCATACGGGCACCGTCAACGGAAAAAGAGTAACCGTTGGTAACGGCGGGCGTTTCGCACCGGACACGGCAATGACCACGGAAATTCTCTGCGCCGCCGGCGCGGAATCCTTGATTCGCATCGGCAGCTGCGGGTCGTTGCAAGAGCACGTAAAAATCGGTGATCTTGTCATTGTCACCGGCGCGATCCGGGGCGAGGGAACAACCAGCTACTATGTGCCCAAGAATTTCTCCACGGTTGCTAATCCTAAGATCGTTGGGGCTCTGAAGGCAGCGGCCGAGAGCTTAAGCGTGCGCTATCACCTGGGCTGGATCTTCACCACCGATGCTCTGTTCCAGGAAACGCCTGAGCTGATTCAGGAACTGAACGAACAAAGGGTCACCAGCATCGATATGGTAACTTCGACTTTCCTCACCATCGCCCAACTCCGTGAAAAGAAGGCGGGCGCCATTCTGGCGGTTTCGGACGAGTGTCTTTATGGCAAGTTTGGTTTTCGTGATCCTGTATTTCTCGCCGCCGAAGAAAAAATGGTCGAGGTAGCGCAGAAGGCACTAGATTACCTGTGAATTTTTTGCTTATCCCAGGATAAGAATGAAACTCGTGGACAGTCCTCTGTTTGAACCGGTCTTATGGGAAGGGCGCGGTTTCAAAATCCTCGACGAAACTTTGATTCCGGAGCGGATCGAATACATTGGTATTGATCAGGTCGCGCAAGCCATCGATGCCGTCAGGGAGATGAAAACGCGGGCCTTCGGCCAAGTACTGACGTTCTTCTATAGCGGAGCGCTGCTCGCCCGGGAATATCACGGCGATGACCCTGCCTCTTTACAGGACAAGCTGACGCAATTGAATCAGCGGTTCTCCGCCGCACGGCCGACATTCGATTTCAATGCTCTGGGAGATTTCTTCTCCAAGTGGATTGTTGCTTCGCCAGCCGGGACGCGCGTTGGTGAGTGGGTTGCAGAGCAGGCGCGAGGATTCGTGGAGCAGATCATCAAGGCTCGTTGGGCGCGAGCTGGACGGACGGCTGCCCTACTGCCAGATGCCGCTCGGGTATTGACCCACTGTAACGTCAGCGGCGAACTCGTGGCGATTGCGCAGCAGAGTAGATCAATGGGTAAGGAAATCTCCGTCATTGCCACAGAGACCCGGCCTTATCTGCAGGGATCACGGCTCACAGCCTGGGAACTGGCACAAGCGCGGGTCTCGGTGTCTTTGATTCCAGACTGTGCCATCGCCCAGGTAATGGAAAGAGGAGAAGTTAATGCAGTTGTGGTGGGTTCCGATCGCTCCGCGCAAAATGGCGATGTGGTCAACAAAGTCGGAACCTATCCTTTGGCCTTGATGGCGAAGGAATACGGTGTCCCTTTCCATGTGTTGGTGCAGGACCCCGGTAGCTTGGTCCAAGGCGAAGATGTGACGATTGAGGAGCGGTCGGCTGCTGAGATCCTCGAATTTCAAGGCCGACCCTTGGTCGCTGAAGGCATGGATAATCTTGCCTGTCGTTATCCGGCGTTCGACGTGACTCCTTCATTCCTGATCAGCTCCTTGATTGGTTTTGATGAACTCTTCACGCCGGAAAGTTTTCGGAAGAGGTATCTGAAAAGGCCATCGCCAGCCGCGAAAAATCGCGGTCACCCGCCGGCGCAGTATCTGCTAATCTATGGAGTGCCGAATAAACAGAACTATGCCTTCTTGACTCATGCACTCAAGGCCGAGCAGGCTCACAGTATTCTAGTTCCCGAGATGCGACCGCAACTCTGGGGAGCACGAGTCGTGGCCCGAGAACTACTTTCTCGTAACACGCCGACTACCTTAATCTCTGACAACATGATGGGGAGCTTGTTTGCCCAAGGCGGAATTCGCAAGCTCTGCTTATTCTACGACGGTTTGAGCGAACAAGGACCGCGCGGGATTTGTGGTTCGCTGCTGGCGGTGCACTTAGCGCGCCACCATAACGTACCGATCGAGTTGCTCGCGTCGGAAGCGCTGGATGGTGCGGGAGCGGACCGCGACGTGTCGACCTTTTTGGGTCAGAAGATTTGCCCCGCAGGAGTTTCTGTGCATTCGCTCGAGAGCGAAGTTTTACCCTGGGCGATATTCAAAAATGCAAGCGGTGTTTCCTGATGATGACCAGGACCGAACGAGAAATGATCCAGTGGGGCAAGCTGCTTTTTGAACGACGCCTCATCAGTGGTTGGGGTGGCAACTTAAGCTGCCGAATCGGCAAAGAAGAATTCCTGATTACCGGGCAACATGCGCCGCTCGGTTTTCTTAGGTCCGAGCATCTTGTACGAATTGATCATGATGGCAAGCCGAGCAAACAGACGCAGCGGGCCTCCAGCGAAACGCCGCTGCATCTCGCTGTCTACCGGGGTACCGATGCTGAAGCCATCGTTCATGTTCATCCACCGATGGTGCTGGCTTTTTCACTGACACATGAGAGTTTTATCCCCATTAGCTTCGAAGAGAAGTACACGATCGGCGAGGTTCCCATTATTCCGCAGGATACGCCGACAGTGACAAAACCCGAGCAGGTCGTCGAAGAGCTAAAATATCATCCAGTGGTAATTATCAAGGGACACGGCACGGTTGCCATCGGTAAGAATTTTCAGGATGCGTTTTTGTTCACCGATCTGCTCGAAGAATCGGTTTACTGTCAATTCTTTAAGGAAGGTGCCCGAGTGCCTCAGGCCGTAGAGACCGTCCCAGAGAAAGCAACCAATGGCAAAGCTGCGTTCGTTGCTGAAGGCGAGCCTCATGCTTTGTTTTCTCAGGAGCATATGACCGAGCTCGTAGAGTGCGCCAATCATGATTCTGAATTTCGCCAACACGGCAGCGAGACGAGCCTTTCCACGTCTCTCACGCTGCATCTAGAGGAAACCGACGTCTCTTGGACCGTGATATTCGTCGCCGGTGAGATCACCGAACTGAATCGGGGGGTGGGGGGTGACTTCATGATCAGCGGGAAAGAGGAGTGGTGGAGGGCGGTTTTCAGTAACCGCATCGATCCCTTTCTCGCTACCCAGCAAGGAAAGTTAAAGCTTCAACGCGGCGAGCTGGCGCAATTGTCGCGCTGGTATAAACCTTTTCAAAGGGCGTTTTCACTATGGCAAACGATTCCGGCTCACTAGGATTTTTCGCGGCGGAAGTGCTGGAAAAGACCGTACACCGGCAGCCGCAGAAGACCGCGATTATCACCAAGGACGAGGAACTGACCTTCGCGGATCTGAACCAGCGGGTCCATGGACTAGCGGCCAATCTGCAGCAGGCGGGAATTCGCCAAGGCGATCGCGTTGGAATTCTCCTACCCAATTGCGCCGCGATCCCGCTCAGCTACTTCGCCACCCAAAAGATCGGCGCGGTGACCGTCATTCTCGATGCTCGACTAAAGGGGAAGGAGCTCCAAGGGGTCCTAAAAGATGCGGTTGTCAAACTGCTTATCGTGCACCAGCAGCTGCGCGCCGAGGCCGACGAAGCTTTCAAGGAACTGGGACGGATACCCCTCTGGATAGTCAGTGGGGACGGCGATGAAAGCTTTGAAAAGAAATTTGCCGTGCCGGTAACACTGGCCACTTTGCCCCGACCGCGTGCTGATGATGACGCGTTGATTCTCTACACATCAGGAACTACCGGCGAACCCAAGGGCGTCGTCCTGAGTTACTGTAACCTGGCGCAGTATCCCCGCGTGATGAGCGAGATGGGTATCACGGATGGCTCTACTATTAGAGGCTGTATCCTGCCCATGTCCCATATCGTCGGACCCGTTGTTTGCAATGAGGTCGCGGACAAAGGGTTTACTTTAGTGATTTTTGACCAGATCAATCCAGTGACGCTGCTTGAAGGCATTCAGAAACATCGGATTACGGTCTTTGAAAGCGTGCCTATTGTTTTTCAACTTCTCTTAGGAGTTCGTGATCTCGCCAACTACGATACCAGCAGCGTCCAAATTGCTGCCATGATGGGAACCAGTATCCCGCTGCCGTTATTGCGCGCGTTCCATTCGGCCCAGCCCCACATTAAAGTCATACAAGGCTACGGTCTGACCGAAACCTCACCGATGATCACCTTGGTGGAGCCGGAAAAGGCAGAAGCCAAAATGGGTAGCATTGGCCGGGCTGTTCCTGGCGTCGCGGTCAAGATCGTAGATGAAGCCGGCAAAGAAGTGCCTATCGGCGAGCCGGGTGAAATTATCACCAGTGGCGCCCATGTGATGAAAGGCTATTTTCGAAAACCGGAGGCGACGGCGGCGCGCATTCGCGACGGTTGGTTATACACCGGCGATGTCGGCAAAGTGGAAACGGATGGCTACTACCATCATTTGGGACGGCGTGACGACATGATCATTACCGGCGGACTAAACGTCTATCCGGCAGAAGTGGAGAATCTGATCTATACCTATCCGGGTATACAGGAGACGATTGTCTTCGCTATTCCCGATTCCAAGCGTGGCCATGTGATCGGCACTGCCATAGTGGCACGACCGGGAGCGAACATTGTCGAACGAGAACTGTTGACCTTTCTGCGCGGCAATCTGGCAAACTTCAAAGTTCCGCAAAAAATCGTTGTTCGGGACTCGCTGCCTCGTACTTCGTCGGGAAAACTCATCCGGGAGGCGGATACACTGCTCTCGAACTAGAGGTCGGTTGCATGGCCGACGCTTTCCCTAACGGCGACGAAATTGTTGACTCGATCAAAAACGCTGCCGGCACCATACTCGGGGTCTCCGAAAACCGCTGCTGGGTCGAATTTTCTTCGAAGGCGACCTGATGCACACCAAGACTGTCAATCTTCCCGCTGGGTCCGTCTTCGATATTTACGTAGAAGAAATACCTCACAAAGCCACCGTCTACGAACACCCGCGCACCATGATCTTCTTCAATGGACCATTGTGATGTCCGAATTGCCCGGGACGGGAACCGCATCATCGTCACAGGGAGTGTGCAGAGCCAAAACTCCGCCGTTG
>AR_comb_assmDRAFT_10037948_pt1 | contig 16876 bp, 11 predicted proteins | sample ArasoioldDNA_FD_10543 | JGI IMG/M metagenome (IMG submission 10543) | reverse complement strand
GGGTCAGCAGTCCGGCCCCGCCAATTCCGGGCACTACGCCCGCCGCCACGCACGCGGCGGCCGCGATCCCCGCAGCGCAGGCCGAGGCGGCCTTGACTGAGGAGGCGGTCAGCACTTGGCCGACGGTGGCATCGCCGCCGAAGCCCGGTAATCCATTCGCCAGGCGAAACAGCGCATCCCGGAGGCGTTCTCGCATCGAGCGGGTCGTCTCGATGAGCGACTGAGCGCCTTCGGAGAAAACCTGGGGAACATGAACGGCGGCACGGTCGAGCATGCCCAGACGACTCGCCCCGGCAAGCGAGGACGCTGCCACCAGGCCGCTTGCGACATCGAGGAGGTAACCGCGCATCTGCGCCTCGGCCTTCCGACAGGCTCTGCAGTGCGAAAGGTGCGCCTCGACCGCCAGGCGCTCCGCGTCAGGGCATTCTTCGGAGACGTAGCGACGCAACAGGTTCGCCTCCATCTCCACGCAGCGCTCGCCACCCTCGATTCGGTCAAAGGCATCCAGCACGCGAGCGTTGGCGCGCTGGATGATCTTTCGATATGAGCGCAGACTGAGCCCGGGAGTGCTCTTCAGGATCTCTTCCGGAGTGCGGTTCAACTCGTGTCGCTGCCGGAAGATTCCGCGATCGCGCTCGGGCAACAGCTGCAGCGCCTCACGGCCGATCGCAATCGCCTCCCTCGTCTCGGCGATCTCCTCTGGGCTCTCCTGTCCCTCATCACTGAGCGAGCGGATCGAGCCGAGCTCTAACTCGATGCGCTGGCCGCGCCGGCGGCGCTCGTCGATCAGGCGACGCCAGCACGCCTGCTTGACGAAGCTCACCATCTGCGCCGCCGAGAAGTCGCGTTCGATCGGGTCGACGGTCTCCATGACCTTCTCGAATGCGGCGGCGAAGATTTCTTCGGCCTCCTCCTCGCTACAGCCCTTGCGGCGCAGCTCGCCCAGGCTGCCCTTTCTCGCCGCGTCGTAGACGCCGGCGTAAAAGCGGGCCTCCTCGACCCTCAGCGTCCGTTCCCCGGCGGGGGCACTCGGCCCCCGCCGGGGACGGGCTGCCATCTCAGCTACATCCCGGGGACGCGGCCGACGATCCACTCACTTTCGCTGGATCCCCGTCCTGGCAGTGAACGGGACGACGGCTCGTCCTCGCCGCCGCGTGTCTGTGACGTGACGGAAGGACGATCAACGTCAACGGATCCGAGTCGCCCTGCAGATACGGATACCCGCTCTGATTGCGAACCTGCAACCGCATCCGGTACTTGGTTGCCACGTTGGTCTTGCTAAAGCGGTAACCGACCGTAACCTGGCCGTTCTCGCGAGTGCGGTAACGGCGGAAGGCAAGCCAGCCCTTGCCGCGTTTGACCTGCAAGACCACTACGACGCGATTGTTGTCGGGGCCCGGGATGCTGCCGATGAATCTGGCGGCATGCTTGTTGCGCACGATCCTCTTTCGAACCCCGAAGGAGGGGTGAACAACCGTCTGTACCGTTGAGCGGCTAGCCACTTCTCGCGATCCAGAGCGGTAGAGAGCAGTCAGCTCGCGCGAGGCCCCGGCCGGGATCGCGAACTCATAGCCGCCGTTGGCGTCGGTGACCGCCACACCGAGAAATTCGCGCTGCTGTTTGGTGACCACGCGGCTGAACATGCAAATGGACGCGTCACCGATGCCGCTGCCTGCCCCGCTCAGCTTGCCGCGGAAGATCGAACCGCTTCCCTGCTGGACAACCTCCTCATGCGTCAGGGAATCGCCAAGGCCGCTGGTCAAAGCCGAGCCGCTGCTCGCGCTTGAGCGCATGCACTCGTAGGTCATCGGCGCGGTGGTCGACACGCCGACATTGCCCTCGGCATCCTCGAGCCACAGCTTCAGCAAGTAGCTTCCTCGGCCCTCCGGGGTCTCGAGACTCTGGATCTCCTGTGGATTATCGCCCGCAATCGTCTGGGTCGGCACGATCACGCCGCCTGCGGCATTCAGCACCTGGTAGTGGACGAGGCTGATCGGCGAACCGGCGTCGGTCACGTTGTGCCAGCGCACGTCGAAGCCTTCTTGACTGCGCGAAGCGCTGGGCGCCGTGACCTGCAGACTCTGTGGGGCAGCTGGCGGAATCGTGTCGTGGGGAATCGGGGCGGTAGCCGCAGGACCGACGAGACCCACCTGATCCTCGAGCCAAACACGCAGGCTGTAGGCGCCGGCTTTGGTCGGCCCCACAACATCGCTTAGGGACGTTGGGTTGCTCCCGGAGAAGACTTTCTCCGGCACCACGGCTTTACCGGCGGCGTCGACGACCTCGTAGTGGATCTTGGTGACCGGGCTCCCTTGGTTGGGCGGCAGGGCGAATTTCGCGCCAAAGGAATCAAGGTAGCGCTGGGAATTGCCGCTGGTGACCTGCAAGCTTGCTGGCTTGCCTGGAGCGCTGTTATCTGTACGAACCGTGCGCTGATCGCAGCTCTCCCCACCGGTCCCATTAAGCCCCTGATACTGCGCATAGTCTTGCGCGCAGGCCTGCAAGAGATGTGCGCCATCCGATAGGGAAGCGGTGTCAAATGTGTATGAGCGCTGAATGTTCGAAGCCGTGGCACACGGCTGGAACACCCGGGCAAACTCGCCGATTGCCTGCGAGCTTCCCGTATTGCATTCGCCCGTTGCCTGGTGATCGATCACAAACCGATCGCTGCCATCGATGCGAATACGCTCAAAGCGAATGCCCGAACCCTCGTCGGACCAGCTGAATGACACAGACTGGTCGCCACGAGTCCACTGGCCACTTAGAAGCGGGCCATTCGTGTTAGTCAAGTTGATCTGGGTCTGGAACTTGTCGGAAAGAATGAGAACGATCGTGTTTGCGTCGACTGCGTTGACATTGGTCCGATCACAGCCAGCTTCCCGCATACAAGTCATCTCAAAGACAAAACGCTTATAGTCTCCATATCCGCCGAACGGCCAAAGATGGGAAGCGAAGGTGCTCGTCGGCGACCAGTTGATGCCGGAGTTGGCTGCTCCGGTGCCTTGCATGAGAATGTTGTTGGTGCTGCCATCCCAGCCTTCGGCCCAAAACCGACCGCGCCAGCCATCGTTGAAGGCGCCGGGCTCCCGCGTATATCCGCCGCCCGCAAGAATCGATACCCACGGCGAGACATCCCACGACATACTGCCGTATGCGTTGAATCCCGCAACTCCACCGCTTTGGTTCTCCGCAATGCGCAGAAAGGCATTGTCTCCGGCCGGATAAGGAGCGGGACCGCAATAGTTCTCAAAATTAAAGATGCCCGCTGGGTTCTGGGCGCTTTTCGTATTAGTCCTAGTTTCGAAGCCGTTTGAGCCATTGTTGCCCGCGCACAAAAGCATCCTGTAGTTCGCGGCTTGTGCGGTCGCCGAGGCGACGATTGCCATCGCAAATGCAATTGCCATCAGGCATAGGGCTACTAAGGCCTGCCGAAAGCCTGGCAGGCTTGGTAGAGGTCGCATACCTCATCTCCTTACTTCTGCTGTCGATTCGGATGTCTTCGAGCCTCGGGTTGGGAGGCCCCTTTCCTCTTCCACGGATGAAGCGCTCCTCACGCCACCCCGGAATCAGAAATGGATCGATCCGTCCCTGACATACGTGAAACAGCTTAAGAGGCCAGAATGTGCCGGTTTCCTGGTTTCGTACATTCGTTTGCCAACTATTCGTAGAAGACAAACCGGCCGATCTCCCAGCCTTTGACCCCTCAAACCAGCCACAATAGTTCGCTCACTCAGTTTGCTCAGATTCTTCCCTGAGCTTCACTGCTACATCGACGCTCCTATCCGTTTAGAGCGTAACCTCGTCCCACTCCGCTTGACTGGGCATATCCTCGATGTTGGCAAGCGAGATCGCTCGAGTCTGCGAAAACAACACGAACAGGGTGACGAAATTCCCGAGTGCCACCAGGGATACGATCAGCGACGCCAGAGCAAGAATTGGAGCCCACTCAGGGATTGATGAATCGGTGAACAGCCGAATACCAAACACGACGAGCGCCAACGTCAATCCGATCACCAAGCAGAACGCGAAAATGCCAAGGGCGCGAATCGCAATACGATCGGTAAAGGGCATCAACATTCTCAGCCCGTGCAATCCGAGCTTCCCGAAGGTCATTTTTGATCGTCCTTCGTAGCGCGCCCCTCGTTCACAAGGCACATACTCAACCGGCACATCAAGCGCGAGAATTGCCGATGAGTACGACAGGTCAAAGGTCGGATGCCGTAGGACATTACGCGCCACCGCGCCCGGCATGGCGGCAAAATTCCCCGACCTCACCGTAGTGCCGGTGAGGGCCCGAAACAAGACACGAAATAGCCGATACATGACCTTGAAGCTCAGCGACTCCCTGCGTTTCGTTCGTAGGGCCAACACGACCTTCTGCCGAACCCCCTCTGCATTATGTAAGGGTGCCAAGAGCCTTGGTAGATCCTCTGGACGATCCTCCCCATCGGCATCTAGGGTGACGACTAGATCATCATCATCAATCGTAGGCAAACATTTTCGCAACGCATAAACGATGGCGCGCTGATGACCGAGGTTGAAGGGTGGCTGCAGCACAGCAACATCCCCGAAGCTCTCCAGCAAGCCCACGTCAGCGTCCTGTCCAGCAGTATCGTCGATAACCACAAACCGCACCGGCACTCCTCGAAGGTATTCGCTGTCGTCGAGAATCTCGAGTAGGCGACGTCTCAAGATCTGGAATGAGCCGACATCTCTATAGACCGGCGTCACGATCCATACGGTCACGAAATACCCCTAGCGTTTCGACGCTTCATTAGCTGATAATCGCCGATCGTCAGCAGCGGCTGAAAGTTGTGTTTCATAAAGCGCACCAATGGCGACGCCGGCAAGCTGCCTCCGCTCCAAAACAAAGCGCCCCCTTCATTCTTCAAAAGACAAAGACCTGGGCGCTGTCGTACTTCATCGATGACACGCCTCTGATGTTCATCGTCGAATAACGTAGGCCAACCAGTGGCGTTAAACCCCGTGGGCGGTTCTTGGCCAGTCCACAAATAAAAGCTGTTCATCCCCGGAAGCATCACGAATGATTCGCAATGCGAGTTGATAGCCGAAGATATTGCGCGATACGTTTCTGCTTCGGTCTGACTGAGCCGAACGTCGTGCGCTCCAGGCAAATCTAACGGGACACTGGCATTGTAGACAGCTCGATTGGCCCGGAATTCCGAGCGCAACGTGGAGTTCAAGAAAAAGCCGCCCAACACCACAGCGCTGATTGCCACGATCCCGATCATTGCTTGGCGTTCACGGGTTCCCTCGAGATTGGCTACCAGGCTTCTTAATCCATTGGCAACGCATACCGCGCCGACGGGAATAAGAAGGAGCACAGACCACTGTCCTTGGCTGCCTGCGACAGGAAATGCGTGCAATGCCTGAAGCACTGCGAGTGGCGGTAATAGCAGCCGGGCAAAAGAGGTCGCGGGGTCTGAATTCGGCGACAGGGGGATCAATGCCATCCATACAAATGGCAGCATGCTGAACTGAAAACCTGGCACCGCGCCGGCGTCATACGGCAATGCCTTGCCAACGGTCGACAAAGCCATCTCAAGACCAACGAGCACGACAAGAATCGATGTCGCTGAAACCCACCCCGGGCTAATAGGACGATCCCCGCGGCTTACATAGCAATAGGCCATTGCGGAACCCAGTCCAATGAGATCAAGCACGAAGAACTGATTCGACAACGGTAGAGGTAGTGAGAAGGCATCCGCTTGGCGCAAGGGTTGACGGATCAGGCCGTCGATCAGCCCCTCGAGGGTCGTCCCGGTGACGAAAACGACCACAACGCTCGCCACGGTAAGACCGGCCACCCCCCCCGCCAACCAGAGCAGCTCCTCACTCGGCCGGCGTCGACCATTCACAACGCGCAATACAAGTACGACAGCCAACGCTGAAAGTGCGACATGGGCGGCATAGTGCCGGGCCCATGCTTCATCAAGCCGACTAGCCATCAGCAGGAACGGCACGGCGATGAAAAGAGCCTCTATGGACCCGCGGACCCATTGTCGATCTTTCAGAGCGTCATAGCTCACTGCACAGACGAGCCCCAGTGCGATCAATGCAAAGGCACCCACATTGATCTTGACCAATATCAACGCCGCTATGGCGCCGCCGAGAAGCGCCATGGCACCGGGCGACGATCCCGTTCGCACTGCACAGGAAAGCAAGACGACCACCGCAAGGAGCAAGCAGATGATGCCGCCCGGATGCATCGGCTCGGTCGCTAATGACCAGAGCGCCACAAATACGACTACCTGGGTGGCCAAGCCAAGCAAGACACTGCGTGCCATTCGAGCGGTGCCAAGCCCGAACATAAGGCTCGAAAGGACCCACGCAACGGCGGTGACCGTCCTGCCACCATCGTGACTAACTGGGATGCCGAGCACTGAGAACACAGCGCCCCATGCCTCATAGTAGAAGGGTCCGTACTGCGTGAACACGTCGTCATATAGATGCCCGTGATGCAAAAAGGACTGCAGGGCAATCAGCATGTAGCCCTCATCGTCGTACCACGCAAAGCCCGTGAACATCTTCGGATAGGCAATCAACCAGGTGACGACCGTAACGAGCAAGAATGCGGCGATTACGAGACCAAGCCGGACGCGCGGGTGCCGGATCCCGCCGGCCATCCGATTCATGGCGCCGTCCTGCGCCTCAGCCCCTGCTGCTATAGCTCGCATCGACTACAGCTTATCCGTGCGCAATGCGGAACGGAGAGCCTCGCATGATCCGCGTTCACGATGATGCATCGCCATGTCGAGACGAGCAAGCAAGCAAATGACCGCGGGCGCCGAAGCGCCCGCGGTCATTTTGTCAACTGTGCTCTGAGGTTGTCTTTTCAGAGCGATCCGGCCTTGAAATTGGTCAACCTGGTGATGTTGCCTGCTCCCTCAACGGCTGCCTTGCCGCTACTGAAGGCGCTATCGCTGAAGCTCAGGAGTTCAGTAAACCCAGACCCACTATTGAGCCACCCTGATACCTGACTGCCCTGGTCCACCAGCGCAAACGAAATGCCTTTCGAGAAAACTGCGTTTGCTTCCGTTAGGACTTTCTGTACTCCGCCTTCCCATTTCGAAAGGCTGGCCAGATACGCACCGGCAGACACTTCGGTGAATCTGAGCTCATATCCCGCTTTGGTGCTCGAAGGCGTTGGCATGTCGAGCCAAAGCGAGAAATAACGACTGGCAATCGTTGGATTCTGTGCGAGCGTCACAACCGAAGCCACCCCTGAACCGGTGTCGCTGACCGTGGTTCCGAAAAAAGCACCGTTTATCGTCGGGTAAGCAGCGAGGGGACCCCACCCAGAGGTAGTGTCTTGACCCTTTGGGGACGTGCCGGACGCCCATCCAGTAGCCGTCCATTCACTGGCAAAGCGCTGCAGAGACGCTGAACTCCCATCGAACGGCTCGGTTACGGCCATGTTTGCCAGCTGCTGCGCGATAGACGTGCCGGTGGTCGTGAAGGTTTTGTCGACCCCGTAGCTGGTGCCGCCCGCCGAGCTGGTGGCAACCACTCTGAAGTGGTAGAGGGTGTTTGCCGATAGGCCCGAAACAGTCTGAGCGACAGCCACATCGCTCGTACCCGATCCGATCCCCAATGGACTGGTGGGTTTTTTCGTGCCATAGGCCGTGGTTTTGCCGTATTCAAAGTAGTAGCTCGTAGATGACCCTTCTGGATTTACCGTGGCGTTCAGGGTGGCTTCGCTCCCCCCCACCCCGGTTGCAGCTTCCGTGGTGGCTTTGGGGGCGTCGAGCGCCACAGAGCCAACCAGCGTATTCGAGCTCCACGATCCGCCTTGCGTCCACGAGTGGCCCAGGCCGCCGGTCGGCGTTCGATAGAGGGCGTCTATCGTGCCGTCGGCCTGTGCAAAAGCATGCGGCCACGATTTCGAGTCAATGGAACCTGGGACGGTGTTCGAGAACCACGAGCCACCCTGGGTCCACGAATGTCCAAGGCCACCACTCGGATTGCGGTACAGCACATCGATGGTTCCGTTGGGTTGGACGACAGGATATGGCTCGGAGCTAACGGAGCCGGGGACGGTATTTGAGAACCACGAGCCGCCCGCCTGATACCAGTTGTGACCCAAGCCACCGCTCGGAGTACGGTAGAGCACATCGATGGTTCCGTTGGGTTGAATGACTGGCCGTGGATCAGATGCCAGCGTTCCCGACAGCGTGGTGGCGTGCCACCCTTGCCAATCGTTCCAGGCGTGGCCGAATCCGTCACTTGGAGTGCGCCAGAAGACGTCTATGGTTCCGTTGTCCTGAATCACCGGATGTGGAACTCCTGCGCTGTTTATGGACGCGCCGGAGATGTCTTGCTGACTCCACGAACCACCCTCCGTCCATGAGTGGCCGAGACCTCCGCTGGCCGTTCGATAGAAGACATCGATCGTTCCGCTCGGCTGACCAACCGGGTATGGATCCGAGGCGACCGAACCAGGCAGCGTGTTGCCAAGCCATTGCCCTCCAGGCTGATACCAGGCATGGCCTAGTTCACCACTGGGCGTGCGGAAGAAGACATCTATCGTACCGTCGGGCTGAATCACAGGATGAGGATCCGACGCAAGCGACCCGGGAAGCATGTCCACATTCCATCCGGTCGCATCCCAAGCATGCCCGAGACCACCGCTTGGGGTGCGCCAGAAAACGTCGACCACCCCGCTCGCAGGCCGCACCACCGGATGTGGCACCGAGGAATTGTCAATCGAGGACCCCCACAAGTCTTCTTGACTCCAGGACCCACCTTGGGTCCAGGAATGGCCGACCCTGCCACTGGGCGTCCGGAAGAAGGAGTCGATCGTTCCATTGTCGAGCCCGACAAGATGCGGTCCGGAGCCGTTGTCGTCCTCGCCCTGGATCGCGTCGCCAATCCACTGCGCCGCGCCCGTCTGAGCCTGGAAGGCTGACCAAGCGGGGCGATAACTACCGTAGCCATTTCGCAAACCGCAGTAGCCGTCCCAGTTCGATACTGGAAGGTCGCGACTGTTGTACCAAGTCACATTCTGAATGTTCTTACTCGCCGCTTCGGCCTTAATCCAGTTGAAGCTCTGCGTAAGAAGACTTGCCTGTTCAGCCTCGCTGACCGTTGGCACTCCCGATCCCCCAACAGGCCAGCCAAGCTCGGTCACCCAAAGGGACTTATTGCTACCACTCGGGATTGACGTATTCAGTTCCGATCGAATATCGTTGATCATCCACGCCATTTCACCGACTTTGCCGTATAGCCCGTAAGGGTGAATCGAGACTGCGTCATAACTAGATGGCGCACCCGGTACCCCGGACGTTTTTTTCATAAACGTATTATAGTTTTCGCCCGCAGGCATATAGAGCCCACCGAAAAGTACAGTCGTTCCACCACCGTTTTGTTCCTGCTGTCCCTGTCTTACGGCTGCCGCAGTGTAAACCAGAAACGCTCCATAGTTCTGTGGCTGAACGCAGGTATTCGCTTCAGCGTTAAAGGATTGGCCAAGCTGTTCACAAGCGCTTTTGCTTATTATCGGGTTGTTTTCCAGTAGATTTGGCTCATTCCAGATCTCCCACGCCGTCGCAGGCTTGGGGTTCGCCTTGCCGGCCCAAAAGGAGCCACCGTAGCCATATCGCTTGACGGCCTCCTTCACCCACGTGTACCAACCGGACCAACCAGGGTCTGACGAAGTGAGAAAGCGGTGGCCTTCGCTGTTCGTACGAGAAAGCCCTGGAAGGAGGGTAATCCCGTTTTCCCATGCTGCCTTGAAGAGCTTGTCGTAAGTGCTCCAATTAGCGCCATTGTTCGTTTGGTCGATCGAGAGCGCCAGCCGGTAGTAGTTGGCGCCGGAATGCTTTACGACGTTCATTTCGTTGGGGCTGGTAGTCCCATTCCAGTTCAGGCCATAAGTGATGGCCGAAGCTGGCGACGCGATGGACAACGATAGCGCTCCGCAGAGAAGCGCGGCTACCAGAATGATGCCGAAGCGCGAAAACCATCGGCTCCTTCCAGTCGTAGTCGTATTTACTGAGGCACGCTCAACCATCACGTCTCCTTTTCGTCACTCGTTCATGGACAGCCGTTAACGGTGTCCACGCCTTTGTCGTAACTGCAGGTGTCGGTGCCTTCGCCGCCACCTATCGAATCTGCTTCTCCGTCAGCTGCTTCGAGGTTGTCTGCGCCAGCTCTGCCAAAGATGCTGTCTTTGCCGGGTCGGCCTAGGAGATTGTTCGCGGCCCCGTTCCCGTAGATGGCGTCATCCTGATTTGACGCCTCGAGATCGTCGATATTTTTCAGCGAGCTGGTAGACCCAGCCGCACAGCCTGGAGCTTTCGAATAGGTGTTCCCTGCGGTCCCAGTTTCAAGGTCAGCAGTAACTCTGCCGGCGCTAGTCGGCAGCTGCGCCCATGAGGCGCTGTTTTCGGCGGTGCCGTCGCCTTCTCCACTTTCCGCGCCCTGGAGCGTGTCTCCGTCGCAAGTAGTCGCCGAGACAAGGAGGTCATTGCCTTTGCCACCTTGGAGGTTGTCAACCCCTTCGTTGTTTAGGAAGCCATCGTCATAGCTGTAGCCAAGAAGCGTGTCGCTTCCGAATCCCGTACCGTCGAATAGCAGATCTTCAGTCGAAGCGCTCCCCTTGATTTCGTCGCTGCCTTCACCTCCGAGCAGCACGCCGAGGGTTGTGTCGGGAAATCCGCCAGATTGAATACTGAGCGTGTCGTCACCGCTCAGACCGGAGAGCAAAATGCCGTCAGAGGGCGCCGGAAGCGCGCAGTCGACTTTTGCCGCTTCGTAGATGCACGTTTCCGTGCCGGATTCACCGTTGACGTTGAATGAGGCGGAGCCTGCCTGTGCACTGAAGATCACATGCCCTACTCCGCTTTCCGCGACCGTGAAGCTCACAACGACGTCGTCATGAGCCGTGCTGCCAACGAGGTATGGCTGGGACCAGTGCAGCGAGGTCGGCGGGGCGTCAACCATTAGACCCGCACTGATCAGCGCCCGATTTCGCGGCGTTACCGAGGTCGACGATCCGCTACAGCTGGACTGGCTCTCGGTGTCAACGGCGCAGTTATCGGTCCCTGCCTGACCGAATGCGCTGTCGCTGCCACCTTCGCCCGCTAGAAAGTCCCCTTCCGCCCCTCCGTAGAGCGTGTCGTTTCCGTCTCCGCCCAAGACGACATCCGCCCCACCACCGCCATCGAGCCGGTTAGCGCCACTTCCGCCAATGATGAGATCAGCGAACGGAGAGCCGATTGCATTCTCGAAGGCGCCGGCTTCGATCGTGTCGTTGCCTCCGCCATAGCGGGCTACGTTGTTGCATGCCTGGTAGCCAATGCAGGCTTCGCCGCCGTCAAGCCGGACGCTGACGCCGCGCTCTTCGCCGTCGCTATCCCCAGGAAAGTTGGAGTACGAGACAGTGCCGTGAAACCCGGGGGCGGCAGCAGTCGTAAAACTGACAGTGTCAAGTCCGCTGCCTCCAGTGTCCTTCAGGGTATCGGTGGTCGCGTCCCCGCGAACCAGATCGTTTCCGTTATTGCCGTCGAGGGTCTCGGTTCCGAGCCCTCCGCTGAGAAGGTCGTCGTCTTGATTGCCATAGGCAAAGTCATCACCGATGCCTCCGTATAGAGCATCGTTTCCTTCTTCGCCGTAGAGCGTGTCGTTGCCACGCTGGCCAAAGAGGTTGTCGCTACCGGCGCCGCCGTGGATCGTTTGGCTCCCGATCCCCCCGTAGATGATTTTGCTCGCCGTCGCCTGAGCGGATGCACCATGAGCCGGTCTTAGAAACCCGAGCCGCTGGGGCGTATAGATGGGCCCTGGCGATGGGGCTACGATGGGACCGCCTTCGTCCGACGGAAGCTCGCCGTAGATGGCATCGTCCCCATTGCCCCCAAAGACTTCCTCCACATTCGCGTTGACATGGATGACGTCAGCCCCGTCGCCTCCGAAGACCACACGAACCTTCGGCGACGTAACCACGATTTCTTCAGAGCAGCTACCGCCGTAGACGGTCGTGCCGTCGCTACTCAGGGCCGGCGAGCTAGGACAGGCTGCTACCCCGCCAGCAGTCGCAACTCCGACCGCGCCGAGCAGCGTGAACAGCAAACAGCCAATCGCTAGTAACTGGGATTTCGTTCTCAACGCCCTCTGCCCCCGGTACGGAATTCATTGCTGCCTCCGGGTTCAAGTAGGCCCGGAGAGACACCGCAGTGAATCTCTCAATGGCAAAGCGCGATGACCAGGGCGATGTGGGGAAACAGACCGGGGCAGAATTCTCAAGTGGGAAGCGGAGCTGCCGCTTCCTGCGTCCTTGAGTCATCGCCAGCAATCCTGAGGCCTCTGGACGAATTCGACTCATAGACGCCAAGGTCGAAGAGCCGTAAGGCCGTTTCAAGCTCTGCCCAGATGCCATCCAGCGGGCATTCGAGTCTTGCCTCGATCGCGCGGAGGCGATTGGAGATGGTGCGGCGGTTTACCCCCAAGGCCTCAGCTGCGGAGGAGCTATTCCGTCTCGCCCCAAAATATGCCCGCAGCGTAGTGAGATGAAGCTCACCCCCGTCCGGCTCCGCCCCCAAGGGCGCCAGGTAGAGCTCATGCAGCGAGCCCACCAGAAGATCGTTGTGCTGAATCGATGCCGTCAAGACGTGCTCGGCGTACCGAGCGACATTTCGCGTGGTCCGGCGAGCGATGGATAGAGCCGCCGCGGCTTGAAAGTGCGTGCGTCGCCAGCCCTCCCTCCCCTTGCCCAGCTCTCCAATCCCAACGGCAAGGTCGATCGGGCAGTTCTCGGCGACGACAGACTTGAGGTCTGCCACCTTGACTGGACGCCGAGAGCCAAGCCACGCCCAGGCAAATTGCTCCTCACAGCGAATGAGCAGCAGGCGATGATCGAGCGTGGCAGCAATCCTGCGAATGCCTGCAGCGGCTTCAGATCCGCTCGCAAGGAGCCCAATATGGCATTGGTCCAGCTCATAACCAAGGCTAGACGTGTCGATACGCTCGCCGTTGACGAGCCGTCGTACGCGGTCGGCTCGACGCAGCTCGGCCGTACTTGTGCGAGTCTTCATCTCTCGAGCATGCTCGTCGCTGATCACGTCAAGCAGGTGATCAAGGACATTCGCTTGAACCTGGAGAAGGTGCTGCAAGGCATTACCGTCTAGCGGATCACCTGTACCAGCCTCCTCCATCAAGAATTCCCCCAAAACTGCATAAGCGGCAACGTAGCGCCGCAGAACTGTCTCTAGACCAACGCCGCTGCGAGCTGCGACCCGCGCTTGGGCGAGCAGAGGCACTGGCACATCCATCGCATAGTCCTCGCCATGCTCGATGCAGTTCAAGCCATAGTCGAGCCCAGTCGCAATCGCAGCACGCAGACCGTCGTGATACATAGGGTCAAATGCTGATTCTGATGCCGAGACCCCATATACCCGCGCAATTAGCGCCTCGTTGATTTCAGGTCGACGATTCCACAGGCGCTCAGCTAGCTGAGCTCGAACCTCATCCAGCGACGCAGAAGGCCCGCAAGGGTCGTTACTCACGGTGCCTCCCGTCCAAGCTGCGTGCATGCACTTGCCGCAGATGTGGTCCCGCGAGCCTCATTCACGCTGAGCGCAGCAAAGCTAATGACCCAAGATCAGTTCCTCCCACGATGAACTCATCGGGCCCCATCGCCGAACCGCTAAGGGAAGGCTGGCGGAAGCGCACAAATCCAAGCGAATTGACGATGATCGACTTCGTAGGCTCACCCGACTGTGCGACACGCCCGATGGCCTCCGCCTCTATCTCGTGCATCCTCGCCCATGAGCGCTCCTGCTCCTTGCCCATTTCCACTCGGCCCTGAGCATCTACGTGACACCGACGCCAAGCTAGGCGGAACTGCGGATCCTCGACCATTGTGCCCCCCCTCAACGCCGCGAGCGCCTCGGCGATCATGCACTGAAGCGTGACGCCGACGATCGCCTGTCTTGACTCCGGCGGCAACGCGGCGTATTCCTCAGCGCTGTACCTGGGCATCCTGACCGCTCTGTAGTAGTAGTGCATCGCATTCCCGACACGATCCGAATAGGCAAGTTCGATCGAGCCTTCGTTCAGCAGTTCCTTGAGATGGTGCTTGATTTTGTCTGGGGTCTCTCCAATCAGATTGGCCAGCTCGTACCGGTCGCGCACACTTTCGTTGAGGATGGTCAGGATTTCAATTCTCAACTTGTCGCTGATGGCATAGGAAACCGCCTCTTCCGCGCTCCGCCCTCCATGACCAAGCCTTAGAGCCACCTCAATTGCGCCCTCCATTGGGTCGAGCACCATCAATGGAGGCGTGGACGAAAAGCGGGCCCGCACATATCGGAAGGAGGAGACGAGGATTGAACTGCTCGGCTCGCCCAACTTGATGCGCCCGATGGCGTCTGCCGCCATCTCTTGCATCCTCGCCCACGAACTCGCCTGCTCATTCGCTATGGCCTCCCGTCCTCTAGCGTCGACGTTAAACCAGCGCCAAGCCAATACAACGTTCGGGTCAGGCACCATTCTGCCGGCCCAGAAGGCCGCCAACGCCTCAGCTAGGCTGGCTTGCAGGGAGATACCGGCCAGTGCCTTTCTGGCTTCGCGCGGCATAGCGGCGATCTCCTCCTCGCTGTAGCGAGGCACCTCGACGGCCCGGTAGCAGTACTTAACCCCGCTACCGACCCGCTTGGGCTCCCCGAGCTCGATCGTACCGTCAGCGAGCATCTCACTGAGGTGCCACTTGAGCGGGCCTATCGGCTCATTGGTCAGTCGAGCTAGTTCGTCCCGCGACCGCCCTCCTTCATTGAGGATTGCCCGGATTTCGACTCTGCTGCGGTCAGCAAGGGGATAGGCGACGGCATCATCGATATCTCGCTTTCCACGCCCCAGGGCGATCCGTGGCGCCGCCGTTTTCTGCTTCTCGCTCCGAGTACCTCGCATAGTCAGCTACCGCAGAGCATAAGGCGTGAGCGCGGAAGGATTTACCCCCCGGGAAGATTTTCCAGAATCGATCAAATTTTCCTTAGCATTAGCCACCCAGTTGGCGGCATCCCGTTGCCAACCCACAGAAGGGGGGTGAGGACGGATGAAGATCACCGAAGCAGCGCGGGTCTACTCCAGCGTGCGGCTTGTAAAGAGCGCCTAGGACCCCGCATTATCGGAGAGATTGGGCCGGCTCTGGTTAAGCAACGAGACGACCGGGGTCGGCCCTCTTGCTTCGCAGTCGTCGCCATACGCTTTGAACGCTATCCAAAAACTTGTGAAGTTTCCTATGGAGGTTTTCGTCGCCAGGAAAGACGATCTCCGGCATGACCGATTTCGGAGTCCGACTGCGCCAAGCGCGCGAACGGTTGGGGCTGACGCAAGAAGACGTTGCAGGGCGCAGTGGTGTCCATGCCACGGAGGTCAGCCGAATCGAGGCCGGCAAACGGGATCCGAAGGTCTCAACCCTCTTGCGACTTGCGAGGGCGGTCGAGGTACCGGCCGGCCAGCTGCTCGACTGACGATCCCCGCTGCCTCGCAAGACAAGTCAGATCGAGACAGCCGCAGCGCGGGAGTAATTCCTTCCCGGGCCGTGAAACCTCCCAGGAATTGCGCGAGACTCGCGTCGTTCCGAAACATAATTACGTACTACTCAATTGAAACCTGATCGCTCTTAGTATGGGCGGCTGGTTTCGGAGGTCAAAGGCTGACGATCAACTGTAGTCGCCTTCGGTCCTCCGAGTAGGGAAGGAGCGCGAGCATGTCTAAGGGTAAAGGCAGGAAGAAGGGAAAGCGGCCGGGGTCTGCATTGCCAACACTAGTGGACCCCCGATTTGCCAAAGCACTGTCTCACGTTCTTCGCCAACACATTTTGCTCGCCACCATCTACGGGGAGGCTAGCGCGAAAATGCTGGCCAAGAGACTGGATGAGGAGCTCAACCAGGTTCACTACCACTTCAAAGTTCTGCGCGATCTCGGCATCATCGTGGAGACGAAAACGGAGCCCCGGCGTGGGGCATTAGAGCACTACTATCGCGCCAATCTCAAGGTGCTCCTGCCAGCAAAGGAGTGGCTTGGGCTCGATGAGGGTCTACGAGCTATCGTCGGCGCTGGCCAGGCGAACGATTTGTTTAGGGATCTCGCTGAAGCCGTGAAGACCGGCAAGCTGAATGGCGAGCAAGATCTCATTTCCCGCACCCCGCTCATCCTTGACGCCGAGGGTAAGGACAATGTCAAGGGAATCATGGAACTGGCCTACAGGGAAATGGAAGATGAGCAATACGAGGCGGCGAAGCGCATGGCGAAGGCCAATGGCGATGGCGGTGAAGCGAGTGCCTATAACGTCGCCCTACTGGGTTTCGATGCCGCTTGGGAGCCAACTGATCTCCATTCGCGGCAAACTACGCCCAATCGCAGCCCAAAAAGCCGGGGAAAAGCCAAGGGTACTCGCAAGACGAGGGGCAAGAGGAAGTAGGCATGGCTACCAAGATCTTGCCGAAATACGACGTGGCGATAGTCGAAGCGGTGGTGCTCGAACTCGCCGCCGAACTGGACCCCGAGCATCTTCCGCCGAAGCAATTTCTGCTCGAGGTCGTGGGCGATCCCCACGACGAGAGGGAGATCAAGACGGGGATGCAGGCGATCGACAATCTGCGGGACGTCGGTCTGTTCACCCATCGAGATGATGAGTTCGTGGAGCCAACGCCAGCAGGCCTTCGAGCCGTCGACCTTTTCGCTAGGCGTCCTGAAAGGCGAGAAGGGAGCAGTTAAGCTCGGTGTCGCGAGAGTAAAAGAGCCGTAGATCGCTAGCTCAAACAGATGACTGAGCACTTCTCGACGGCCGTTGTGAGCGACGGACCTTTTTGCGGACCTCCAGATCGGTAACCTGCGTGACCTCAGATCACCTCAG
>AR_comb_assmDRAFT_10008701_pt1 | contig 16885 bp, 16 predicted proteins | sample ArasoioldDNA_FD_10543 | JGI IMG/M metagenome (IMG submission 10543) | reverse complement strand
CTGAAGATGTGCCACACCCCGGAGCAATCCGCCGCAGTAGAAAAGGTGCTCCAGGTCCTGCGCAATTCCGAAGCCGAGCAATCCAAGCCCCGCCGCAACGCAGGAACTCACTGACTCTCAGAACCCGCTTTCCGTTCCCTTTGTCATCCTGAAGCACCGCGAAGCGGCGCTGAAGAGCCTGCCCTGAGCGTAGTCGAAGGGACCTCCTACAAGCTGAAAATACCACCGGCGCAAAAGGGAATTCCCTCGACGACTGATCGATGGGATCTTCCATGCCCTGAGATCCGGAGACGCATCGCTCCTCTCATCCTGAAGGGCCGCGCCTTTTGCGGCCCGAAGGACCTATGTAAATCGTCCCGCAGGGACGACCGACAATAGCCCGGCGTTTCAACGCCGGGAACGTCTGCCGCCACGATAGCAAACCAGAGGCGCTTCAGCGCCTGAGGTTTGCCGTCAGCGCCACAAAGCGATCGAATCAATCACGCGAAACACGCAGTGTGCGAGGAGCGCCAGCCGCGAAGCGGCGAAAGAATGCCAGCCCACGGCGTAAGCCGAGGGGTGAGGAAAAACAATGAGCAAGCCCTGGAGGGGCGCAAGAGGGAAGTAGCGAAACGAAACCAAGTCGCGCATCGAAGGCCGACTTGCCCGACGTTTCAACGCCAGGGGACGTTCACGCTCCCACTGGCTCCGCTTTAGTAGCCAGCAGTTGCCGCAGCACATACTGCAGAATCCCGCCATTCGCGTAGTACAACGCCTCCTGCGGCGTATCGATCCGCACCAGGGCTTCGAACTCGATCGGATCTTTGCCTCTCACCTTGGCTGCCACCTTCACCGTCCGTCCTGCGGCGAACTTATCGACGACGTCGCGAATGCCGGTTATGTCAAACGTTTCCTCGCCCGTCAGCTTCAGCGAATCGGCGTTCTGTCCCGCCGGGAATTGCAGCGGCAGAATGCCCATGCCGACTAAATTCGAGCGGTGAATGCGTTCGTAGCTCTCTGCGATCACCGCGCGCACGCCCATCAGTGCCGGACCCTTCGCCGCCCAGTCGCGCGACGATCCTGATCCGTACTCTTTGCCGGCCAGAATCACCAAAGGCGTTCCATCTTCGCGATATCTATCGCTGGCGTCGAAGATCGACATCTCCGTATTCGACGGCAGATGCCGCGTGAATCCGCCCTCGGTCTGCACCAGCTTATTACGCAGCCGAACGTTCGCAAATGTGCCGCGCACCATCACTTCGTGATTGCCGCGCCGTGATCCGTACGAATTGAAGTCCGCTGGCTTCACGCCGTGCTCCTGCAAATACTTTCCCGCCGGGCTGTCTTTCTTGATCGATCCCGCCGGAGAAATATGGTCAGTCGTCACGCTGTCGCCAAGCACAGCCAGCACTCGCGCCTTCTTGATCTCCTGCACCGCTGCGGGCTTGACTTCCATCTCATCGAAGTACGGCGCGCGCCGGATGTACGTCGAATCTTTCTCCCACGCGTACGTCTCGCCCTTCGGCACCGCGAGGCCGCGCCACCGCTCGTCTCCCTCAAACACTTCGCCGTAGGATTTCGAAAACATCTCCGACGTGATCGAGTGCTGAATCGTCTCTTCCACCTCGCGCGACGACGGCCAGATATCCGCCAGGTACACGGGATTTCCATCGCGCCCCTTGCCAATCGGATCTTTTCTCATGTCGATATCGATCCGCCCGGCTAATGCGAACGCCACCACCAGCGGCGGCGACATCAAGTAATTGGCGCGCACTTCGGAGTTAATTCGTCCTTCAAAGTTGCGATTCCCCGACAGCACCGATGCGACGACCAACTCGTTCTCATCAATCGCCCTCGATACTTCATCCGGCAGCGGCCCCGAGTTGCCGATGCAAGTCGTGCATCCGTAGCCGACAAGATGAAATTTCAGTTTCTCGAGATACGGCATCAGACCTGCGTGCTCTAGATAGTCGCGCACCACTTTCGAGCCCGGAGCCAACGAAGTCTTCACCCACGCGGGAACGGTCAGTCCCTTTTCGACGGCCTTTCGCGCCAGCAGTCCGGCGCCAATCAGCACAGACGGATTCGAAGTGTTCGTACACGAAGTGATCGCGGCGATGACCACGCTGCCATGCTTCAGCGAATCTTTCACTGAATCCGGAACGTGCTCGTGAATGGCATGATCCTCGACGCCGACTGCGGCGGGATTCCCGCCTTCGGCTTCCCACGACTTGGTCGTGCTCGTGGGCGCCGCAGCGGCCACCGCTGCCGGAGCCGGAGCTTTCGCCGCAGTCTTCGGCTTGATCAAGGAGGGTAGCGCTTTTGTAAACGACTCTCCGGCCTGCGACAAAACGACGCGATCCTGCGGACGCTTCGGTCCCGCCAGAGAGGGCTCCACGGTCGCGAGATCGAGCGACAGCAATTCCGAGTACTCCGCCTCCGGAGTCTTCTCGTCATGAAACAATCCCTGCTCGCGGCTGTAAGCTTCGACCAAAGCAATCTGTTCGTCGGAGCGTCCAGTCAGTTTCAGATACTTCAGTGTCTCTTTGTCGATAGGAAAAATTCCGCAGGTCGCTCCATACTCCGGAGACATGTTCGCAATCGTCGCCCGATCGGCAAGCGAAAGATCACGAAGTCCCGGCCCAAAATATTCCACGAACTTCCCAACCACACCATGCTTCCGCAACATCTCGGTGATAGTAAGAACGAGATCGGTAGCAGTAGCACCCTCGCGCAGTCGTCCAGTAAGTTTCACTCCCACCACAAGTGGAATGAGCATGGATACAGGCTGTCCGAGCATCGCCGCCTCTGCCTCAATTCCACCCACCCCCCAGCCCAATACCCCCAACCCATTGACCATGGTGGAGTGGCTGTCTGTTCCTACCAGCGTGTCGGGGTAAGCTTGGCGCTTGCCTGGGCTTTCGTTCACGAATACTACGCGCGCCAAGTACTCAAGATTGACTTGATGGACGATGCCGGTGTCGGGGGGAACGATTGCTAGATTGCGGAATCCGGTTTGGCCCCAGCGGAGAAATGAGTAGCGTTCTTTGTTGCGCTGGAATTCGAGCAGAGCGTTCATGTCGAGCGCGTTCGACGTGCCGAATTCGTCGACCTGCACCGAGTGATCAATGACCAGTTCTACCGGTTGCAGCGGATTGATGAGCGTTGCGTCGCCACCGAGCTGCTTCATGGCATCGCGCATGGCGGCCAAGTCGACTACGCACGGGACTCCGGTGAAATCTTGCAGCAGGACGCGGCTGGGCGTGAATGCAATTTCCTTGTCGGGCTTCGAACGGCTGTTCCACGCGGCCAGGGCGCGTACTTCATCTTTCGTCACATTTCGGCCATCTTCGGTGCGCAGCAGGTTTTCGAGCAGGATCCGCAGGGAGAAGGGGAGATGCTTCGTAGAGATTCCCGCTTTGTCGAGGGCGTCGAGCCGATAGACCTCATATTCTTTGCTGCCCACTTTGAGGACAGAACGGCTATTGAAACTATTTAACGACATGATGGCCTTCCTTTGAAGAGACGCTGGCTGGACCGCAACTTATTAGTGTAATGCGTGCGGTGGGGGATTGAGTAGGACCCGGAACGGGTGCGGCGAATGGCAATGTCGCACTAGGCCTGCGTGCCTTTCACTCCTGGTCAAAAGACCAACAGCTTCAACCACGAAGGTCACGAAGCTACACGAAGGAAATTTTCAAGAATAGCGCTACTGCTCTCGGGTTACGCGGATCCAGGCTTCCATCTGATCCAGGTATTCAGCGAGTGCGCGACGGCCGGTGGCGGTCAGGCGGTACTCGGTGCGGGGAACGCGTCCTTCGAAGAATTTCACGCACGAGATGTAGTCGGCTTCTTCCAACTTGCGTGCGTGCACGCTCAGGTTTCCGTCGGTGGTCTTGAGCACTCGTTTCAGATCGTTGAAGCTGAGTGAGTCATTCGTCGCCAGCGCGCTGACGATTCCCAGCCGAATACGCTCGTGAATCAGGCGGTCGAGTTCCGGGAGTTCCGGCGCTCGGGGTGTGGGATGCTCACGCGCATGTTCGCGGGCTCGTGCCTCGTGCTTGGGGTGTTTCTGATGCGATGCCGCTGCTCTACCCGCCATGTCGCCTCGCGATCAGGAACCCGAAGATGATATGCAGCCCACCGAATCCTGCGCCCAGAAACCAGTTGCCCCACGCAGACGGTCCGAGTACAGCGAGTCCTCCAAGAAGCATGAAGCAGACTCCCATGACCGGGACGGTGGGCACGGAGAATGCGCCGCCCGTCATGATGCCGGCGCCATACAGAAGTAGCCATGTGGCCGGAAGCGCCGATACCAATCCTGCGCGAAACAGAAGAAATGTAAGGAACGCTCCCGCGACCAGCGGAGGGGCGAGCCCCAAAGCGACTTTACGGGCCGGACCGGAAAACAGTGGCAGGCCGCGCCGGTTTGCCTTCCAGGTGCAGGCCAGCAGTCCGATCGCAACGGCCAGCAACCCTTCCGCCAGCCAGATGCGAAGCCATCCGAATGGAGTGAGTTGGCGTGCAGACATCGCCGCGGCTGCAATCGCGGTGCAACCCAGCAGAACAGTGCCCCATCCGGAAACGGCCGTGAAAGCGGCGGAGCGCTCCATAGTGTCGCGAATAAACCGCAGATCGTCGGCGAGATCGGGCGAGGCCGGCCTCATGCTCGCAGGCAGAACACTGCGGCGAAAACGGCGAACGCGATGCGGCCGCGAATCGAACATGGGGTTTACGGTATCGCATTCGGGGTAGTAATGTCAAGTACTTTACGTAGCAAAGTACATCGAGACATGCGAATCCAGAGTGTGAGTTTGAGCGTTCGCTGCACATTAGCAGACTTAGGGCAACACCAAAGGCGTGGCACCCACTAGAACTTGATGCTGGCCGTGATCTGAAACGAGTATCCTTGATAGGTGGACCGATCTTCGAATTCCTTGAAGTACTTGACGCCAACACTTACATTCCGCGTTGGCAGGATCACACTTGAAGTGACTCCGAGTGCGTTGATTTGATAATGCGCAGATGACTGCACCGGAGTGATATCTGGTCCAGTCTTGTCCGTAAGCTGCCACTGTTCGTAGCCGACCAATCCCAGTTGCAGATTCAAATCGTTTTTCAATGGCAGTACATGCGTCACGGAATAATCCAGGTTCAAAGTGTCTCCCGGATGGATTTGCGTACCCTGCTGAGTGGTGTGAATCTCGTACATCTGGAATGCCGATATCGCGGTTCGTCTATTTTCCGTCAAAACAAAAGTCTGTCCAGATGAGAAGGCGTGGGTCCAATACCCGGACCCAACATTGTTTTTTGCCCCGACACTGAATTTGCCAGTAGGAGCGAGAAATCCGTACACACCTCGAATGTCAGCCCGCTTTTTGCGCCAACCTAGAATGAACGGTTGATAGTAAGAGTCGGCGAGCCCACCACCTCCACCGATTCCTCCGTTGATGTCAGAAGTGAGGGAATTGTTAGCGATCGGGATGGTGGCTGACATGGAAAACAGCGGACCGCCTAAGAAGTCTATTTTCCTTTTGCCGACCCAGACCAGACTGTTCATGTCCATCATCACTGAATTCTGGCCCGTGGCAAGGACCTCCCCGTTTGGACCGACCGCCCGATCGCGCGAATAAAACAGGAATTGATTCACGTAAGAGATGCCGGGTTCGGGTGTGACCCCAGAGTTGGTCGCGCTCATTCCCAATGGGTATACGCCCCTGACTTGGGCCAAGACAGGCGGAGCAAGCATGCAGATGGTAGCCAACAGAGAGAGTGGTGCAGGGGTCGAACGGAGGAAACGCCGCTTCACGAGGCGCGTCGAGCCCCATCATTTGCGGGCTGTTCCAGGGACTGAAGTTTCGCAGAATTGTCAGTCTCTGGTATTGCCACTTGCGAGAACCTGGCCAGATATTTGGCCAAGGGCATGAGCATCAACAATCCGACAATCGCAACCACAACGACCATGACAATGACGTTCGGATCGCTAAAGTTCTGGCCGCCAACCACCAGAGCAGCGGCGATGTTCCGTTGAGCGGTGCCAAGTCCCATCACTCCTCGAGTATCGGATTGAGGCCCACCCAGAACCCATCCGATCCCCGATCCAGCAAGAATGAACAAGATACTAGCCAGCACGCCCCGAGTCCCAAATAGACTCACTACGTTCTGCGCGTTCGTAATCAACAGAAGTACGATCAGACAAGCCAGGCTGATAAGAGAAAGTCGACCGAGAGAAGGTTGTACTTTTGCGGCCAGGCCACTCACCCGCGCTTTTACCAGAAGTCCGATCGCGAGAGGGAGCAACATCAGGAAGACCAGCGATCGCCCGATTTTTAATGGGTCAACAGAGACACCTTCAAGGAATAGCGGCAATACGAGCGGCATGTAAGCGACCGTCACCACCATGAGCAACACCATCAAGCCCACAGAGAATGCCAGATTTCCTTTGCTGACCCGAGCCAACAGAGGCAGAAACGGCGCGCCCGAAGCGGTGCCGAGCAAGAGCAGAGCGATGCCGAGCGCCTCCTCGAGACGTAGCACTTTCGCAATTCCAAAAGCCGCCAACGGCATCAAAACAAAATTCGCCAGGAGCGCAAGAACAATTAGCCGAATGTTTCGCAAAGGGGCTAGTATTTGCGACACTGTGAGACTCAATCCCATCGAGAGCATGCTCGACAGCACGAAAGTCAGCATCGCGATCGGAACTATCTTGCTCAGGATTTCCATTTGGCCTCTCTAGTGCCGCGCCCATCGGGTTTCGGCTCTGAATTAGGCGACAGCCTCAGGCTCCCGCGTCCGCACCCGGCTCGACAGCGGCATCGTCGCAAGATTCTTCCAGAATGTCGCTAGCGACTCGACCCCACCAAACAACGTGGTGAAGATCGTGGAGTCTGCCAGCAGGATGTGTCCCGCGCGTTGGGTGTTTGGCGGCATCCAGATACACGAGTTGAATTCCGTGTTGCCAGCTTCGATGAAAGGATGCGGCCGGTTCAGATCAATCGGTTGCCGCGTGAGGACGTGAATGGACTTCGAGTCTTCGCTAGTCACAGCGTAGTGTGGCAGGTGAGGATGAAAGTTAAATGTGCTCACGCCGTTCAGCAACCCTAGCTCATCCAGATCTCGGTTAATGGTGAGCGGCGAGATCTGCTTGGTGCCTTTGACGAGCGCCGGACGAAGCCCATATTGATTCATCACCGGCACCCCGAGGCCCTTCATGATCGAACGTGTGTACTGTCCGAATCGCTGCTGGCGCGGGACGAGTGCATCCCCATGGTGCAGATACTCCTGCTGCCGCTGTTTCAAATCCTCCGTAAATCCCACGTCGTGATGGGGCCCGATCAACAGGCAAGTCCCTTCTCGTTCCAGCCATTTTCCGATCGCGGCGATCTCCTCCGGAGCTGCCTCCTGTTCTGAAACCAGGTGGTCCAGACCGAACACCATGAGCGTATCCGTGTCGTCGAGGATTCTTTCGTCGATTGGAAGCTTGTATCCCGCCTGGTCGATTCGCTGGAATACGGCGACCGGATAGCCTGTGACCTCGCCGGCAACTTGCTGAAAAGCGAGCGTGGAGCGGTGAAATAACTCCAGCGTCCCAGCAATGCCTTGAAGAAAATGCATCTCATCCCACTCGGTTCCCTCGTAGGCTGGCCAGGCAACTCGGCGCACCTCGGTCATGGTGGAAAAGCGATTGTCCATTTTCGTGATATCGCGGTTGGATTCCCACGGATAACTCCACGTCCAATAGATCGAGATTCTCCGTTTGCCAGTGTTGTACTTTCGTGGGACGTGGTTCTGGTTGTAAGTTCGCGGTGCTGGAATCGTATTGCCCATAGCAACCTATCCTTTTCCTTGTTTGCAGACGTTAATCAACTCGATTGCTGGGGAGTACCTTTCGTCCAAGCTCCGGCTGCGATGCGCCAGCCGTCGCTAAGCTTCTGGAGTGCCAAGGCGAAAACTGCATCTGACTGGGTTATCTGTTTACCGTGAACTTTGAACTTCATGGTGGCCGGAACCACCACGTAAGCTGCATCGCCGGTAACCTCCATATGCAACGGCCGGCCTATCGTGACGAAAAAGTCTGATGCGCCCTCTTTCCTAGTGTTAATCAAAACGTCGCGGTACCAATCCTCAGCCGCGGTTGTTCCGTGCCAGACGTGTGGCGGCATCCCGTCCAGGATCGACCCTGGAACAGCGAAAGGCGCAGCCATTTCTTTCACATCGCCTTTGTTAAAGGCGTCTATATAACGATGCACAGTAGACAATGCATCCGCGACGACGATTTCCTGAGTTGCCACGGTGTCCATCCTCAATCAGCTTTGCCCAGGCCGACGAGATACCGAAGCGCATTGATCCCGGGCAAGAAAAAATAAGCGCCTCCTCGGATTGTCGTGAACGCTGGTATTCCGCGTATCTTTTTCTTGATGGGGCGCTTAGGAATCGTCAGATCGTAAGAACCATCCTGCGTACCGACAATGGGATCGCGCTCATTTCCTAGTTCATGAAAGTTCGGATCATTGGCCCAGACGTTCATGGCAAATTCAAATTGGCGGACAAGACTCGCACAGCCTACGAAGGCCGCGATGCCACGTTCGATGCCGTCGTCGGGAGCACCCTCTGGCAGTACGGGTCCATAAGTTCCCCCTCGCCGAATCATCTTTCGGCGGTTCATGTTTGCTGCCGTATCTCGCGGATTCATCCGCCGAACGTGCGAACCCAGCGGGCAGCCATAACCATGAGGGTCCATGGTTCGGTAATTGAAATCGTTGTTACGACTGTAATCAGCGCCGAGGCTCGGATCATCCTTCTCAGGGGCTAGAACGAGCGGAGCGCCGCTTCGCCAGCGCCCCATGAGCTTGGCCGCTACCCACTCCTGTTGTTCAGGTGTTTCTCCATTCTGCCGCAGAAAATCTCGAAAGGCTCCGACGTGCTCCTCCATCCTGAGATAGGCCACGTAGCTACCGTTGCGAGAAAGAACTTGTGGTTGGGGCATTCCGGTGGCAGGACCGTCTTCATCGGAATAGCCGAGAAAAAATTCCCCTGCTTTGAGGGGCGGGCCTGAGCCGGGCGTAGGCACTTCCCCCGATCCCTCAATGACCGGTTGCGAGAGCCGATCGCGATATCCAAAGTGTTCGTGCGCGTAATCGAAGGGGGGAATCCCCTCGAGATCCAGTGCAGAGAGGAGTTCGACTCCCTCACACTGTTTTACGTGTCGTTCGTGCTCCTGTTCGCAGCGTTCCCGCTCCGCGACATCGCGGGCAAACAGAATGGCAATGGCGTGCAGGTTCGCACTTTCGAGGCCACCAACCCACTGACCCGGATGATTCCTGCCGGTGAGTCCCAGGACGTCTGCTCGTCCAGCCATGCCCTGACGAAACTCCTCCGGAAAAGTAGCTAACGAGGCCGCATCGACGCCAAGAGCCTTAAGGCCATTGCAGGTGAATCCGACAGTGACCCACCTGGAATCAACGATGCTGGAACCAACCTTCTTTGCCGTCCCGACCTTGTCGATCAGTCCGGCAAGCCAGGCGCGTCCACCTCGCTCATTCCGGAAGTGAAGAAATTCGTATCGTGCCACCCGTGCCGGGGGCCTCGACATGAGGAAGTGTTGAATGTCCTCGAGATCAAGCAAACCTGATCCTTCCGCCAGTACACCCGGAATCTCCTGCGCCTGCTGCAAAGTGCTCACGAGCTCTCCTTTCAGCAAATGACGATTGCTATTGCATCAGATCGAGCATTTCGGAGAACTTCGCTTTCAGTTGCAGCGCCTTCTTGATTTCATCCGCTGTCACGAACGGATACTCGCCGTACTCCAGGAAACTCGGGCACTGGTGCTCGCGAACAAACTTGACGAATGCTGGTGCGTTCGTCTTCCAGTCCTCGGGAAAGCCTTCAAGGTTCTCGAAAACTGTGTTCACCCCGAGGCTCTTGAACAAGGCCACTGCGTCCTCGGTGTACTTGTCGAAATCTGTATCGAAGATTCCCTGGTACATGAAGTACGTGTCCTGCCCGATATCGAAAAGAACCCACCGTAGGTAGTGCAGCTTGAGAGTGGCAAGTGCATCAGGAATGTCTCCAATCGCTTTCTCAATGGTGTTGCCATAAGCGCGAATGGTGTCCTCTCTTCCCGGCTTGATCTTCGCGATGATGGTGAATCCGTAGCAGGCCGGAGTGCGTGGGTAGATCGGGCCGTATCTCCCGTTCTTCAAGCTGAAGTAGCCCTCTTTAGGGATCGCCATTGCTGATGGCTTCGTCCAATCGCCGGGTTTCTCTTTGCTCGTGAAGGGTGTTTCAATTACCGTTGCCGCCATGCTGTTCTCCTTGTGTAGCCGATGAGATTTCCCTCAGCGCGAGGATCTTCTTTCTCCCGTCCCGCCTGAACTTCAGAGTTGACGCGGTTTCCCAGCCTGAGTAGCCGTGGTCATTTTGTAACTGACAATCGGAATTCCAGACACTGGTAGTAGTTACAGAAAAGTGATCCCGAAGTTAGCGAGGAGATTATTCCGAGGTTGTCGTGTCTGACCGTGGGCCGGGCAAAGTCAAGAGTATCTTCGACAGGCTCCATCAATAATCCCCACTTCTGGCGAAAGCTCAAAACGCAGTCTTAGGCGGGTATCCGCATAATCTTGGTGATTTCAGCAAACCGCGAATCGGCCCGCTCGATCACAGTTGGGATCTCAGAATGTGAAACCAAGACCCAGGAGAACAGTAGGCCTCGTCCACCCAACATTGAAGACGTATGTACTGAAGTCCAATCTCCTGTAGGTGAAGCCTGCGAAAAACCCTCGCTGCACATCAAGCGGTGTTTGATAGACGCGGGTTTTCTGAGATGCGAGCCCGAAGCGAAACCATTCGGTCGGCGAATAGGTCAGCTCGTTCCAGTTATAAAAGAAGTTGCTGTCGGAGTTCTTGGTATCGAAGACGAATTCGCCTTCGCTGTAGAGAGAGATCTTTTTGTAACTCAATGTGACGAGGTATCCGGGAGCCACACCCGTCGTGTTTCCGAATACTCCTCCCACCATCGGTGTAGCGTCGAGCACAAGCTTCTCGCCGAAACTGAAGTTGTATCCAAACCATACCGAACCCGTTTTCAGGTCTTCGTAGTTGTAGCGCGCCTCCAGGTGCGCCCAATTGTGGTCGGCGCGAAATGTGCCAGAAAAGTACGACTGGTCATCGGGAACAAGATAGCCATATCCCGCGGCCGCAAACGACCAGGCATTCGGGTTGGCTTCTCCCTCCAGCGCCGGAGGCACTACGGTGCCTGTTCCCTGCGACCACATCTGTGCCGTCGCAAGAGCAACAAAGGCAAGCAAGGCGAGACTTGATTTCGTCGTCATCCCCCCAGCGCAATCGTCATGCCCACCATCGCAGCGCCGATGGCTACCATGATCAGACCGCTCCTCAGTGGCCGATACCGCGTGTAGTGGCCGTAGATATAACCCGTCAGGAAGAGCAGCAGGACTGCAACGCCATTGGAAATTCGCAGAGCGCGCGTCGGATCATGAACCAACAGAAATGGCACCACCACAGGCAAGATCGAGACAACCACCAGCAGAAATATACCGAGACCCGCAAGCCACTCGTCCTTTGTGATGCGCGGGTTTTGTGGAGGATCTTCCAACAGTCGGAGTCTTTGTCGGACTGCCTCGAGTTCTATGGGAGTCATCACCGATGCGATGACAGGCGGCAAGGAATCGGCGATGACGCGATAGGCGTGGTCCGGATGCTCCGTTTCGCGAGCTGCCCGCAGTGCCACGATTTTTTGTCCATGCACGTGGAAGCAAGCCAGCCAGTAGAGCACCGCATCGATTACACCCCACGCTACATTGCAGCCTAACGTCCCGATGAGCATCTGGTGGACTTCTGTTCTACCTTCGCCTCCGACACTGAACGAACAGGTGACCGTGAGAACCATGACGAGTCCGAACAGAATCTCGGAAATCCTCTCGATCGGATCGAGAAAGCGATTGGCCGGCTTGGAGGTTTCTTCTGGCATGTGTTTATTGAGCACGACTCATTCGTACTCGCACCGAATTCATAAGTCGAACACTACGAAGCCGCGCAATTTTGATGTCCCGTAACTGTTCATGAATGTGTCCGCGGCGGTAACAGGTAAAGTGTCATGGCGAAGACCAGATAAACCATCAACATGAACACTCCGACAAACCAAGTCGATCTGCCGCTGCTGCTGACCAGGGCCGCCGCCAGTGTGGCGATCAGAATCATCACGACAGCGCCAGGCCAGAACTGCAGGTCCATTGGTTTGGGCCCGAGAACATAGCTGAGCAGCAACAACATCGGGGCGACAAACAGCGCAATCTGGGACGCGGCTCCCAGCGCGATTCCCAGGCTCAAGTCGAGACGGTTCTTACGAGCGGCCGAGAAGGCCGCGCCCATTTCTCCGGCACCGCCCACGAGCGACACCACGATGAAGCCTACAAACGCTGGAGTCATGCCGAATGACACCGCTGCTTGCTGCACCGACTCAACGAAGACCTCGCTCACCAGTGCCACCAGTACAGTTACCACTGCCAAAGTGGTGAGGGCCACGCCCATGGGCAGTTCTGTCTCACCGCCTTCCGCCGCTTCTGCGCCGGCGAATTGCTCGCGGTGAGTCTTAAGAGAGAACAACATTCCGAGGCTGTATGTAATGAGAAGCAACACTGCCAACCCGGTACTTAACGTCTGCATGAAGCCCGTTCCCGATGTCGAATCGGTCTCGCTCACGGCCGATGGAACCAACAAGGCCACAGTAGCCAGGAAGAGCAGTGCCGCCTGAAAGCGGGCGTTCACCCGGTTGTATTCCTGGACATGATGTTTCAGTCCGCCCAATAAGAACGATGCGCCCAGCACGAAAAGCGCGTTGGCGACGATTGCGCCCGCGACCGACGCTTTTACCAGCATGTATTGGCCCGACTGCAATGCGGCGAGAGCAATCACTAATTCAGTCAGGTTGCCTAGCGTGGCATTGAGCAGCCCGCCAACCGCATCACCAGTCCGGTGTGAAACGGATTCAGTCGCGATGCTGAGCAATGCTGCTAGAGGGATGATCGCGAAGATTGAAAGAATAAAAAGTTGGGTGTGCGATTCGGGCTTGATTCGAGGGTATGCGAATAATGCAGGGACGAACACCAGCATCCAAAGCAACGGATTGTGTCGAAATTCTTGGAGTAACTGTCTCATCGCTCACCTGACGTTGCGCTCTCATCGTTGGCACAACGTCAGCCCCAAGCAGGCGATGAGAACTTGAGTCTCAAACAAACCAGCAATGTCAGCTGCTGAACAACGCCTAGTTGCTTCAGAATTGTGACCACCAGGCTGGTGAAGAATCGTACGGGACTGCGATCACCGAGAAATTGTCGGAGATGGCGCCAAATCTGGGAACTGTCAAGTGTGTCAGTTTTTACCGCACGAGTCTGGCTATTTGCGCGGGTCCGTAATTCTCATGCGGAGTCGGTCCCCCGACTGGGCGAAATTCACGGTATGCGCGCGAGAATCGTTGAGAAGAAAAATGGCGGCAATCTAACGCAGGATGGCAAAGGGCACGACTGAATGTCGTGCCCTTTTCGATTCCATAGATCCTTCACGGCGAATTCAGGGTGCTACTTGCTATTTGAGCAATCCGAATACGCCGACTCCGGTCGTTGTTCCTACGTACACTTTGCCATTGGCAATCATCGGTGTGATGAACTTGTTGCCCTTGCCGAAGTGATCGCGGCTATTGGCTGCCTGGTTGGTGTTGTAGAGCTCAATGAGCGTGCGTGCGTTGTAGGCGTGCAAGACGGCTGGATTCGTGTTCTCGGTAGCCCACAGGATCATGTTGTTTCCTCCGTTGCCGGAGAGGCTCGGTGTTGCGCCGGGATACGCGAACGAATTCGAGGTACTGGCCTGTGCGGTAGTGAGCAACTTCGCATTCTGGAAGGTGAATTTCATAATCGGCGAGCCCACCGGTCCAAAATAAACATTCGCATTGAACGAAGCGCCCATCGACCAGACCCCACCAGGCAATGCCCCCCGCAGCTCCTGATAAATGTTGTTGGAGCTCGAGTTGAACTTTCCCATGTTGTCACGGTTCACCACGTAGAGGTTCGTATCCTTGCCGGCGCCAATGGCAAGATTCCAGGTTTTCCCGGTCGAGTCTTTCTGGCTCAAGAGAAAGGTGCCACCGGAGCCAAGATCCACGTCGCCGGCGTTCTCGGTTGCTTCGTCATGCATCTCGAAATAGTCCGCAACCTTCAGGCCGCCCTGGGTCGAGAGTTTGACGAATCCATTCCCGTAGTCTCCATCGACTGGGAAGCCAGACGCGTTGAGCGTTTCGTCGAAGACGCCATTGCCGTCGAGCAGATATATGTTTCCTTTTCCATCTCCCGCCATACCGGCCCCGGCACCCCATATCGCGCCTTCATTCCCGTTGGGAGTGATGTTCAGGATCGACGTCTGCTTCAGCGTGCTTGCGCTGTACGCCATGATCCATCCGGTGTACGGACGGAAGTCGCAATGCGAAGCCCACGCCAGATAAATGGTGTTGCCAATCAACAGTAAGCCGGAACGCTCTTTATACGCGGCCGGATCGAAGATCACATTTCCGTTGGAACTGTTGTCGCCCGTCCCCGGATACGTCCCTGTAATCTCAGTCGGACCACCCTTGAGCTCCGCGCCGTTCGTCGCATCGAGCGCGTGCAAACGCTGATGGTATTTGCCGGAACTGTCCTTCGACATCGCGACGAGATAGATGATGGGGTTGCCCGTCTTCGGCCGCATGATCACCGGAGTTGATGTGATGCCGATCTCCGGTGACACCTGTGAGCATCCGCGCTTGTCGGAGCTGGTCTCTCCTGTCTTCAGCGTCGTGACCTGCCAGAGGACCGCGCCGGTGTCGGCATCGTAGGCATAGACAGTTCCGTGCTCGGTCACGACGATCAGCACGTTGTGAACGACTCCACCAATCGAAAGCGACGAAATGAAAAGAGGTTCGGCATCCACGATGCCATCAGTCGGCAGAGTAAATAGTTTCCCGAACATCGCCTGGTTCACGTTCGTCAGCGTGAGCTTCGTTTCCTTGTTGTTCAGCCCGTTGCGCGAGTTGTTGTTGTGGTAGGTGAGGACGTCTTGTTGCGCGAAAGCGGAACTCGCGATTGCAAGCAGCGACAAAAGCGCGATGCGCTTGAACAGGGCTACAGGAGCGGATTTCAACGGCATGACTGGAAAACCTCCAGAGAGGACGGTCGTGAAGTTGGACTAGGATACCGCGACAGTGGGCGATTGAGATGTCTTTTTGTGGCGATCAGTTTAAAAAATATAAAAACTCGGTAGTACATGCCGGGCCAGGCAGCAAAGTATGCAGCTTCTTGCAACTTTGCGTGTCTTTTTTGCACTCGGCTGATCTCTCGGTACGTTGCAGCAACTGGATTCTCGCAACTGCGAAAAATGTTACTGTGAGGGAAGTGATGGCCGACCTGGGCAAAATTCTGATCGTTCTCGGTGTTGTGCTGGTCGCGGCTGGGCTGCTGCTCACCTTGTTCGGACGCATGAACCTGCCGCTGGGGCGTCTTCCGGGAGACATCCTCTACCGGGGGAAGAACACAACATTCTATTTTCCGCTGGCGACATCGATCCTGCTGAGTGTGGTTCTTTCGCTGCTTTTCTATGTGATCAACAGATTCCGGCACTAACGGATTGCTTCATCGAACGAGTCGCCGGCATCCAATGACTCACAATTTCCAAAGAAGGATTTCGCGTGGCGCCTTCATTGCCGGAAGAGAACAAGAAGCCGGGTGTCCACTACGCCGCTACCACGGACGGTGTAGAACTCCCCGTAGTCGATGTCACGCATTCCGCATTTGCCGTTTCCCTGTCGCAGAGCGAACAACAAACTCTAGTCCGCAAGTTTCTTGACGAGCGCGTTCCATTTGCCACCTTGCCGAAGTTTCTGCGAAACCGGCTGATGCAGTTTTTCCTGCGCGGATCAGTCCTCTCGAAGGGCATTCGCGCGGCGCAGGGATCTTTCATGCGCGGCATGGATACATACCTTCTCAAGTTGGGACCGGACATGCTGGGCTCTTATGCCACGCCGATCGACCGCCGTATCGCTGGCTCATTGCCGTCACTGTCGGTTCGACTTCGCTTGCAGGACATGGCCCAGCTCATGGCAGATGCTCTGTGTGTTTCTCTCTCGAGCCAGCCGCGCCGTCCGCTGCACCTTATTAATATTGCCGGTGGCCCTGCGATCGACTCGCTGAATGCGCTGATTCTTCTTCAGAAGAATGAGTCGGCTACTCTCCGAGACCGGCCGGTGAGCATACATGTTCTGGATCTTGACGACGCCGGGCCGAAATTCGGGGAAGCGGCATTGGCGGCACTGACGCGCGAAGGAGCGCCATTACACGGAACTCAAATTGCTTTTCGTCACGCTCCCTATGACTGGTCTAACCCGGCGGGCCTGAACCCTGTTCTCGAGGAAGCATGCGCGAAGAACGCGATTGTCATCGGTTCGTCCGAAGGGGGATTGTTTGAATATGGATCCGATGAGCAGATTGTGGGAAATCTCGAGGCGCTCCAAGGCTCGTTGGAATGTTTCGTCGGCTCAGTCACGCGCGCAGATGAACCGATGCAGCGCTTACAAAAAATGAGCAACGCGGCGACACGGCCCCGGGGACTCACGGTGTTCCGCGATCTCATCGGCGCAGCCGGCTGGGATATCGCCCGCGCGATCGACCGTCCTCTCAGTGATCAGGTCGTTCTTATACCTGCACAGGAATCGCGCAGTTGACTTCCATCGTGCGCAGCCGTTAGATTCGTCGCACAGCTTTTTCGGCTCTTTGTAATTCTATTTGGAACGCGCGTCTTCGCCGCTCGGCGAAGACAGGGAAGCGGGTGCAAATCCCGCGCTGCCGCGCAACTGTAAGCGAGGACA
>AR_comb_assmDRAFT_10206485_pt1 | contig 16906 bp, 16 predicted proteins | sample ArasoioldDNA_FD_10543 | JGI IMG/M metagenome (IMG submission 10543) | reverse complement strand
ACTTCATATATTGGGCCCAGCGTGATCATCCGGGGAACTGTTAATAATCCCATGATTCTTATGACCGCTGCAGAATCCTACTTCTTACTGGCAGAGGCGAAGCAGTTGTACGACGCTGCAGTAACCTTACCTGCCAACGGCACAGACGGAACGGCAAAAGGTTATTATGAGCAGGGAGTGAAAGAATCATTCCGGCTAACCGGCACGACCTCGAAATACGGATCTGACAAAGTCACTACATTGCTCACCAGTGGTAAAGATCTGGCTGACTGGAACGCTTCGCCCGATAAGTTGAAAGCTATCTGGATGCAAAAATGGCTTTCGAACGTAAACTTTGGCGGTTTAGAAGCATGGAGTGACTATAGAAGAACAGGTTATCCAAACATTCCTCTTTCAGCGTCGGCACCAGCCAATGCACAACGCCCCGTACGTCTTTTCTATCCAAGCACAGAACTTGGTTCGAACGGGGAGAACGTTAAGGCCCAGGGAACAATAAATGTTTTCACGTCCAGGATTTTCTGGGACGTAGATTAAAAATAATCAATCAGCAAAAGCCGCTTCTGGTCCAGGAAGCGGCTTTTTTTTTATTGAAGAAATGAGCTAAAGATTTGTAAACACGAAGATCATTTCCTACTGCAACCATTTAATCATGATCATTTCAATGCTGTAATCAGGGGTTCTTTTTTCTTTTCCCATCCTTGAGCCCGCTTGCCACTACCCATTCATAATCCAGTTGGCGCTTGGTTAGATTTGCAGCAACAACTTTTATCCAAACCTTATCGCCCATTCTGAATTTTCTTCCCGATCGCTGGCCCACGAGGCAATAATCACTTTCAACATGTCTAAAATCGTCAAAGTCAACAAGGCTATTTAAACTTACCAGGCCCTCGCATTTGTGTTCGACCGTCTCCACCCAAAATCCAAATGAGGCAACGCCACTGATCACGCCTTCAAACTCTTCTCCCAAAAAGTTCTGCATATATTCGACCTGCTTGTACTTGTTAGCTGCTCGCTCGGCTTCCATTGCCGCTCTTTCTCGCTCACTGCAGTGTTTGCATTTTTCTTCAGTCTTCTTGTCAATGCGACTATTTTTCTCTATGACCTGGTGCAACACGCGATGCACCATCACGTCCGGGTAGCGACGAATAGGCGAGGTGAAATGGCAGTAATTCTCAAATCCCAACCCATAGTGCCCAATGTTTTCCGTATCATACTTTGCCTTCGCCATGGTCCGTATTCCCAATTGCTCGAGTACATGCTGTTCCGGTTTACCGTGTACATCATGAAGCATCTGGTTAAATGAAGCGGCAATGGCATCAGGCGACGAACTATCGAACTTGTGACCAAATTTCCGGGCGAATGCAACGAACGGCACCAACTTTTCTTCATCTGGATTGTCATGCACACGGTACGCGAACGGAACAGGTTTATTTTTGATTTTGATTTTGGCGAGATCAGAGGCTACCGTCCTGTTTGCAAGAAGCATAAACTCCTCAATCAATTGATGGGCTTCTTTGCTTTCCTTTACAATTATACCGATGGGCTTTTTGTGCTCGTCGAGTTTGAACCGCACTTCCTGGGATGAAAAATTAATCGCCCCGTTTTTAAATCGCTGTTTCCGGAAGCGCTGAGCGAGATTATTCAAAATTAGAATTTCGTCGACGTATAGCCCTTCCTCTGTTTCAATGATTTCCTGTACTTCTTCATAGGTAAAGCGGTGATCGGAATGGATGATCGTCTTACCTAACCAATGTTGCTTTACCTGCCCCTTAGGAGAAATTTGAAAGATCGCAGAAAACGTCAGACTATCCTCACGTGGGCGCAATGAGCAGAGCACATTTGAAATGTTCTCAGGCAACATTGGATTTACGCGATCCGGTAAATACACCGACGTTGCCTTTTCGTAAGCCGCTTTGTCCAGTGCAGTGTCTTCTTCAACATAATGTGCTACATCGGCTATGTGAACGCCGATTTCATAATTGCCATTTTTCAGTACCCTGAACGAGAGCGCATCATCAAAATCTTTTGCATCAATTGGATCGATGGTAAACGTGAGAATGTCACGGACATCTCTGCGCTTGCGAATTTCGTCATCCGAAATAACATCAGGAATACGGGAAGCCTCTTCGATAGCCTCCTCCGGGAACTCGAGCGGGAAACCATTTTCAAGCAAAATCTCTTTCATTGCAGCATCGTTACTGTCCTCTTCATCCATTACGGTTACTACTTCGCCGACAGGCCGCTTACCTTCCTTTTCCCAATCCAGTATTCGTACCACTACCCTATCGTTATCCTTTGCCCCATTGAAATTTTGCCGCGGTATGAAGATATCAGGCATTGGCTTTTCGGTTTCAGCAACAAAAAATCCAAACCCTTCATTCATTTGCATCTTACCCATGAATTCTGTCTGCTTTCTGCGCAGGACATCAACAATCTCACCCTGCAACCTCCTTCCACTTTTCTTCTGCTCATTTATTTTCACGCTGACGGTATCACCGTGTAGGGCTGTATTGAAGTCACCTGGCTTTACCATTATATCCACCGGCAGGTTCTCAACCATCACAAATCCCATCCCTGATCGGGAAACATCCAACACGCCTTTGAAACTTTGCTCTTGTTTAAAATACTTCTCTTTCTTTTTTTTCTTCGAATTCTTTCTACCCATAGTTACAATTTTGTCAAATGTCTCATCAACCGTTAAGATCCGCTTCGCATTGAAACCGGGCTCTGTATTTCTATGCTGCTTTTACCATTATTGTGAAAGTTTGCAATGAATTTTGTTACAGCTTCAACAAACTTGGCTTCGCCGCCGAATAGAAAATAATGCCGGATGGCGATCACATATACCGGTAATCGTTCGAGCTCAGTCCTGAACTTCATCAATCTCATCGCATCCTTTTCGGTCGTCATTATTATTTTATTTGGTACATCAATTTTATCGAATCTCTTTTTCATCTCCACTAAGTCATCAATCCGAAAAATGTAGTGGTCGCTAAATGCCATCATGTAGTAAGTATGGCTTTTCTCTTCCAGGAATTTTTTCAATGGGAGCGGATTGGCAATCCCTGTAACCAAAAGCACCTCTGTTTTCAAGTTTAATTCATATGATGAAAACCGGGTAATATGATAAGGCTGCCCATATTGGATTGTCGAAAAAAAGAGTTGCTGGTGAGATAAAAGTCCAATCTCTTTCCTGATCTTATCTGCTTCCTCCCTGGATAAATCAGGCTTGCATTTAGTAACAACGATTAAATCGGCTCTTCTGTAACTCGATTTTAAGTCTCGAAGGTCTCCCGTCGGCAAGTAAAAATCTCTGGTAAATAAATTATTGTAGTCGGTAAGCAAAATGTTCAGCCCCGCATTAATCGATCGATGCTGAAATGCGTCATCGAGGATGATTGTCTCTGTTTCCGGCTTATCATGCAATAGCTGAGGGATCGCAACCAGGCGCTCTTCTCCTACGGCCACGGGAACAGTTGGAAATTTCAGATGAAACAACATGGGCTCATCGCCGATGTCGAGCGCGGTTGAGTTTTCATTTGCGAGTGCATAGCCACTTGTTTTTCTTTTGTAACCACGACTCAACGTTGCCACTTTAAATTTATCTTTCAAGCATCCAACAAGAAATTCGACCATGGGTGACTTTCCTGTGCCGCCAATTGAAAGATTGCCTACGCAAATAACCGGCAAACCAAATGAAGACGAATTAAAAATATTTTTGTCATAAAAAAAATTACGCAACCAAATGATCAACCAATAAATAATTGCAAATGGTAATAAGAGAATCCGAAAAGATTTTAGAAACCAGTTAGAAAACATAAACTTTATTCGGCGTAATACAAAGATTTAAAGGTACGTCAAATTCATGGGTGCCTTCTATCTCTTCGATCGGTTCAAAATAACAAAAGCCAACTTTTAAGCAATCAGGACGGCAATGCGGGAGATATTTGTCATAAAAGCCTTTTCCGTATCCAATGCGGTAGCCAAGTTTATCAACAATAAGTAATGGAACAAAAACAAGATCTATGATGCCGGCGTCGGTAACCACACCATCCATCGGTTCATGAATATTCCAGGCGTTTTTATTAAAGGCCGTATCAGCATCGACTTCAATTGCTTCTATTTCCTGTTTTTCAAAATCAGATTTAGGGTATAAAAATTTTATGGCCGGATTTTTAAACTCGAGATATTCGTTAAAAAGGTGAGTGTTGGGTTCATTATTTTCTTCGATCGGCCAGAAGGAAAGTAAATGATGAACATCGGGCAATTCGACCTTCTGAAACTGTATCAGCATCAAGTCATCCAGTTTTGATCTTTCAGCATCGGTGAGCTCCTTTCGTCTACGCTTATATATCTCTCTTGCTTCTGCTTTCTTCATCGAGCTTCTTTAACATGATTAATAAAGATTGAAAAAATGGTGGTACCGTAGTTTCTTTCAGTTTTATAAAATGGAAATTGCTTATACTCGTTCCTTGGCGTATGCTCCAAAACAAACCATCCGCCTGGTTTTAATAACTTATTCTCAAAAATAAGGCCTGGCAGATCGTCGATATTCCCCATTGCATAGGGTGGCCCGGCAAATATGAAATCAAACTGCTCGTTGCACTGCCTTATAAAATTGAATACATCCGTCTTTATAACATTCAAGCCTTTTATATCAAGTGCTGTTGCCGTTTTTTTAATAAACTCATACATCTGCTTATCTTTTTCTACAACTGTTTGATGGGTTGCCCCCCTTGACGCGAGCTCGTAACTAATACTTCCTGTGCCTCCAAAGAGATCGAGGGTCTTTAATTCAGAAATGTCAAGATTATTCTCAAGTATATTAAACAAGCCTTCTTTGGCAATGTCCGTAGTGGGCCTCGTCAAGGGCATCTTGTTTGGTGGATTTATTCTCCTTCCTCCTAACTCACCGCCTATGATACGCATGACGCCAGCTTAAATATCGATGAAAAAAAATGCACGGGGTAGTCTTCAAATTCCCTGCTCAATTGAAGATCATTATCAATTGATGCAAACTCAATGTTTAAAAAATATTGATACAATTCCTTAAATACGGCAGATTGTCTATCGATAAGGCCCGACAGGACAAGGGAGACTTCTCGCTGGGAGATGGAAAACTGGTTGCAAATTTTGAGCAGCCAGTACAAAACATCCTCCGCTTTCACGTAAGGAAAAATTTGGGCAAGAAGCAGGGAATGGTCTTTAACAGCGATCACGCTAAAGGAGTCAACTTTGAAGTCAACTATTAACCCACAGCTCTTACTCTTATCGATTCCATTTTTTAGTACGATTGAGTAGGTATGCCAGAAATTGCCTGTGGAATGCCACCGGCTAAGCGATTGATGCATTGTTGCCGGAACGCGGTAACTATTATACGCCTGCCAGTCGCCCAACGATTCACTCACTATAGCATGCTGGCCTTTTTCATATATGGTGGAGAGGATCGTTTGCATATCCTCATACTTATAAAATTTTGAAGGAACCAGGATGCTTTCCGGCAAATAGTAACTCACGACTGTTTGACGGAATGATTGTCTTAATTCCGGGTGAGTTTCAAGAATTGCATTCAAAAGATCTTCATTGCCTTTGTCGTCTGCAGTATAGTATGCTAACTGCACTACCATCTGGTTGGCAAAATCCACAACTGCAAAGCAGCAATGCGCCTCGCCAATTTCCATTAATAGAACGGCCTGTGATGGATTTAATTCCTCGCTGCTACCTATTTTAAATAGCGACTTCATGGCGTGCAATAATAGGACAAATCCAAATAATAAATATCAACTGCTCTTCTTGCGAGCGGTCGGTTTCAAATTCCGCAACTCGTATTAAGAACACTTATCTTGCATCCCTTTTTAACCATGGCTGCGGCGCACACCTTACAAGTCGAAACTTCCTACAGGCAAATTATAAAGCTCGCTCTGCCGATCAGCTTCGCTGTACTCATCCCACAATTCAATTTTATTACTACCAATATCTTCCTGGGTCACTATAATCAACAATCTCTTGCCATTGCCGGCATTACCGGTGTGTATTACCTGATCTTTGCGATGATTGGTTTTGGGCTTAACAACGGCTTGCAGGCTCTTATATCGAGACGTGCAGGAGAAAACAGGCCGAATGAAATTGGGAAGATCTTTTCGCAGGGCGTTTATATCGCACTCACGATTGCGCTGATCGGGATCTCATTAACTTGGTTCGTCGCCCCTTTGATCCTGAGACAAGTCATTCATTCACCGGAAACCTCCGAAAAGGCAATTAGTTTTTTAAAGATTCGCATTTGGGGTTTGCCCTTTTTATATGTGTACCAAATGCGCAACGCATTATTGGTAGGAACCAATCAAAGCAAATATCTTGTTTTTGGCACGTTTGCTGAAGCCGTTTCGAACATCATTTTTGACTACGCCTTTATTTTCGGTCACTTTGGATTTCCAAGAGTCGGTTTCAACGGGGCCGCGATTGCATCGATCATTGCGGAATTTACAGGCATGTTTGTAATCTTCCTGGTTATCTGGCGTAAGGGCATCAGCGAACGGTTTTCTCTCTTTAGCGATTTTAAATGGCATCCCCAGACAATAGAAAAAATTCTGTCAATTTCTACACCGTTGATATTTCAATTAGCGGTCAGCCTCATGAGTTGGGAATTTTTTTACATTCTCATCGAGCATCACGGGCAGGAGGCGCTGGCCATTTCCAATATTATGCGAAACATTTTCGGAGTCACAGGTTGCAGTTGCTGGGCCTTTGCAGCCACGAGCGCTTCCATGGTGAGTAATGTCATTGGGCAGGGCAAGCACGATAAAGTAGAACCTTTGTTGGTGAAAATCGTTTCGATAAGCACAGCAGTTACCTTTGTTGTTTGTCTTCTTATTAACCTATTTCCAAGAGTACTTCTTTCCGTCTTTGGGCAGAATGAAAGTTTCATTGAACATGCTATACCTGTTGTTCGTGTGCTCACGATGGCTATGATGATCATGTCATTCTCGACGGTTTACCTAAATGCCGTTACCGGCACAGGCAATAGCCGTGTCACCATGCTCATCGAAATCATCACCATCACGCTATATTCCGTTTATATTTGGTTAGTGCTTGAAAAATTCTTTCTGCCTATTACATATGGATGGATGAGCGAATGGCTTTATTGGATCAGCCTATTTATTTTTTCCTGGTTATATATCCGAAGTGGTAGATGGAAAACGAAAATCATTTGAAGATCCGGCTAATTGCTTTTCAAAATAGCCGCTCCGACAGCACACTCCAAACATCTTTTTCTTGAGCAATATTCATTTCTCAACTCCAGCAACGCTTGCGAATCAAAGGCATTCTTGCTATTAATGGACAATTGCGCAAATCCCTTTGTTACAGGGTTAAGTTCGGATGAAATCTCTTCCAGCCACTGCAGTGATCTCCGCTTGTATTTTTCTTCGTTGTGATAATAGCCATAGGCGAACAACATCGGCACAATGGTGTTTATAATAATATTCTCTATCATTCTTACCCCAATTCTCTTCTTTCTAAACGTCGAAGTTTCATCAAATCGATAGTGATAATGCCAATAGTCATTGGCTGTTACACAAAACCATTTGCTGATCTCCCTTGTTGAAGCGGCTTCCTTAATCTTTGAGAAAAGATGAGATGATCCCTGTACAAGCATCGCCAGTTGTGCCAGCCGGATGGTTGGAAAATTCCCAGGTCGCATACGAAGGAAAAAAAAGTGGCTACTAACCTGCCGAAACTTGTATTTGTTTTTATAGAATTCATATTCTTTTTGCAACAACCTGGGATAGTCTTCATCAAATCGCCCATTGAGCAGACCTGCCTGTCCGAGCAACAAAGCTTCCAACTGGTGAATTTGATTTTTGTGTTTTGCAAGGATGATGAGTGGAATTGACCTGGCCACCTGTTCAAAGGCATCCGCATTTACCTTCATCCCAAAATTGCGGGCAAGTAACCACCAAAAGACCTCCTCCCAGTGATAATTTGATTGCTGCAAGTAATCTTCCACCATTTTCGCTTTACGCATCAACCTTTCGGCGAGCAATCTTTCTTTCCAGCCTTTCCATATAATATCACGAACGGTCGGAATAGTTTTGTCACACGGAACAAACCCGGGGGCATCCATTAGTTCTTCATACCGCTGCAGCAGAATTTTTGAAACTCTCTCTTTTAGTTGCAGAATTGGAATTCGATCGTTATTAGAAACATCGTCCTCCCAAACCACGTGAAGGATCACATTTGTGTAGTTATCGTCGCGGTGGTGGTTATGTTTTTTCCAATCTGAGGTTTTAAAATGCAACTCCACATTGCCAGCCCAGGTAGTATCACCAATTCTTATTTTGGCCTCCGAGAAATCCGGCCCCTGGTTGAGGTTGTGCTGGCCTGGAAAAATTACTTGTATAGTTTCTCCTGTGGTTGTGGTCAGTTCGCTCTTGTTGAAATATTGAAGTTGCCAGATGAATTGAAGCAGCCTTTCGGTCATACGCAAAAAAAGGCAAGTTTTCTAGTTAGGCGAGCAGAAAATCACGTCTCAAAAGACGGGTAAAAACGGTTTTAATTCCCTCACCACGCGACTAACGGGCAATCCCATTACATTGTAAAAATCTCCAGCCACCGACTTAATTCCAATAACGCCGATCCATTCCTGGATAGCATAGGCTCCGGCTTTATCGTACGGCTTGTATTTGTCAACATAAAATTCTATCTGCTGATTGGTTAGTTCATGAAAATCGACCTCGGTTTTGTCGGAAAAAGAAATCAGCTTCCTATCACCCATTATCACGACGCCCGTGATGACGACATGCTTTTGACCCGAGAGGTCCGACAAAATGCGAATAGCCTCTCCCCTGTCCTTTGGCTTACCAATAATGCGACCTTTCAGCACCACAATTGTATCGGCCGCAAGAATGACAGCGTCCGGCTCTACCATCGATTGAACCGCAAGCGCTTTTTCCCGGGCAATATGAATAGCTACTTCATCAACCTTCAAACCGTCGGGATACGTTTCGCCTGTTTCCTGCACAACAATCTCAAAAGGGATTTCGGCCCACTCCAATAATTGTTTTCTTCTCGGCGACTGCGAGGCCAAAATAATTTTCCTCATAGATAGAAATAGAAAAATATCATCGATAAAATTCCGGTAAACATAACCATCTTAGACAAGCTGCTTAAGCGATGAAAATGGTCGGGATTATGTGCTTTAAATAACCTGTAGAATATGTACCCCAGCGGTAGTATTATAAAAGCCACACTATAAATGACAGGCCACCACCAACGAAATTGCAGCACATATACCTGTACAACAACGAGTATCGCCAGTAAGACAATCATCCACACGGCCACGTAAATCTTCGTCGATTGTACACCCCACAGAATTGGCATTGTCCTGCTGCCATATTTTTTATCTCCCTCCCTATCCTCCATGTCTTTAATTGCCTCCCGGATCAGGGATAAAATAAATGCAAAACCTGCGTAAAGAAACCCCAAGCGAATCACCTTTTGTTCAGCCAACGCAATTTCGGGAGCTGTGCTGCTGAATAATCTAATCTCAGATATACAGAGGATCAGCACGACCCATGCCGTGAGCACCGAAATCAAAATATTTCCAGAAAGCAGTTTGCGCTTCAAGGAAACAGAATATCCGAATAACAAAAATACGCAAGCAAGATTGGCGATAACAATATACCACAGTCCGGTTCTCCAGGAAACATACAAACTTAATAATACCCCAATCCCGCTCAATACAAAATGCCAAAGCATTGCCCACCTTCTTGACACAATCAGGTCCACAACATTTTTTTTTGGTTTGTTTATTTGATCGATGTTCACATCGAAATAGTCATTGATGATATAGCCTGCAGAAGCGATGAACACTGAAGCAAGAGAAAGTATCACAAAACTGAGCTCGTCAATCGGAATCGTAACATTTAGTGGTTTTAATACCGGAACTAATATGCAGTAATAAAATAGAAACTGAGTAAGGATGATGAAAAGGAGATTTGGCAGGCGAATCAACTTCAAAAATGCTGCGATCAATTTCATGAATCTCAAATTTTCAAATCGCAGTCTCACTGCGATCAGTAATCCTCATTTCTTATTTGGAAGTGATTTCCGGATGAAAATTCCATTTATCCTGCACCTTTAGCACTTTTTGGATCACATCTCTTACGCAACCACAGCCACCACTCACCGGAGAAATATATTTTGATAGTTCAAGGATTTCAGAAACAGCGTCTGCGGGACAGCAGGGTAAGCCGACGATTTTCATTAAGTCAAGATCGGGAAGATCATCTGCCATGTATAAAACTTCTTCCCATTTCAAATTATTTTTGGCAACATATTCTGAAATAAACCTCTTTTTATCGCCAACAGACATTTGGACTTCTTCAACCCCTAATTTTCTCAATCTTTCTACTACCGGCTCGGATTGACTTCCAGAAATGGTAACAACCCTGAAACCATTCTTTATCGCCATTTGAAGACCCAGGCCGTCTTTAATATTCATCCGTCGAGCCTGTACGCCGTTCCCAAGCAGCAGCACCGTGCTATCCGTTAACACCCCATCAATATCAAAAACAAATGTGGTTACCTTCTTAAATTCTGCAAGAACATTCATAGTGTGAAAATATGAAAATGTCGTAAGGTAAATTGTTTGATGGCTGAATTGTTTATTTGTTTATTGGTATGATCGTAAAGAATGAGAGATTGAACTAATCAACCAATAAACTAATAACTAGTAAGCCAATCAACCAAACCAATCAACCACCCTGAATACTTTCCGTCATCACCTCATAAATCTTTTTCAAACGCGGATATCTTTGAAGAAGCGCAAGATGCTGCTCAAGGGTTGGGAGATCATTTCGGATAGCTGGACCGGTTTGCACTTTCGATGGCGAAACCGTTTTTATCCTTGATGCGGTTTCTTCGATAAGTGGGACTAACTTTTTAAAATCAATTCCTTCCTGCTTGCAGTAGTCTTCTGCGAGCTTATACAAATGGTTGGTGAAATTATTCACAATAACTGCGGCAACATGCATTTTTAGTCGTTGATCATCATTGGCTGCCACCACGTCACCATCTGAAATAGATTCCGCAAGTTGTTCTAATTTTTTCCTCGTTATTTCATCACTGGCATCGATGAAAATAGGAACATCGGGTAACGTGCTTATCTCCTTGCGCAAACTTTGCAAGGGATAAAAAACGCCGTAGTGATGAGACATGGGTTTTAATGCATCTTTTTTTACGGAGGCCGCCGTATGAGCCACCACTTTCCCCGGAACATGCACATGTTTTGCCACCTCATTGATCGCATCGTCGGAAACAGCAACAAGGTACACATCTGCATCCTTACGAATGACCGACCAGTAGTTCGTTGATTCTGTGTTAAACTGGTAAGCAAGTTTACTTGCAGCTGATGCGTCCCTTCCAAAAATCTGTACAATACGGTGACCTGCCGCTTGAAGTTTTCTACCAAGAACGGCCGCAGCGTTTCCCGTTCCAATAATGACAATATTCATGATGCTGAAGAACTTTTATTAAATAGTTTTGCAACTTACAAAAAATCCTTTCGGGCAATATGAAATTTACGCAGCGGCTGGCCTTGAGTTACGCTAGGACAAAATTCAGTTTGCTTTCGGCGATATCGAAAAGAAATGCCGCAAGAAAAGCTCTTGATCTTTTTTGTACTCCACAAAGCAGAAGAAATAAGGCTCCCTCGAAAATCTTTGACGAGGCAGAAAAACTGCAATTTCAATTAGAGGGTCTGTTAATTCGGGGGTATCGGTGGAAGCACCCCAAAAATAAAAGGCTCCTGATCGTTCACGGATTTGAGTCTTCCATTACAAACTTCGACCATTTTATTTCTCCATTAGTAGCCAAAGGCTATGAAGTGCTTGCATTTGATGCACCTGGTCACGGCCTTAGTGGTGGGACGAAAATCACAGCTCCATTGTTCGCAAAAATGCTCACGACAATCCATGAAAAATATGGCCCCGTGCAGTCATTCATAACCCATTCGTTTGGAGGTTTGGCTATTTCACTTGCACTCGAACAACTACCCCACGACGAAACGTACAAGGTTGTCCTGATGGCGCCGGCCACTGAATCGGAAACGGCAATCGATCAGTTTTTCCAACTGTTGCATTTAAATGGGGAGGTGAGGAAAGAGTTCGATAAGTTGATAACCGAACTTGGAGGCCATCCTGCTGAATGGTACTCGATTCGACGCGCTGTTAAAAATATTAAAGCGCAAATTCTTTGGTTGCACGACGAAGATGACTTACAAACTCCATTGGGCGATGCATTAAAAGTAAAGAATGACAATTTGCCGAATCTAAACTTCGTTATCACAAAAGGCTTAGGCCATAGCAGAATTTATAGGGATCCAGAAATAGCGAAGAAAATTATTGATTTCCTTTAGTGATTTACATCTTCATCTTTCCCATTTCGCCTTTGTTTTTTCCTGTTTGGTCCAGGGCCGCCTTCAAACCTTTTGCAAGTTGCTCTGCGCTTCCGACTCCCCAATAGTGCAAAAAGAAAATTCTTGGTTGCTCATGCACCATGTGATTATGTACTGCCACTACTTCGATACCATTTCCCACCAAAGCTCTAATCACAGGCTCGACTTCATTTTCAAGCATGGCAAAATCGCCAGCAACGGCCGCATGGTCTGGAGTACCCTGGAACGCCGCCCACGTATTAAATCCTAAAAAGCTCGTGACAGTAATACCGTGTTCTTTCAGTGCAACGTCCGGTCTCCCGATGGTGTATTTATAAACTCCTTTACTCATCTCACCTTTATAACCTACGATATCGTCTAGCCTTTTGGTATCAATACTGTACGGAACATCTGCGACAGAACTTGCAGAAGGGCCATGGCCCCTGGATTCGGCAACTTTATCCAAGACAACTTTTGCTTTTTGAGCCAGGCTTTCCGTTTTCCCGCTTGCCCCAATATGCATGTACACAATGTTCGGATGATTACGTACAAAATGATTATGGATTGCTGTTATTGTCAACCCTTGTTTAATCACTTCCTCCTGAACAGGCCTTAAATCGTTTTCAGTAAGAACGATATCACCCATGATCATTGCACCCTCTTTTGTGGGCGTAAAGGCGATCCAGGTGCCCAGTCCCATTGAGGGAATAATTTTGAATCCGTCTACTTCAACGTTTAAATCATTCTGCGGTATAGTGATTTTATATTCGCCATTATTTGATTTCCCCTTTACCCCGGTGATTTTCTCAATAATTGCCGTGTCCAACAATTGAACTTTTTGAGCAGCAGTAAATACGCTAACAAAAATGGCCGTGCAAAAACACCAGCCAGGTAGGAATTTTCTAGGTTTCATTTGATATAGTAAATTTATTTTAACCAGCCTTTGATAAGCAAACCAATCAATGCCGCTACGAGGATAATAAGGGGTTCCTGAAACTTTTTAAATCTCAGCAAAATTAAGGCCGTCATTAGAGCAATCCCCACAGAAGGTATGTCGGTGAATTGTCTTTTTGCCAGAACAATGACCGCCCCTGCAATAGCGCCAACGGCCGCGGCGGTAAGACCGTCAATCACTGCTTTAATAGAGGGATTCTTCCCATACTTCCGAAAATAAGGGGCCGGGATAATGGTAAATAAGTAACAAGGAAGAAAAGTAGCAAGAGCGGCCACACAGGCGCCGGGAAATCCGGCCACCAGGTAACCAATAAACCCAACCGTAATTACCACCGGGCCCGGTGTAATCATGGCTACAGCGACTGCATCTAAGAACTGTTTCTCATTCAACCATTGATAATCTTTTACGACTCCTCCATACAAAAAGGGAACGATCGCCAGGCCGCTGCCAAAGACAAAGGCCCCAGCTTTCAGGAAAACCCACCAGATCTGTAACAGTTTTTCATTGGTAGTAAGCTGAGCCGTGATTTGCAAGAAAATAATCGGAACAAGGATGGACTTGCTTTTGTCGAAAAAAGATGGGGAAGTTCTCACAAACCAAACAACAAAACCTGCAAACAATATAAGCCAGATATTTTCCTGTTCAGTCACAAAGGTTGAAACGGCTAAACCAAGAAAAATAAACCATAACAACCAATCTTTCGCCAGGGTTTTTTTTGAAAGCTTGTAGCTGCTAATTGCAATAATACCGATTACGGCTGCACCTACCCCATAAAAAACAGACTGCATCCACGGAAGTCCCCCAAACTGGATATAGGCCCAACCAAGAGCAATCACCATTATGAAAGACGGAACGACAAACGCAAGTCCTGCGAGCGTGGCGCCTATAATTTTGTAATCAACATAGCCTAAATAAATGGCAAGTTGTGCGGCCAACGGTCCCGGGGCCAATTGCGCCAGGGCAAGGCCTTCCTTATAATCTTCCTCCGTAATCCATTTTCTTTTTTCAACAAGGTCTCTGTGCATGTAACCGACCAGCGCAACTGGTCCGCCAAAGCCTATTGTACCCAATTTCAAAAAATAATAGACCAGGCCGGTCATCGTATACTCAGAGCGTTGAAGGATCGCATTCATCTGTTTAGTCAAGATTATAAATCCACAAAGCAGCTGGCTGCCCCGAATGTGCGGGAACGGCGAGCAAAAATTTTTTTTCACGGGCTAATAATAGCGACGTACGGGCCCCTGTTCTTGTAGCAATGTGATTGATGTGAACCAATTCCCTGTTACTTGCTCTGAACACATCTATAAATCCCTTTCCGGCAGAAAGGAAAACAAGACTATCAGCGGCGTTAAAGAAAACATCATCTACATCGCCTGAACAACTAACAACAACATTGTCCTTCCCCGTGACTGAATTAATCACACGCAACCTGGCAGGGCTTCGGCAACCAACAAGGAGTTGAGCGTTTTCTTCATCCACAGCCATGGGAAAATTTGATGAAGCACCTGCATTTTTCCATTTTGCAATTATTTTCTTTGTCGCGAGTTCTGCTACCTCAATTTCATTTGCATCCGGAACATTGATATAAATGCGATTTTGCTTTTTTGAAATTTGAAAAGATTCCGGGTGACCATCCAGCCCGATCGCCGAAACTTGCTTCATTAGATTCGGGTCAATGACGGCTATTGCCCCGTCGCCATAACCGACATAAAGCAATTGCGATGTGGGTTCATATCGTATATTGTCGGCATCACTTTTCAAATGCACAACACCAGATTGCTTATACGTCACAGCATCGAAAAAGATGCAGTCGCCATTATCGCCATTTGCAACCACTAGTTTTTTTAAGCTGGATAAATAGGCAACACCCTGCGGCTCGTGCAGGCCTGTGATCGTCTGTACAAGCTGGCCGGTTTTAATATTTACTACTTCAACCGTATTATTGCCAAGAGCGGCGATGAATGCAAGATGATTTACTGAATCGAAAGCAATATGATCGATTCGACCGCTGACATTGGCAAGCACGATTTTCGAAACAAGAGAAAGCCTGTCGTTTTCAGTATTCTTATCTGCTACCTGCGAATTGCAGCTGGCATAGAATAGTATGCCGAATAACAGGTATAGAATTTTTGAAATTTTCATCATTTAGAGCGCTGGATTCCAGGTATGCTTTTCCTCCTGCACATATTTGGCCCAGGCATATAAAGCGTCATATATCTTCATTCCAATAGCGAGCATTTCGTGATCATCTTTATGATTATACGAAAGTCCAGCCGAAATCGCCCAGAGACCTGCAGCTTGTGGTGCCAGGTGAAAGCGATCCGTATCGGCTCCTCTCACAATTGCTGCCACCTGAAGCAGGGCTTCGTCTTTAATTGCGTGTTTTTTTATGAAATAGTCAAAACTACACTCCTCGCCATAATGGGAGTATTCAGCCCCGGGGATGTCATAGGGAATTGCCTCAAGCGTCTTCGCCTTTTCGAACACCTGCTCTTTGGGGACATAAATAAACTCGGCCTCTTTATCGATGAAATTTTTTATCAGCCAGGGACAGGCAATGCGGTCAATTTTTGGTCGCTCTCTTGTGATCCATTTCATTTTTAGCAATTTTGTTATTTATCTGAAAGGGTAAAACCATCGTAACGCGGCAATATCTCTTTTCATTTTGCTTTCGATTTTTTCAGCGCCACAATTCATTTCTTCGTTGAAATTTAGTTTTATGCCTTTTCCTTTTTTCAAAGCTTTCTCATAAACGATAGCTCCGGCCGCTACATCCTGGAATGCAGTTCCGGTACTATCAAAAATAATTATTTCATCATCGGATTGCCGACCGATCTTTTTACCCGCGACGATTTCGCCAAGCTCGGCATGTATGTCATCAGGTTTCATGAGCTTGCTGTCGAGTGCATGATGAAGCTCACCCATCGTTGCGCACTGATCTTTCAAATCGACTATTAGTTTTGATGAGGCGATTAGCTCCGGGCAAAGCTCCTGCTTATGCTCATTGTCTGCACCCACAGCAGCAATAAAGATGCCCGGAGGCACATCCCGCAATCCAAGAAAGGGCCTGGTTGAAGTAGTACACGTGACGCAAATATTACTCTGCTTCAGCGCCTCACCCAGATCTTCAACAACCTCTGCTAAAATCTTTTCTTCATCGCTTACTTGCTTGGCAAAACGATCGGCATGCTCTTTATTTATGTCAAATGCAAAAACCTTTTCGATGGGTCTGACCTTCAAGATTGCCCTGGTCGATATTTTGCCCTGGTTGCCACAGCCGCAAATGGTCAATGTTTTTGATTCGCGGACGGAAAGATGTTTTGCGGCAACAGCCGTTGCAGCGCCCGTTCTAATAATGGTAAGTTCGATTGTATCCATTAGTGCAAGCAGGCGACCGTCTGCCGCATCGCACACAACAATAACTCCCTGGATGGTCGGGAGTCCATTTCTTTTTAAATTTCCGGGGAAGTTGGCATTAACTTTCGCGACAAAATAGGTTCTTCCTAAATCCATCAAAC
>AR_comb_assmDRAFT_10153499_pt1 | contig 16914 bp, 14 predicted proteins | sample ArasoioldDNA_FD_10543 | JGI IMG/M metagenome (IMG submission 10543) | reverse complement strand
ATGAAGCGGGAAGTGCCCGGGCTTGTGCTGATGGGAGATGTCTGCTTGTGCGAATACATGTCGCATGGGCATTGCGGGATTGTGAAGGCAACGCCGGCGCCGCAGTCGCTGGGTGCGGCGGCACGCGATGTCGTAGTGGTGGGCAGCGAAGATGAGAAGGACCGAGCAATCGAGAAGCTGTCGCGGCGGTTGCAACCGGAATATGAGATCGTGAACGACGCGTCGCTCGAGCTTCTGGCGAAGACGTCGGTGTCGCTGGCGAAAGCGGGAATCGACATTATTGCGCCATCTGACATGATGGATGGAAGGGTGGCGGCGATCCGGAGAGCGCTGGACGAGGCGGGACTCATCAATACTCCCATCCTTTCCTACGCAGCGAAGTTCGCATCGGGATTCTATGGACCGTTCCGCGAGGCGGCCGACTCCGCGCCACAGTTCGGCGACCGGCGCTCTTATCAGATGGACGGCGCCAATGTACGAGAGGCGATGCGGGAGATCGCGGCCGATGTGGAAGAGGGCGCCGATATGATCATGGTGAAACCGGCGATGCCCTATCTGGACGTAATTGCAGCTGCACGGGAGCGGTTCGACCTGCCTCTGGCCGCATATCAAGTATCGGGCGAATACGCCATGATCGAGGCGGCGGCGCGCAATGGCTGGATCGAGCGCGAGCGCGTGATGATGGAATCGCTGCTATCGATCCGGCGCGCGGGTGCGAGCATTATCCTCACGTATTACGCCAGGGATGCGGCCAAGCTCTGCTAGAATGGTCCGCCATGCGGCGGCGGCTCATCCAAATTGTCTCGTTGTGGGGCTTGTCCCGCGTTGTACACCTCTCCCATTTATCGCATGTAGAGCGAGATTCTTTCCTTCTTGATGCGGGGAAACTCGAGTCGGGCCTCTGAGTTTCTGTTCCACGAGGTCAGCTCTCGTTTTCAGTTCGGCCATCCCAGTCCCAGGAGATTTTTATGAAGCGCATTCTTCCAGTTGCTTTTGCAATCGTACTTCTTGCTCAGGCGGTTCCGTATCTTCTGTCGCAGACCTCGCAGGGACGCATTCTCGGCACGGTGTCGGACGCGAGCGGCGCAGTTGTTGCCGGAGCGAAGATCACGATCACAAATACGGCGACGGGTGTGAGACGCAATCTGGTCACGAACGATACAGGCGAGTATGTTGCGCCGAATTTGGATGCGGGATCGTACACCGTGACTGCGGAGGCTGGCGGATTCAAGAAGGCCGTCAGTACTCCGTTTGTGCTCGAGGTGGCGAGAGACGTGCGAATGGACCTCAAGCTACAGCCGGGAGCAGCCACCGAAATCATGGAGGTCACTGCTGAGAGCGCGCTGGTGGATACCACGGATACCACGTTGAATGGCGTGCTGACGAATCGAGCGATCGAGCAATTACCCGTGCAAGGACGCGACTTTCAGAATCTGCTGGAACTGCATCCGGGAGTGCAGCGCACGCCGGGCGGGGGATTTCACTCTGTAACCTCCAATGGAAATCGCCCGGACGACAACAACTTCTTCATCGACGGTGCAGACGACAACGACGCCTACTATGGCGAGACCGTACTGAACGATGCCGGGATCGCGGGGACGCCGGCGAGTTTCCTGCCACTGGATTCGATTCAGGAGTTCAACACGCAGGAGAGCCCTTCGGCGGACTATGGTGTGAAGCCGGGCGTGGTGATGAACATCGGCATCAAGTCGGGAACGAATGATCTGCACGGATCGGCGTACTACTTCCATCGCAATGCGGCTTTTGATGCGCGAAACTATTTCAATCCGGCACCGCAGCGGGTTTCGTCGCTGCTGATGCATGAATTCGGTGTCTCCCTTGCCGGACCCATCATCAAGAACAAGTGGTTTTACTTTGTGAACTATGAAGGGATCCGCGACCGGGTGGGTAATCCGGGAGTCGTTGATAGTCCGGTGACGACGTCGTTGGCTTCGCGCACAGACTTTTTTCCGGACGGAATTTCCGCACCTGCAGATTCGGACGACCCTGGAGCCCCTGAGTCGGCGCTGTACAGCATCCCTGACGCGATTCAGTACTTCAATCCAGCGAATCCGAATTACGCCGCAAATATCGGTTACTGCCAGGAAAACTACGACTGGTTCGCAAACTGTGCGGTAAACCCGTTGAGCCAGCAGTTGACGCAGTTGTTTCTGCCCAATCCGGGATTCACGGCATCGCAAAGTGATCCGGCCGCCATCAACTTCGATTTCGATAACAAGAACCGTGGTGACAATCTGGTGGCGAAGACGGATTACACGCTGAACAGCAAGAATGTGCTGAGCGCACGATTCATCTACGGCAATACGAACCAGACGGAGGAAGACGCGTTTCCGTTGCGGCCGGAATGGTTGTCGACGACGAGTCCGATTACGGAGGTGTTTGGCGTAAGCCTGGCGTCGAATCCGACGTCGGCGTGGTCGAATGAAGTCCGCTTCAGCTACAACATTTTCGACGAAGCGATCGCGCCGGTTGATCACACGATCAACCCGACGCAGTATGGGCTGAACACCGGGGTCACGGACCCGCGGTTATTCGGGTTTCCTAGAGTAAGCCCCGGCGGTGAGTTCGACTACCTAGGCGGCAATTCGAGTTGGCCGCTGTATACGACTCCGAGCAAAACCTACAACTTTTCTGATACGGCCTCGTGGACGCACGGCCGGCATGCGATCCGGTTTGGAGGAAGTTTCCGCTTCGGCGATGTCGACTACTTCCGCGCCGGCAATGGAAGAGGCCGGGTTGATTTCAGACATTTGTGGAACTTCATCTCCGGAGACGTCCGCCGCTGGCGTTTTCTGTATGGAGACCCGACGCGGCAGGTCAGCCAAAAGGCTCTCGGGTTTTTCGTGCAGGATGACTTCAAGGCGACCAAGCGCGTGACCCTGAATCTGGGCTTGCGCTATGACGTGACGAATCCCATCAAGGATTCGAAGAATCTGCTGGCTAATTATGTGCCGGACTCCGTGAGTGGACTGGTACAGGTGGGGCAAGGAATCAGTTCCCCGTATCCGACGAATTACAACAATCTTTCGCCGCGCGTCGGCTTGGCGTGGGATGTGTTTGGAACGGGCAAGACCGTAGTGCGGTCGGGATTTGGCATGATCTTCGAGCAGCCGTCGATTCGCACGTTCATGTTCAACGGAGGCGGGCTGAACCTGAATCCCAGCGGAATCCCATACGTGGACGGCAACGGAGTGACGCAAAATCCGCAGGGGAGCATCACGTCGTTCCTGCAGATTTCGACCGACGGCTCGGCGATCAACTGGCTTGAGCCGAATCAGTCGCCGACGATTTTTCCGAATGCACAGAATTCCGGGAACCTGTGCAGCTTCGACAGCCCCTGCGACGTGTTCGGTGTGAATCAACATCTGAAGACACCTTACGTGATGAATTGGAATGTGAACCTACAGCAGGCATTGTCGCCGTCGACGGTGTTGCAAGTGGCTTACGTTGCCAACCATGGCGTGAAGCTGTATAGCGGGACGGACATTAACCAGGTGAACCCAACATTTGATGATGGCGGTGAGCAGCTAGGACGTCCGCTGGTGACGAATTGTCCTATTGATCAAGGTGGACAAGGAATCGGGGGACCCTGCTTCCCGTGGATTGGATACCTCAGCTATTTGAGCAATCAATCCAATTCGAACTACAACTCGCTGCAGGTCACGCTGACCAAGCGATATGCCAAGGGGCTGTACTTGCTCGCGGGGTACACCTACGGTCATGCGATCGACACGGCGACGAGCAATCTGGCTGGCGTGCCGCCGGACAGTAACAACTACAACGCTGACCGCGGGAATGGCGACTACGACATCCGGCACCGGTTTACATTGTCGGCGACGTACGATCTGCCAGCGGTCAAGTCGAAGTGGCAGATGCTGGAGGGATGGCAGGTAACGAGCGTCGTTAATCTGCAGAGCGGTGAACCATTTACGCTGGGAGATTTCGAAAACGATATCAGCGGCACAGGCGAATTCAACGACCGCTGGAATATGGTGGGATCGCCGAGCAACATTCACTGGTCCGCGAAGAATCCCATTCCGTTTATTTCATGGGATGATTTTTCGACGGACGAAGGCGGCAATGTGACCGGGAATCAGCAGTGTATCGATGCTGCGGGCGGGCCAACGAGCGAGGGAGCGCAGCAGTTGCTCAATTTCGGATGCTTCGTTTCGGGTAATACGGTGATGACGGCGCCGCCTTATTACACCCAAGGAAACATGGGACGGAACATCTTCCGTGGACCGAACTTCCTGAACTGGGATATGTCGGTGTCGAAGGTGTGGAAGCTAGGCGAGCGGGTGAAGGTGCAATTGCGCGGGGAATTCTTCAACGTCCTCAATCATGCGAACTTCGATGTGTTCACGATGAATACAGACATTGGTTTTCCGGAATCGGCCGGGACCGTCGTGTATACGCCGGATGTGGCGGCTGCGAACCCGGTGATTGGATCGGGTGGGTCGCGCCACATTCAACTCGGAGCCAAAATCACTTGGTAGTTTCGCAGCGCGGTGATACGCGCCGCGAGAGGTAATTTGTAACTTCTACGGAGGGCTCTTCAAAGAAAGAGCCCTCTTTCTTTTGGCTTCCGACAACCTTCTTCGCGGGGCAAGCATCCACTCTCAGCCGCTTCTTAAAAACAGGCAGTTCTTCGCTCGGCGAGGCTCGCATCTCGCAGTAACTCCCGCCGGCAATTATTCACCGAGGGATCACACTGATGCCTGAAGAAAGTGCCGGTAAAGTCGTTTCGGGTCACGACCACGGCAATGGAAACGGGAATGGGAACGGCGCACACCGGGCGCTGCCCTCGTTTTTCATCGTTGGGCCTCCTCGAACCGGAACCAGCTGGCTGCACACGGTATTAAGCCAGTGTGCATGGCTGTCACATCCGACCAAGGAAACACGATTCTTCGACAAGCACTTTGAACGTGGCCTCGATTGGTATGGGGCACACTACAAGCGGGCCACGGGAGCACGTGTCGTCGGAGAGGTCGCACCCACGTACTTCGCATCGGCGGAGGCGCGGGAGAGGATTGCCCGCCTCATACCTCGAGCCAAGATCGTATGCACGTTCCGCAATCCTGTGGATCGAGTGCTGTCGCTCTACCGTCTCAAGCGCGCGTATGGCTGGATTCCATGGACTCTGGAGGAAGCGCTGACGCGCGATCCGGAGTTGATGGAGTCGAGCCGGTACGCCGATTACCTGAAGGACTGGCTGCAGACATTTGGTCCTTCGCAGGTGATGGCAACGGTACACGATGATATGGAAGCCGATCCGCAGTCGTATCTCGACAGGGTGGTGGACTTCATCGGGGCGGGGCGAATCAAGCTGCAGCCTTCGCAGCTGCGACATGTGCTGACATCGGAGAGAATGACGCAGCCGCGTAGCTATTACTGGACGCGAGGCGCGCTTCGGCTGGCGGAGTGGTCGAAGGCGAGGCGGCTCGATGGGATTGTGGCGGCCGCGAAAAGGATGGGCGCGATCCGGTTCTTTGTTGGTGGAGGTTCACCGTTTCCGGACATACCCTCAACCTATCGTGGGAAGCTGCGGGAGATGTTCCGGTCTGAGGTAGACAAGCTGGAGGAGCTGCTGAACCGGGATTTGTCGGCCTGGAAGTAGGGGCGATCGAGACTCCCGGGCTTCACTTTCGCTGATCGTGGGAGCCGCTTGGCTTCGCTTTCGCGGGACAGCCGAGGCGGCTGTCCCTACGTGAGTGCATTGTTAGTCTTTGCTGGGCTTTTTGGGGGTCAGGTCGCAGGCTTGCCGCACGAGATCCAGATCGAGCCCCGCGGGAGAAAACTCGGCAATTTCGTCACCTGCTCTGGTCTTGACTTGGACTTTAAAGACCTCGGCGCCGAGAACGCCTCTGGCGGTGCCTTTGTCCATCGCAAGAAAGTGGCCGCGGACCCAGTTCCATCCCTTGTAGCTGTGAGTGTCATCGATGCGGACCATCACCTGCATTTTGGGTTGCCCCCAAAATCCGGGATAATCGGGCCCGCCCAGGCGGGTGCCTGGATTGAAGTCGGCAAGCGCGAGTTTGCCGTCGGTGCAGAACAATTCGATGCGCGGTTTGTAGTTGGGATCTTCCTTCAAATAGTTGTCGGCGAGAAGTTCAAAGCGGACCTTTTTGGATCCTGTCATCTTGTCTTCGGACAGGAACTCCATCCACTTGCCTCCGGCGCTGACGCCGTCGCGTTCACCCTGGTAGGGAGTCATGGAGCCGCCCTGCGCGAAAGCGGAAGCCGTGCAGAGTAAAAACAGACCGATAGCCGAAAAAAGAGAAGAAGTGCGCTGTGCGTTCACCGGGTTCCTCCAGACCAATTCTCTACTATCTAGAACCCGGATGAGCACGGGAAAGTTGCACACAAGAGTACGTGGACTGCGGTTACTTGGTGTCGATTTTCAGCACCAGGTAGACCTGGGTGCGGTCATCAAACTGGCTGAGGGACTTGGTGTCGCTCTTGTGGGTCTTGAACTGTGCATACACTTCGTAATCGACACCGTTGGAGAGAGCCGGGAAGCGGAAGCTTCCATCCTGACCGACGATATAGGTTTTTACGGCGCGCGACCGGGTGTTGGTGACATAGACCACAGCGTCGGGAAGAGGATTGTCCTGCGGGTCGAGTACCTTGCCGTAAAGCAGGCGGCCAACGGGCTTTTCCTTCTTGTCGGCAGCCGCGCCGGAAAGCGCGCCGAAGGCGAAAAGAAGGAGGTAGGTCAGAACTACAGTTTTCATCACCGAGCGGTTGTGATTCATCAGATTGATTGTCTCACGGGCACCAGGATTTCTAATGGGTTAGATGCAAGCCGATGTCCTGGCGTTCTTCTGCGTAGATGTGAACGGTTACGGGCGTAACCAGCTGCAGAGGCTTCCCATCGGCCGGTTTGAAATGTTTGAGATCGGCAGTAAGAATGTAATCGCACTCGCCCGAAGGCACACGCTGGGCGAACTCGCCCATGTGGTTGGAGAAGACCTGCCAGCGAACTTTGTTGGGCTTGTCTTTCGCGCGGCGAATATTTACGGTCACGCCGTAGATCGGCCGATCATCAGGTCCCCAAACCGTTCCAGCGATCAAGGCATAGGGCTTCGTCGCGGACTTCTGAGCCGTGAGTAATCCGTCGGTTGGGCTGAAGGTGAGCGGGAGAAGGAAAGCGGAAACAATCGCAAACGATGACAGCGCACTGAAAAGCTGGATGGATCGCGCTTTAAGAATAGTCACCGTCTTCGCTCTCCTCCTCTTCATCGTCGTCTTCTTCTTCGTAGCCTTCCTCAACCGCCTTGAGTTCGAGCGGACTTGTAGTCACGACTTCGAAGTCGGTGCCGCACTCAGGGCAGGAAATCACTTCGCCCTCGTCGACTTCTTCCTCCTCGACGTCCAGGTTGGTTTCGCATTCGGGACAAAGCACCATAAAGCCTCCCTTGCCTATTAGAGCCTCCTGATAATATTTAGATTCTCTGTGGCGGTTGGTCAAGTGGGGGGAGACGGGGAACGGAAATATTTCCTGCGCCGGATGGCGCATGTCTAGTGGGAATTCCGGATGGCTGGTCATCGATAATGATGCAACAGAAATGCAGCAGTGGGCGCGTTGGACTTGGATGGATGGCCGGGGTGATCTTCCTCACGCAGATTGCAGCCGGTCAGGCGATCCCCGAGAAGGCAGATCCGAACATTGCGGCGGCTCTGCGACAGATTTCGGCGCAGCGGGTTCAGTCGGATATCGAAAAACTGGTCAGCTTCGGAACGCGTCTGACGCTGTCAGCGCAGGATCCCGCCTCGATTGGGTCGGGGCGTGGGATTGGTGCGGCACGCGAATGGATCAAATCGGAGTTTGAGCGATATTCGAAGGATTGTGGCGGATGCCTGGAAGTAAAGGCTGACAGCTTCACTGAACAACCGGCCGATCGCATTCCGAAGGCGACGGAAATCACGAATGTTTATGCGGTTCTGAAGGGAACTGATCCGGCTCAGTCGAAGCGAATGGTGCTGGTGACGGGACACTACGATTCACGCAACAGCGACACGCTCGACGTGAATGGGGAGGCTCCCGGCGCGAATGACGATGCAAGCGGAACGGCGGTAAGTCTGGAATGCGCTCGCGTTCTGAGCAAGATGAAGTTTCCGGCGACGATTGTTTTTCTGGCGGTCGCGGGCGAGGAGCAAGGGCTGAACGGAAGCCGTCACTTCGCGAAGATGGCGAAGGACCAAGGTTGGCAACTGGAAGCGATTCTCAATAACGACATCGTTGGTGGGGATAAGAGCGCGGAGCAGGATCATTCCGTAGTACGAGTGTTCTCCGAGGGAGTGCCGTTAGCTGCGACGGAGCAGGATGTGCGGCGGATACGGGGGCTGGGCGGCGAGAGCGACTCCGGGTCGAGGGAAGTGGCGCGTTACGTCGCCGACGTCGGCAGAACGTATGAGGCCGGCGTGAAGCCGATGCTGATTTTCCGGCTGGATCGTTATTTGCGCGGCGGAGATCATTCTGCATTCAACCAGCAGGGATTCTCGGCGGTGCGCCTGACGGAGTATCGTGAAGATTTTCACCATCAGCATCAGAATGTGCGGACGGAAGACGGCGTTGAATATGGAGATTTGCCGAAGTTTGTCGACTATGACTACGTAGCGCATGTGGCGCGTCTGAATGCGGCGACGCTGGCGTCATTGGCGTCGGCGCCTGCGCCTCCGGCGAATGTGCATATTCTGACGAAGGACTTGGAGAATGACTCGACTTTGACATGGGACGTGTCTCCGGGTGCTGCGTCGTATGAGGTTGTGTGGCGGGCGACAGCGAGCCCCGAGTGGGAACACGCACAGAGTTTCGGAACCGCGACAAAGGCGACGGTGAAGGTGTCTAAGGATAATGTGATTTTCGCAGTGCGAGCTTTGGATGGCACGGGGCATCGGAGCCTGCCGGTGGTGCCGGTGCCTGAGCGGTAGAAGGTGTCGAAATCTCCTTCTGGCGATATCGGCCAGAAGTGGGACACCGCTGAAGAGTTCCCACGAGTAGAATTGGACGAGAGGTTAGCCGTGCGTAGAACTGGGGAACCCATGACATTGAGCCTGCCACCGTTTACAAAAGCGGTGACATGGCTGATTGGAATCAACACTACCGTTTATCTGCTATATCTGGCGATCAACGGCTTCACCACGATTCCGATCGAGTTCTACGCGCTGAAGTACCTGGCGCTGACGCCACTCCAAGTGGTGTTTCACGGATGGCTGTGGCAGGTAGTGACCTATGGCTTTTTGCACTTTCAGTTTTGGCATTGGTTCGGAAACATGCTGGGATTGTGGATGTTCGGGTCTGCCATCGAAGGAGCGTGGGGCTCGCGGCGATTTCTGGAGCTGTTCTCGATCGGAGTGGTAGGCGCAGCGCTAACCACGATCGCAGCCTCCTTTGCCCATATCCTTAGCACGCCCTCCACCAGAACCATGGGAGCTTCCGGCGGAGTTTTCGCAATCCTCATCGCATTCGGAATCCTCTTCGCAGAAAACGAAATCATGATGATTCCGTTTCCCTTCCTCATCAAAGCGAAATACTTTGTTGGGATTCTGGTCGTGGTCACGCTGGCGTTCGCGATGACTGGCGGCGGAAATGTCGCGTATGTGGCGCATCTTGGCGGATTGCTGTTTGGCTGGCTCTATGTGCGGCGAGGGCCGAAGCCCGCGTTGGTGAACGCAGGTCTGTCGGAACGTTATTACGGGATACGCAACGCTTATTACCGGTGGAAACGGCGGCGGGCAGCGAAGAAGTTCGAGGTGTACATGCGGCAGCACGACCGCGACGTTCACTTCGACGAGCATGGCAACTATATTCCTCCCGAGGATGAAAGTCGCAAGGGGAACGGTGGGGGGAAGTCGGGTTGGGTGAATTAGGGGTCAGGGGTCAGAGATCAGGGATCAGAACCGACAGAACCTGGCACACGTCCTTTTGAGTATCAGGTCGGGATCCTTCGCTTCGCTCGGGATTACGATCCCACTAACATCACAAATTCAGAATGGATTCTCCTCGGTAGTTCTTCTTTCTTCGACTTACCCTTGAATCCCAGATCGTGGCCGGCGCCTTCGACCGGCAAGAGCTTCGTTTTCGCCGGAATCATCTTCATGGCGCGCTGCAATTCGTCAATTGACCCGAACGGGTCGCGCGTTCCGTGGACGAACAGCGTGGGCGTGCGCAGATCGGGGAGGTGCTGCGTGCGTTGCTGCTCGGGCTTTCGCGGCGGATGCAGGGGGTAGGAGAGAAGTAGAAGACCCGAGACGAGGCCAGGTTCTTCGGCGCAGAGCATGCTGGATTGACGTCCGCCGTAGGAATGGCCACCCAGAAAAATCCTGCGCGAGTTCTGCTGCGAGACTCCCTCACTTCCGGAAACATCGGCCAGAGGTGCACCCATCAGCTTATCGAGGGCTGCGAGGGCATTCTTAAGGCCGGCGCGGTCACGGGCGGCATCACCTGGGCCGGGGGGGCCGAAGGATCGGACTTGCCGATAGGGGAGATCGCAGCGGAGTACGGCAAATCCCGAGGCGGCGAAGGTTTCGGCGAGTGCTCGGAGTAGTGGAGCCTGAGCGTTAGAGCCGGCGCCATGTGTAAGGACGATGCCTTCGCCAGCCACGACCTCGGGGCGGTGGAGGAAGCCTCGCACCGGCGGGTCGGCAGCTTCAGAGAACGGTTCGACGTTGATCATGCTCGAGTTTAGTGCTGGAGTTAAATTGTGGCGCCTTTTGACTTCACTTCTGCGCCACAGCCTTCTCGGCCTCGCGCAAGTCTGGTCTGCCCGGACGGTCGCCGCGCTCGCAGACTCTTACAAGCTCCTGAAAATGACGGCGGCTAGCCGCGCTATTGCCTGCGAGCTGCGCCGCCTTTCCTGCGCCGTAGAGCGCGCGGAAGCGTCCTGGTTCCTTTTTCATTGTGGCTTCAAATTGCTCAAGAGCCGCAGCCGGCTGGTTGGCAGCCAGTAACATTTCTCCGTACAGCTCCCGCGCGGGCGCGAGTGGTCCGGGTGTCACCGCGCTCTTCTCTGTTCCGTCTTCCAGTTTTGCAGCGGCTTCGATCTGACGAAGTGCGTCGTCTTTTTCACCTTCCGCCATCCTGGCCCAAGCGGTGACCTCCCGCTCCTGAATTTCCACCTGGAGAGCCCAGTAATTTTCGCCGGCCTTTGCGAGCCGTTCGCGGATGCTCTTCAGAAACGTCGCTGCTTCGTAGGCTGCTTTTGGTTGACCCAGCCGAGCTGACGCCAATCCGCGGGCAAACCAGGTGATGGCTTCGGTATGTGGGTAGGGCGTCTCACGGGGCGTGAGTTGCGCGGCTTGTTTCCAATCGCCTCGTTCCAAGGCGTAGCGTGCGGGAATGGCGGCCAATGCAAAGTAGCCAGCTAATGGTGGCCCAGCGCCACTAATCAGCACCTTCGGGTCGAAGCGCGATTCGATCTCCGGCAACGAAGTCAAAAGCGTCTTAGCAGCTTCGTCCTGTCCGGTTTGCAGGTAGGCGTAAACCTCGTAGTCAGACGCATGCAACTCTTCGGCGGTTTGATGTTCGCGGTTTGCGGCAGCGGCGGCGGCGATGTTGCTGGTGATCGAATCCTGCCAGTAGCCGGTGCGAGTGAAGGTGTGGGATGGCATGTGAAGCGCATGAGGCGCGTCGGGCGCGATATCGGAATAGCGGCGCGCGGCATCGAGGGCCCGCGGCGCCAGCGGCGGAACATCGTAGGTATGAATGATGTAGTGCGCCAATCCCGGGTGCTGCGGCTCTTCCTTGAAGAGCGTCTCGAGGATCGCACCGGCCTTGAGACGACCTGTATACGTTTTGTCGGCGGGGTCTTCTGATGCTGCAATCGCCAAAGCGTAAAAGATTTGGGCCTCATGATCGGATGGGTACTTCTGTGACACTTCGCTCATGGCGTTGCGATACGCAATGAGGCGCGCGGGTTGCGGTGTGCTTTCAAAGTCGCGATACAAATTGGCCACTGCGGCAATGTAGGAACGTTCGCGTTCAGTTTTTGCGCCTGTGGTCGTGCCAAGTTCCACGTTGGCTTGACCGGCCTGCAACTGCCCTTTGTCTTTGAGACCCGGTGCAAAGGGATTGCTCCATTGGCTGAGCGCAATTCCCCAGTAGGCAACTCCACAGCCGGAATCGGCCTTCAGCGCCGCCTGGAATCCTTGAATCGACTTGCTGAACTGGAAGGAGTGCAGGAGAGCGACAGCCCGGTCGACTTCCTTCTGTGCTCCGTCGTTGCAGGAGGTGGAAAAGTGGACCGTCCCCAACTTTTCGCTTGCGGGATGCTCGTGTTCCTGAGGAAAGACACGGCTGCACCCAAGAGTGAGGAAACACAGGATGGAGACTCGCGCGGAAAACATAGACGCCCCCGGATGTTCTTGGTGGAACATTGTAGCGCCTCGTTGAGCGGGAGTGGATAAAGAGGCGATTCACGACAGCTCTCACTCCACAAAAAAGTCTCCCCGCTGAGCCAATCGTCTCCCGATTTTCGCCTCTTTTGGTAGGAGCGAGTGCGCAAAGGTGCTCGGGCACCGGATTGCGGCTTTCTCGGTCGTACCAAGTCCCAACAATCCGGCTTCCCTCGAAACCATCGGCGCGCATTTGTGCGCCCAACTCTATGGAGGAGGAACTATGTCTCGCGTAATCACCCGGGTATGCATTTTTGCACTAACTCTGATCGCATTGACTTTGCTTGCGACGACCGCAATGCAGGCACAAGCCACACTGGCAATTTCACTGGCGCTGGGAGCGGACTCGAACGGCGAACCGACCTATACCGCTACGGTCACGAACACCAGCAATCTGGACGCTCCCAATCTGACGGTGACATACACGTTGCCGGCGGCGGAGCTGCCAATTTCGCCATCCCCTAGTGGTGGGTGCCTGTTCACCCCGGGATCGGTGCACCTGACAGTTGTCTGCTCAATCGCGAATCTGAATCCTAGTCAATCGCATGACTTTGTGATCGCGGTGCATCCGACGGACACGTCGCCGCAGGATTGCACCGCCGTGGCCACGGAATCGGGCGGGGGCACAGCTACGGCATTCATTACCAGCACCATCACAGGAGTCGGTCTGACGGAAATGCAGGTGGCCATGACCTCGACCAATCCTGGAAAGGTCGCCGAGAACTTTACCTATACCGTGACGGTAACGAACATTCAGGACGACGACGCGCAGAATGTCTTTGCCGTGCTTGTACTGCCCAAAGGAGCCACGGTGGTTTCCACCAGCAGAGGCTGCACGCGTGGAGTAGTAATCAATTGCGGATTGGGAAGGATGTCGCCGGGCACCAGCAAGACTGTGACTATCACAGTGTCGCCGACCATCTCAGGATGGAGCCAGGCTACGGCCGGACTTCGGTTTTCGACTCCCGATCGCGACTTTACGAATAACGCCGTGGGAAACAGTATCTGGATCAACCCGTAATTGGTTACGGGCAAGCACACGGAAAGGACGCGAATCGATGGCCGCGTCCTTTCATTTTCAGCTGGAAGGGATCGAGCCGAGTCACTGGTTCGCCTGCCTGCGCGAACTCTGGGTAGCGCCCCGACTTGGCTTGCGCGGGGTGAACGAATGAAGTTCTTCCTGGATGGCAAAGCAGGAGGGGTCGATGCGGGAAGCAACGTGCGCCGGACCGACCCGCCGCAGAGCTGCTGGTAGAGCCTTGGCGAAATATTCCTTGCTCTGCACGAGTTCATGCCACGCTTCGTCTCGTGTCAGAATTCCCGCCCTGATTTGATTGCTGAGAAATCCGTCTGTGTAGGAAACACCCAACATGCGCTGGAATACGTATTCCTTGAAAACGTCGATGATGCAGTCGGAGTGCCAGTCATTCGGGCGGTTCAGCGGCTTCTTCCAGCCTGTTTCCCGGGTTATCGTGGATAGGATTTCTATGGGATTCCACGGCCAATAGTCGAAGAACAGAAGTTGTTCGACCGATGGGAAACGCCATTGGAGAAATGGGGAATCGGGAGAAACCGCGAGGCACCCCTTTAGCGTCAAGCTGAAATGCTTCGCAATGCTCCCGACCAGCTTAGGAGACGAAAGCACTTCCCGGGTCAACAGAACTCCTCCGCGCAACAAGCCTTCGCGGCCGTGCTTCTCGGTGTCGTACTTCAACGCGAGGAATGGCGAATCCTCCAAGGGACATTTTCCCCAGATGACCAATGGCGCATTCAGTTGGTGAGCCAAGCTGGTGCCAAATAAATGTAGATGCTTGCAGGCTACGCAGGTCATGCCCGCGCTGACGGTGGAGGGATGTTCGAGCCAAGCGGAGAAGTAGTCACGGAACGACTGCAGGTGAGTTTCCGGGCCCAGGGTCTCGACCGAGAGCGGCACGTCAAGACTGTCGCAGACAGACTTAATGTTTTCACGCGCGAGAGGCTCGACTCCATCGTGGTCATAGGTAAAGGCGTGCACACGTAGTCCAAAGTGCCTCTTCATGGCCCAAAGCACGAAGGAACTGTCTTTGCCGCCGCTGATGCCGACAACACAGTCGGCCTTGGCGTCGGGCCGGAGCCTTTGATGAATGTAGGAATCGAGGACGGTGATCCCCTTCGGGACGTAGTTAGGGTATCCGCTGCGGCACCAGGAGCAGAGCCCAGTTTGATCGAAATCACTTCCTGGAACTTGATCGGTTAGAACGCACTGGCGGCAGCGCATGGGTGTTCACCTCGCGGTTGTGAGGAGAGGTCTTATATGACCTCCTTTAGCGAGCACTACTTGACCCCGTCGATCGGAATTTCGGTGAGAGTCTCGTAGACCTTGACGATCTGAATTTCATTGCCGAGCTTTGCCCAGCAGCGGAGCATATCGGGATCTTCCTGAGCCTGGCGGCGGGCGTCTTCAGATTTCCAGTAGCGAAGGAAGACGTAGTGATGATCGCGGTCGCGATAGAGGAGATCGCGTCCATAACCTTTTTTCGCGACGATTCCGGTCAGCTCGCGGAATGTTTCCAGCGCTACTGCCTCGTTTCCGGGGATGGGCTCCCAGATGGCGACCGAGAGAATCTCCTCTGCCATAAGCCGGAATTATACTTGGACGCTCGAAATCTTTAACCGCAAAGTTCGCGGTGGAATTGCGGGAAGGACGCGCGTTAGTGAGCGTACGCACACATCCATTTCGATCGGACTGCCGGAATCTCTCCCTCGCTTCGCTCGGGGGACGGCCGAGGCGGCTGTCCCTACGTGGGTCGCGTGGACGAGTGCGTCTGAGCCTACCTATCTCTTCTTGGAATGTACGATATTCTTGGCTTCCTGCTCGGTGACCACGTGCAGGTGCATCAGGTTTGTGGATCCGGACGCCTGACGGGTTCCTACGACAATGCCGAGAACATCTTTCGGCTTGAGCAAGCCACGCCGTACAAGGTCCTGCTCCGCCAGCGAGACCATTTCTGCCGGGGAATGGGCCTGGCGGCAGCGTACGGGACGCACTCCCCAGTAGAGATTCATGCGGCGGACAACGGCGTCGGAGTGCGCGAAGGCATAGATCGGCACCTTCGGCCGATACTTCGAGATCATGCGGGCTGTGTTGCCGGTTTCGGTGAAGATCGCGATGGCGCCCATGGGCAGATCTTCGGCAGCATGGGCGATGGACTCGCAGATGGTCTCAGCGACGGAGAGTCCACGCTGCTCGCGGCGGCGGCGCAACTGGCCGAGGTCGGCAGTGTTGCATTCGGCTTCGACCACGATGCGCGACATGATCTCGACCGATTCGCGCGGATACTTGCCGCTGGCGGTTTCGGCCGAGAGCATGACGGCGTCTGTGCCGTCAAAGATGGCGTTCGCGACATCACTGGCTTCGGCGCGCGTGGGACGAGGATTCTCAATCATTGATTCGAGCATCTGCGTGGCAGTGATGACGGGCTTGCGCCAAGCGGCGGCACGGCGGATGACGTGCTTCTGAATGACCGGGACCTTTTCGGGGGCCATCTCGACGCCGAGATCGCCGCGGGCGACCATGACTCCATCGGCGGCTTGGAGGATTTCTTCCAGATGATCGATGGCTTGCGGCTTTTCGAGCTTGGCGATCACGGGGATGTCGCTCTTGTGCGAGACGACAATCTGCTTGACTGCCGTGACGTCGGCGGCGGAGCGGACGAAAGAGAGCGCAACTGCGTCGATGCCGTGCCGGAGACCGAATTCCAGATCCTGGCGATCTTTAGCAGTGAGTGCGGGAATCGATAGCGCGACACCGGGGAGATTGATGCCTTTGTGCTCGCCCAGCAGACCGCCGTTTACGACGTCGCAAAGGACGTTTTTACCGCGAATGCTGCGCACGCGAAGCTCGATCAGCCCGTCACTGAGCAGGATGCGTGCGCCTGGACTCAGTTCGCGAGCTAGGTCAGGAAAGGTCGTAGAGATTCGCGTCTCATTGCCCGGGACTTCCTCAGGCGTAATGGTCACGATCGACCCGGTCTTGAGAAAAACAGACTTGCGTTGTTCGAGCAGGCCAGTTCGAATCTTGGGGCCCTGCAGGTCTTGCAGAATGCAGATAGTGCGAGCTTCTCGCTGGGCGGCTCGGCGCAGACGCGCAATGTTGTGAGCGTGGTCTTCATGCGTGCCGTGGGAGAAGTTGAGACGGGCGATATCCATGCCAAGGCGCAGCAGATCGCGCATGGCGGATTCGGTAGAGCAAGCGGGGCCGACCGTGCAGATGATTTTGGAGCGGCGAGAGGCGGCCTTCGGAGTAGGACTCTCCTCGCGATTATTCGAGCTTCGTTTCAAATGGTCCTCGACAGGAGTTGGACTTCGTGGTGTCAGGTATTAGGGTTAGTCTTAGGCCAGACTACCGCGACCAAGGCCTAACGCCTAAAGCCCTGCGTTTCCGTTGGGGGAAGGAACGGCTGTCAATTCTTTCCCCAGCATGGCGCGAGGAAATAGTAGCGCATTGAACTCGGCGCC
>AR_comb_assmDRAFT_10527031_pt1 | contig 16918 bp, 11 predicted proteins | sample ArasoioldDNA_FD_10543 | JGI IMG/M metagenome (IMG submission 10543) | reverse complement strand
AAACCAAAAGCCTTCGATAGCCAATCGGCTGCCGCACTAGGGTCAGGATAAGTGAGCACAGGAATCACGGGGCAAGGCGGGACAGATCGGTTAAATCGCATCCAGAAACTCTATCACTCAACGGAATACGTGATGCTCAGTGGATATCCTGGTCGCAGCGAAGTTGGCTCTATTGCGGTACGATCTTCAGCACGCTTCCGGAATAGTCCGCCACATACAACTCACCGCCCCCATCCTGCCCAAACGAACTGATGTTCCTTCCCGATGCCGTGAGCTGAGTACGGGTCCACGTACCATTCGATTCTGTGATCACCCAGATCGTGCCGCTGCTGTAATCTCCCATGACATACGCGCCCACCAGACTTGCGATCGCACTCCCGCGATACACAAATCCCCCCATAACCGCCTCGCCCTCGGAGTGGCTGTACTCATCAATCGGCAGTGTGACCCCCGTCATATCGCAGCCGCTCGGAGGATGGAAGCAGTGCATCCCTTCCATCGTGTTCCATCCAAAATTTCCTCCGCTCGTCAGGATGTCGATCTCCTCGTAGGAATTCTGGCCTACATCGCCCACAAAGAGACGCCCGCTGTCCCGATCGAACGAGAACCGCCACGGATTGCGCAATCCATAAGCCCATATCTCGGGAAATCCGCCGCCACCAGCAAACGGATTGTCCGTCGGAATCGCATACTGATTCCCACCACTCTGATGATCGACGTCGATTCTCAGCATCTTTCCCAATAGCGTCTGCAGATTCTGCCCATTCCCCAGCGGATCTCCTTCGCTGCCCCCATCGCCGAAACCGATATACAGAAAACCATCCGGCCCGAAGACGATCTGTCCGCCCTTGTGGTTCGGGAACGGCTGGTCCACGGTCAGCAGGATTCGTTCGCTGTTCGGGTCCGCCTGATTCGCATCGGATGCCGACACGCGATATTCCGCGATCACACTCTGCATCTGTCCGCTGGCTACTCGGTCGTAGTGGACATAAAAAAGATGGTTCAGCGGAAATTGAGGATGGAACGCGAGTCCGAGCAGACCCTTCTCTCCGCCAGCGTCGACCCTGCCTGTGATGTCGAGAAAAGGAGTTGCCGCCAGGCTGCCATTCGTCGCAATGCGAATGATGCCTCCCTGCTCGACAATAAACATGCGGCCCGTGCCATCGTCCGGAAATTGCAGGTCCACGGGAGAGGCAAGCCCGCTCACGACGGTAGTAAGCGACACGGACGGACCTCCGCCCGCAGGAGGAGCGGGAGACTGATCGCCACCGCAAGCCTGCAACAAAGTAAGCCCCACCAAAGACGCCAACCACAATATGCACGCCGCCCACTTCATGCGCAGATTCTAGTTCAACTGAAATGTGAAATTGTCAAAGTGAATCCACCTATCGCCCAAAACGCGAGAGGGGACTGGCCTTACGAGTAAATGCTCTGGCTGGAAGTTTCTTTTCCTCGCTCGACTGGTAGATCGACAAAGGAATAAAGGCCGATCCCCACGAGATGGATCACTGTTTCACCAAATGGGGTGGCAAGGCCTCGCGGATCGACGCTAAGCGCACGATTTCCCCATGATCTTCGAGAAAAAGATCCGGTAAAGCAATCAGCAGACTCCAGGCGTAATGTTTGCCAAGAGTCTGCTGACGGTTCTTTCACCAACTTCTACTACTGCGTCAGACTTTCTCTCTCACTGATGCACGAGATCTCGCTCTTCTTGCGGAGTGTACTCGCCCTCTTCAAGGACCTTTGATCCCTTTTCGAAGGAGTGGCCAGTGATCAGTCCGAGTACGAACCATCCCAGCACGATCGCACCGAACGCGAAGATCGTGTCCCCGAACATTCGCATCCATCGCAGATTCGTCAGGATGGGCGTATGCAGGAATTCGGACGATCGCGCATACCACGTTCCGATTTCAACCGAGGCCCACGCCTGCGCCATTCCAATAGGCAACGTACTGAGCAGAACCATTGCTGCGAGCCCGATATTGATGGACCAGAACGCAATCGAAAGCGGACGATCCTTCCACATCAGCCCCGGACGCAGCGCACGCAGGCAGAACAGCATCAGCCCCAACCCTAGCATTCCGTACACGCCGAACAGAGCGGTGTGTCCGTGTACCGGTGTCAGATTCAGTCCCTGCACATAATAAAGAGCAACGGGAGGATTAATCATGAAACCGAACAATCCCGCGCCCACGAAGTTCCAGAACGCAACCGCAACGAAGAAATAGATCGGCCACTTGTACGCGCTGATCCACGGGCTCTTCGCCGTACCACGCGACAGCCGGATGTTCTCCCACGCTTCAAATCCAATCAGAACTAGCGGTACCACCTCAAGCGCGCTGAAGATGGCTCCCAGCGCCAGCACGGCGTTGGGCGTTCCCGTGAAGTAAAGGTGATGAAACGTCCCGATGATCCCTCCAGAGAGGTAAATGACCGTCGAGAACAGCACGCCGCGAGTGGCCGTCGTGATCGAGAGCAGTTTCAGCCTGGTCAGCAGGAACGCAATCACCACCGTGGCGAAGACTTCGAAGAAGCCCTCCACCCAGAGATGCACCACCCACCAGCGCCAGTATTCGGCCGTGATAAGAGGAGAGCGCTGGCCATACATCAATCCCGCTGCATAGAAGAGAGGGATGGCGATGCTTGAAATCAGGAACAGCATCAGCAGCGAATAGTTCTCGTCCCGTCGTGCCAGAGCTGGTTTCAGCCCACGCCACATGAGCCACAGCCAGAAGGTGAGGCCGACGAAGAGCAGAATCTGCCACAGTCTCCCCAAGTCGACATATTCGTAACCCTGTGAGCCCAGCCAGAACCACAGATTGCCGAGCTTCTGCTGGATCCCAAGCCATTCACCCCCGAGCGAGCCCACAACGACGGCCACGACCGCCACGAACAGCGCGTTGACCCCCAGCCGTTGTCCCTTGGGCTCGATGCCACTCACGGCAGGAACAATGTAGAGTCCGGTCGCAAGCCATGATGTGGCAATCCAGAAGATTCCGATCTGCAGATGCCACGTACGCGTCACGGAATACGGCAACCACTTCCCGAGTGGAATTCCGTAGAATCCGCCTCCCTCGACTCCGTAGTGTGCAGCGATCGCGCCCAAGGCGACTTGCACCACCCATAGCGCGGCCACCACAAAGAAGTATTTGACCGTCGCTTTTTGAGAGGGTGTTGGGCTCAGACCCAGCAGCGGATCCCGCCGTGGCATTGCGTCGGTGGTCGGCTGATGTTCCTGCGAACCGAAATACCACACCATCCCGCCAATTCCCGCGAGAAGCAGGACGAAGCTGATAACGCTCCAAACGATCGTTCCGCCGGTCGGGCGATTGCCAACCAACTCTTCATGCGGCCAGTTTTGGGTATATGTAACGTCCTGCCCCGGACGATTCGTACTCGCCGCCCACGCGGTCCACCAGAAGAACGTCGCCATCTGCCGTTGTTTCGTAGTATCGCTCAGCGCACCCGCCGGGATCGCGTACTCATTCCGCCCATTCCCGTAAACATCCGCATAGTAGGCTGCTAACTCCTCAAACGCCGCCGCACGATCGTTGTCCAACACGATCGAATCACTCGCCGCGTCATAGGTATTGCGACGGGTGAGTTCCGTCAATCGTCCTTGCAGGGCTGCGCGTGACTCAGCCGGCATGGAATGATAGTCGGAGAATCCTTGCAGCTTCGCCCACCGGTTCAACACAATCTCCGACTGGCGATGAAGATAGTCCGCGCTCCAGTCAGGAGCGACGTAAGCCCCGTGCCCCCAGATCGTGCCAATTTCCTGCCCGCCCGTGGACTGCCACACGTTCTGTCCATCGCGGATCGTTTCGCCGGTGAACATCAGCACTCCATCCGCGGTGACTACCTTCGCCGGAATCGGCGGACCGTTGTTGATTGCCTTGTAACCAACTCCGCCCAGCACCGCGAACGAGACCAGCATGATCAAACCAAATGCGATCCACAGCTTTTTGTATTGCATGAAATTCTCTCTCCTAAGAAATCGTGTCGGGACGTCGTTGCGACCTGGTTAGCTTTGCTTTTCGAGCGCTACCGCGCGCGGAAACAGAATGTTGTTCTCCAGATGAATATGCTGATGAAGATCGGCTTCAAACGCGGCCAAAGCCTTGTATAGCGTTTGGTAGCTGATACATGCGTCGCCCGGCGAGGAGTAGCCGCTGCTAGCCTCTTTCATCGCGCGCAGCGCGTTCCCCGCGGAATCATGTTCGTGCTCCATCATGGAAATCGGATTCTGAACCGAACCGAATGGCGGTCGCACAACCGGCCCATTTCCCGACCCGTTCGCTTCCATCCCGAGGACGTACGGGAACAGGATCATCTCTTCCTTCATCATGTGACTGGTCAGCTCTTGAGCCAGCCCTTGGAAGATCTCGCGCACTTCGAACAGTTCCGAATGATTCTTTCCATGCACCGAGCACACTTTTTCAAACAGGGGACCAAGGCGCGCGATCTCCTCGCGTGTGTATTTGTGATGAGTGTTCTGGATGTGCCCGATCAATGACGCGAGTGGCTCGGCTTGCCACTCTCGCTCGTTCTCGGCGGGCCGTGTCGCCAGATCTGCCTTCTCCAGCGAGTCCAGTACTTCATCAACCCTCAGGTTTGCACTCTGGCAAGCTTCGCGCAGCGATCGATTGCCGCCGCAGCAATAATCGATCCCCAGCTTTTCAAATACCCGCGTCGAAGCTGGATTCTCGACCGCCAATTCCCGCACGGTTTTCTCAATAGCAACCGTCATTCTTTAATTCCTCCGGTGTGATCTCTTTCAAACTAATGAACTCTCAAACTTGTGAACTCTCGGTCTGATCCGTCTCGCGTGGAGAACGCGCCCACACATCGCCCGGATTTCCTGCAATCGCCGAGAGCGGGGTGGAAACAAGAAATCCCAAATACGCCTCCTGCACTCCCTTCCATGTGGAATGTGCGGTACAGGGCTTGGTTTCAGAGCACGGTCGTGTGCGGCCCAGGAAGCAGCTTGGCTTCTTCCGTGAAACCTCTTCGAACAATTCCACGACGTCGATCAAGTGGATCTCATTGGCTGATCGGCTGAGCCGATAACCACCACCGGAACCGCGAGTCGTGTCGACGAGGCCGGCGTTGCGCAAGGTCAACAACACTTTTGACAAATAGTTCGCCGGAATCTCGACCGACTCAGCCAAGTCGCGGCCGAGAACTGCTTCGCCCGCTTGCCGCGCAAGGTGGGAGAGGGCTCGCAATGCGTATTGGGAGGTGATGGAGAGCATAGTTGATATCTACATGCAGATATCCTCTATGCAAGGCGCGTTGGGCGTCTGTGATCCTGGCCTCACTGTTCTGTGATCCAAATCACTGCAAGGGGTGGCTCCGCACTACGCGCCCGCCCAGACGATTGCGGGGCGCAAGAAACCGGCGGAATACGCTGTATTTCGGCCGTCTGTCACAAGGATGTTCTGGCCGAAAGCCGTCGCGAAGCCGATTTTTCTCATTTCCGTTCGGGCCGACTTAGCTTAGGATAGGCGCGCCCTTTCCCACTGTTTGTTCGAGGATGGATGTAAGAGGCGCAAATGAACGACCAAGTCCGCAGGGCCCTTCTGCTTTTCTTCATTCTGGTTCACTTGCCTGCTACCGGTGTGGCACAAGCATCCCTTCGCAGCTACCAGGCTCTCTCGGGCAGAGTTCAGATGAAGGCCCCGTTCGGCCGCAAGGTTCCGCCTGATTCGAAGAGGAGTGTGACAGTAAGCCGCGCATCACGATTTACTGGTTGGAAACAGCCGGCGTCATCGCTGCCGGAGTATCAGAATCGATTCTCTCGCCCGCGCGCGCGGGCGGTGCGATCCAGCCTACTGGCGAATGCCGCTCGAGGCGCCCACTCATACTCCAACCAGACGAGCCAGTTTTCTGGTGCTGGACTGCCTGGCTTGCTCCTGCGAGATTCTCTGCCCGCCGGATACATTCCTACGTCCGTAGCTACGGGAGACTTCAACAACGACGGCAAGGTGGATTTCGCCGTAACCAATGGCGGCGACAATAATCTCTGGCTGTACCTCGGCAACAACAACGGCACCTTTCAGCTTCCGGTCATTTTGCCCATCACGCAAGGTCTCACACCCACATGGGTGGTTGTGGCCGACTTGCGCAAGACAGGAAAGAGCGACCTGATCGTTGCAGAAGCAGACAGCGCCAGTGTCGGTGTCTTCCTTAGCAATGGCGATGGTACTTTCGCCGAAACCTCTTATGCCCTTCCCGGATCGGCGACGAACATCATCACAGGCGACTTCAATCACGATGGCAAGTTGGACGTCGCTGCACCAATGGACGATGGCAATGCGACCGCTTATATTGCTGTACTTCCCGGGACCGGAACGGGAGCATTTGGATCTCCGATTACGACACCTGAGCCGCCTCAAAACTATGCGCCCGGCATTTTTGGAGTTTCGACTGCCGACCTCAATGCCGATGGTTATCTGGACCTGATCCTGTCGAGCTGGGCTGAACCGGTTGCCACGCAAGTGTTTCTGAATAACGGCGATGGATCTTTTTCTGCTGGACAAGTATTACTCGAGAGTTTCGGCGGCTTCGGAGAAGTGGTGCTCTCCACCGTCATTTTTGACGCCGATGGCGATGGCATCCCCGATGTCCTGATCACAGACTCTCTCGCCACGCTTTGGGTCATCCACGGGTTCGGAGACGGTACCTTTGATGTTCCCAACGCAAAGATCTTCGTCGTCGGCGATGTAGCTTTCGGCGTGACAGCGACGGATGTAAATGGGGACGGAATCCTCGATATTGTCGCGTCAGGAACTTATGTGAATGATCTCTGGGCATACGGGTTTTCGGCTGGCGACCAAATTTGCGTGCTGGAGGGCGACGGCAATGGAAACTTCGGGCACGCGAAGGTCTATCGCGGCGACAGCTCTGCGTTTTCGCTGGCAATCGGAGATTTCAATCACGATGGACACCCTGATGTCGTGACTGCGAACGAAGACAATGACACAGTCAGTCTTTTCATGAATGACGGCAAAGGGGCATTTGGCCTGCCCGCGGGAGGGTGGGTAGGGTATGACGGCCCGGGCCCCGTTAATGCCCCGTTCTCGGGAGGCGTACTGACTGACGTTGATGGCGACGGATCCACGGATGTGGCTTTTGTTGAATGGGAACAATACCCAAGCACTTTCTATCAGCTCACTGTGTTGTTAAACGACGGCAACGGCAACCTTTCGGCGCCGGTGCGCTCCGACGCGATTGACACCATTTACAGTACCTTCGGCGATTTTGTCCTTGCCGATTTCCGCAACACCGGACACCCCGACTTTCTCGCTGTCGCTGCTAATTACGGTTCGCAAGGCTTTTTCTCCTTTGCACCCTATAACGGAGGTGGCCATTTCAGTCCGCTTTCGTCCACTAACTCTCCCAATGCCTTCGGAATCATTGGGGTCGGAGATTTCGATAAAGATGGCAAGCTCGACTTCGTTGCCTCCGGTTTCGGCGTAGGTCTTGATACGGCGAATTGGATGGGGATTCAGGTCTACCGTGGAAACGGCGACGGCACGTTCCGCACCGGGTCTGTGCAAACCTTTGGCGGAAACATCGTCCGCGAGCCCCATGGTATCTACGTCGGAGATTTCAATCGTGACGGCAAACTCGACCTTCTGATCTTCCTCGACGGAAACGGAGGATGGACAATGGCCGATGACGTTTATGAATTTTTCGGGAACGGCGATGGAACATTCCAGCCCGGAAAACTCATCTTCCCGCACTTCGGCCCGATGGTCGTGGTGGACGTTAACCACGACGGACATCCCGACCTCGTGAACATGTTATTCCCGATTTCTGAGGATGAGACTCCACAGCCTGTGCAGTTCTCCATTTACATCGGGCAAGCAGACGGCTCCTTCCGCCTGACCAACACGTATGCCCCTTACGGATACGGAGGAGTCCTCCCGCAGATGCCATACGCAACCCAGGCTGGCGAGTATTTCGCGCCGATGCTCGCTGACTTCAACGGGGATGGGAATCTCGATATCGCCGCGTTTCAAGCCTTTGGCAACGGCAACCGGGATATTGTCGTGCAGTTCCTGCTAGGGAACGGAGATGGCACGTTCACTCCCACATACGATGTGTTCGATCTTCGCAAGCCTGAGTTCGGTGCCTACGCTGGCAATCTGATGGGTACTGGGCGCGCTGACCTGTTCGAACTTGACGGTTATCGCGCGACTTATAGCATCCTCCAATCTGTCACTGCGCCCCAGTTTCAATTTGCACTCGCATCTGACCCAGTTGTAGGAACAACCGGTTCAGGGATCCTCCTGCTCGACATACCCTCCTCTGGCACCACCAAATTCAACATAAGCGCCAGCGATCCGACGATCTCAGTGCCGGCCTCGGTGTCGATCCCTGCCGGAACAGTCTCACAACCTTTCAACTTCACTGTAGGGAGCGGCTTCAATCCCAATCATGTGTTTTCCATTACCGCAAAGATCGGGACGAACTCCCAGATCGCATACGGCACCGTAGTTCCTTCCGGAGCCGAAGGCTACACGGTGGAAGCGGGCGGCCCGCTCTCTTGGCCCAACGTGGACCTCGCTCCGGGGCAGACGCAACATGCCATGGGCATCGGGTTGCGCTCCACCAACAATTACAGCACCACAACGACCATGCAATGCTTGGGACTGCCTACCGGGGCGCAATGCATTTTCAATCCGACAACACTCGACCTGCGCGCTGGGGATTTCACATTTGGACGATGGGATCTTACAGTCGATGCCGGAGTGCCACAGGGTTCCTACTCAGCCACACTCCACGTCACAGATGGCCTTCAGATTAACGACATTCCCTTCACGCTGAACGTCGGCGATTTTTCGGTGAGCCTTACCCCTGCCGTGTTGCAAGTGCTTCCGACCGGAGGGGGTTCGTATACCTTCACACTTCAGTCAATCAACCACTTTGACCAGATCGTCAACTTGTCTTGCTCAGGAATGCCGGCCGGAGCAAGTTGCGGGACCATCCCCTTCGATACTCCTTCTCCACAAGGCGAACCGGTCACAGTGGGCGTGAGCACCCAATCGGTACCAGTTGGCAATTATCAGATCACCGCGACCGCCACGGACGATCCTGTAACGCACCGTGCGACCGCAGTACTGCAAGTTTCCGCATTCACTCATGCCGTCGCTCCAACGTCGGCGACGGTGAAGGCCGGAGGTTCGGCAGGCTTCACCGTTACCGTCTCACCTGTGAACGGGTTCAGCGGCGAGGTGTTTTTGTGGTGCGGCACTCCAGTCGGTGGGATTACCTGTTCCTTTTTCCCAAGCTCCGTCACTGTTCCAGCTGATGGTACGGCTACGTCGAGCCTGACGATCACAACTCAAACAAATGCCGTTAGGGCAGCAGCCTCCGGTGGCCCAAGGACATCGAGCGGGTTACTGGAAATTCTCATTACGTTGCCCTTCGGAATCGTTAGCGTTTGCCTATGCAAACAACGGAAATATTCGGCGTTGATGTTGACTCTTCTGCTTGGTTTGCTGTTGTCCTGTGGTGGAGGTTCTCCAGCCGCCGGCGGTGGAGGCGGCGGGGGCGGCGGCGGCGGGGGCGGCAACCCGCATAACTACACCATTCAAGTACAGGCGTCTTCTGGCAATTATTCGGACGCGGTGCAGGACGTCACACTTACCGTCAATTAGGACACATGCAATTGGCCCAGTCGCTCATGAGCGCGTAAGTGTCCTCCTGAGCGCTACCAGTCGGAGGAAGAAAGGTAGTGGCAACTCAGAAACCACGAAACCTTAAGCACCGTTCGAGCAGCGTCAGCGACTGACCTTAAAGATCACTCCCACACCCGAGGCACCGCCACTATTCGTCACTCCATACAGCGTCCCCGGCGCACCCAGCGTCAGACCCGGATATGGCAGGGACCCATCGGCTCCTGAGAAGCTGTGGAGCAACGTTAGTTTTCCATTCGATCCCAGTCGGAAGACCGTTCCCAGGCCCGAGGAGCCTCCATGGGCGGTCGTGCCGTACAAGTTGTCGGCGGAGTCGCGGATTAATCCTGCCACTGGATTCGCGCCATCGGGATTATCGGTGAAGTTGTGCAGAACCGTTTCGTTGCCCGCCGCGTCGAGCTTGAATACGGTTCCGGCGTTGGCACTCCCACCGTAGTAGGTCACGCTATACAGGTTTCCGTTTGCGTCCGAGATCAGACTTCCGTACGGGGTCGCTCCGTCGCTGCCGGAGAAACTGTGGAGCACGGTGAGGTTTCCCGCCCCATCCATCTTGAAGACGACTCCAAGGTTCGCGTCTCCTCCGGCAGAGGCTGTTCCGTAGAGATTTCCCGCTGCGTCGCGAATGACTCCGGCGATCGGACACGCACCATCCGTCCCGCCGGTGAAACTGTGCAGCACTTGATAAGTCCCATTCCCATTCAGCTTGAACACGGTGCCCTGGTCTGAGTCGCCTCCGAAGCAGGTGGTGCCGTAGAAATTGCCTCCGTTGTCGCGAACCAGGTCTCCCTGCGGATCGGAGCCATCTGCTCCGGTAAATACGTGCAGCGTGGTCTCCTTGCCTTTGGGACCGAGTTTGAAAACCGTGCCCACGTTGTAGCTCAGCGTTCCGTAGAAATTACCGGCACCATCACGAATTAAGCCGGCAAATGGATAAGCGGCGATGGATCCGTCAAAGCTGTGCAGCACCATCTCCTTACCGGTACTGTCCACTACGAATACGGCTCCAAAGCCGTTCGCCCCGCCGTTGTCCGTGGTGCCAAAGAATTGTCCCGATGGGCCTGGAATCAGACGCGCCGTCGGGCTGGCGCCGTCGGGAGGCCCGGAAAACTCATGCAGGATGGTGAACGTCTGCGCCTGTGCCGATCGCAGCATGACTGCCAAAGCCAGCGCGCTCCCTGTTACGACGATGAAAGTTTTCGAAAGAAGCTTGGGCCAGATCATCGCCCGGCAAATCTGACTTATCTGCTGCAAGCCATTGTTCATGCCATTTCTCCGCCGGGCAATGGATTAGTAATCGGGCGGGAAGGTTGCTTTGTGCACGTCATGGACGCGTTCTCGGTGGGGGATTTATTCATGCCTGGTTGCTGGGAGGAGTCAGAGTGCTGGAGTTTCCCGCAGATCGTGTTGGAATCACAGCCAGGCGTGATTCTTAACACTGCGTTCGAACCGAAGATAGGCAATCATAGCCAAGGCGAAAGCAGCAGAAGCAGGGACATGGCAGTCGAAGCTAAGTCATTGCGGCTCAAGATTTTACCCGTAAGCTATTGAGCCCCATAGATTATTTCGAGATTTTCCTCTAACTCCATCATTCCAGTAGACCGGGAGGGGAGGGGTATACCCCAAACCATCACCAATTCCCAAAATGAAACTACCCACGAAACCAAACAACCCACGTAGGGACAGCCGCCTCGGCTGTCCAGCGAAGGCGAAGCCTAGCACGCGAAAAAATTCCTGAGGTTCTGAGGTCCGAAGTCCGAGGTCTGAAGTCCGAAGCCTCAAGGCAGCCGATTGATCAGCGAAGCCACGTAACCAGCCCCAAATCCGTTATCGATATTCACCACGCTCACATTCGAGGCACACGAATTCAGCATACCAAGCAGCGCAGCCATTCCCTTGAACGATGCTCCATAACCGATGCTCGTTGGCACCGCGATCACTGGAACTCCGACAAGGCCTCCAACGACGCTAGGCAAAGCGCCTTCCATGCCTGCGCAAACAATGACCACGCGCGCTTTGGTGAGCGCTTCGCGGTTTGCGAGCAGGCGATGAATGCCCGCAACACCGACGTCGTAGAAGTGATGCACTTCGTTGCCCATCATCTCAGCCGTAACGACAGCCTCTTCGGCAACCGGAATATCGCTGGTTCCCGCCGAAACCACGGCAATCATTCCCTTGCCGTATTTCGTGGAATCCGTCTGCAGAACAATCGCCCGCGCGAGTTCGCGATATTCCACTCCGCGCACTTTCTTTTTCACCGCCGCAAACTGCTTATCGTTGGCGCGAGTGGTAAGAACATTGCCCCCATGCTTCGCCAGCCGCGCGAAAATTCCTGCGACCTGCGACGGAGTCTTCCCTTCCCCAAGAATCACTTCAGGCATTCCCGCGCGTAGCGCACGATGGTGATCAACCTTGGCAAAGCCCAGGTCTTCGAAGGGAAGATGACGCAGACGCTCAACGGCTTCGTCGGGAGTCACCGCACCTTTGCGGACCTGATGAAAGAGTTTGCGGATGGATTCGGCGTTCAAGCGACACTCTGCACTCAGCATTCGGAACTGCGACGTTTAGATTAGCACTGACAGAGATTGGCATGTTGACCCGCGAGAGCATAACCACGAAGGACACGAAGTAACACGAAGGAATCTGGTAGGACTTCGTGTCCTTTGTGGTTGATGCACTTGCTGAGTGCTGACTGCGATTCAGGCATGCGCTGCCCGTGCTACTGGCCGCGATACAGCTTTCAGTTTGGAGATCACCGTGCCACAGACTCTCCGCGCCAAGCCTGGTTCGTCCAGATGCGCAAGGAACAAACGACGCAATCCGCCCGGAAGAACTCTTCCCGCGAGATATGCGTCATAAATCTGGCTGCCAATGCGTTGCCCGAGTTCCCGTGCTGACGATTCGAAGTTGCCGTCGTCGGCGCGAGCGGCTGCTTGCGCGAGCTTTTCGATCGCTGCTCTTTTGAGTGGTGAACTATCCGGTTCCGGTGCTGGACGCGAAGGATAGAGCACGCGCGATCCAAAGTACGCGATCGCGTGCTCGAGGACTCGAGCATAGAAGCTGTCTGGCGATCGCTCGATCTCGGAGTCTTTCGCGGAGCTTCCATTCCACCGATGCGGCAATCCCTGACATGCCTGATGCAGAAAACGCGTTGCGTCTTCTGCGGCATGCATCATCTGAAATTCGCGGACATAGAACGCGTTCACGTGCGGTAAGTAAGTACTGCCGCATTCTTCCACTCGGGCAAGCAGAGTTCGCAGATCGTCTTCAGTCACGCCCTTGCGTAAGAGAAGGCGTCCGAGCATCGCTCCAGAAGATCCGCCATAGACTTCCGGCAACATGTCGACCAGGAACTTGGGCTGTGTGCCGTTATGCGAGGAGTAACGATTGATCTCGAGGAAGTTCGCGAGACTGTCGATAAGGTTGTAGATCGTGGGAGCGTAATCAGGCGATTCGTCACAACGGCTCCACTGATCGAGAAACAACCTGTAGCTTTCATACTTCTCCAGCGGCGTCGCGTTGAATACGCAAACGACGTCTTCTTTGACTCGCACAGCTTCGACCTTGTCGGCGCGTTCTCCCGCAGCGCGCCAGTACAGCGAATCGACGTTCTGCAGAACGGTCATCACCTTGGCTTCTGGATTCACTTTCCGCACGGCCTTTGGAAGATGGCTTGGAGCCATGTGCGATTCACCAAAGAGAACGTAGACGACCGCATTCGGGTGACGCTGCCTGATCTCAGCGATCTTCAATGCAGCATGGCGATCGCGCGCACCGATCTTGCGTAAGTCCTCGCGCGGCATGCAATCGAGTCCGTAAAGCGCATCGGCATTATCGCGAGCGCTGACCAGCAATTCATAAAAGGGGACCCAATCATATCCCCAGTCGAGATCGAAGCGGATGCGCTGCCGGAGTTCTGCTTCGTCGATCTCGCGGCGCCACCATTCGTCCAGAATGTGCTGATCGCGCACGAAGATGGTCTCCAGTCCCAAGACAACGGGACGATCGCCAACCAAAGCTCTCTGCTCCAGGAGTGAAGCTGCGGAACGCTGCGAGGCCGGAAGCGCGTGATAGTCGCCGATCAGGACCACATCGGCGGATCGCAAAGCTGTTTGAACTTCTTCTGTCGTCAGAACGGATTCGTAAGTACGGAAGGCCTTGTTGAATTCGCGTAGATATTTGCGGCGGCCGTGCGAATCCTGCGTGCGGATCTCCCGCTCCACTTCGGCGAGCGCGTGAAGCTGTCCTGCGCTGCGTCGGGTTCGAAGATTGGCTGTGGATGCCATAAATCAGCTTTTAGCTACTAACTCTTGGCTGTTAGCTCTTCCCTTGACTTCTACATCCGTGCGTCCCTATGCTCCTGAGTCGAGGCAACATTGCCCAACCAGCCACCGAAAAACCTCACGGTCGCAACCACCGGCGCAAGCGGCGCAATATTTCTCAGACACTTCCTGCTTGCCGTGAGCCGGGACAATCGCGTTGAAACCGTCAACTTCATTGCGTCCGACAGCGCGTTGCGTGTCATGGCTGAGGAACTGGATCTGAAAGGCCGATCCGATCTCATCAGCCGCGTGCTCGGGTCATCCGGCAAGTCGTCAAAGAGCAAAATCGCCGTGCAATCCAATACCGACATCGGTGCCAACGTGGCCAGCGGTTCTTATCCCGCGGACGCCATGGTTGTGATCCCCTGCAGCGTGGGCACTCTGGCCCGTATCGCCAACGGCGTGGCAGCGCAACTAATCGAACGCGCCGCCGACGTCACTCTTAAAGAGAAGCGCCCGCTGGTACTCTGTGTTCGCGAGACGCCCCTCAACAAAATCCACATTCGCAACATGTTCCGAGCCGCGGACGCAGGTGCCACGATCTTTCCTCTCATCCCGGCTTTCTATTACCATCCTGCCTCTTTAGATGAGATGGCGCGCGAGTTTGCTTATCGCGTGCTGGCTCATCTCGGCCTGCCGCAGCCCCAGGCTTTCCGCTGGAAAGGCTGAAAGATCAAGTACTTGGCTGCCTAAGGAAAAGACTCGTCCTTCATCAGGAACATCGGCAGCGCAAGGGCAGGATTTCAGTGTAGAGACCCCAAAGTGCAGGCGGCAGATACCCGCTGGACATGTCCGTGCGGGGACGATCGCGGATTGTGGCGAGTTTTCCAAAGCTGCGATTTCGGTTTCGTGTCGTAGAATGCGGCAAATTCTGAGAAGGGGAATTCATGTCCAAGCGATGGGCGGTCGTCGGCGTCGTGTTTCTGGCGGTTGCCGCGGTAGCACAGAACCCACTGGCAGGTGACGCCAAAGCTGCGAAGGCAGGTGAGTACGAGTTCCGCATCAACTGTGCTTTGTGCCATGGATTGGGGGCGCGAGGAGGTGGACGCGGGCCTGACCTCACTCGGGCAGTGAAGAAGCACACGCACAACGATGCAGAAATGTTCCAGGTCATCAGCAACGGCATTCCGGGGACCGCCATGCCCGCGAACGGGACGAACGGACAAGGCGTCGGCATGACGGAAGAAGAGATCTGGCAGATCATCACCTACATTCGCAGCCAGGAAGTGAAGGCTGCGGCGAAACCATCGGGTGACGCAAACCACGGGAAAGAACTCTTTTACGGAGACGCGAATTGTTCGATGTGCCACATGGTCGAGGGGAAGGGCGGAAGGATGGGTCCGGATTTGACGAGCGTGGGAGGATCGCGAACGCGCGAGGCTTTGATTGAGTCTGTGCGTAACCCGAGCCGCCGACTGGCGTGGGGCCTGACCGAGTCGACGAAGGAATTTCCGCAGGAGTACGAGAGCGTGACTGTAGTGACCGACGATGGAAAGCAGATCAAGGGCGTGACGCTGAACGAGGATAGTTTCACGGTGCAGATCATGGATTCGGGCGAGCACATTTATCTGCTTGAGAAAAGCAAGCTGAAGTCGTTTCAGAAGAGCCGGGAGTCGGCGATGCCGAAGTATGAGACCGAGTCTTTGAGCGATAAAGAGCTGGAGGATATCGTGGCCTTCCTGCTCAGCAGGGGGGCAAAATGATGGCTTCCGGCCAGATATCCGCAAAAGCTCCTAACCGCGAAGGATGCAGAGAACACCCGCGAAAAACGCGAAGTAAACCCTGGCTCACGTTAACCATCCTTGGTTTCTTACTTTCATTCAGCAATCGCTCCGGCGCTCAGGTTACGTTCGAGCGACTGGTGAATTCCGCGAAGGAGCCGCAAAACTGGATGACCTACTCCGGCGACTACTCCGGGGAGCGATTCAGCGGGCTGGATCAGATCAGCGCGAAGAATGTCGGTAGCATGGTCGCGAAATGGGTTTATCAAACTGCCGCCACCGGAAAGCTCGAGACTACGCCCCTCGTTGTCGATGGGATCCTCTACGCGACCGCGCAGGACGATCGAGCATTCGCGCTGGACGCGCGGACGGGACGACCGATCTGGATGTATCAGCGGCAATTGCCGGGAGATATCCGGCCTTGCTGCGGGCGCGTCAATCGTGGTCTGGCGATTCTGGGAGACAAGGTTTTTCTGGGAACGCTGGACGCGCACTTGATCGCGCTCGACGCCAAGACCGGCAACGTTGTGTGGGACATTGCTGCGGCTGACTATCGGGCGGGCTACAGCTTTACGGTCGCGCCGCTAGCAGTGAAGAATCTGATTGTGATTGGAGTTTCCGGCGGCGAGTACGGCATTCGCGGATTCATTGATGCTTACGATGCCGACACGGGCAAACGCGAGTGGCGGTTCTACACGGTCCCAGGACCAGGTGAAGCGGGACACGAGACGTGGGAAGGCGATTCGTGGAAAGTGGGCGGGGCACCGGCATGGAATACGGGAACATATGATCCGGCAACGAATCAGATTTTCTGGCCGACGGGGAATCCGTCGCCCTCGAATCGGGGCGCGGGGCGTGCCGGAGACAATTTGTACAGCAATTCCCTGCTTGCGCTGAACACCGACAGCGGCAAGCTGAACTGGTATTTCCAGTTCACCAAGCATGACGAACACGACTGGGATGCAACTCAGGTTCCGGTACTAATCGACGCGGGCGGGAAGAAACTGATCGCACAGGCCAACCGCAATGGATTCTTCTATGTGATCGATCGGGTGACGGGAAAGCTTATCAGCGCGACAGAGTATGGCAAGCAAACGTGGAGTGAGACGAAAGATGCTGAGGGACGCCCGATGGCGAAGAAGGAGGCATCGCCCACCTTAGAGGGTCATAC
>AR_comb_assmDRAFT_10145041_pt1 | contig 16918 bp, 15 predicted proteins | sample ArasoioldDNA_FD_10543 | JGI IMG/M metagenome (IMG submission 10543) | reverse complement strand
TTCATCGAGGCGGTGCCCAAGACCAGCGTGGGCAAGTTCGACAAGAAGGTGCTGCGCGAGCGCTTCAAGGGCTGGAAGGCGCCGGCCTGAGCCGCCCGCGCGGTGCCCTGGGTCTATCTCCTCCGCTGTGGTGACGGGTCGCTCTATGCGGGCTCGGCCAAGGACCTCGACCGCCGCCTAGCGCAGCATGCGGCAGGCCGCGCTTCGCGCTACACGCGCTCGCGCCTTCCGGTGACGCTCGCGTGGTCGCGCCGCGTGCGCACCTGGCCGGCGGCGCTCCGCGAGGAAGCGCGGCTCAAGGGCCTGCGGCGAGCGGAGAAGGACGCGCTCGTCACCGCCATCGCTTCCCCTCCGTCCGCTCGGCGGCGCGCGTGACGCCGGCGACGCTGCTCTCCGTCCAGAGCGTGGCGAAGGCCTATGGCGCCGCGCCGCTCTTCGAGGACCTCTCGCTGACGCTGGCTGAGGGCGACCGCGTCGGCCTCGTGGGGCCGAACGGCTCGGGCAAGACGACCCTGCTGCGCCTCCTCGCCGGTGTCGAAGTGCCGGACGCGGGCGCGCGGTCGCTGCGGCGCCAGGCCCGCCTGGGCTACGTGCCGCAGGAGCCGACCTTCGCGCCCGGCGAGACGGTGGAAGGCGTCGTCACCACCGCGGTGCGCGAGTCCGGCGACCCCGAGGCGACAGGCCCGACGGCGGCGGCGCTGCGCGTGGCGATGGCGCTCTCGCGGGCGGGGTTCACCGAGCCCGGCGCGCGCGTGGAGGACCTCTCGGGCGGCTGGCGCAAGCGCCTCGCCATCGTGCGCGAGCTCGCGCGCCGGCCCGACGTGCTGCTCCTCGACGAGCCCACCAACCACCTCGACGTGGACGGCATCCTGTGGCTGGAAGCTGCGCTGCGCGCGGAGACCGCCGCGTACCTGGCGGTCAGCCACGACCGCTGGTTCCTCGAGCGCGTGGCGGAGCGCATGGTCGAGCTGAGCCGCGTGCATCCCACCGGGCTCTTCCAGGCCGCGGGGCGCTACAGCGACTTCCTGGTCGCGCGCGACGAGGCGCTGCGCGCCGACGCCGCCTATCAGGAGACGCTCGCCAATCGCGTCCGCCGCGAGATCGAGTGGCTTCGCCAGGGCGCCAAGGCGCGCTCCACCAAGCAGCAGGCGCGGATCAAGGAGGCCGGTCGGCTCATGGACGAGCTGGCCGCCGCACGGGGACGTGCGGCGGGCGCGCGCGCCGAGGTCGACTTCGCGGCGTCGGGGCGCCCGACCCGGCGGCTTCTGGTGGCCCGCGGACTCGCCCTCTCGCGTGGCGGGCGACCGATCGTGCGCGCGCTCGATCTAGTCCTGGGACCGGGCACCCGTGTGGGCCTCATCGGCCCCAACGGCAGCGGCAAGACTACGGTGCTGCGCCTGCTCGACGGCAGGCTCGCGCCCGACGCGGGCGAGATCGCGCGCGCCGCAGGCCTGCGTATCGCCCACTTCGACCAGCATCGGGCGGGGCTCGACGAGGCCGCGCCGCTCCGTCGCGCGCTCGCGCCCGAGAGCGACAGCGTCATCTACCAGGGCCGCGCGCTCCATGTCGCCGCCTGGGCCAAGCGCTTCCTCTTTCGCCCGGAGCAGCTGTCGCTGCCCGTGTCACGCCTGTCCGGAGGGGAGCGGGCGCGCGTGCACCTCGCGCGCCTCATGCTGGAGCCGGCCGATCTCCTGCTCCTCGACGAGCCCACGAACGATCTCGACATCCCGACCCTCGAGGTCTTGGAGGAGAGCTTGGCGGAGTTCGCCGGCGCGGTCATGCTGGTGACCCACGACCGCTTTCTGCTGGATCGCGCCGCCACCGCGATCCTTGCCCTCGACGGCGCGGGCGGCGCGGAATGGTTCGCCGATACCGCGCAGTGGGAGGCGGCACGGCGCGAGGCCGCGCGCCCGGTGCGCGTGGTGGCGAGCCCCGCCCGGGCCGCCGCGCCGCGGGAGAGGCCGGGGATCAAGCGCCTGAGCTACACCGAGCGCCGCGAATGGGACGGGATGGAGGCGGCGATCGAAGCGGCCGAGGCCGCGCTGGCGGCAAGCCGCGGCGCGCTCGACGATCCTGAGGTCGCCTCGGACTCGGCGGCGCTCGCCGCGCGCTACGCCGCGGTGGAGGTTGCGCGCGCGCAGGTCGACGCGCTCTATGCGCGCTGGGCGGAGCTCGAGGGGAAGCAGCGCGGCGCCGAGCCGCGCGAGGGGAACTAGCTGCGGTCGGGCGTGTTCCAGAGGAAGGCGCGCGGATTCACCGCCTGCCCCTTCACGTGCACCTCGTAGTGGAGGTGTGGGCCGCTGCTGCGGCCGGTGTTGCCGGTCAGCGCGATGATGGTCCCGCGCTCGACACGCTGTCCCTGGCGGACATTGATCTTCGAGAGATGACCGTACAGCGACTTGAGCTCGTTGCCGTGGTCGAGGATCACGCAGTTGCCGTATTCACCGCCCGGTCCCGCGAACACCACGGTGGCGGTGGCCGGCGCCTTGACCGGCGTTCCCATCTGCGCGGCGATGTCGAGGCCGCTGTGGTGCTCGATCGCCTCGCCCCACGGCGACTTGCGCCGGCCGAACTCGGAGTTCACCGCGCCGCGCACCGGCCACCGGGACGGCATTGCCTGGATGGCCTTGCCCGCGGAGGTGATGACCCTCTCGAGCGCGCGCACCTTCGGGCCTTCCTCGAGCACGCTGGCCGCGAGGGCTTCGACCTCCTCATAGACCTGCGGCTTGTCGCTCTCCGGATCCGTGTGCAGCGGCCCGGTGCTCCCCCCCATGCCGGTGGTGGTGGCGCCGAGCGCCCCGCTGACGCGCGGACCACCGTCGGGCCCGAAGGGCTCGGCCATGCGCGCGTGGATCTCTTTCCACGTGGCGATTTCCTTGCGGACCTCGCCGATACGCTTCTGGAAGGACTCCACCAGCGCGCGCTGCTCGGCTGCCTCCCGATGCGCGGCGGCCAGCGTCATCGCCTGGCGCTTGAGGGTGAGGTACTCGGCGGTCGCCACGCCGAGCGTCCCGGTGATGACCGCGAGGACCGCCCCCACCACGCAGGTCGCCACGCGGGGGACGTGCAGACTCCGGGTCCGGCCGCCATCGGCCCGCATGAACAGCAGGTGATGGAACAGCCGCCCACGGCTCTTGCGCGCGATGTACCAGTTCATGACTGAAGCGCCACCACCGACACCTTCGTCGGCTCGATCGCGGGCCGGGGCCGCGTCATGCGGCAGTGCCCCTCGAGGAAGACGCCTTCCTCGATCACCACCACCGCCGCCTCGATGTCTCCCGTGACCCGCGCGGTGGCCTTGAGCTCGACCCGGTCCGTCGCGATCACGTTGCCGGCGATCTCCCCATGGACGATCACGGAGCCCGCGCGGACGGTCCCCTGGATCCGGCCGCGCTCCCCGACGATGAGCGTATCGGTGGAATCGATCTCGCCGCGGAGCTTGCCGCTGAACATCACGGTCCCACTACAGGTGTAGTGGCCCTCGAACTCCGAGCCTTCGTCCATGAAGGCGTTGAGGTTGCCCCGCAGGTGCGGCGTGTTCGGGCGTCGAGCTTTGAGCCACATGGCGGCCCTAAGGCAGCAAGGTGGATACCAAGGCCCGGGCAGGCCCGGATCCGAGGACTTCCGTCAGGAACGCGAGGACTTACCAATTCTCCCCTTCCGGGAGGCGGTCACGAGCCCGACGTCATGCTCTGACACGCTGACACCCGTGACACTTCGGGTGTCGCGGATCGGAGCTGAGTCCGGCCGGGCTGGCGGCCCGGACCCGCCGGCGCCCCCGGGGCGGGCTACCCGGAAGTGCCTGTTTTCTTGCAGATGGCGCGTACCGCCGCCCAGGCGCGCGGCTCCAGGGCGAGGCGCCTGGCCGGGGGAGCGTCGGCGGCGAGCTCACGCAGCCGGGTGGCGCGGTCGGCTGAGCCGGGATGACTCGACAGATACTTGAGGAGCCCGGCAGGGTCCTTTCCCTTCCGCTCGAGCCCCTCGAAGAACTCGATCATGCCCGCGGGATCGAGCCCGGCGGCGATCATGAGCTTGATCCCCTGCTCGTCGGCCTCGGCTTCCGCGGCGCGGCTGTACCGGAGCTGGCCCAGGACCCGCGCGCTCTCGAGGCCGTAGGCCATGGCCCCGCTGACATCCCCGGTGAGCGCGGTGATGAGGAGGCCCGTCGAGACGTGCTGCACGATGGCCTTGGTGGAGTGGCGCCGCAGCACGTGCTCCATCTCGTGGGCGAGCACGCCCGCGAGCTCCTCGGGGCGACGGGCCTCGTCGAGAAGCCCGCGCAGCACGACGATGTAGCCGCCTGGCGCCGCGAAGGCGTTCACGGTCTTGCTGTCGACGACCTGGATGTGGAAGGTGTACGGCGACGGTGGCCCCGCGCCGACCAGGGTGGCGACCATCGACTCGAGCGCCCGCTGGCCGTCCGGCTCGCGGCAGACCTTGTCCTTCGGGACCATGCTGTCGATCGCCGAGCGCCCGAGATCCTGCTCCCACGCGACAGGAACCCGTGCCGCCACGACGTTCGCGACGGCGGGGATGGCCCAGAGATAGAGACCGGCGCAGATGGCGACGATGGCCGCCGCGGCCGCGACCGTGTAGCCCACCCGCCGCCCGCGGCGGCGCGGATCGTGAAAGCGGCGCCCCGGCGCCTGCGCGATCTCGCGCAGATCCTCGAGGAAGGCGGGATCGTCGATGACGATCGACTCGGGCAGGTCCCGGCCTCGCTCGACGCGGACCTCCTCGCCGGCGTGCCAGCCCTGCGTCTGCCGCACCTCCGCATAGGGCCAGAATGCGGCGGCGCCCCCCTCGGGGACGATCTCGATCCCGGTGCGCGTGAGGCGCACGCGCGCGCGACGTCGCACCGGCGCGCGCCCGTCGAGATAGTGGCCGTCCCAATCCGTGCGCATGGCGGAAGACTCGGCCTAGCCGAGGTCGAGGGTGCCGATGTCGAGGAACCCGGCGAGGCCCTCGCCGGTGGCCGACGCGGCCCGCGCATCCTGCTCGATGCCCTCGAGGTCGAGCGTTCCCACCAGGGAGAGATTGCGGGCCAGGAAGCGCGCCGACCGCGCCTGCGCCCAGGGCCAGCCAAGCCCTAGCGTGGCGACGAGCAGGATCAGGTTGCCGAGCATCAGCCAGAGGAGGGGGCCGCCGCGCGTGGTGTTGCGGAAGCGGGCGGCCCCGAAGGTGGTGTGGTCCCAGAAGTAGCGGCGCTTCCGCGCAAGGTACCAGAACCAGCAGAGCCCCAGCGTGAAAGGGGTCAGGACGAGGGTGAGGACGAAGCGGCCGAAGAGTCCCGTGCTCGAGCCGTCGAAGTCGAACTTGCGGTTGCCGAACCACGAGTGGCGAACGAGGAACGCGTGGCGACCGACGTCGAACACGGGGTACCAGAGCCCGAGCGTGAGGGAGACGAGGAGCGTGTTGACGATGAAGAACTTCACGAACTCCCATGCCGTGCCCCGGAACGAGAAACGGATGCCGCGCCAGGAGCTGCGGCTCAGCCGGTAACGGCGGGCGCCCACGATGGCGAGGGGCAAGAACACGCTCGCGATGATGTAGCTGAGGATGGCCGCGACCACCTTGACGGCCACCCAGGGCGCGAACGCGCGTACGAGGTACAGGAGGTAGAGCGGCAGCGCGAAGACGAGCAGGGCCTTCAGGAAGCCGAGGAAGAGCTCGCGTCCCGTCCCGTGATACGCGAAGCGGTCGCCCGCGATCTCCGACTGTCCCCAGACGTACTTCCGCACCCGCGTCTTGCCCCAGAAGTAGTAGACGCCGAGGGTGACGATGGTGAGGAGCACGTTGACGATGTGGATGCCGAACAGCGAGCCGCCGCGCCCGTGGAAGACGAAGCGATGCGTCTCGCCGTCCGCGTACGGGGGCGGCGGCTCGCTCGGACGCCGCGCGGGCGGGGGTGGGGGTGGCGGCGGCACCATCACCGGGGGCGGCGGAGGCGGCGGCGTGATCCCCGACGAGGGCGGGGCCGGCGGCGGCGTCTCGACGGGAGGCGACGGCGGCACGGATCCGGAGGAGGTCGGCGCGGGCGGCCTGCGGAAGAACGAGGGCTGGCTCCTCGGTCCCTCCTGCGCTGGCCCCTCCATGTCCAGACTATCGAGGCCCTGCCCGGCATGTGTCAAGTTATGGGAGGGTTCCCAGCGCGCGCAGCACCACCTCCGGCGTGATGGGCTGGCGCGTGACCCGCGCGCCGAGCGGCGCGAGCGCGTCGTTGACCGCGTTGAGCACCGCGCCCGGCGCGCCCGCGGTGCCCGCTTCTCCCGCGCCCTTGAACCCGCCCTCGGCGAACGCGGTCGGTGTCTCGACGTGTCCCACGACGATGTCCGGCATCTCGGCGGCCATCGGCACGAGGTAATCGGCCATCGTGCCGGTGAGCAGCTGGCCGGCGTCGTCGTACACGCAGTGCTCGAAGAGCGCGGCGCCGATTCCCTGCACGATCGCGCCGCGGAGCTGCTCGTCGACGAGGCGCGGGTTGATGATGCGGCCGCAGTCCTCCACCACCCAGTGGCCCAGCAGCCGCACGAAGCCGGTGGCGACATCGACCTCGACGTGGGAGAGCTGGATCCCGTTGGTGAAGGCGAAGCCCTGGTGGCGCGGCACGTAGTGCCTCGTCACCGTCAGCTCGGGCTGAAAGTCCTTGGGGAGGGTATCGGGTCGGAAGTAGGCGACGCGCCCCAGCTCTGCCAGATCCAGCCGTACCGCGCCGCTCACCGCATCGACCACCTTGCCGCGACGGAGATCGAGCTCGTCGGGCTCGCACTGGAGCATGGCGCCGGCGACGCGCAGAATGTTGCCTTTGAGCGCCTTGCCCGACTGGAGCGCGGCCTCGCCGCCGATCCCCGCGCCGCGCGACGCCCAGGTCCCGCCGCCGTACGGTGAGACCAGCGTGTCGCCGGTGAGCACGCGCACCCGCTCGATCGGCACGCCTACCGCCGTGGCGACCACCTGCGCGAGCATCGCGTCCGTCCCCTGCCCCTGCTCGGTGACGCCGGTGGTGCAGGTCACGGCGCCGCTGGGCTCGAGCTTCAGCGTGCACCCGTCCTGCGAGGAGATCCGGGCCCCGCCCACGCCGTAGAAGGCCGGCCCGGGCGTGGTCAGCTCGATGAAGGCGCAGAGTCCCAGGCCGCGGTAGATGCCGCGGGCGCGCAAGGCATCACGCTCGGAGCAGAGCGCCCGATAGCTCGAGAGCGCGAGCAGGCGCTCCAGGCACTCCTCGTGGGACAGGCGCTCGAAGAAGTAGCCGGTCTGCGACGTATGGGGGTACATCTCGGCGGTGACGTAGTTCCGGCGTCGGACCTCGACGGGATCGAGCCCGAGCTCCCGCGCCACCCGGTCCACCATGCCTTCCATCACGGCGAAGGCGATCGGGTGCCCGACCGCGCGGTACTGGCACATGGGCGTCTTGTTCTGGAACACCACGCGGAGCCGGGCCGCGTAGTCGGCAAAACGGTAGACGCCCGGGGTGAGCCGGACCGTCTGGTTCCCCTCCACCGCGCTGGTTCGCGGGTACACCGAGTAGGGACCGATGCCGGTGAGGTCATCGATCCGCATGCCGAGCATGGTCCCGTCGCGCCGCACCGCAACCTCGGCGGTGACGCGATGTTCTCGCGCATGAATGTCCGACTGGAAGGATTCGAGGCGGTCGGCGACGAACTTCACCGGCCGCCCCAGCAGCACGGCCAGCGCGCACGTCGCCATCTCGTCGGGATAGATGTGGACCTTGATCCCGAAGGAGCCGCCCACGTCCTTGCAGATCACCCGTACGCTCTCCTCAGGCAGTGTCAGATGGCGGGCGAGGATGTCCTGCATCATGTTCGGCGCCTGGAACGAGTGATAGACGGTGAGCCGGCGCTCGGTGGGATCGAAATCGGCGATGATCGCGCGCGGCTCGAGCGTGACGCCGGTGTGGCGGCCCATCCAGAAGGTATCCCGGTAGACGTGATCAGCGCCCGCGAAGGCGCCTTCGGGATCGCCGGACTGGAGCTCGAGCGAGAACGCCAGGTTGTCGCCGAGCTCGGGATGGATCACCGGGGTGCCCGGGGCCAGCGCGGTCTCGGGATCGGTGACGGCGGGCAGCGGCGCCCATTCCACCACCAGACGCGCCACCCCGTCCTCGGCCACGGCGCGGCTCTCCGCCACCACCGCCACCACCGGCTCCCCCTGCCAGGTCGCCCGCCCGCGGGCGAGCGGATGCTGCCGCGCCGACTTCATACCGGCAAAATGCGCGAGCGTACCCACCCAGCCCGCGCAGAGGCCCGCCATCTCCTCGCCGGCGATCACGCGGACGACCCCGGGGAGGGCGAGCGCGGCGCGCGCGTCCACGGACATCACCCGGGCATGGGCGTGAGGGCAACGCAGGAAGGCCGCGTGCAGCATGCGCGGGAGGCGAACATCGTCGGTGAACTGCCCCCGTCCGGCGAGGAGGCGCGCCGCTTGGGGACGCACGATGCTCCGCCCGATGTAGCTGTCGCCCTCGGGGATCCGCGCCGGCCCCTCAGCCACGCGACGCCTCCCGGCGCGCGCGGGCGGCGGCGAGGACGGCGTCCACGATGGCATGATAGCCGGTGCAGCGGCAGTAGTTGCCGGACAGGCCGCGGCGCGCCGACGTCGCATCGAGGTCGGGATCGTCGCGCAGGAGCGCGTCCGCGGTGAGGAGCATGGCCGGCGTGCAGAAGCCGCATTGCAGCGCGTTGGCCTCCGCGAAGGCGCGCTGCAGATCGGCGATCTCGCCGGCCTCGGCCACGCCTTCGATGGTCTCCACCCGGCTGCCGTCGCACTGCGCCGCCAGCATGAGGCAACCGCGCGCGAGCGCCCCGTCCACCCGCAGCGTGCAGGCGCCGCAGACGCCCTGCTCGCAGCCCACGTGCGATCCGGTCAGCTCGAGGTCCTCCCTGAGGAAATCCACGAGGCTCTTGCGCGCCTCCACCCGGCGGCGGACGGGGACGCCGTTGACGATGAGCGCGATCTCGACCTCGGGCCGCGCGTCCATCGCCTTACGCGGCCCCGACGAGCGCGGCGAGCGCGCGCGCCAGCAGGACCCGGGCGAGGTGCCGGCGCAGGGCCGCGCTGGCGTGGACGTCGCTCGGCGGATCGAGGTCGGCGTCGAGCGCACGCCCGGCCGCGGCGAGCGCGGCCGCGTCCGGCCGCCGGCCCACCAGCGCCGCCTCCCCACGGGTCGCCCGCACCGGGGTGAGCCCCACGCCGGCGAACACGAGCCGGGCCTCCGCGATCGCGCCGCCGTCCAATCGCGCGGCGGTGGCCAGGCCGACGAGGGCGTAGTCGCCATGGCGCCGCGCCAGCTCACCGAAGTGGAAGCGCCACGACGCGTCTCGCAACGGGACGACCGCCGCGGTGAGGATCTCCCCGGGCTCGAGCGCGGTCGCATAGATTCCCCGGAAGAAGCGCGCGGCGGGAACCTCGCGCTCGCCGCCCCGGCGCGCCACGCGGATGACCGCGTCGAGCGCCACCGCGCAGGCGGGCAGCTCGGCGGCGGGATCGCCCAGCGCCAGGCTGCCGCCCAGGGTGCCGCGCGTCCGCAGCGCGAGGTGCGCGACATGGGGCATGGCCTGGGCGATCAGCGGGGCGTGCCGCGCGACGAGCGGGGAGCGCAGCACCGCTTCCTGGCGCGCAAGCGCGCCGATCACGAGACCCTCGGGCGCCAGCCGGATCCCGTCCAGCCCGGGCACCCGGTTGATATCGACGAGGGCGGACGGCTGGGCGAGGCGCATGTTGAGTGCGGGCACCAGGCTCTGCCCGCCGGCAAGCACGCGGGCGTCGGGGCCGAGCCGCGCAAGGGCATCGAGCGCTTCGTCCAGCGTGGCGGGACGGCAATAGGCGAAGGGCGCCGGCTTCATCGGGCCAAGTCCGCGGGAAGTCTACCTTGACACCTCGAAAAACGGGCTGCTATGTTACGCGCGACCCGCCGCCACATGGCTGAGCCGATCCTCGAGACGAGCAAGCTGACCCGCAGCTTCGGCAGCCTCACCGCGGTCAATGGAGTGAACTTCGCGGTGGCGCCGGGCGAGCTGCGCGCGATCATCGGCCCCAACGGCGCGGGCAAGACCACCTTCTTCCGGCTGATCTCCGGCGAGATGGTGCCGAGCAGCGGCCGCATTCGCTTCAAGGGCCAGGACGTCACCGGGATGCCCCAGCACCGCGTGTCCCGCCTCGGCGTCTCGAAGTCCTACCAGATCACCAACGTGTTCCCGCATCTCTCCGTGCTCGAAAACGTGCGAGTGGCCGTGCAGTCCTACCGTCTCTCGTTCAACTTCTGGGCGCGCGCCTCGTCGCTGGACGGCGTGCGCGAGCGGGCGGACGCTATCCTCCGCGAGGTCGCCTTGTGGGAGAAGCGCGCGCTCACCGCCGCCCAGCTCTCGCACGGGGAGAAGCGCCACCTGGAGCTGGGAATCGCGCTCGCCACCGACCCGTCGCTGCTCCTCCTCGACGAGCCCACCGCGGGGATGAGCCCCGAGGAGACGGACGAGACCATCCGCCTCATCCGGAAGATCGCCGAGGGACGCACCGTCATCCTCGTCGAGCACAAGATGAAGGTGGTGATGAACATCTCCGACCGGATCACCGTGCTCCACCAGGGGCAGGTCCTGGCCGAGGGCTCGCCCGCCGAGATCCGAGCCAATACCCTCGTCCAGCAGACGTATCTCGGATCGAGCCGGTGAGCGCGCCGCTCCTCACCCTCGAGGACGTGCACGCCTTCTACGGCGAGGCCCATATCCTTCAGGGGGTCTCGCTGAGCGTGCGCGAAGGTGAGGTCGTGACCCTCATCGGGCGGAACGGCGCGGGCAAGACGACCACGCTGCGCAGCATCATGGGCATCGTGCCCCCGCGTCTCGGCCGCATCACCTTCGCCGGCCAAGAGCTGCGCGGGCTGCCCATTCACGCGGTGGCGCGCGCGGGAGTCGCCTACGTGCCCGAGGAGCGCCGCATCCTTCCCAACCTCACCGTCGAGGAGAATCTCCGCCTGGGCCGGCTGGGCGCGGATGGCCGCCGCGGCGAGGGCGACGCGGCGATGGAGGAAGTGCTCGCCTACTTTCCGCGCCTGCGGGAGCGTCTCGACCAGAAGGGCAAGGGCCTCTCCGGCGGCGAGCAGCAGATGCTGGCGATCGCGCGCGGGCTCATCGCCCGCCCGCGCCTCATGCTGGTGGACGAGCCCACCGAGGGCCTGTCTCCCATCATCGTGGAGAGTCTCACGGAGATCCTGCGCGCGATCAATCGCCGCGGCACCGCCATCCTGCTCGTGGAGCAGATCCTCGAGGTGGCCCTCGCGCTCTCCCACCGGCTCTACGTGATGGATCAGGGGCGCATCCAGTTCGAGGGCTCGGCGGATCAGCTCCGCGCCGATCCCGCCATTCAGCAGCGCTTCCTGGGCGTGTGATCCGGCGTCGGCCGTGACCTATCCCTGCGCTTTCTGCGGCGAGGAGAACGACCTCGACGTCGATCCCAGCGGCGGACGGCGACAGCGCTTCACCGAAGACTGCGTGGTGTGCTGCCGCCCGAATGTCATCGCCCTCGTGATCGACGAGGACGGTGAGGCTACCGTCGAGGTCAGCCGGGAGTACGAGGCCTAGCCGCACGCCGGTCCGCCGGGTAGGTTTGGACCGGTCCCGGCAGATCATACCTGCTTCCTTTCCACGATGGCCGCCCGTGGCCCGCGGGAGGACGACGCGGCATCGAGATGCATGCGCGGCGGGCTGGCACGGGCGATGCGTACACGCGTCGGTCGGAGAGTCCCGCATGCGGTGGACGCCAACGGTATCCTCGAGGGCCGTTCAGTGGCTCGTCGTCACCGGCGTCGTCTTGACGCTGGTGATTTTGACGGCAACCTATGCGTCGCCCCTCATGGTTCGGCACCTCTTGATCGCGCGGATCCACGCCATCACGCATCGGGCCGTGCGCATCGACGCCGTTCAGCTTCATCCGTGGCGGGCGAGCATCGTCGTTCGCGGGCTCGGCGTGCAGGATCGGGACGGTGTCTCACCCTTCATCGGCGTCGATCGCATCGAGCTGCGCCTCCGTCCCTGGGCGCTCTTCCGGGGACATCTGTGGATTCGCGAGGCACGCATCCAGGGCTCGGCGGTGCGCCTCGTGCGGCGCGCCGATGGATTCAACATCTCGGATCTTTTCGAAGGAACTTCGTCGAGCCGTCGATTCCTGGACGTGACGTTGGATCATCTCGTCGTGACGGAAAGCCGGGCGGCTCTCGAGGATCGTGCGCTGGCCGAGCCGCGCACCTGGTCGTCGGAAGAGATCCAGATCGAGGCCCACAATCTTTCCACCCGTCGCGACGATGGCCGGGCCGTCGCGCGCTCGGTGACGGTGGGCGCGCCCGTTTCAATCGAGCTGCGCCACGTGCGGCTCTACCCGATTCACCTCGAGGCGGTCGTCGACACCGCGAACCTCGATCTCTCGCTGGCCCGCCTGTATTTTCCGGCCGACGCGGCGCTGGTGCCGGAGCGGGGGCGCGCCACCTCGACGCTGTCCATCCTCCTGGACGCGCGGGACGGCGTCCGCGCGAACGGGACCAGCCGGATCGAGGACGTGGCGCTGCTCAGGCGCGGCGAGCGCGATCCCTCCGTTCTGGTGCCACGCCTCACCATGGAGGTGAGAGGCCTCCGGTACCGGGCGGACCAGCTCGAGCTGGGCGGTCTCGCGCTGGCGGGCGAGGCGAGTGTGAAAGACCCGACCCCGAGCGGTCACGGCCGCTTCCAGCAGACGACGCTTCGGGCGAGCCTGGGCGACGTGACATGGCCGGTGGTCCGACCCGGTCGACTCGACGTCCGCAGCAGCGTCCCAGGCGGCGGCACGCTGCATCTGGACGGAAGCTTGAGCCCGCCTCCCGCGGTGAGTCAGCTGCGGCTTCGGCTCGCCCGCGTCGACCTCCGGCCGTGGGCGCGGCTGGTGCCGGGATCGATGCGGGTCGAGGGATTCGCGGACGCCGACCTGCGCGTCGATGAACCGCTGGCTCCCGCCGTTCCGCGCCATGTCCGCGGATACCTGGCGGTGAATCAGCTCGCCGTCGCCGATGGGACGAGCGAGCTCGGACGGGCACGTCGGATCGAGGCGCGCGATATCGAGGCGGACTGGCCCCGCCTCGCCGCGCGACGCGTGACCGTCGCGGGACCGCGCGTCACGCTGGAGCGCGATCACGAGGGACAGCTCGTGCTGCCCGGGGCGCCGGGCGGTCCGGGTGAGCCCGGGAAGAGGGACGGACACGGTGAAGCCCCTTCCTTCACCTTCGCCCTGGGCGAGCTCCTCGTGCAGGACGGGCGCGTGGCATGGCGCGACCAGAGCGTTCAACCCGTGGTGGCGCTCGAGCTCGCGGATCTCCGCGCCCGCGTCACCGGGGCGGCCTGGCCCCTTCAGGGTCCGCTCGGGATCCACGTACAGGCGCAGCCGCCCGGTGGCGGTGGGATCGGCTTCGATGGGCGCGTGGCGTTCGATCCCCTCGCCGTCGAGGGTCGCGCGCGCGCGCAGGGCGCGGAGGTGGGTCCCTATCTCGCCTATGCAAAGGTGCCCGCGCGAATCCTGGGCCGCGTCGATTTCGACCTGGCCATCGCGCTGGAAGCCGGTGAGCCCGGACGCGTGACCGCCCGCGGCCAGGCGGCGGCGGCGGGGCTGGACGTCCGTGATGGGGAGCGCACCCTGCTACGCGTCGAGCGGGCGCGGGCCGAAGGCGTCGACCTCGACTGGCCGCGCCGCGTGACTGTCCGCGACGCCGCGCTGCAGCGCCCGTGGGTGCTGCTGGAGCGCGATCGGGCCGGCGAGCTCTCTCTCAAGGCCCGCCTCACGCCGCGCCGGGACGGCCGCGCCGCGGCGCCCTCGAGCGGATCGGGGGCACCCGATGAAGGGCCGCTCCTCGTCACCGTCCGCCGCGTGGCCATCGAAAACGGCGGGGCTCGCACGGTCGATCAGCGGGTCGTGCCACCGTTCGCGCTGGACACCTACGGGATGAACGGCCGTATCGAGGGCCTGTCCACGGACCCCACGGCGCGACCGGCCCGCGTCGACCTGACCGGACGCATGGGGGGTGACGCGCGCCTGGTCGTCAACGGCAGCGTGGGGTCCTTGGGCGGGCCGCTCCGCCTCGACCTCGGGGCCGAGCTGCACGACTTCGCGGTGCCGCGCACGAATTCCTATCTGCTTCAGCAGGTCGCGTGGGAGGCCCGCTCCGGCTCTCTGAGCGCCACCGTCAGCTGTCACGTCGACGGCAACGTGCTCGACGCCAAGACCGACATCCTGATTCGGCGCCTGGAGGTCGCGCGCGCGGCCGGGTCGGACGAGGCCCAGGCGCGCATCGGCCTGCCCCTCGGCACCATCGTCGCCCTCATGAAGGACCGGCACGGCGACATCCGGGTGTCGTTGCCCGTGGACGGCCGGCTGAACGATCCCCACTTCGACATGCGGAACGCGCTGTGGAGCACGCTGCGCAACGTGGCGGTCAAGACCGTCACGGCGCCGCTCAGCTGGATCGGCCGGGTCCGGACGGGCAGCGACTCGATGATCCAGCAGGTCGACGTGAATCCGGTCCCCTTCGCGCCGGGCTCCGCCGTCCTGGCGCCGGACGCTCACGAGCAGGTGAGCCGTCTGGCCACGTTCCTCGCGCAGGTTCCCGACGTCCGGCTTGCGCTGATTCCCGTGGTCACCGCAGCGGATCGCGCCGCGCTCGACGGCACGAAGCCGGCGGCGCTGGCCGACAAGCGCGTGGAGGCGATCCGGAAGGGCATCGAGAAGGCCGGCGCCGACGGCGATCGGCTTCGGGCCGAGGCGGCGACCGATGCGGCGGCCGAGGGTGACGGAGCGGCCGGTCAGGTGCGCGTGACGCTGCTCGAGCCGGAGACGCCGTCGCGCCCCAGCCCGATCCGCCGGCTCCTGGCGCCGTTCGGCATCGGGGGCGGGTCGAAGTGAGGTCGATACGCGGGCGCGTGGTCGTCTCGCTGATCGTCGCCCTGACCCTGCTCCTCGGCTCCTGCGCCACCATGAGCCCCTGGACGGACGCCCGGATCGAGAGCGAAGTGAAAGCTCGCCTCGTCGCCGAGACCGATGCAAACCTCACCCAGCTGGGTGTGGTCAGCCGCCGCGCCGTCGTCTATCTCTCGGGCAACGTCACGACGGCCGAGCAGAGGGAGCGCGCCGGCACCGTGGCCGCGAGCGTGGGCGGCGTGCAGCGCGTGGTCAACGGCGTCACGGTGCGCGCGCCGGGAGCCACGGATGCGGCGCGCTGAAGCCTAGGCCGACACGGCGGGCGGCTCGCGTATCACCACCAGGGCGAGCGCCTGGAGCGCCAGGGTCGTGACGAACGCCGCGACGAAGGCGGGTCCGATGCCCAGCCGCTCGATCAGCGCGGCGATCACCACGAAGAACGCGGCGAAGCTGAAGAGGCCGGCGAGGAGCCCGCGCAGCGCGCGCGTCGCGGGGCCGGGGCCGGCCTGGGCGTGGGCGAACACCGCGAGAATGCCCGCGTAGACGGGAAAGGTGGCGAGGAGCCCGCTGAGCCGGGGTCCCAGGGTCGCCGCCGCGGCGGTGAGCGAGAGCACGAGCGCGGTCGCGACGATCATGCGCGCGGGAATATCCCAGGGCGGGAGCGGCGTGGGACGCCGCGTCTCCTCGCCGGGGGGCATCGCGAGCAGGGCGAAGGCGAGGCCGACCGCCACCACACCAGTGAGCGGCCCGAGGCGCAGCGCGAGCCGCTGCAGCACGAGCCCGGTCACCGCGAATGCGGCGGTGCTGCCCGCGAAGGCGAGCGGCCAGCCGCGCGCGGCCAGCGCGGCGTAACCCAGGCAGAACAGGCCTTGCGCGAGCGCGCCCGCCATTGAGCCCAGCGCCGCGCGGGCGGCGAAGGCGGGGCCGTGCTCGAGCACCAGGAAGAAGGCCACCGGACCCGAGGTGAGCGGCAGCGCCACGATTACCCCACCCACTCCCTGCCCCCAGCGCCGGCCCACCAGGCTCGCCGACGCGATCAGCGCGGGCGTCAGGACTAGCTTGAGGAGAAGGATGGGCGAGCCGCAGCCGCAGGCGAGGCGAGCGGATACATGAACGATGGGCGAGCCGCAGCCGCAGGCGAGGCGAGCGGATACTTGATGGTTTCCCGAGCGGAGCGAGGGCCGTGCACGAGACGCCGGTCCACTACATGCTCCCGGGCTGGCCGGATAGCCGCGCCAAGACGTCGAACACCGCCGCGCAGTCGCGGTCCCCGAGGCCCAGCGCCCGCGCGGCCGTCAACAGCTCGTGGGCAATGGCGGTGGTGGGCAGCGGCACGCCCGCCGCATGCCCCAGCTCCAGCGCGAGGCCCAGATCCTTCTGCATCATCACGCAATCGAACAGGGGCTCGGCGGGCGAGGCGAGCACGAACGTGCTGCGGTACTGGAGCATCGGCGAGGCGAGCACGCTGCGGGTGAACGCCTCCACCGCGCGCTCGCGGCTGATGCCGGCCTTCTCGGCGAGGAGCACCGTCTCCGCGTAGGCGGTGAGCTGCACGGCGATGCCAAGGTTGAGCGCGACCTTCATCGTGACCGCCATGCCCAGCGCGCCCATGTGGGTGATGGTGGCGCCGATGGCGAGGAGATAGGGGCGCACCCGCTCCAGCGCGGCGGTGTCGCCGCCCACGAGGTAGGCGAGCTTTCCCTGCTCGACGGTGACGGCGCTGCCGGAGACTGGGGCGTCCAGGAACACGGCGCCCCGCGCGGCCACCTCCGCGCCCATCGCGCGCGACACCGCGGGACTCACCGTGCTCATGTCCGCCCACACCGCACCCGGCCGGAGCCCAGCGAGGATCCCGTCCGGGCCTTCGGCGATGCGGCGCAGGGCGTGCGAGTCTGTGACCATGCTGAGCACCGCGTCGCCCGCCGCGGCGGCCTCCCGCGGGGAACCCGCCACGACGAGGCCGAGCGGGGCG
>AR_comb_assmDRAFT_10007252_pt1 | contig 16954 bp, 41 predicted proteins | sample ArasoioldDNA_FD_10543 | JGI IMG/M metagenome (IMG submission 10543) | reverse complement strand
TGTCATGTACCATATGACATTAAGGTATATACCTTAATGTCATATGGTACATGACATACAATGCATATCACATTAGCATATACATCATTAGCATATACAACTATGTATTGCATTACACTATTGTGTTATTGGTATATACACATATCACATTAGCATATACACATATAGCATATATGCATTAGTGTATATACACATATAGTATATGCATATATACATAGTTAGTATTAGTATATATGTAGTTGTCATATACTAAGTAGACAATTCGAAATGCAGAATCGAGAAATGCAATTCGTAATTGTGAAATGCAATTGATGAATGCATATACACAATGATTAGCAATAGCATACATACAGTTAGCATATGCAATAGATACATATAGCATAAGCAACATATGAATACACAATAGTTGAGAGTTGATTGGATTTTTCGAGTGGATCACGGTGGGCGCGGCTCCCATCGCGTCGGACGTCTCGGGATTGATCAACAAAGCGTACCCCCATATGGCCTAACACTCGACTCGCAGATGCTATAGGCTAGTCGACTGAACGCCACACCACAACCCCCTCAAAGTTACCCCATTTGCGATAAAAGATAGGCCGGTTGCATACCCCCTAAGGATAGAGAAATGGATAGACTGGGGGCACAACTTAAAACGGAAGCCCGGAGCACGCGGCGCGCGGACCCATCAGGGGCGCAACCCAGAAGTGACCCAGACCGGAACTTCTACCACATAGAGACGCAAGGCCCGCGACTAGCGGCCCAATATTTTCCAGCTTGCGAAGACACCCCCTATAGCGGGGCGAGCGAGATAGAGCCCGATCGGGCGAGTGGTGAGGGTGTCGGAAGCTAGCAGGGTCAAGGCGAATCGGGCGAGTGACAGACGTCCGCAGGTAGCGAATCACCTCCCGAATATCGGAGGGGGATGAGAGGTTCGAATCCTCGCGCTATCACTCATGCAAGGCAAGCAACACCCCCCACACAAAGAAAAGAGAAAGAATGTACTCCCTGACGCTTTACACCGCCACTCACGGCTACAGCACCCCCGTTGTATTCCCGTCAATGAGTGCCGCAATCGCACAGGTCAAGATGCAACTCCCGGGATGCTGGAACACTGACGGAAACGAAATTTGCTGGCGCGATGACATCGGCCAGTGGGGTTACGTCCTCACTGTGGCAAGCGACGGCCGAACCTACTAACCCACCCACCACTCAACCCACAAAGAAAGAAAAGAGAAAGAAATGACTACAGCCGATCCTAAGGCAGCGGCCCGACGTCGTAGGGCAAAGGCCAGGCGAAAGGGCCTGCACGATGCAAAGGTCCTGCTGATCGGAGCCCTACTCGGCGCCATGGCCTGGTCAATGATCCTCATGGCAAACGGGGTATTCAATCACCCCGCAACGGAAACACCCACCACCACACCGGCAACGGTTGTCCACAAGTCGTATCACACTCCCACAGGGTCATACGACCTAGATCACGAAGACACCGGGGATTACGTGCAGACCGAAGACGGAACTTGGGTGCCGCGCGGTTACTACTCGCAGCGTTCAGGCCCTACACAGGCTGTCTGTGACTACCTCGGAAAGGTTCGAGTCCCTGACCCCATCTACGGATCACGGTGCCTGTGATGAGCTGGACGGTAGTTGACGCTGGTCCCCGATGGATTCGGGAGACTCGAACGTGGGATTACACAGACATCATCCTCGCCAGTGGGGTAACCAAGGGTGAGGCTGATCGAATGATCGAAAAGGGTTGCGGTCGAGTCACTGCCTACCCTGACTCTGAGTGAGTCCGGAGCCTCCCAAGCAATTGGGGGGTTGCGATGCCTACTCAGGGCAAACCAAACCAATGCACGACCACACAGAAAAGGAAAGTACAATGGCACGCACTCCTATTATTCAGATCACCGACAACCTGACCGGTGAGGCTCTGAACGAGAGTGAGGCGGTTTACGTCAAGCTTACGGTTGAGGCTGACGGGGAGAAGTCACAGACTGTCCTCGACCTGTCGAAGGAAAACTACGCGGCTCTCGTCGAGGCTCTCGCGGTTTACTTTGACAAGGGGAACACCTCGTCCGGTAAGTCGACGGTCACCACGGCAGGCGCGACTAGTGACCCTGACCGTAACTCTAAGATCCGCGCATGGCGTAACAAGCTGCCTGCTGACTACGTTTGGAACGGTGAAGAGGTTCCTAGCGTTTCGGAGCGCGGCCGGATTCCCGCAGCGGTTGTCAAGGCTTACGAGGCAATCGAAGAGGGCAACGGCGCAGCGGACGACACCACAAAGGGCAAGTAAGGCAGGAAGAGGGGCGCGCATTCTATCAACGCGCGGGGTAGGGCACAGGGCTACGCGGTTCGAATCCGCACCTATCCACAACGCAATTCATTGTCACAATTCAAATTCATATTGACCCACAAGAAAAGAGAGAAACAATGATGGAATTCAACCAAGAGACGGCCGAATTGATTGGCGAGCAGGCCACTTACATTGTGGATGGTTACCTCGAATTCGCGGTGAACATCCTCGCGGTTCGCACTCGCTACGGAAACACTGACTATCGAATCGCACCCGTCACCGGTAAAGGTGAGAAGTGGGTGTCTGAGAATAAGGTGAGGCTCTGAAATGCTTACCCTGACGCCGGAAGTCCTGCAAATTGAGCAGACCAATTGCACGATGGGGAATTACCAATACATCGTGACGGTTGAGTTTCCTTTCGAAGAGAATGCAGTGCTGGTCAAATTCGAAGGAAACACAGCGGGCTACGTCTTTATGCAAATGGAGACCTGGCCGATGGAACAGGTCGAGAATCCCAAGCGGTACGGGCCATTCGATGACCCCGCGTGGGTGCTCCGTTACTTTGCAGCTCCGATCACAGTTCAGGCAGAATGATGGTCCGGCGGAATTGGTTCTGTCCATTCTGCGGACGGGGATTCGGTAGCCCGAGCAAGATGGAACGTCACATCTCTAAACGACACAACAATTTGAAAGGGAAATGAATGGACCCGAACCCCACACTTAATAAACTCCGCGAATTGACCAAAGAGAATAGCCCTGCTCCAATGTGCGGGATGGGATGCGGCGACGTAATCGATGAATTCGCCGAGAATTTCGATGCTCTCGACGGATGGCTTAAGCGCGGAGGATTCCTCCCTACCGCTTGGGCCGATCGAATGCACCGTTACGAGGATGCATTGCGGCTAATCGGTAAGTTGGGATGCGAACACACAACTCACGCGCCGAGTGACTTTCATCTCTACTGTAAGGACGATGGACGGACACCGGATGCGGAATTCCTCGCCGATAAATGGTGTGACGGTTGTATCGCGAATAGCGTTCTCCCTCCCGCTTCCGACGATCCTTGGCAGGGTTCAACAGCACCCACAGAAAGCCCGTTCTGACGAATCATGGTGAGGCTCTCACTCAACGGTGGAGCCTTGCCATGGCACGGACAGCACACTACGATTGACTAGCAAAAGAAACGAGAGAGGCAATACAATGAGTGCAGAGACAATGGAATGGCTAAACACTTACACTCGCATTGGGGATACCGATCGTCGTGGAACCGCATGGCATTACCGCAGGGGTTCTACAAATCATTACCCCGGTGCCATTCCGATGGATGACGTCGAAAAGCTTATCTGTCCCTTTGAGCCGACGGTTCGTCCGCTTTACATTAAGCAACCGGATGGCACATTCGTGGAAGTTCCGAACTTTATTGGAATGGCAGCGGAGAATGAGCCGGATTCAATCTACGCCGTCCATTCGGGTGGGTATGCCGTCCATCCCTTCCGCCGTTGGCTCATTGAGAATGTGCAACGGTTGGTTGACAAGGATGACATTCACGTTTCCTCTGCTCTCGTCTTGGCTAAGGGATCGGTTGCGGCTATCGAATTGGCTATCACCGATACAATGACGGTGGAAGGTTTCGCCTACCGGCCACACCTTTTGGCCATTACGTCCGCTAATGGGCGTTATGAGACCTCTTACGGTCGCAAGATTCAGGCGAGTGTTTGTGATAACACCCTTGACATTGCCGACCGGGAAATGGGGTCTCGAATCTCTTACCGCCACACTAAGGGAAGCGTTGCGCGGATTAAGGACGTCGCAGAGGCTACGGGTCTTATCCTTTCACAGGCCGCCGCATTCGATGAGGAGGTTAGGCAACTCCTTTCCTGGTCGGTTTCGCCTAAGCTATTCTCCCGCTATCTCGACGAGATGATCCCGGAGAAGGGCAAGGACGGCCAGCTATTGAATGGTGCCGCCCTTACCCGCGTGGAAAAGCGCCGAGAGGCAATGGTGGGAATGTGGAATAACGACCCGCGAGTTTCTCCGTGGAATGGCACCGCGCTTGGTATTCTTCAGCTTTCGAATACTTGGCAGCATCACAACACCGCCATTACTAAGGCAACGGCTCACCGCGTCGAGCGCAATATGCTAAACACGATCAGCGGTAAGACAGATGAGAATGACACTCACGCACTCGGGATTCTCAATGGCCTTTCTCAGGCTTACGGGTTCACCGTTCCCGAGGCATTCACTCACCTTGAGGTTCCGGAATTGGTGACTCTGTAAGAAATGGCGGGGGGCGCGCGATCCGCGGAAAACACGCGCACTACTTAGGAGAATGGTTAAGAAATGGCTGAGTACAAATACACCACAACCGACATTGTCGGCACGAGGAAATTGCAAGACACTCTCTATTTGAAAATGGCAGATGACGAATTGCTCGCCGTTGACCTTAGGTCTCGTACAGTTCGAGTCGTCGACAAGGGGAGTCTATGGTTCACCATTGTCGAAGGTTTCGGATTCGTTGAATGGAAGAGAAATGGATAGGGCTAGGCTGTTACTCGACATTCTGTTAGACCATGCGCCTACCGATGCGGCTAAGGCACTGGTATTTCGCACTTACCTGGAGACGAAGGCGGAGCCCAAAGACAGAGAAATACAATTAGTGGGCGCATTGTATGACGGATTGCGTTATGGCAATTGGCCTTGGGCGATTACGATTCGAATTAAATAAACGAAACGGGGGGATAATGGCATGACTAGTGCACAGACACGGACCGTAACATCCACATTGCAGGGGGTGCAACGGCTTAAGAATTCACCGGATGGGAATCCTAACTTTCGCGTATTCACAATGCACGGCTCTTACCGTACCGAACCGAATGCGCAGGTGAATCACCTTATTACCAATTTCATCGGTAAACTCTGCCGACTCACATTCAATGAACGGGGGAACATTATCGGGGTTGAATTGGGATGAAACCTATTACACTAGCCGGGCTGATTAAGGATCTGCTACTCGAATACGATTCCACACATAGTGACACGGGAATTGCTTACGTTGGTCTCGCGGTAGACATGGATAACGTGGTTTATATCAAAGACACCGAAGGCAATATGTTGCGCGTCACCGTATTCTACGGGGAGCATTAAGTATGAGCAAGTATTACGACACGAGCGATCCATTCGGACCGTTTGAATTGGAGGAATACAAGGGGATTAAGGTCGGGGATACCGTAACCTACACGAATGCAGAGCTGAGAGGTTACGACCCCTTCACCGATATAACGCTCACCGTTTCCGCTTTCTACCGATTCACCACCGGTCTACCTGAGGATTACATTGCCGCTATTTTGAATGACGGCACTTGGGAAGTGAGCGCGGACAATTTAGTTAGGTCGGAGGATGAGCGAAAAGATACATGATTGCCCACATCCGGTAGACGAATTCGATTGGGCCGATGACGGCAAGCCCTTAACCGTTTGGGTTTGCAAAGAATGCGGAATGATTTGGGAGGCCCATTGTGACATATATTGGGCTCCCGCCGAAGATGACCGCGGAGAACCGCTCCGACTCATGACACACAAGAAACCAGACTAATGGGCTATTCGTGGGGTTGGCCTACGATTGCCTTTCAAAGAAAAGAGAGATTAGTAATGAGCTACGACGACAACTCCTCGGGTGAGGTAGTTACGCCGCCGAATGTCCAGACCGATCCGCCAAAGACTGTCGGATGGTATGGGCGAATGACCAAACGTCAACGCCGTTGGTTTTGGATTGGGACGTTCCTCGCTGTGATGTTCCTGCTGGGCTCAGTCGGTCGGAGCCATGATCCAAAGGCCGCTCCGGTAGGTACCCCCTCGCCAGCCGTGGCGACGTCCCCAGGGACCGCAGGGGGCCAGCAATCAATGCCTACACCGGTTCCACCGGTCGTCCAGGCAGCTCCGAAGGTCAACACCGTTCCTGAACCGATCACGTACTCCCAAGGTGACTACGAAGTGGGCTACGGAGAGGGACAGATTCGGCCGGGCAAATACAAGACAACCGGCCCGGATGGTATTTTCAAGTTCTCAATGTGGACCGTTTACGGTGACTTTGACCGTAAGAATATGATTGCGTTTGGCTCGGTGGGCGATGGTCCTGGTATCATGACCGTTCCGAAGAATGGAAAGCTGGTCACATTCTCGGGCAGCGCGGCGTGGGTGCAATCAAAGTAAGAGGAGGTCTGAAATAGCACGGAGTGATGCTCGGCTCTTCGGAATCGAGCATCGCTCTGCCAATTCAGGCAACCAAAGAAAAGGAAAAGATGAACACCACCGACATTAGGTTGATCAAAACATTAACATCTTATGGACACTGCCGTAAGCATGACAAGGGGCTTACCGTTACAATCGAGGTTCCGAGAAAAGGGGATAAGCATTTCGTAGTGTTCCGATGCGATTCCACGATTAACACCGGCTGTGACCCTGATAGCTGGGACATTAAAATCGAGTCATGGCCTGGCGCAAGGGTGGAGTAATGGCTTACTACATTGGATTAGTCGCCGTTGATAAGGATACGGGTCGGACATTCGAGTCCGACAGAATCCTTCAGATCACCAGTACCGGTGAGCCTGACTTTATTTCGGCAGTCGAAGCGCTGCACGATGAGCTAATCGATACTGAAGAAAAGGCCGAGGAATACTGCCAACATAGATAGGAGGGAAATGGAACTAAGCCAGCGAGAGCTGTTAATCCTCAACAGGATGTTGGACGAATATAAGCGCAGCATACGGCGGAAAAGGTCATGGCGCGCATCCGAAAAGGCTGCATCGATGATGGAAGCTCAGCGACTCGTTAGGAAGATCATTCTTTCGGAGGGTGAGCGCACCATTAAGGTAGTGGATTCAGCAGATGAGCCCTTTACCGGCCCGCCCGGAAAGTATGAGGTGATCGAGGAATGACCGGCTACATGATAGCCATAAGCGGATGCTACGTTTGCGGAGGAATGTTCTCATATAACGTTGACCTCGTCCCGTCATACACCGACGAGGCGGGGGTTAACCGACCGATCTGTGAGCGTTGCATAGCCGCAATCAATGTCGAGCGAGAGAAGTTGGGGAACCCACCGTTTGAGATTCTGCCGGGCGCATACGGACCGGGGGAGGTGGGATGAAAGTCAAGTTAATGATTGACTGCTCTAACCGGGAAAGGCTAATGCGATTTGCTGCGGGAAGGGGGGAACTAACTAACCCCGGTGAAGTCGAGATGCCTGCCGTTCCCAGGGTAGGCGATTTAGTCTTTCTAGATGTCGACGAGGGAGGGCCATTAGTAGTCAAGTTAGTAACCTGGACACCGTTTGATAGATACACCGATGCCGTTGTCATTCTGGAGACTTAATGGCGAAGTGGAAGCTAGTAGCCGAGAAGAAAGTCAACCCGCGGAGCTTAAAGACCCAACACGGGACCAATCCGAAACACCATTCACGCACGCGCGGCCCAATTGACGTCACCGAGACGTTCTGGGGTGGGCACAAAATCCTCGACGGTCACCACCGTAGGGCCGACGCGATCCGCGCGGGCAAAGGCAAGGTGGCGATTCGGGTCTGGAAAAACGTTGGGTTCTGGTAATGACCGTCCTAATCCTCCGAAAGATAAGAAGGAGACCATGAGCCAAGACGGAAAGCTACACCCCGTTAAGCTGGATAAGGAAGCGGTTGAGGAAGCCGTTAGCTATTTGCAGGAATGGATGAATGTCCCTAGGCCGCGCGGACCCGCAACCGAACAGGCATTGTGGACCGTCATCGAATTCGCGCGGGAGTACAATGGCAAACTCAACGGGTGAAGGAAGAGGATTCGCGAGCTGGCAAATAACGCCTAAGGAAGGGGTGAGGGATTGGGATAAGTTGTGGCCCGAAAAGAATTGCGGTAGCTGTAACCGTCTCACGCGCGTAAGGCCCGAACCGTTCTCCGGTCAAGAGGTTTGCCGGGGATGCTGGGAAGCATTCATGGACCTATAGTAAGGGGAGAGAATGTCGATACTCGTTTGCATGAGTGATGGGGAGGAGTTAGTCTGCGTTAAGAACGGAGTCTATCTAGAGCAGACGTTTGCGGAGGGAACGCCTTACCGTCTCTTTTCCTCCGACGTATGGCGGTGTCCGACCTGCAAGACTCAGATAGCTCGAACGGCATCGGAGCCCGTCGCCGAATACTGGCAGGAGACTTATGAGGCATCCGTTGGCCGTCTCAATCCGACGCGAAGGAGGTTCCATTAGTGAAGCAGGTTGAGGCGCAAATGCTGGCCGAAGATATTGTCGTGACCGTTCTCCGTACTCTATCGGACCGTAAGGGATTCCAAGAGTGGTGGGATGACATTGACGACGATATCGCAACGGAGATTTCGAGGGAGTTGGTCAGTAAGGTTATTGCCGAATTACCAATTACTGAGGGGATAACTAATGGTCGCCAGAAAGACCAAGGTTAAGGCCAAGGCCAACAAGATTAAGCGACAGGTTACCGGTCGCTGTACCGTATTCTGTGGGGATGTCGAATGCTCACAGCGGAACGGGGGCTGTATGCGGGCCCGAGGATTCGGTAAGTAGGGAACAATGCCACCGACTCATCCTCGACCGCTACCGATCCCAAAGAAAGACAATTCTAAACCACGCCCCAATAAGTAAGGAAGTAAGGAAGGAAAGAAATGGCAAAGTGGGTTAAGTCAGATTCTCAATTCGCGACCGGTTCAGGGGGTCGCGTCACACGAGCCGTCACCACGGATACCTCAAAGGCCGCAAAGAAGGCGACAACGGAGCAAAAGAAGTCCAACCCTACAGGAACGAAGGGCGGCTACGGCAAGACGAAGCGGTAGGCGTTATGGGCTGCCGGACGAATTGCACTAAGATTCGTCCGGCACGCCCGGCGACCGGCCCACTAATTAAGGAGAAGAAAGATGGCACGGAAGCTTACGGCAGATGATTACGTTTGGCTCACCCGCGAGGAGGCAGAGAAACCTGAAGGGGGACTCTGCATGGTATTCATTGACTATTGGTGGGCCGTAGATAAAGACGGGAGGGTCGCATTCTTTAACCCTGTTATGGGTAACGGCAAGCGCAGGGCGAGGGACAATTTCGTCTCTCCACAGTGCAATCCCAGCGAGGCTATTTCTCGAAAGGTAGCACTGAGTTGTGCGCCCGATATTTTCGTTGACGTAGTGCAGATCCCTATGGTGATGTACCGAGTTAATCCAGGAGACTACATCTGATGGAAGAGATGCACTGCCCTAAGTGTAAGGGCACTATGTGGACCGTTTACGCGACGCTATTCGAGACGGGTGGCACTCTCGTGGAACTATTCGCGGAATGTGCAGTGTGCGGAACTGAACCTGCTCGACTCCGTCTCGGAGTTGTCGACGGCAATGACATTGCCACAGTGTCGGGACCATGAGTCGCCTAGAAGTACAGATGAAAGTAAGGTTAAGCTCTAGGGCACTTACCGACGAAGAAATTCTCAGTGTCAAGTGTCCTGTTTGTGGGCGCGGAATAGGCGACTGGTGCGTTTCTCTCAGAGAGCCCAACCTACTTCTTAAGACGCTACACCAGGAACGGATTCGTAAAGCCTATCAGAAAGCGCAGTCTGCGGATTGGCGAAAAGCTCACAAGCGAATGGAGCAAATCCGAAGGGATACCGAACGCTACAATGAGGAACGTCGCCAATTGGCTGAATGGGTAGCTGGAGCTCAGGTTTACGCTTGGCTACAGGCACACGGCCACATTCTGTGGGAGAAAGAGGAAGAATGAACGCATGGTGTAGTTGTAGCTGCAAGCCCTGCTATGAGGGACGGCACTGCCACAATCGAAAGTCGGGATGCTACTAGTGGGTGGATTGATTCTCGAAGGAACCTGCCGAGTCTGCGAACGTCCCGTCTCTCTTTTCGACTCGGATGTCCACGACTATCTTAAGGAGCCTGACGAGGGAATCACTCACGCAGTCACTTGTCGTCAACCCAACGAACAAAAGATCAGAAGGGCGTTGCGCGTAATGGAAATGTGGTGGGAGACTCGGCGAGAGGGTGAGCGGACATCCGATTACCTTGCGAGAGTCTTGGGGGAATTAGGCCCTCCGTTTGCGCAACTCGCCAATAACGCAGAGGCGCGGCACTATGACGACTTCTTTTGTCCTCCGGAAGTCGACGACGGAATGAACATTAACCGTCTCGTCGCGGACCTCCTTGCGGTAACTCAAGCGCAGAATGATCCCGCCCTAAGGAAGCGAGCAACCGCAGTAGGACGAGCCGCAAAAGATGGAGAATTCGACGGGACTCGCGAAGAGTCTCGGGAATGGGCACTGTCGCCGCAAGGACAGGCAGCATTTCAATTACTACTACCGAAACGAAAGGGAACCAATGGAGCAGGTTGATGGTGTGGACTACACGCCCGATGGGATTCGCGCACTGCGTGAGGATTGCATTCGGATTCGCAACGAATCTGTTAGGCAGTGGGCAGCCGATCCGAGTGTCATTAACTTTACCGTCCTCATGACCCACGTCATTGCGCATCTCTCTAACTATGCAGAAATGGTAGAGGCAGCCGAAAAGGCACGTCGCAGTAAGGGAGCCGATCGCGGTAAGGGAATAGCCGAGCCTAATCTCGTTCTCATAGATGAGGTTGCGCACCTGACTGATAAAGACTGGCAACAGATTGAAGGGGAGTAATGGCTAACACGGTGAACGACGTCGAGTTTTGGGAAGACGTCAATAGGCGGCTAGATGAGATTCGGGTAAAGGTCGCCGTTCTGAGCGAAACATATCTAGCCGCAGGTGAAACCGGCCGGGCCAAGGATGCGCATAATATTGGTGGGTCTATTCTCACTCTCATGAGCGCTTCAAATGACAATATTCGCACCCTAAAGGCGCGGACGGAAAGGGAGAGGGCCATCAAAGACCCTGCCTTTATCAAGAACACTGGCGATTTCAATGAGTGGGCAAAGGCAAGGGAAAGGGTGCCTGAAGGGTTGACACCGATGCTCGAAGAGGAAGAGAAGTAGTGGCAAAGATTAAGAGGGCGGGCAAGGGGATCGTCGACAAGAGTGGGGTTACCCGATGGGGCTCTATTCACGACGTCCCCGATCCCTTCCTTTTCTGCCTCGCATGGAATCACGCATGGGATGTCGGAGAAGTAGTCGAGCGTCCCGGATGGGGAACTAAGGTTTGGGAAGCTATCGGAAGTTGTGATTGCGGACGTCGCCGAAAGGACGTCATCGATCCCTTATCGGGTGGGTTGCACTCGCGGCAATACACCGGTGGACACGGATTCCTGTCTAAGTCGCGACCGGATAAGAAAGTCGCACGGCTAGAATACTTCCGACGTAAGCGCGCACGGCAAGAGGAACTTGCGCGGATGCAGAAGAAGTCGGAGTCAGAGACCGGATGAGTAAAGAAACAGAAAGATTCATTGAGGAGTATCGGAGCCGTCCACCGACTGACATTGCCAGCTTTATTGATAGGGTGTCTGCACCGCTCTATTCGTGGAGAATGGCATTCGGGGCAACGGACGGACCCGATACACTCACCGACGGCTCTGTCAACACAGGCAAACTGAGCGCCGAGAAAAGAATGGACAATGCGCAAAGGAGGATAGAAGACCTAGTGATTGACTACGCCGTTGTCGTCCTCAAAAGGCGCAGAGAAGAAGAGAAAGAAGAATAGATGGCTGACAAACAGTTCGATATCCGTGAGGCAGCGGAGATGCTAGAGCCTGCCATCGACATTCTTACGAGTTTGGGAATGTGGGAGCTAGCCGTTAAAGCGGGGATGCTCAAGCAATACATTCTCGACACGCACGATATGGAGATGGAGCTAGAGAAAAGGGCAGACTATATCTCGACAGAGACAACGGCTATAGCGTCGGTGCTCCACGATATCCACGGAGGGAATCCTCATGAGGAAGATGACGACTGAAGAGGAAAAGACGGCGGCTGAGCTATTTGCGCCAGGTGATAGGCCGCCGCCTCACAAGGGAGAAGGGGATACGCATCTGACGGTGCGGTTTGACAATACCCGACCCGACACCATTTACTACGGTCCGCATCTTCGGGAAAGGCGCGTTCGGATTCCCGGTGCCACCGTTCTACGTTATATCCTGGACACGTCCGCGCGCACGCCTACGGGCGGAAGATACGTCAAGCAATCACTTATGGTGCGGACGGGAGACGGAAAGAGGTGGACAGGCACACTTAGGCAAGGAACCGATGTAGTTATCCTGAAGAGAAAGAAGTAGGAGGAAGAAATGGACGGAGAAAGCACCAGGGTTTCGCCTGAGCAACACTATCAGGCAGGAATGGAAGCCTTGCGCCAAGCGCACACATTAGGGATAGGAACTTCCCTAGAAGCGCTTCTCGCGGCAGTGGCTCACGGTCTACTCGGGGGCCTTTCCGACGGATTGGATTATACCGAGCGCCAGAGGCTATCACAGCCTAAGCCGCCGGACTATGCTCCACACATCGAGGAGGACGACGACCGCCCTTAGAAAGAAAAGGGACGGAGCGGAGGCGGTGGAGAATGTCAGTGAATGGCTTCTCTCACGAAGATGAGGTGAGAGCGGCGTACGATGCCGCAGAGCGATGCTTAGATCACGCTCTGGATATAGGTGACATCTATATCATGGCGTTGGGAGAAAAGCAACGGGAGACAGTGGCACGGTTAGCTGTTAGAATCGTCGACGCTGTCATGCATTCCTCAGAACGGGATATCTCCGATCTCGTTCCCGGGCTCGTTAAACGAGTGGAGTGAAAGAGGCGTGGGAGACATCATCCCTTTCCCGTTCCAATTTCCGATCGCAATTGCCCGCCTCATGATTGGATAGCCGTCTATGATGAGGTGGAATGGCTCGATGAGGAAGTAATCGCGGGTAGGGTCTGCGTGAAGTGCTCCCTCATCGAAAGTAAGGAAGGCTTGGCTCTTTTGAGAACCGCCCTATTGGGGGGAGACGGTTCCGGCAGTGGGGGTATGGGCCAAGCCTTCCTTACGATCGTACCACAGTTCGGCAAAGAGGAATTAGAATCGGAGTTATAATGGACCTCGGTAGAGCTGCTTATGACGGATACCGAGAGTATTCCGATGGCAAATCTCTTATCTCAGGTGAGACGCTTCCCGAATGGGAAGACCAATCGGCGGAGATTCGCGCAGCATGGAGAGCCGCTGCGGATTGCGTTGTTATGGTTTTGCAATTGGCGGAGAGGCAGAAGGGATCACCCAATCCGCCGTTATGAGGCTCGCTAAGATGCCTGCTGATTGCGCCCGTTGTGGTTAATGTTGTAGATCGGGTGCAGGTTCTCGATATCGTGGACCTCTGCCTCATGCGCAGCGGATTCGGATGGGTATTTCTTAATCACCGTACGGCCATGGTCAATCTGATGGTACCATGGCTTATCAATGTGCTCCCTGATTCTCTCGTTGGGGTTGTCCGCTATTCCAATGTAGAGTAGCGCGCTGAATCGGGTGTAAAGGAAATACTCATAACAAGCGCGCCGCTTGCGGAGTCGCGCTGTCTTGGCCCTGACCTCTTGCCAATACTTACCCGCTGCGATTGTCGCCACGTCTTTCATCTCAGGAAGGCTGAAGCGCATAAATGCCCCGGCGAAATCGGTGTAGATATACCCGACGCCCACTTCGGTAATGTCAGTGCAGCGCGCTCCCTTATCATACGAAGATGGTCCCAGGACCGCATCCGTCATATCCTGGCTAATGACCTTCATGCAGATACGCTGCGGGAAGAGGTCCCTAATACGGGAAATGGCGTCGACCTGCGAGAGCTGGCTCTCGGCGATAACGACGTATCCCATTGCGCGCCCGGCGAGTAGGACCTTCGCGAGGTTGGTGTCAATTCCCTTTCGGCCCTGCTCACACATGAGCAGTTCGTCAATGATAAGCAGGTTCAGAGGCCAATCGGGGCCCAAAGGGGCCCGACGTAAGTGGAGCTTCTTTGCCCTCTCATACGTCGCCATCATATCGCTGTAGAACTTATCAATGACACCGTCGATATCTTGCATGTCGTCCGCATAGGCGACAATGTGCGGGGAATCGATAAGCTCTGCCAGCTCGACTTTCTTAGGGTCGACAGCGTAGATGCGGTATGGCAGCTCAATCCTATTCAACTGATTGAGGATATACCATGCAGCATTGGATTTACCGGTGCCCGACATGCCCACAATGAGGAGGGACGTTTCCAGCTCTAGCATGACGTCCGTATCCAATTCCACGCGCGGAAGGAGGACGTCATCTGCCGTCTTAGACTTTATGGATGGCTTTCTGCTGGTCCGTTCCCATTCGAAATTCACCCTGGCGAGTGACGGGGTTAGCCGTATCACGCGGGAACGGCGGGCGCCCAAGGCAGCCGCAAGGTAATCCTTATTCTCCTCCAAATGCTCCACGATAAGTCCGACACGCCCGACGTCAATCCAGAAATCCATCGACGTTCCGCGCTCATTGGTGATGCGCGGCGGGCGATGGGGCCACAGGCCAAACATCCGGGGGCACTTTTTGGCGTCGTTAATCTCTGCCTTTTTACAGGCGAATTTCCACCTGCGCCGGACTCGAATAAGTCGCCATGTGGCGCGCAGAATGGCCATGGGGTCATGGTGCCGGTTAGAGGCGTAAACGTAGACGTAGAGCAGAAGGGGGCAGAGGATCAGAATGGCAAGGCTGGTCTTTACCCCGATGAGGAAATAGGCAAAGATGATGGCCCACACGTACCAATGGCGAAAGATCCCCTGAATGGCACGGACACAAAGCCAGAGCCAGGGAGGTAGTGGGAAAAGGTCTAGAACATGCGCACCGGAGCCTATTGCGGTCCGGGGGACATGGACGGTCCTTTCGGGTCTTGATCTACGACTGAGTGCCATTCGGTCTCCTTTGACCCGGTCTCTCGATAAACGAGTACGAGCTTATTCTCGTCGGTGACTCCAATTGCGACGTGCGTACGATGCACTACGGTAACTGGCAAAAGGCAGATGAGGTCCGGCCGATGGGACACAGGATGCCCACACACCAGGACTCTCGTTCCCAATGGGCCTTTCCTGCGAATGCGCCTAATCTTAGTCTTAGCCATTTCCCTACCGTATTAAGTAACCGGTTGGCGGTTGACAAATATCAAATTCCATGCTAGCCTAGACCCATTAGCACGGAGTGCACCCCAATACCAATAGTGGCGTACGGATACTCCACCCGGCCTAAACCCTGCTCCCAACGGCCGAACGACTTACTTAGCATCAACAACGACCCTTTCTGATCGGCTGGCGGGGCGGCCCGTTCAGTTCCTCGACACGGAACCTTACACCCTGATGTGAGATGCAGGACATACAGAGAGGACCAAACCGCTTTACCTTATCGTAGTAGTCGAGATAGCCGATAGGTTCGCCAGCATAGATAGGTTGCTCGCAGAGGGCGCATTGAGAGTCTCGAAAGGCAGCGCGGAACCTTCGCATGTCACCAGGAACGATCCTATAGCCCGTCACACTTACTCCCTGTCGACTAGTCTCGACGGGGATTTTACCATTTATGGAGGAAAGGAGCTAGCAATGACAGACGATGATCTCACGGAGAAGGTGAACGCAATGATTTCAGAATACGTTGAGCATCGGGAGCGGTTTAAGATTCCCGTCTCAGGAGATATCTACCGTTTGCCTGCGAAGCAGACGAACCCTGGCGGTTATTGGGATGAGCAATGGATTATGGACGTTTGGGATGATGAGTTTGCGACCCAAATGATTGTTCTAGAGCAGGAACCTCCTCCGGAAACTGTTGCGGCTATCTTTCGGCAGCTCAAAGCGACGTGGTGTCGGAAGGATCAAGGAGATACGCATACGGGGTAGGGGTGTCATCTGTCCAGTGTGGACAGGCGTCCCGGGTGGAGCGAGAAGATCCACTCGTCCGACGAGGTCTATCGTTTGGGTGTATGGTTGGAGGTATGGAACACGTAGAAGGTTGGGTTAGATGATAGTCGGGAAGTACGAAGTCTCTCCGTTGATTAAGATTTCAGCGGCGGAAATTGCTAGTATAATGGATTTAGAGTGGAAGGATTTCCTTACGCCCGGAGTCCAGATGCTATTGCCCGCTGCTGATGGGGAGTCATTGGCGGAAGAGAGCTGGTGGTATTTTAGGACTCTCGTGGGCAAGTTTGGAACCTGCGAATTAACTGAGGAATTGGCAAGGCGTTATCATTGTATAGTTCGTAAGGATCGTATTGAGAAGGGAGTCTCTTACCCTAATGTCAAGGTGTGGGTGGGAGACCTTTGCCAGTTGTTAGACTGTCGAAAGAAAACTCTTCGGCTTCGGATGCAGGGAGCAAACTTCCCTAATCCTGATGGGAATTCCTCTAGGACTGACCATTTCAATGGTAATTGGTGGTGGGCCAATACTTTGGAATACGTTGTGCCTTCTATTTTCGAGGTGGGAGTGGTCGAGAGCGGTCGACTCGTCCTTTCGAGGAAGCAGGGAGAGTGACTGTCTCGCGCACTACTCCATTGGTACAAATCCGCAGGTCAAAGGCAAATCGATCATAGATTAGTGGATCTTGGGCCGGTACGTAATTCTTACCGGCCCGATTTTGCAAGTCGATAGATGGGGTCTGACCTGCGACGATGGAGATCGTTCTGAACTATGTAGCTGCATAGGTCCGACAACGACCCCCCCCCCC
>AR_comb_assmDRAFT_10537150_pt1 | contig 16958 bp, 8 predicted proteins | sample ArasoioldDNA_FD_10543 | JGI IMG/M metagenome (IMG submission 10543) | reverse complement strand
AAACGCCTTCGATCTGAAGGGCTTTGTTCAAACAATTTCTGCTAACTCACTTAGGTACGGATGTGCTCACGAGTGCGGATGTGCGGTGGCCGCTGACGGTCAAGGGGAATCCGCACCTGCTGATCGCTGGGCTGCCTGGTATGGGCAAGACAACCTGTCTGCTCAATCTGTGCAAGCAGATGCTCGACGGTGGTGTGCGGCCTCTTGTGTTTTCCTATCACCAAGACATTGACGAGCGGCTCGAGCAACTTGTCGGCTCAGTGCGATTCATCGATTTTCATGGGCTGGGTTTCAATCCGCTCCAGGTTATCGACCGGCAATCGCGGCTGGCGTATCTCGACGTGGCAGGTGCGTTACTCGATATTTTTGTCGCCATCTTCCCTGAGCTTGGAGATATTCAGGGGGAACGGCTCCGTAAGGCGATCAAAGAGAGTTTCATCGAGAACGGATGGGACGACCCGAACATGGATTTGGCGGAGTTGGCCGCGCCGCAGTTCGGACGTTTCATAGAAATTCTCCGCGCTGACCCGAAACCGGACCGCGGCCTGCGTACGCTTTTGGGGCGGTTGGAGGAACTTGAGGACTACGGCTTCTTTGCTCTGGCCGAATCCCACGAGAGCCTCTGGGCGAGCGAGCAACCGATCGTCATTCGGATTCACGCCACGCAGAATGACAACCTCCAAAAGGCATTCGCGTCCATGGTCTTTTATGGTCTATACAAAGACATGTTCCGCCGAGGCATCCAGCACCGTATCACGCACGCTGTGGTCTTTGATGAGGCGCATCGCGCCTCAAAACTGCAACTGATCCCAGCTATGGCCAAGGAATGCCGCAAGTATGGCATCTCGCTGGTGCTGGCCTCGCAGGAAGCTAAGGATTTCAATGTTTCGCTGTTCTCCGCAGTCGCGAACTACCTTGTGCTGCGGCTCAATGAAGCGGACGCCAAGGCCCTCGTGCACAAAGTCGCCAGCTCTGACCAGGAACGGACGCTGATTGACAAGATCAAGCAGATGGAACGATTCAAGGCGCTGTATTTCTGTGAAGGACGGAAAAGACCTTCGCTGGTGTCTTTGCTGCCATGAGAGAAGTGAAGGCGGGGCGGAAGTTGGTCATAATAAGCATACGAACGCTGCGCGTCTCATGACGGTGCAGCCTGTGTGTGGTACGTGACCACAGCACGTGCAGCGCCTCTCGTCTCCAAGAACACAGCCTTGTGTGCTGCCGTAGCCATCCACAACGCTCAGGCGATCTTTGTGCCACGCAAGCGACGCGATGATCTGTGGAGAGGGTGAACGCGGAGGACGTGCGTAGGCGTGATGATGGTCGGGAGAGAGCACCCACAACCTTACGCCAAGGATGCGTGCTTCTCGTGTCCTGAATATTCAGATGAGGGCAGTGGGGTACACGTTGGCAAGCGCAGCAGGGGAGGGATCATGCCTTCCTGACTGTCCGTGTGGAAGGTATGCCCATGTTTAAGAGTATCGCAGACGAAGTGTGGGCCTTTGACGCCGAGTGGGTACCTGACCCCCTCGCGGGTCGCCTGCTGTACAACCTGCCGGAGACCATGCCTGACTGGGATGTGGTCCAGGAGATGTGGTGCCGTCATGGGGCGACCGCGGAGGACCCACGGCCCTATCTCAAGACCATTCTCTGCCGTATCGTCTCCATTGCGGCGGTCATCCGGCGTGTCTTGCCAGACACATCTGTCCGACTGCAACTCATTTCACTCCCCAAGAAGGCTGAGAACCTTCAGGAGCGGGACGAAGCAGCGCTCTTAGCACGATTCTTAACTAGACTGGGGGAACGCAAGCCGCAGATCGTCGGCTTCAACTCGCAGGCGGCTGACCTCAAAATTTTTCTGCAACGCGGGCTCGTCCATGGCCTCTCCGTTCCTGACTTCTGCCGGCGTCCTGCCAAGCCGTGGGAAGGTGTCGATTATTTTGCGCGGACCAATGAGTGGCATATTGATCTCCTGGAGGTGATCAGTGGGAGGGGAAATAGGGCCCCCTCGTTGCACCAACTCGCTCTCCTCTCCGGGATTCCGGGCAAGATGGACATGGATGGTTGGCATATCGCAGAACTCTGGCGCGACGGCGATCTCACACGCATCATCCAATACAACGAGTGCGACGCCCTGACCACGTATCTGCTCTGGCTTCGTCTGGCTCATTTTGCCGGTTTCTTTACGACGGAGGCTTATGGGGAGGAACAGGAACGTGTCCGGACCTTGATTGCTGAGAAGGCGCGCAGTCCACAGCATGCCCATCTCCGCACCTATCAAGAGAGGTGGGACCTGCTGCAGGGATGCCATCCGCGCGCTGCTGTCCTTCCCCCGTAGCCTCAGGCTCATAGCGGATGAGACGAGGCAAAGGGGAAATCTCGTTCTATCCCGTCGATGACTGCTCAAAGGGTTCCTCAGAGACTGAGTCAGGATGAGTGTACGACGCGTGCGTAAAACGCATGTACCGTATGTGCGTGAGGACGTATGGCCATCAGCAAAGTGTTCCTGGACTGGAAGGCTCCAGCCCTCCCGGCGACGGCCGCGTATTTGTCTGAGCGGTATGCTGCTACTGGGGTTTTGGATTTACAGCAGATTCTTGTGGTGACGCCAGGGGGACGGGCGGGCCGGCGTTTGCTCGAGCTCCTCGTTGAATATGCCGAAGCACACCACCTGGCCCTAGTGCCACCCCAGATCGTCACGATGGGACAGCTGCCTGAGCTGCTCTATGAGACACCACGGCCTTTTGCGCCGGCTTTGACGCAACAACTCGCCTGGGTGACGGCTCTCCGCCAGACCGAGAGGCCTATCGTCGCCTCTCTCACCAGCGCTCCTCCCGCCGATCATGACCTGTTCGCTTGGTTAGCGTTTGGCGAGCTTTTGGCGACATTGCACTACGAGCTGGCAGGCGAAGGCCTGTCCTTTGCCACCGTTGCGCGTCGCGGGCAGACGCTTGCCGCTTTTCGCGAGCGTGAGCGCTGGCAGGCCCTGGCAGCCCTGCAATCACGCTATCTGGAAGTGCTCGATGCCCAGGGAGTGTGGGATCACCCCACGGCTCGCTTGTGGGCCCTGGATCTCGGAGGCTACCGGACGATGCGTGACCTCATCTTGGTAGGCACTGTGGACCTGACGGCAGCCCAGCGAGCGATGCTCGATCAAGTCGCAGACCGGGTGACCGCGCTGATTTTTGCGCCGCCAGCGCTGGCCGACCGGTTCGATGTGTATGGGTGTCTCATCACGCCAGCCTGGCAGGAGGCACAGATCGACCTCGATGCCGCTGAGATTGCCATCGTTGACAGTCCAAGTGACCAGGCTGATGCGGTGGTACGCACGATCGCGCGTTTTCAGGGGGCTTTTGCTGCCGATGACATTACGAGCGGCGTGCCGGATCCACGCCTGCTCCCCTCTCTCCAGCAGCGCTTGGCCGAATACGATCTGCCGTTTCGCTATGGGGTGGGAATGCCAATATCCTCCACGAACCCCTATCGGCTATTGCGGGCGATCGCCGCCTATCTTGACAACAACTCATTTGCCGCGTTTGCCAATTTGGTTCGACATCCCGCGGTTGATCCATGGCTTGGAACGCAGGGGATTACCAGCGACTGGTGCCTCGAACTCGACGAGTATTACACGACCCACTTGCCTGCCCGTATGAACGGCCAGTGGCTCACTGCCCCGAGGGCACGGCGCCAACTCCCGCAGGCGTTTGCCGCTCTCGCACGTCTATTGGCCCCTCTGCAAGGGCAGGTTCGTTCCCCACACCAATGGACTGAGCCAATCCTGGAACTGCTGCGCCAAGTCTATGGCCAGTCTGCTCTCACAAGCAACGATGAAGCGCACCGCACGATGCTGCTGGCGTGTGAGCATATTCAGCAGGTCGCTCATGAGCATTTGCAGGTGCACGAATCCCTGGCCCCGCCTCTCACTGGAGTGGCTGCACTCCGGCTGATCTTACGCGCCCTTGATGGGGTGACCATCCCGCCCCGCTTCGCGCAATCGGCGATCGAGCTCCTCGGATGGCTGGAATTGCCCCTCGACGATGCTCCGGCCCTCCTCGTGACCGGGTTTAACGAGGGATGCGTGCCAGTCTCCCAACAGGGTGCGCTCTTTTTACCCGAGGCACTCCGACGCCATCTCGGCTTGCCAGACCAGGCACAGCGCTACGCCCGTGATGCATACAATCTTGCCATGCTCGCCGCATCGCGCACGCACTTGACCCTTATTGCCGGGAGACGTACCTCAGAGCAGGATGTCCTGCTCCCAAGCCGTCTGCTCTTCACGTGTGATGAGACGCGTCTCCTGTCCCGGACCCTTGCAGCCTTTGCGCCACAGCGCTCCAGCCCGCGACCGCCTGCGTTGCCCAGGACGCTGAAGCCTGGACAATTGCACGCGAGTTTTGCCATGCCGAGACCTGTATCGCTGGCCGAGCCCGTGACCTCCATGCCTGTCACGGCCTTTCGTGACTATCTCGCGTGTCCCTACCGCTATTATTTGCGGCACCATCTGAAACTCCACACCGTCGATACGACCGCAGAAGAATTGGCTCCAGGGGCCTTTGGCGAACTCCTGCATGGGGTGCTCAGGGCCTTTGCACGCAGCCCTGTGGCTGGATCATCGCGGGTAGCAGAGATTCGGGAGGCGCTGCATGCCACTGTGCATACGCTGGCGCAGCAGTCGTTCGGGGAAGAGCCCCTGCCAGCGGTGCGTGTGCAAGTCGAACAGGCGCGCAGGCGGTTGGATCGGTTTGCGCACTGGCAAGCAGAGCGGGTTCGTCAGGGCTGGAGAATCGAGTACGCCGAGGCACGGGTGGATGGGACACAAGCCTGGCTCACGGTCGATGGCGAACCGATGTATCTGCGCGGGCGTATCGATCGGATTGACGTCCATGACACGACCCAGGAGCGGATCATTTTTGACTATAAAGCCGGAGACACCGCCCAGAAGCCTGAGGCCGTGCATCGTACACGTCAGGGCCAGTGGGTAGATTTGCAATTGCCCCTGTATCGGCATCTGGTGCGAGGAGTTGGCATCACGACCGACGTCCAGCTCGGTTATATCCTCTTGCCCAAGGATCTCCAGCAGATTGGCGCGTCCCTCACCGCGTGGAGCCAGGCGGATTTGGCGCAAGCGGACGAGGTGGCAGCGGATGTCGTGCGGCATGTGCGTGCTGAGACGTTCTGGCCGCCCTCTGCTGACCCACCTCCCTTCGATGCCTTTGCCGTGCTCTGTCAGGGCGCACAGAACGGCGTCCTGCCTCTGCAGACGCTGATGCAGAAGGATTGATCGTCATGGCCGCTATGGATCCACCATGCCCGCATGTGGTTATTCGTGCATCAGCCGGCACGGGCAAAACGTTTCAGTTGACCCATCGCTATCTCTCCCTCATCAACGCGGGCGCGTCGCCAGCGCAGATCCTCGCAGTGACCTTTACCCGTAAAGCCGCTAGAGAGATTCTCGATCGCCTGTTCGGCGGACTCGCGGAGGCAGCACACTCTGCTACTACATTGCAGGCACTGCAGCAGCATATGACAGGGCCGACACTCGATCGTGGAAGATGTGTGGAACTCCTCAAGGCACTGCTGCGAGACCTCCATCAGCTGCAGATCTCGACGCTGGACAGTTTCTTTGTGCAGATCGCCAGAGGAATGGCCCTGGAGCTGGGGCTACCCGTGGACTGGCAGATTGTGGAGGAACGTGACGATCAGCGCCTGCGGACTGAAGCGCTGCAGGCGCTGCTTGCTGAAGAAGATCTGGCCGAGCTCGTCAACGTGCTGCGCCTATTGAGCAAAGGCGAGGCGCCCCGATCCGTCGGTGCCGTACTCGATGCCGTGACCACTGCTCTCTACACACTCGCCCAGCTGACCGATGCCCAGGCCTGGCACGCGCTTCCACGCCCATCGCCTCTCAGTCAAGCGGCGGTGGAAGACGTCCTCCAGCAGCTTGCCACGTTGAACTTTTCGGATGCGCGCTTCACGAAGGCACGCAATGGCGATATCGCGGCGGCCCGTCGTGAGGATTGGGCCACCTTGGTGAGCCAGGGACTGGCAGGACGCATGACACTCGGCGAGGATACGTACTATAGCAAGCCCATTGAGTCGGCTGTGCTCGACGCCTACCATCCCCTCATCCACCACGCCCACGCGATGCTGATCGGGGAAATAGCCGATCAAACCGAGGCCACGTGGCGCGTCTTCGATGGCTTCCACCAGGCCTATCAGCATCTGAAACTGCGGCACCGCGCCTTCAGGTTTGAGGACATTACGCAGGTGCTGGCGGGAACGCTGACCAGCAAGACGCTTGATCACATCGACTATCGCCTGAATGCTCCTATGGCTCATCTGCTCTTGGACGAATTCCAGGACACGTCCCTGACACAGTGGAGTGCCATCCGCCCGTTTGCGGACCGTGTGACGACACAGGAGGGTCACTCCTTCTTCTGTGTCGGTGATGGGAAGCAAGCCATCTATGGCTGGCGTGGGGGTGTTGCAGAACTCATGGACGCTGTCGTGGCGCAGGTGCCCAAGGTGACCGAAGTACAGCTCGATTGTAGCTATCGCTCCAGTCAGATCGTTATGGATACCGTGAATACCGTCTTTGGTACACTTGATGCGAATCCCGTCCTGTCTTCGTACCACGCCGTAGTGACTTCCTGGAGCCAACGCTTCACCAGGCACACGACGGCACGCACAGGCCTGCACGGACACTGCCGTGTCTTGACAGCGCCGGCGGCGTACGAGGAAGAAACGCAAGCCGTGGTCACATTACAGCGGGCAGCCACGGAAATTGCCAGGCTCCACCGTGAGCACCCAGACCAGACTATGGGTATTCTAGTCCGCCGCAATCTCTCGGTTGCACAGCTCATCGCTCTCTTGCGCCACGTGCATGGTATTGCAGCGAGTGAAGAAGGTGGCAATCCGCTGACTGACTCGGTGGCGGTGCAACTCATCCTGTCGATACTGCGTCTTATTGATCATCCCGGAGATACGGTGGCGCGTTTCCATGTAGCCCATTCCCCACTGGGGCCCATGGTCGGGCTGGAGCACTATGACGACCACGCTGAGGCATATCGTGTGGCACTCGACCTGCGTCAGCGTCTCATGACGATGGGCTATGGTCAGACGCTATACGGCTGGGTACAAGCGCTGGCGCATTGCTGTGATCAACGCGAGTTAAATCGGCTGTTGCAGCTGGTGGAACTGGCGTATGGCTACGAGCCGCAGGCGACCGAGCGCCCCACGGATTTTGTCGCGTATGTGGGTGCCAAGAAGGTGGAGGACCCCTCGGCAGCCTCGGTGCGGGTGATGACGATTCATCAGGCCAAAGGCCTCCAATTTGCCATCGTGGTATTGCCTGAATTGGACGTGCCCCTGGAAGGGCAGGCCCCGCCTGTGGTGGTAGGGCGCGCAGCCCCTACCCAACCTATTGAGGCGGTGTGTCGGTACGTGAGGAAAGAACTCCGGCCCATATTGCCGGCACAGTTCCAGGCGATGTTCGAGGCCCATACCACGCAGGTGGTCAACGAGTCACTGTGTCTCTTGTACGTTGCCATGACCCGCGCAATGCAGGCGCTGCACATCATGCTTGCGCCATCGCGCCCGCATGAGAAAACCGTCCCGAAGACGTTGGCGGGTATCGTGCGGGCCGCCCTCTGTGGTGAAGCCATGGCTGCGCCTGACACGGTGCTGTACGAGCACGGCATGCCGGACTGGCAGCCGCAGCATGCGGCGACGGCGAGCGCCGAGAGCGCAACAGGGGATGCGGAAGAGCCTGAAGCGCTGTCCATCCAGCTGCGAGCCCCTGGGACGCGGCGCGCACGAGGCTTGGAACGCGTCCGTCCCTCACACGCGGCGGCTGGCCCCCTCGTGCGTGTGGCTGACCTACTGCGCCCTGGTTCCTCGCAGGCCAGGGCACGGGGGGGCATACTGCATGCCTGGTTAGAACACATCGAATGGCTCGACGATGGTGAGCCTGACCCGGCCCTGTTGCGGAAGGTGGCACAGCCTTTCCTCGCCGCGGGGCTGGACATTGAGGCGGAACTCCACGCCTTTCACAGACTGCTCACCATATCGCAGACGCGCAGTATGTTGTCACGTTGTGGCTACGAGAATCCCGCGGCACTCGGTTTCTCTGCCGCGTGCTGCGCTGAATTGCAACACCCCAACGTGGCCTTACAGGTGTTGCGGGAGCGGCCCTTTGCCATCCGTGAGGATGAGGCTATCGTGCACGGCATTATCGATCGACTCGTCCTCTTTTGTCAGGGGAAGAAGGTGATAGCCGCTGACATCCTGGATTTCAAATCCGAGGTGATATCGATCAGCGATACAGTAGAAATCGATGGAGCAGTTGCACGGTATCGGTCACAACTCGCGCTGTATCAGCGTGCAATCGCTCGGCAATATGCGCTTGACGCTGACCGGATTATGACGCGCCTCTTCTTTGTACAGTGCGGGATCGTCCAGAGCGTGACTGTTTGACATGGAGCGGCTGCCAGAGTAGAACTAGACGAGGAGAGTGCCAGTCAGCGAGAACTGTTATCTGTCCTGAGATCGGGGCCTGGGAGTTTTTCAGGACATGTGCAGCACTGGCAATGTATGATTAAGCGCCAGACGTAGGGGATGAGTGCGACGAATCATATGAATACTGTGCATATCACACAGCATGCCCTCGATGCCATCCTTGCCTTGCAACTGACTGTTGCCTGGGTAGGCGAAGGGCTTGCAGACCCCAAACGGCTGAATTGGTGGCGCACTGACCTGGTAGATCCGATGGGTGGAGGGGATCTCTTGGCTCGGCTCTTCCCCAAAACGCACCGCTGGGCCTCCTTGGAGGCGGTGCGTAAGGCGGCTATCCAGGTAGACAGAGAAGCGCGTCTGGGTTTGGCCAAACCCGATCAGGTAAGCACGCTCTTTTTCTGGGGTTTTGCGCTCGACGAGAAGCTTATGGAGCGGCTGGCGCTCCACAAACAGAGTGACAAAGTGCCTCTTGACGTGTTGCCCTTCCCTCTCAATTATGCTGAGGAGACCTTCTCACGCTCCACCCTGGAGGAGGCACTGCGTATCCCTAGGCGCGAAGTCCCGTATAGAGTTGTGCCCGGAGGGCGCGAACTCACAGGCGCAGTGCCGGACGCGCCAGAACTGAGAGCACAATGCCTGGCCGCAGCGCTCCTCCCGCTGGCGGACAATTATCCAACGCCGTTTGTCCGTGTGGAGGACTAGACGTTGCAAACTGCGCACGATCTCCACAAGCGTGACACAGCGCCGGCATTAGGTACGATGCCGGTCCAGGGCACCGATGTGCGAGAGTTTCATACCCGTCTGCTACGCACGTCGCTGGCTCTTGAGGAGTGTCGTGCGTACTGGGAGCATATCCGCCCTGATATCCCGTCTGACCGATGTGCGGTCGTGGCCTTCGAGGAACGGTGGTTCGGCAACAAGAGTATGGCGCGCGTCCGTGAACTGCTTGCCACCTGCCGGCACCGCTTCGATAATTACCCTATGGCCCTGACAGTGCTACGGCGCTGGCGGCCGAGCGATCCGGCAACACGGTTGAATATTTGCCACTGGCACCTGCAGTTGACCGATCCGCTCTACCGTGCTTTTACCGGCAAATTCCTTGAACAACGGCACCTCCATCCGCAGCCCACGGTTGACCGCGACGTCACTGTACGCTGGATGCAGCACGTACTCGATGGACGGTGGGGTTCCGCGACGCTGATCCGCATCGCCACCAGCCTGCTCACGTCCGCAGCGGCAGCGGGGCTATGCGCTCAGGGCAATGGCGTACGGAGCCTCAAATATCCCAAGGTGACAGACGAAGCCCTGGCATACCTGTTCTACGTGCTCCGCCACCTGTCGTTTGAGGGGACCCTGCTGGAGAATCCCTATGTCGCCTCCGTAGGACTCACCGAGGGCTTGCTGGAGCAACGCCTCCGCCGTCTGCCAGGTATGGCCTTCCAACGCATGGGCGAGCTGTGGGATTTTGGCTGGCAGTATCCTGACCTCACAGCGTGGGCGAGGCACGAGCTGGCGCTCTCCTGGGAGGATGGGGCATGACCGAGTCGCTCTTCGAGACGTCGGCACTGGCGTCTGCGGTACAGGCCTTGCGTAAAGACCTCCTCGCTGAGGGGGGGCCGCAGATCAGCACGATGCGTAACTACCGGTTTGCCATCCTGCCCTATGACCCTCGGAAGGAGTTCGAGCTGCGCCGTTTCATCCGCCACTTGAGCGACGAGCTCAGGAGCAAAGGCTGGAACGTGTTGGCTCTCTCGCTGCAGCGCCTCCTGCTCGACCGGCTGAAAGCCGAAGAGCCGCGCGTTATCGATAGCATGGTACGTACAGAGCAGCGGCTGTTTGCCCGCCACCCGGAGCGTGGCCTCAATTATCTGAAAGACAAAATCGCTCCTTATATCGAGGGCCAGGAGGGTATCGCCAGTGACGTGATACAGCTCATTGGCGCCTTTGCCGATGCGCATCCGGATGCCGCTGAGCGTACCGTCATCTTTCTGGGACGTGCTGGTGCCCTGTACCCCTTTTTTTGGTCATCGGCACTGCTGAAACACATTGATGGCAAAACACGCCAGATCCTGTCGTCCTCCTCTATCCGGGTGAACGTGGTGAGGGCTCGGCGCTGTCATTCATGGGAGAGCTCCCTGCCGATAGGGACTACAGACCACGCATCTACACATGATCAATACTCCAGGGGAGCCGGGCATGGTTATTAAAGACATCTTTGCTGCTGACGTGGCGCGTGATATTGCACCGGTCATTTACTTCCATGAGCAGGACCCCGCAAAGGTGCAGGAGGAAGCCGCCGAGTACATCATCACCGGTGGCTATCCGGAGTCTGACCCTCGGCACAAGCGCATCCCGTCCGGTATCCATGAACAGTTCGTGAAACTCCTGCGTGGACTCGCCGTGGATCTCCAGAAGCCGTCTGGGGCCGAGCTGCCAGCGGCGTGGATTTCAGGCTTCTACGGTTCAGGAAAATCGAGTTTTGCCAAGCTCCTGGGACTGGCATTGGACGGTATGGTGTTGCCTGATGATCGCACCCTGGTCGAGGCGCTCCTGGCACGCGACGACTCCCCCAGGGCACAGGAATTGCGCCAGGTCTGGCAGGCGCTCCGTGACCGGATCGACCCTATTGCCGTGGTGTTTGATATCGGTACTATCGCCCGCAATGACGAGCCCATTCATACGGCGGTGAAGCGCCAGGTGCAGGCGTGGCTCGGCTACTGTATCGTCAGTAACTATGTTGCGGAACATGAGTTGAAGCTCGAACTCGACGGGAAATGGGAGGAGTTTCTGTGTCAGGCTGAGCAAACGCTCGTCAGGCCGTGGTCAGAAGCCAGACATAACCAACTCGCCGAAGAGGATTTTTCGCACGTACTGCACGTGATGCAGCCAGATCGCTACACGGACCCCATGATGTGGATTGATAGCCGTGCTGGCGCACAGACTGGCATCGGCAGTTCTGTGGCAGAAACCACCCAGGCCATCAGCCATATGCTGCGGCTTAGGACCCCAGGCAAGACGCTCTTTCTGGTCATTGATGAGGTGAGTCAGTACGTCCATCAGAACACCAACCGTATGCTGGCCCTGCAATCATTCGTTGAAGATTTGGGACAGAAATTGAAGGGCCAGGTGTGGTTATTGGCAACTGGCCAGCAGCAGCTCGAAGATACCGACGACAGCAGCCTCGGCAAGCTCAAGGACCGCTTTCCACCCCATCTACGCGTTCACCTCTTTGCCACGAACATTCGTGGTGTGGTACATAAACGGCTCCTCAAGAAAGCCCCGGCGCAAGAGGCAGAGCTACGCCAGCTGTTTGACCGGCATCGGAGTGACCTCAAACTGTATGGGTACGCCTGCGAAGCGATTACCGAGGAAGATTTCCTCGAAGTCTATCCCATGCTCCCCGGCCATATCGATCTGCTCATGCAGATCACGTCCAACCTCCGGCTCCACTCAGCGCGTGCGAAAGGCGATGATCAGGCGATCCGTGGGTTGTTGCAATTGCTTGGTGAGCTGTTTCGCACGCAGGCCTTGGGCGAGGAAGCACTCGGAACGCTACTGACGCTCGATCGGATTTATGAAGTGCTCCAGTCGGCCCTTGATGCAGACACGCAGAATACCCTCGCGCGCCTCTTCGCGCATGAGGAGGTGCTTAATGACGAGATGGCCGGCAAAGTGGCCAGGGTGGTCGCCCTCCTCGAACAGATTCAGGAGCAGGAGCCGACCACGGCCACTCTGGTGAGCCAGTGTCTCTATGCCTGCCTGGGCATGGGCGATAACGAGCCAGAGGTCAAGCGTGCGCTGGAAAAACTCCGCGATCTTGGCCTGTGCTCGTATTCTGAAAAGCAGGGCTACAAACTGCAAAGCTCTGCTGGCCAGGAATGGCAACGCGAACGTGACGCCCGGAGCGTTACCAACGATGAACTCAGTGAGATCGTCAGCGAGAAGGTCAAGGAGCTGATAGGTATACTGGATAGACCACGGTATAAGGGCAAGCCATTTCCCTGGGCCGTGTTCTACAGCGATGGGCGCCAGCAACGCGACGCGCGTCTGCAAACGCCCAGCGACGCGGCTGTGGTGACGGCAGATTTTCGCTACCTGACCAATAACGAGGAACGCAGTGCCGCATCCTGGGTGCAGGCCAGTGCCACACCGCCACTGCGTGACCGCCTCATCTGGGTTGTGGGCCAACCTGGGGAACTGCCAGCACTGCTGCGCGAGCTGGCCCGCTCACGCCATATGGTACAGCGCTACGGCGCCCGTTTACAGTCGCTGCCCAGAGACAAACAACGATTGTATTTTGAAGAGCAGAGTCGCTGCGAGACATTAGAACAGCGAGCCAGGGCTGCCGTCGACCAGGTATGTATGGACGGTGAGCTCTACTACCGCGGCCGTGCGATCGAACCACAGCGACATGGTGCGAGCTTCACCACAGTGTTGCATCGGGTGGCTGAAGACATCCTGCCCGACCTCTACAGTCATTATGTCGAGATCGCCGTCACACCTGGGGAACTGGAGCAGCTACTGGCACCGACCCTCTCCGGGCCATCGCCCAAGTTCATGCAGAGCGGGCTCGGCATCCTCGATCTTGATGCGGGCAAATACGTGCCGACGTGCAATGGCGAGGTGCCAGCCCGTATTACCCAGGCTATTAGGGAAAGCAATGGCACAGCGGGTAGTCAGCTCTTGACGGATTTTGGTGGGCCGCCGTATGGTTACCCAGCAGACGTCATAAAGGCCTGTCTGGCAGGCTTGTTACGCGCCGGGAACATCCGCATCCGACCGGAGGCTGGTCCGGATATCACCTCGGTACGCGATCCGGGTGCCAGTGACATGTTCACCAAAGATCGTGATTTCAAGCGTGCCGACATCCTTCCACCGAGTTCCCAGGGCATCACCCCACGCGATCGGGTGGCTATCTGTAAGTTCTTCAAGGACAGTCTCGGTGTTGATCTCGATCGCGAAAACGACGCCATTGCCGATGCGGTATTCCAGCACTTGCCACAGCAAACGAAACGTCTGCAGGAGGTCGAGGCGTACTACCGTCGGCTCCCACATCATCCTGATATGCCAGAGGCGCTCCTTAGACTGAGACAAGCGCTCGAAGACTGCAAACGATCGCGACAGATCGAGGAGACGGTCCTGGCCGTCAAAAAGTATCTTGACGTCCTGCGGGATGGCATACAGCAGCTCGGCATTCTCGCTTCAGAGCTCACTGAGAGCAGCATCGACGCCGTGGTGCAGGCCGACAGCGTACAGCAGCACCAGGTCACCCAACTGCGCGACATTGACAGCCTGGACGATGTGAGCGAGGCAGCAGCGGCTGTCGCCGAGCAGCTCAAGCAAGACAGACCCTGGCGTGACATTCGTAGCGTGGAACTGCATCTGGAAGCGCTCCGTACACGCTATCAAGATGTGCGCCTCACCCTGATCGAACGCCAGGAACAGCTCGCGCAAGCCGTGCGTGAGTGCCTGAAGCAGCGCCAGGGCTTTGAAAAGCTCGATAAGGACCAGAGCCATCATGTCCTACGTCCCATTACTGAGGCACTCTACGATACGAGCCCGCAAGCATTGCATCCCACCCTGGTGCAATTGCGTGATACCGTGGACACGAGACTGCGGCGTGCGGAGCAAGAGGCAAACGACCGGCTCGATAACACCCTGGCACAGATCACCGACATGCAGGTGGTGCGCCTGCCGTTACAATTGAGTGGCCGCGAGATCAGTACACCTGAAGAAGTAGAAATGGTAGTGAACGAACTGCGTGAGCGTCTGCTGGCGCAGCTCAAAGACAATGTACGTATTCGCCTGGTGTGAAACACTCCTACTACTCACAAGGCACGGCCTATGCGCATCTCGGTTTGTTGTCTTCAGCCCCCAGTCCTGTGTCGGAGCCGCATGCTATGAGCACCCTGACGCCTGAAGCCAAGAATAAGCTGTCGAACACCATCCGTACTCTACGCGAACGACTACTGACCGATCTCCACAATGCCGCGGACAGTGCCTATCGCCTCTCTGTTCCTCTGGCAAAGTCGGGCCTCGACGAAGAGCACCGCATGAAGCGGCAGCGTCTGGAAGCTTGGCTGGATGAGCAGGCCCGTAGCGAAAGCAGGAGCAAGCAGGAGACCGTGGCGCAGGCCAGAGAGCGGCACCGCCTCATGGCTGAGAAGCTGGCGGCAGCGACCTTTCTTAATCGCATTGTAGTCATCAAGCACATGGAGGCACTGGAGCTGCTCAAGCCCAAAGTGGTCACAGGGGGCTGGCAGAGCCCGGGCTACAGAGAGTTTCGCGACTTCGCGCCGGCATTGCTCAAAGATGACACTGAAGGGTTCAACACACTCTTGCAATTGCTTTATGATGAGCTAGCGCAGGAGTTGCCCGGCCTGTTCGGAGATGTGGGTGTGACCGGCCTGTTACCCATCCCTGCTGCTACGCTCCGTGCAGTCATTGAGGCATTGGACAATCCAGAGCTGGAGAGTGCCTGGACCGATGAAACGACCCTGGGGTGGGTGTATCAGTTCTGGAACGATCCTGAGCGCAAGGCGCTTGACGACAAAGTCAACAATGGCGGGAAGATCGAACGACATGAAATCGCAGCCAAGACTGAGCTCTTCACCGAACGATACATGGTGGAGTGGCTGCTACAAAACAGTCTGGGGCAGCAATGGCTCGCCATCTGTGAAAAGAATGGATGGACGCCTGATGCTCGCTCGAGTGGTGCTCTGGACGCACTCGAAGTGCGCCGTAAGGAGTGGCGTGCCAAACGGGAGGCAAGAGAAGTCACACCTGAGGCGATGAGGCCCATAGAGAGCGAAGAGGAGCACCGCTGGAAATACTGGGTGCCACAGCCTCTTTCTCGTGAGATGGTCGAGGCCGTGCCGGAGACTATTCGTAAACTCAAGATCCTTGATCCGGCAGTAGGTTCGGGGCACTTTCTTCTCGTCGCTTTTGATCTGCTCGTGGCTTTCTATCAGGAAGAAGCATGGTACCGGGGTGAGAACTGGACTCTCAAGCAGATTGCCGAGAGCATCATCGAAAATAACCTCCATGGGGTAGATCTCGATCCACGTGCCGTCCAGATTGCCGCTGCTGCAATCCTACTCAAAGCCAAGACGTTCTGTCCCGATGCCGAGCCGCGTGTCATCAACCTGGTGGCCTCGAATCTCGGTCTGGCATCATTGCCAGATGATGATCCAGCAGTGCTGGAACTGAAGCGCGAAATACAGCAAGCGACCGGCATTCCAGAGATGCTGACGGATACGATTCTGCATGCTCTTAAGGGAGCCGACTACCTGGGCTCATTGCTCAAGGTGGATAAGGCTGTCGACGAGGCCATACGGGAGCACGAACGTACCGCGGGCTTGATGCGTACAGAAGTCAGCCAAGGGGATATATTCACAGGATTTCGACCAGAGCAAACAGTACTCTCGTTTGACAAAGCAAGGAACTCAGTGCTAGAGCAATTGGATAAGTTTCTCAATAAATGTACCAGTGGAAATGATCTGGGACTACGCCTACGGGGAGAACAACTTGCAGCAGGCGTGCGTTTTATCCGATTGCTCAAAGAAGGCCAGTACGATGTGGTAGTAGCAAACCCACCGTATGTAGGTGGTGCTAAGCTGACCGATAAAGCGTACATCGAAGCCAGATATCCTGAGGGCAAGTCTGACCTCTATGGTGTTTTTATTCAGCGGGGAATCGAGCTTACCAAATGGTATGGACTTTCAGCAATGATCACCATGCGCGGTTGGATGTTCATCAAGGACTATGAGAGATTGCGCGTCTGGATTGCTAAACGGAAATTTATTTCCCGGATTGTTGATCTTCACTTCGGTGCCTTTCCTGAAATGAAAGATGTATCTGTAGCGATGTCAATTCTGGCCAATACCCAAGATAGTGGGGAACCAGTATCTTGGGTAAGACCTGTCCGGAGTGAGTTGGTGGTTCGGGACCTCACACAAACTGAACGCAATATCTCGGGCCTCTTAGCCCCGTATGAAATCTTCAGAAGAAGACTTAGTGCCTTTCGCGTTATCCAAGGGCAACCTCTCGTATATTGGTGGGATGATACTTTCCTCAAGCGCTATGCTGATACACCAAAGATGGGAGACATCAATCCTGCATGGCAAGGAGTAGCGACGACAAACAACGTGCGATTTCTGCGAAAACCTTGGGAAGTGAAGATTAGTAAGATCTTGTTAGCCAAAACAACTGAGCCAATGATTAAGCAGCAGAATCAGAGTTGGGCTCCTTATATTAAGGGTGCAGCGGGACAAGTCTGGATTGAGCCTCTCTCTCACATTATTGAATGGCTTCCTAGAGGATGGTCTCTCAATGCTCATTTGGAGTTCTATAGGGAAAAGCATCCTGCCCTGCATCTTAAAGACAATTCCACTGATAATCATATAGAAGGCTCCTCAAGCGAGCGCTACAGTTGGGTTGTTTACGCG
>AR_comb_assmDRAFT_10288335_pt1 | contig 16963 bp, 9 predicted proteins | sample ArasoioldDNA_FD_10543 | JGI IMG/M metagenome (IMG submission 10543) | reverse complement strand
AAGCCCTTCCACGCCAGGATCCCCGTCAGATTGCTGACGATGTTGCTGTCGCCCTGCGAGGCGTTGATGTCGAACTCGATTCCCACGACGCGCGTGGTATCCCCGCCCTGCGCGATGCGTGAAGCGCGATCGATGAACGGAAACACGAGCGCCGACATCAGCGCATACAGGCCGGAATCGCCGGTAAACGCGGGATCGAGGACGGTGTCGTTGAGGAAAGCGGAATCGAGCGCCGTGCGGACCGCGATGATTTCAGCGTCGCTGATCGCGTCCGCGTCCACGCCGCCCGAGTCTGAGCATGCGCCAATGACTCCCACGGCGGCGAGAGCCAGAAACCACAATTTTTTCATAGGGCGACAATATAGATGCTACTGGGCGCCGCCCGTAACTGAGGTCACTTCCCGGTACGGCTTGAGCGAGTCCCGCTGATAGACGCTGCGCGGATTCCAGAGCACCCAGGTCTCGATGCCCAGCTCCTCGGCGGCGCGAATCTGCTCGCGGATCTCGTGCGGCGTGTAGCGCGGTTTGCGGCGGCCCAGCGTGAACGCCTGCAGATACGGCCGGATCGTCGCCGCATTCGCGAAGGGCCTGGAGCGCTCTAACGCTTCGGTCAGAGCTTGTCTAACAACTCGGTATGGCTCCGCGTTTGGTACGGCGAGTCCATAACTGCCCCGATAGTAGTGACTCGGGTACACCATCGGCAGCACGACGTCGGCCACGGTGATGAAGTCCTCCCACACCTGACCGATGCCGAGGTCGCCGGTGGCGGACGATGTGAGACCGAAGATGTCGAACGTCACCGGAATGCCGAGCGGCTGCAGCCGGCTCGTCAGGATCGCGATGCCATTTTGCACGCCGGCGCGCTGGGTCTCGCCCGGCTTGCGGGCCGCGAAGATCGCCTGGGCCATCGCTTCCTTCGGCTCATCCGGGAAGCGCACGTAGTCGAACTGCACTTCCGAGAAGCCGAGCTTCACCGCCTCGGCCGCGAGCTGCGCGGCGTAGATCCAGACGGAATCGTTGAACGCGTCGACCCACGCGATGTCGATGCGATCGCGCCAGAGCCCGCCGTTCACGTGCTGCACCGACCATTGCGGCCGGCGCTCGGCGAGCAGCGGATCTTTGGCGACGACGATGCGAGCGATCGCATAGATGTCGTGCGCGTGCAGGGTGTCGAGTCGCGATTTCACGTCTTTGGTGCGCACGCACTTGGTCGCGCCGATTTCCTGCGCGACGACGACGTCGGACGGATAGAGCAGGCAACCCGTGTCGTCTTTGACGTCGATGACGAATGCGTTGATCTCGGTGGAATCGGCGAGATGAACGAGCTGCATCAACTTGGGGGAGCCGAACGCCCAGGCGTTGACGTACAGCGCCTTGACCGGCTCGGCCTCGGACGCGTTGCCGAACAACGGCTCGGGCAACACATAGCGGAGCTCGACTCCGCGCAGCGCCATGCTATCGGCGTTGGCGGGGAGTTGCTGGGCAAAAAGGCCGCGACTTGTGATCGCGGCCCAGAGCATCAATGCGCTGGAAAACCGAGCCAACTTCATAGGGGCACCCAACATAGGAAAATGCCCCGCGCCAAACAAGAATTAGCCCCACTCACCGCGCGGTCAGATGCAAGCTGTTGAATAGCAACGGGTAAGTCGCGATGCTCTGCCCCCGATACTGGGGGCGCATTCCAAACAGAATCACGCGCCCAGACCCCTGCCGGACCTCGAGGATGGCGGCTTTCCCGGCGATGCGCTCGGGATGCATGACCCACCCGGACAGGAGCAGCCTCGCCGGATCGTCCGGCCATTTACCGATCACGTGGGACACGGTGGTGTCGAGCGACTCGAACGCCGGGCTTCCTTGGAACCAGCCGCTCGCATCTTTGGGCATGCCGCGAGCGACGGCCGTCGTCGTGTCGAGCTCGAGTCGAAAGATCGAGCCGGGCGCGTAGAAGTCCTCGTCGGGCACCGCTTCGAGCACGTTGCGCACCGGCAGCAGCAACGCCTGAATCGCGAATCGGCTGGACTCGTTCAGCGCGACCAGCGTTCCACCATCGGCGACGAATTGCCGCAACGCGTCACTGCCTTCGGGACCGATCCCGCCGGCATACGGCGCCGGGTAACGCCGCGGCAGCCCGTCGAGAATCTCGCGCGGCGCCTGATCGGGCAGGATGATCACGTCGAACTGATCGTGCAGCTTGCCCGCGCGGACCACCGAGTCCACGAGCGAGACGTACGGCACTTTCCAGTTGTCGAACACCCAGCGGGTCCATCCCTCGTCGATCGCCGCGTCGTACGATTGGTAGAGACCGATCCTCGGGACGGAATCACCGAGCGCCGGGGGAATGGGATTCACGAAGCGCGGTGTGATCGGCGAAGACAGTTGGACTCGCAACGAATCGTTCGCCACGATCGCGTTGACGCCCATCAGCAGCGGCAGCGTGTGCGCGGTGACGTCGTACGGACGCTCGGGCGGTCCGTTGGGATACTGCCGGCGGTCGGGATAGTGCTGCGCCTCGAGCAGCGTCTTGGCGAACGCCGCATACGGCTGGCGCAGCACGACCACGTACGTCCCCGCGTTGTAGCGCTGCCCCTGGAGACTGAACGACTGTAACGCCCGGCGGATCTCGACGTCGCCGCGATGGAGGATGTCGAGCATCGCGCTCAGCGCGACGGAGTCTTGTCGCGCCGGGATGACGTATGCATACGGCCACTCGCGCCAGCCACGGGCCGCGCGCGTCTCGACGGTGAAGAAATTGCTCAGCCAGCGCTCGCGCGTGCGCGCGACCTGCGCGAGCAGCGCGTAGGCGCCCTCGGTCTGGTACGACACGATGTCCCGCAGCGTCCAGCGACCACCGCGCCAGGGGTTCGTGAAATTCCACGACCGCTCGCGGGGATTGAATCCACGCTCGCGCGCTTCGAGTCGATCGAACGGTACGTCGATCGGCGTCGCGAGATCGGCACTCGCGGTCTCCGAGAGGATGCGCACGCCTCCGTGGTAATGCTGGTAGGCGCGCGCGGGCGTCCACGCGTCGTACGTGCTGTTCGTCGAGATTCCCGTCTTGCCCTGGCCGGCCAGCTCCCACGCCATCGACATGCCGAGCACGTTCACACCGTCGATCAACAGCGGATCGACGTTGGGCTCTACGGGATCCAGGTAGGGTGGGAGGAACAGCCGCGCGCCGGTCGATCCCATCTGATGGATGTCGTGGACGACCTGGGGATGCCACACGTTGTACAGCGAGTCGACCGTGAGCCGCGTCTCGACCTGCGTGAACGCGTACCAGTCACGATTGTTGTCGTGGCCCGCGTAATGATGGTACAGTTCGGGCGGCGACAATCCCTCGGCGCCGGTCCCCAGGGTGCGGTTGTACCACTTCGCCACGATCGTGACGCCGTCGGGATTCAGCGACGGGACCAGCCACAGAATCACGTTGTCCAGAATCGCGCGCGTCGCGGCGCTCGTGTCGGTCGCGAGGCGATACGCGAGCAGGACCGGCGACAGATGCCCGCCGACCTCGGTCGAGTGAATGCTCGAGGTGATCAACACGATCGCTTTGCCGTTGGTCAGCGCGTCCCGCGCGGCGCGTGGCGTCTTGAACACGCGCGGGTCGGCGAGCCCGGCGTTGACCTGCCGGAAGTAGTCCAGCCGCTTCAGGTTTTGCGGGCTCGAAATCGCGAGCGCGATGAACGGCGCGCCCAGCGTCGTCTTGCCCAGCTCCCGGTAATCGACGCGATCGCTCGCTTTGGCGAGCGCCTCGAAGTAGCGCACCAGGACCGGCCACTCGACGAGTTTGCGATCGTCGCCCGGCTCGAAGCCGAGGACGGAGCGCGGCGTCGGAATGACGGGCGGCGCCGGACGGGCGGCGGGCTTCGGCGCGCGACGCTGCTGCGCGAACCCCGGTCCAGCCAGCAGCAGACCTGCCAGCAACAGCACGCCGCCCCTGCGCAGGATCAATGCTGGCTCGTCGTCGTCGCCGCGGGCGCGGCCGCGCCCGTGCCGATCCAGTACGCGAACCAGGTCCGAATGCGCTCCAGCCGGTCGACCAGCAGCCACGGCGGGCCGGTACGCGATAGCCCGTGGAACGAGCGCGGGTAGCGCACGAACTCCGCCGGGACGCCGCGCTTGCGCAGCGACATGAACAGCTGCTCGCCGTCGGTGATCGGCGTGCGCTTGTCGTCTTCGGAGTGCACGATCAGCATCGGCGTGCGCATGTTGTTCGCGTACGTCATCGGCGACAGCGCGCGATACAGGGAATCAGACTCCCACGGCGCGCCGTTGAACTCGTAGTCGGTCAGCCCCTGCGCGTCGGACGAGCCGTACCAGGAATACCAGTTGAAGATCGAGCGGTCGGTCTGCGCCACGCGGAACCGGTTCGTGTGGCCGACGATCCAGTTGGTCATGAATCCGCCGTACGATCCTCCCAGCACCGCCATGCGCGTCGTGTCCACGCCGCCCTTGGTCCGCGCGATCGCGACATCCACGGCCTGCATCAGATCCTGATAATCCTCCATCCCCCAACGCCCGCGCGTCGAAAACGTGAACGCGTGTCCGTAGCCGCTCGAGCCGCGCGGATTGGTGAACAGCATCCAGTACCCCTGGCCCGCCAGCATCTGGAATTCCGGGAACAGCACATTGCCGTAGTTCGAGTGCGGCCCGCCGTGAATCGACAACACGAGCGGGTACGTCTTGCCCGGCTGATACCCGTAGGGCTTCATCAACCAACCCTGGATCTTCAACCCGCCGGTGCCCGTGAACCAGAAGGTGTCGGCCGGAATCAGCGTGACCTGCTTGAATAACGAGTCGTTGAACGAGGTGAGCCGGCGTTCCTGGCCTCGACCGAGCGACGTGACGTAGAGCTCCGTGCCGTGGGTGACGTCGCTCGACGTGTAGGCGAGGGAACGGCTGTCGGTGCTGAGGGTGAAGCCGCGAAGTTGCCGCTCGCCGCTCGTCACCGGACGCACGGCCCCGCCGCTCACCGCCGCGGAAAACAGGTGCACGTTCCCGTTCGTCTCGGCGGAGAAGTACAGCGTCTTGCCATCAGCCGACCAGGTGATGCCGTTGGGATCGAGATTCCAATCGCTCGTCAGGTTGCGCGCGGTTCCACCGCCGGCCGGCACGACACAGACGTCGCTCTGCTCCCCGCGGCCTTTCGAGCAGGTGAACGCGATCGACCGGCCGTCGGGAGACCAGACCGGATCACTGCTTTGCGCAAACCCGGTTGCGAGCGGGCGCGTCGAGCTGTCGGCCAGCGAATAGAGAAACAGCCCGGGCGAAGCGTCGTCACGCACTTCCCTGTTTTCGGTGGTGTCCTGCGCGAACGCGATCGTGCGTCCGTCGGGCGACCACGCCGGCGCGCTCTGACTGAGCTCGCCGGTGGTCAGCTGGCGCGGCTGGCCCCCGGCCAGCGGGACGAGATACAGATGGCTGGGCCGCCGAGTCTCGCGCGGCGGCAGGTAGCCGCGCTCGTCACCCACGATTGGAATCGAGGTGTAGACGCGCCCGTCGAAACGCTTGGCATCGGCGCCGCGGGTGATCGCCGTGGGCGAGACGCGATTGCGCCACGTTTCCTTCTTTAGACTGTCGGGCTCATCACCACGCCAGGAATAGAGCAGCCATTGCCCGTCGCGCGAGAACACCGGCAGCGCATGCACGCCCTTGATCTGGAAGGCTTCGCCGCCCGGCGCTGCGGTGCGCAGGAACCAGATATCGTCGTCGGACCCCTCGCGCCTGCTCGAGAAGGCGAGCAGCGACCCGTCTGGTGCCCAGGTCGGATTCGCGGCGTCCGTCGAGGGGCTGGTGTAGCGGAACGGTGCCGCCGAGCTGTCCGTCCTCGCCATCCAGATTTCGTTGTGGCGCCGGTCTTTGTCTTCGACCACGGTCGTCACGACGAAGGCGACGCGCTTGCCGTCGGGCGCGAGCTTCGGATCGCTGACGACCGTGAGCCGATAGTAGTCAGTGGATTGCCACGGCCGGGTTTGGGCGGACAGTCGCACGGTCGGACAGACGGTTAGAACCAGCGCGAACAGCAAACGAGTACGCATGCAGGTCTCTCAGGTTCGTCGTGGGGCCAGAAAACTACGGGCCCCGATCACAGGGCGCGACCGGGGCCGTTTCACCGTCCGACGGTCAGACCGTCCGACGCTAGTTCAGTTTATGCAACTCCACACGCCGGTTTATCGCCCGCCCTTCCGGCGTCTTATTCGACGCGATATACCCCGACGCTCCAAATCCCCTTGCCGACATCCTCATCGGGCTGACGCCGCGGCGCGCGAGGTAGGCGCGGACCGCGCCGGCTCGCGCCATCGAGAGCTGAAGATTCATCATCTTCGCGCCCGTCGAATCGGTGTACCCGGCGATCTCGATCCGAATTTCCGGATTTCCATTCATCGACGCGGCGACCTGGTCCAGGACGGCGTACGATGACGTCGTCAGGACCGAGCGGCCGCTTTCGAACTGCACGCCCTTGAGAATGATCGTCGGGCGCGGAGCTCCGGCCACGACCGTCGTGCTGTCGAACAGCACGAGACAGCCGTATTGATCGATCGCCCGTCCCGTATTCCTCGGCGTATTGGGGCACCGGTCCTGCGGATCGATGACCCCGTCGCCGTCCGTGTCCTTCGCCGGCGGGCAGCCGTTCACGTCCACGACGGTCCCCGGGGGCGTGTTCGGGCACTTGTCGAAGCCGTCGCCGACGCCGTCATGATCGCTGTCGGCGGGGCAGCCGTACGCATCCACCGGCTGACCGGCTGGCGTATCGGGACAGCGGTCGATGCCGTCGTACACGCGGTCCCCGTCGGTGTCCTGGGGGCATCCACTCAAATCGACCGTCGCGCCGATCGGCGTATCGGGGCACTTGTCGAGACCATCCCACACCGCGTCGCGATCGGTGTCGATCGGGCAGCCCGTCGTGTCCACGCGGGCGCCGCTGGGCGTCGCCGGGCACTTGTCGAGCAGATCGTTCACACCGTCCGCATCCGCATCGCCGGGGGTCGGGGGGCAGCCGACGGCGTCGACCGTGACACCCGCGGGAGTATCAGGACACTTGTCGATGCCGTCGAACACGCGATCGCCGTCCTGATCGTGCGGGCAGCCCGTCCGATCAACCGTGGCGCCAGCGGGCGTCCCGGGGCACTTGTCGAGACCGTTGAGCACGGCGTCGGTATCGTCATCGCCCGGGCACCCGCGGTTGTCCACGCTCGCGCCGAGCGGCGTGTCGGGACAGGCGTCGCTCTTGTCCTGCACGTGATCCTGGTCGGTATCGACCGTCGGTTGGCCGCCGGCCTGGAAGAACGAGAGACCGGCTGATGCCACGACATGCGTGGCACTGGTCGAGCTGCCGGTGGCGAACGTGGATTTCGTTTCCGGGGTGTAAATCCCGCGGGCTTCGACGCGCAGCGCCACGCGCGAGCTCATGAAGAACTTCGCGCCCGCGCCGCCGTGGAAGCCGCCATCGGTAAAGTCGTACGGACTCGAATTGCCAAAATCGAGTCGCGTGTAGCCGCCGAGCACGTACAGGCTCATGCGGTTCGTATTGAAAGGAGTCACGACGAGACTGGCGCTGCCGATCAGCGGCTCGACGTGGACCGAGCCCACGTCCTGCGGCGACTGAAACAGTCCTTCGACCTCCACCGCCACCAACGGCGCAAACGCATACGCAAACCGCACTCCGCCCCCGCTCTTATCGGCGAGCTGGAACGACTGATCGTATTTGGTGAAGCCTCCGAAGAAGCCCACCTCGTAGCGGCGGCTGTACTGGGCCGGCAGGGTTGCCGAGCCCAGAAGCAGCATCACCGCGAGTGCGCCCAAAGCTTTCACGATGTCCGTCCTCAGTTGGTCCGACGCAGCTCGACGCGGCGGTTCTGCTCCCGGCCCTCACGCGTCGCATTGCTCGCGATGGGCGAGTCGGGGCCGTAGCCCTTCGCGACCATTCGCGTCGGCGGAACGCCCTTGCTCGCCAGATACGTGCGCACCGCGTCGGCGCGTGCCTGCGAGAGGCGCACGTTCGTCGCGGCCGTTCCGGTGTTGTCGGTATAGCCGGCGATCTCGACGTTGATGTCCGGATTGTTCATCATCGACGTCGCCACCAGGTCCAGGATCGTGTACGAATCGAGGCGCAGTTTGGACCGACCGGGCTCGAACGTGACGCCCTTCAGCACCAGCGGCTGCCGCGCTTCGGTGAACAGAATCGGGCAACCCCGCGCGTCCACGCGCGTACCCGGCGCCGTGCTCGGGCACGTGTCCTTCGTGTCGTCCACGCTGTCGTTGTCGGAATCAGGCGCGCGCTGGCAGCCTGCCGTGTCGACTTCGGTACCCGCCGGCGTGTTGGGACACTTGTCGAGACCGTCGGGCACGCTGTCGCGATCGCTGTCGACCGGACAACCATTCGCGTCTACCGTCGCGCCGGCGAGCGTGTTGGGGCACTGATCGGGGCCGTCCGCGACGCCGTCATGGTCCGAATCGGTGGGACAACCCGTCGTGTCGACGTGCGTACCGGTCGGGCTCGCGGGGCACTTGTCGATGCCGTCGTACACGCCGTCGCCATCCGCGTCCTTGGGACAGCCACGCGCGTCGACTTCAGCGCCCTCGAGTGTGTTGGGACACGTATCGAGGCCGTTGTAGACCTTGTCATGATCGGCGTCGCTCGGGCAGCCGGCGTTGTCGACGGTCGCCCCGGTGGGCGTGCCGGCGCAGGTGTCGGTCTTATCCGCGATGCCGTCCTGATCGCTGTCTTTGAAGGCACTGGGGCCGGTGAAAATGGCCAAGCCCGCTGAGCCGACGATATGTCCCGCCCACGAGCCGTTGGGATAGTTCGTGCTCGGCGAGTAGATCGCGCGGCCTTCGATGCGGAGCGCCACGCGCTCGCCGAGGAAGATCCGGTCGCCGATGCCGCCGTGAACGCCGTTATCCGTGAAGACGTAGGAAGGATTGTCCGCGAAGTTCAGCCGCGAGTATCCACCCAGCACGTAGAACAGGTTTTTCCCAGATCCGAAGTTCAACACCAGACTTGCGGCGCCCAGGGTCAGGCCGGTTGTCGGTCCACCGCCCTTCGGAGTCGGCTGTTGGTACCCGACGTCAAACTCGACGCCCACTGCCGGACTGAAGAAGTAGCCGAGCCGTCCGCCGCCGCCGATCTGATTATCGAGATTGAACGCCTGATCGTAGCGGGTGAATGATCCGAAGGCACCCATTTCGAACTGATGGGTGTGTTGGGCAGCGCCAAGGGCCGGGAAGGCCAGGAGACAGAGCCCCAACAGTGTGGTCAGACGGCGCATCTGGTTCTCCGGTTAGCGGGGGCTCCACTTTAATAATCGGCGTCTAAATCACCAACCCCAGACGCAGCTGCGGGGCGCCTGCGTGATCAGGTCCAGACCACCAACCAGCAGGCCGTGACGCGTCCCATCTGCTTCCTGCCACGTAACTTGCGCTGGTCCGACCAGTGTCCCCGCCGCATCTGTCTGGCACATCAAATCGGAGATCCGATTGGCGCCTACAGGCCCTCCAAAAGGCCCCACCGAATCGTTGACGACGGTTGCCGCCAGCATTTCGGCTGAGTTGGTAGCCGCCCCCGCATACATCCCGCCAACCACGAGCACGATCGAATCGAGGTCGAACAGCGCGAATTGCGACCGACCCTCGGGCAGCAGCCCCGGTCCCATTCCCCAGCCACCGGTGAAGAATCCCGAGAGCGTGCTCACCGCCGCCGTATCGCCCGTCACAAGCCGCTGGGGCCCCGCAGCCAATCCGCCTCCAGGCGGCACGCTGTCGGCCACCCCCCCAATCGCGACGATGTGGCTCTCCCGGGCGATGCCGGCACCGTATGCCCGCGGCCCGGTCAACGCCGGTTGAGTGAACCAGCCGTCGATGTGTCCGGTGGCGCCGATGCGACCGGTGAACACGGTGGTCTGCGGGCGGCCCAGCGTGTCCGTTCCGCCGAGGACGTAGATCCGTCCGTGACGGATGAGGGCGATCGCGCCGGCGCGCGGCGCGGGGAGCGGCTCGAGAGGAATGAAAGGGTTGTTCACGCTGTCGGGCGTGACGTCCGCGGCGAAGACCGATGACTGTGCTCGACCGACCGAATCGAGTCCACCGATGACGTACAGCGCGTTGCCGCGAAAACGCGAGTTGAACGGTGTTGCGACGACCGCGGTCGCGAACGCGCGCGCCGCCGGCAGCAGCCGGCCGCCGGTGTTCCACGCGCCGATGGCGCCGGCTCCGCCCGTCGTAACGCGCGCGACATACACGCGTCGCCCCGTAATCGAGTCGGGAACCATGGCCGGTGGCTCCGCGCCACCCACGGCGTACAAAGAGGTGGGCAGCGTTCCTATTCCTGGGAACTGCGCCTTGATGAGCGCGATCCCGGACGACGCGCCTGGGAACGTCCCGCGCGAAACCCAGGTGATGGTCGCGGGGTCGATCGGCGCGCGCGGCAGCACGTTGATCGTCGCGGTGACTCTGACGCCCGCGGCGGTTTCGATCCCGAACCCTACGTGTCCCGCCGCCGCCGAGTCGGGCACGGTAAACGCGATGGCGAACGGCGACCATAACGAATCCGCGACCGGACTCTCGACTGTGCCGCCGCCGATGCGCGTGAACAGCACGAGGCCGGCGGTGTCACCGAAGCCGAAGCCTTCGATGACGAATTCCTCGCCGCGCGTGAGCACGGGCTCGATGGCGCCGGCGATGTAATCGATACGCGCGGCCGTGGCCGGCTGCGAGCTGTCTCCTCCGCAGCCTGCCAGAATTGTCGTGAGCGCTGCGAATGCTGCGGCCGCCGCCGGCTTACGGATGACCGTTTCCCCCGCGGACGAATCGCAGCGCCTGCGCGAGCTGCTCGGCGAGCGCGGACAATTCAGTCGCGCCCTTGGCGAGATCCTGAATTGCGCGCAGCTGCTCGGCGGCTGCCGATGCGACTGCCTGCGCTTCCTGGCTGGAGGTCTGCGCGGTGGCGCGCGCCTGACCGAGCGAGTCTGTGATCTTGGTCGCGAGCTCCGCACTGTGGCGACCGAGCTCTGCGACCTGTTTCCCCGCGCGCGCCGTTTCGATCGCGGCTTCGCCGATGCGATCGAGATCGTGCACCCAGGCGGCCGAGTTCTGAACCACCTGGCTCAAATCGCCGCGGATGCGCTCGATCAGCTGCGCGGCGCGATCGAGCGCGCGGCGCGTGTCCTGCGCCGCCTTGCCCACGTTGCGCGCTTCGCGACCGCTCGCCTCCGCGAGCTTGTGCACTTCGTCGGCGACCACCGCGAACCCGCGGCCATGGATTCCCGCGCGCGCTGCTTCGATCGTGGCGTTCAGCGCGAGCAGATTGGTCTGATTCGCGACGAAGCCGATCGTCTCGGAAAATTTTTCGACCTGGGTGGCGACCTCGCGCAGGCGCCCGACTTCCGCCGCGCTTTCGTCCGTCGTCGTGCCGAGCTCCGTCAGCTGCCGCACGGCGCCCTGCGTTCCGGTTCGCACGCGCTCGGCGGTCTTCTCCATTTGCGATCCCGCCTCGCGCGTGCGGTCTCCGGCGGCGGCGAGCTGCGCCGCGCTGTCCCGGAGCTGCGCCGCTTCGCCGCCCGCGCCGGCGACGAGCGACGCGGCCTGACCGGCGCCGTGACTGGCGCGCTTGGCAGCGGCCGCGACTTCTTCGCTCGAGGCTTGAATCTCTTCGGTGGTTGCCGTGAGCGTCTGGACATATTGCGTCGTCTGATCGGACGCGCCGGTCACGGGTCGCAACGAGCCGTCGATCGCCACCATCAGGGCGAGCTGCGGCGCCAGCAGCTCGAGCAGCTCGCCGTCCGACTCGCGATACATCGCCGGATCGGAGTGCCGCACGCTCCACAAGCCGACGAGCTGCCCCGCGTGATACAGTGGAACGAGCATCTCCGAGCCTGGCGTCTCCGCGCCGGGAAGCACGACTTGATCCCGCACGAGTCCGTGCGCGACCACGGGACGCCGTAGCCGCAGCGCTTCCCCGCTCAGTCCCGCATCCGAGTCGAAGCGAAACACGGTGCCCGGCTGGGCCGCCGTATCCGCGACCAGCTCCATTTGACGGCTCCGCGGATCGTAGCGGGCAAACCCCATCTGCTCCCACGGCACGAGCTGGCGCGTGAGCGCCTGCACCTGGGTGAAGCTCCTCCCGAGCGTCAGCTCGGCGGCAATCGCATGCGTCAGGCGCTGGATCAGATGCAGCTCGTCCGCGCGCACGCCCAGCCGGAGCACCTGGAGGCTGCCGGCGGTCGCCAGACCGAGCGCGCCGATCATGAGAAGGCGCGGCCCGATCGGGATCGTGGCGTGCGCCAGCGCGAGCCAGCCGAGCGCCAGCGCCGCCGAGACGAGATAGACGATGGACTCCCAGCGCAGCGTGAGCCGCGCGTCGACCCAGGCGATCGTCTGCCCGAGCGCCAGTTCCAGGTAGAACGTGCCATTCACGATGATCGGAAGCAGGACGATGGTGATGGCCACCGCGCCGACATTTTCGACCGTGAGCGCGCCCGCGCCGGTCTCGCCACCGATGCGGGCGTACATGAAGGCGACGAACGCCGTGCCCGCCGTCAGGTGCGCGGCGTTGTCGAGCGCGGTCCGGACCGGAAGCCGGCGCAGCAACACGTCGCCCACGAGCATGGCGAACGGCGCGACCACGGCGGCAAATGCCCAGCCGCGATCGAGCATGGCGAACAGCATCACGCCGATGACGTAGGACGAGAACCCGTTGCCGGGGAGTGCGATGCCGTAGCGGCGGGTGAGCGCGGCGACGAGGATCAGCAGCGCGCCGGCGAGCGGCAGGTTGGCGCCGGGAGACGTGCCCTGTGCGAGGGCGACCAGCCCCGTGCCGAAACTGAAGAGTGCGGCGATCGATACAACCGCACGGACCAGGAGTGCTCGCCGCATAACGCTTTCGCGCAAGGTAAAGCGCGACTATCGTTCACGCCATGACCGTCACAATCGAATACTGCGTCATTTGAAACTACGAACCTCGGGCCACCGGTCTGGCGGCCGAGATCCGCGATGCATTCCCTCACGCCGAAGTGCGCCTGATTCAGTCCTCCGGCGGCGTCTTTGAAGTCGACGTCGATGGGCGGCGCATTTTCTCCAAGAAAACGCTGAAGCGGCACGCTGAAGCGGGTGAAGTGGTGCGCTTGATGCGCGAGCGGTGAGACTCGCGATCTCGACGGGCGGCGGGGACGCGCCCGGGCTGAACGCCGTGATCCGCGCCGCCGTTCTCGCCGCCGTCCATCGTGGGTGGGAATGCGTCGGCATCAAGCGCGGATTCGACAGCCTGCTCGGCGGCGAGCCCCCCGTGCCGCTCGGACCCAACGAGGTGCGAGGCATCACCCACCTCGGCGGCACCATCCTCGGCACGTCGAATCGCGGCAATCCCCTCAAATGGCGTCATCAGCGGCCCGACGGCGTGTGGGAGGAACGCGACCGCTCGCAGGAGCTGCTCGATTCCTTCCGGGCGAATCGGCTGGATGCGCTCATCGCGATCGGGGGCGACGGCACGTTGAGTATCGCGCTGGAGCTCTGCAAACGGGGGCTGCCGGTGGTCGGCGTCCCGAAGACGATCGACAACGACGTCGCCGGGACCGTCACGACATTCGGATTCGATACGGCGGTCGCGACCGCGACGGATGCCATCGACAAGGTGCACTCGACCGCCGAGAGTCACGAGCGCGTGATGGTAGTCGAAGTCATGGGTCGGCATGCCGGGTTCATCGCGCTCAGCTCCGGAATCGCCGGCTCGGCCGACGTCATCCTCATTCCGGAAATCCCGTTCGACATCAACAAGGTCTGTGACAAGATCCGGCGGCGCGAGGCCGAGGGACGACACTTCAGCATCGTCGTCGTCGCAGAGGGCGCGCTCCCGAAAGGCGGCACGGTTTCACTGATCGATCCCGCGCATGCACGCCTGGGCGGCATCGCGGACAAGGTCGCCCACTCCATCGAGGAAATGACCGGCAAAGAAACCCGCTCGCTCGTCCTGGGACATCTGCAGCGCGGCGGCAGCCCCACGACCTTCGACCGCAACCTCGGGCTCCGGTTCGGGGCCGCGGCGGTGCGCCTTGTCGCCGAACAGAAGTTCGGCATGATGGTGGCGTTGCAACCGCCCAGCATCGTCGCGGTGCCGCTCGCGGAAGCGATCGCAAAACCCAAGCGCGTAGCGATCGACTCGGATACCGTCGCAACCGCGCGTGATCTTGGAATCAGTTTCGGAGATTGAACGGACAGTTGTCGCATAGGCTGGACAAGCAGATTTTGTTAATCCCCACCTAACTAGCGCGGTTACAGAGACTTACAAACAGCTCCGATCTGGCACGCCTCTTCCCTATACGGGGGCCACAAGGAGGTAGCCATGAAACGGATACTCATCGTTCTCGGATTGCTGCTGGGCCTCATGACCGGCGTCGCGCAGGCCCAGACTCGCGTGGGGGTTTCGCTCAGTTTCGGCGATCCCTACTTCAACGGTCAGGTCGTGATCGGTCGGCCGTATTACCATCGATACTCGCGCGCTTCTTACTACCGATACCGCCCGTACTATCACCGCGTGCCCGTGGTTGTCGTCGCGCCGCGCTACGAGCGCGTCGTGATCGTGCGACCGCATCGCAATCATCGTCGCTATCACTAGTCCGGCAGTCTCCTCGAGGCCCCCTCCGGAACTTCTCGTGAGGGGGCCTTCTATATTCTGTCGTGCGCATCTCCCGCGATCACGCCCTTCCACTTGATCCCCAGGCATTCCTCGCCGCCGACCCGTCGACTGGGCGTGTCATCGTCATTGCTCCGACGCGTGCCGCGTGCGAGACGATCGAGTTGGCGCTCGGGCTGAGTCTCGAGACGTTGCTCGAGCGCGAACACGGCGACGACATCCGCCGGCTCGCGGGTTCGGGTCAGGGGTTTGGAATCGTCGCGGGGACCGGCACCGGCAAGACACTCGCCATCCGGACGATGGCGGAAACGATTCTCCGGGCGCCGCTCAAGGTGGGAGTCGTCAATCGCGAGCGCGAAGCGACGCCCGAAACGCCGACCTGGAACGTCGTCATCATCACGACCGGGATTGCCCGGCGCTGGTTCCAGGACGGTTTGATCACCGCGCAGGACACGCTGGTCGTCGACGAAATCCACCAGACCTCGGCCGAAATGGAGCTGTGCCTGGCGCTCGGCAAACGCGCCCGGTGCCGGTTCATCTGGCTCTCGGCGACCGTCGATCCGAGTTTTTACGAGGACTATCTCAGGTCAGCCCAGGTATTGGAGACCCGCGCCTTCGACCCCGCGAAAGCGGCCAAGGTCAGTGTTCTGGCGGAGCAGCCGCTCGAGTTTTTGAACGACCGCTTCGTCAAGCGCGTCATGCGGGAGCGCCGCGGCGTCGCGGTGTTCGTTCCCACCCGGGCTGAGGTCGAGCAGATCGCCAAGGAGCTCGGCGACCGCTGGCCCAACCTGGCGACGGCCTTCTACCACGGCGGTGAGCCGATCAGGGTCATTCGGCCGTTTCTTGACGGTTTGGTCAAACGCCCATTCCTACTGGCGATGACCGCCGCCGGCCAGTCCGCGCTCAACATCCGCGGTCTCGATACCGTCGTGATCTACGACGCGCGCTATACCAATGTCGTGGAACGCGGCAAGAACGTCCTCACTCGCGCCTACCTGGGCGCCAACGAAATCCTGCAGATGGCGGGCCGCGTGCATGGCCGCGTCCAACAGGGTGAGGTGTACATCCTGAGCGATCGGGACGTGGCCTTCGAGGAGTTGCGGCCCACTGCGCCGGAATTCCAGCTCGCGGGTGATGCGGAACGCGTTGCGATCACCTGTGCGGCGATCGGTGTGGACGCAACAGAGCTCGAACTTCCCGTGCCGCTCGATCGCCGCGCGTACCGGGAAAGCGTAGCGCTTCTGACCGAGCGTGGGCTCATAGAGCAGGGCCGCTTAACGACTTACGGCCGCGAAGTCGAGGCGATGCCGGTGGAACGGCCCTGGGGCGAGATGCTCTACCACGCAGACCCCATCCTCGTGCCGCTCGTCGCGGTCGCATCGAATATCGAGTCACTGCATCGCATGACGCGTGAGGAGCGGCAGCTTGGCGGTTTGATTGTGACTGGATCCGATCACATCACGGCATACAACGTCTACGCGGAGGCGGTGAACAAGCACGGCTATCTGGGTGAGGTCTATGGTCTTCCCCGACACCTCTTTCGCGATGTCGACATAGAGCGCTGGGCGGAAGAACGCGGCGTCCTGGTCAAGGCGATCGAAGACATCGCGCTGGGTACCGCGTCGGTCTATCGGCAGCTCGAGGTGCCGATCCCCGCCAGGCTCCCCTACGGTGATCGAAAGACGCTCGAGCTTTTTGCTGACCTTTTGGCCAAAATCATGCCGTTCGACCTCGTCATCGATGAACAAACCCCGGACGGGCGCGAAGCGCGGGTGAGCCGCAGCTCGGTGTGCGGCAGCTGGGGTGCGATTGCCGGCAATCTTCGGTATTTCGCCGATCGCTTTGGTGTGCCTCGAGCGAGCATCGAGGGAACGCAGGTCCCCGAGCGGGCGATTCGCCGATACGCCCGGCGCGGGCGACCCAACGTGGTGTTCGAGCGCCAACGCCGCCGGGAAGGGTTGATGATCGAGCGCACCGTCGAGTATTTCGGCTTCACGCTGGACCGGGAAATCGAGCCGTTGCACTCACCGTTTCCCGATGATCTCGCCGACGCGGCGCGTCGAGCGCTGGTGGACGCGCTGGTTGCCGGGGAGACTCCGCATCCCGACCAGGGCAAAGTCCGCCGGGCGCTGGAACGGCTGGGCTTCTACTGGCGACGCTCGGGTGGTCGACTCGAGCAAGCCGAGGGCGGGCACATCAAGGAACAGCTCGCACGGCAATTGAGCGCGGTAAGCTCATGGGATTCATTCATCGCCGCGCGAATCACGCTCGATCCCGACCAGATGATTCCCGCGACAGAGCGCCAACGGCTCGATGCCCTGCCCTCATCAGTCTTTCTTT
>AR_comb_assmDRAFT_10195617_pt1 | contig 16964 bp, 12 predicted proteins | sample ArasoioldDNA_FD_10543 | JGI IMG/M metagenome (IMG submission 10543) | reverse complement strand
GAGCTCCTGGCGAACGAGGACTACACGGCGGCGCGGCTCATCACCGGCTACGCGAAGCTCACGTTCTGGAACGTCGAGCTCCTGGTTGGGCGTGACAGTATTGCCTGGGGCCCGGGGTATCACAACAACATGGTGTTCTCGAGCAACGCAGCGCCCATCGATCAGATCCGCCTCGGCTCCGCCGAGCCGTTCCTGCTGCCGTGGATCGGGCAATGGATCGGCCCCATGAAGGCGCTGATCTTCCTGGGACAGCTCGAGGAGCGCCGGGACCACAAATACGCCAAGATCTCCGGGATGCGGGTGACGGTCTCGCCTGCCACGTGGATCGAGCTGGGCGCCAGCCGGGCGGTCCTGTTCGACGGATGCTGTCCGTATCTGTCGGCCAGCAAGTATCTGTCCGCGATCTTCGACCCGTCATTCGGCGACGATGCGAACCAGCATCCCGAGAACCGGACCGACAACGTCTTCAGCGTGGACGGCGAGCTCCGCTTCCGAAACCTCGATCGCTACTACTTTCCGAGCCGCGATCTCCGACTCTACGGGGAGTTCTACTGGGACGACACCTGCGGGGAGTGCGGCCCCAGCAGTGGGTTCGGCCACTTTCTGGCGACGAACCTTCTCCCCAAGGGCAGCACGGTCGGCGGGGTCGGTGGCGTACACCTGCTGGGCCTCTTCGGCCAGGACTGGCTCGAGGCCCGGTTCGAGTACGCCCAGACGTCTCCGCAGTCGTACAACAACGACCAGTTCATGAGCGGATACTGGGCCCGCGGCCACGTGATCGGGGACTTCATCGGGACGAACGGCCGGGATTACTTCGCCCGTGTCTCGGCGCGCCTGGCACCGAACCTGATGCTCGGCGTCGACTTCGACCGCGCGATCATCGGCAACACGGCCTTCAACTCCACCAGCCCCCAGGAAGAGCGCCTGGGGGGCGGCATCGACGTGTCCTACCGCTTCTCCAACCGGTTCTCGATCTTCGCGCAGTACATGGTCAGCGATGTGAAGAATCGCAACTTCCGGCCAGGCGACAACGGCATCGACCAGATGGTCCGCGTGGAGTTCACGGCGTCGTTCCGGTAGCTTCCGGCCTTCGGGCTCGCGCCCGCCTGGCTATTCTCGTGTCGGGGCCCCTCCGTGGTAGGGTCAAAGTTGACGGGATCTGGAGTTTGCCCAGCTTACTCTACCGTCGTCACTCGTGTAGTCAGGGAGGCTCGGTATGACAGTGCGTCGCGCGTCGATCTTCGTTCTCGGCGCCATGCTTCTCTTCGCGCCAGCGGCGCCCGCCCAGGATGCCGCCGAGATCAAGTCATTCGTCGGCAGATGGCGGGGCTACGTGGCCGACGGAGGCAAGACCACCCCGATCGAGATCACGGTGCAGCGGGACGGCTCGTATTCGACAGTCCTCTACTCGCAGCCGCCGCGCAGCACCAAGGGCAGATTGGAGATCGTCGACGGCAAGTTCCGTTTCAGAAGCTCCGATGGCGGCGCGGGTGCCGTCTCGTTGGCCGTCGATTCCAAGGGCAAGCGGGTTCTGAAGGCCGTCCGTGACGACAACGGCAGGTCCGCTCAATACGAGGAAGTGAAGTAGGCTGACGGATTCTTGACAGGCGGACCGGCGACATATTAGCGTCTGCGACGATGAGCTGGGCCCCTTGAGCCTCGTCCGGGGTTTCAAGCGTCGGCACGTCCACGCCAACACTGAAGCGCTCTTCACCGTTCCGCCGGGATCAAACCGATATCAGCCTTCGCCGTAGACCCCGATCGCCCGCAGGGGCCGGTCTTCCGGTGAAGGCTCCGTCGTTCGGGGTCGCGGCGCCAACCCGCTGCATCCGCGAAAGCTCCGCCGCGTGACCGCGCGACACTGGTGCCGGCTCATGTTCCTGGTGAACCTGGGCATCCTCGTCTGCCTCGGCGTCGCCGTGTTCGGTCTGCACGAGTCGCAAGCGCGGCTCCGAGGGCTTCTCGTCGAATTCCGCAACAGCCTGATGATGCGGTCGTCGTCGAATGCCCTGGTGTTCAGCGCAACCCCGAGCGATCTGCGGACTCACGATTTCTATACCGACTCGCCGGCGATGATCGCGGCGTGGCGGCCCCGGCTGCGCGCGGTGGTGCCGATTACGGAAGTCTCGAGCCTGCCGGACGAGGTCGATCGTGCCAAAGCGGTCGTACTCGGTTTCTCGCGAAGTGGGAACAACCGTCCGATCTATCGGAGAGCGCTGCTGGACAAAGTCGTCGAGACGCAACGGGGCAGCGGATTCTGCTCCGATTACGTCGAGATCTTCCTCGCCCTCTCGGCCGTGAACGGCCTGACGGCGCGGGAGGTCCAGAACGACGTGCACGGATTCGCCGACTTCTTCTCGCGAACGAGATCGAAGTGGGTCTTCGTCGATCCTCAGTACGGGATCCTCGCGACCGACGAGGCGGGGACTTATCTGTCGTCGCTGGAGCTCCGACAGCGGCGCGTGACCGGACTTCCCGTCCACTTCGTGTTTTTCGGCACTGCCGATGGAACGATCAAGTCAGAACAGGATCCGCGATTTCGCGCGCTCTACGGGGATGCCACACGATTCAAACGGTATGTGCTGACGTACGGCAACAACGTTCTGACCGAAGCCACGCTCTCGGAGTCGGTGGCATTTCTTCCGTGGGAAGCGCGTCAGCTGCTCCTGTACGCGTCGGCAACCAAGCCGCATCTGCTCGTTCTCGCCGATTCGTTTGCCGATGAGTACGTGCGCCATGCGCAGTGGTACCGGGTTGTGCTTTTCGCGATATTCGGGTATTTCGGCATCGCGCTCAGCTGTTACCCGCTGCTGGTGCTGGTGTCTCGGCTCAGGATCAGGGACCCAATCCATCGTCCGCGGCATAGCTCCGAGCGGTCGACGGCGGGCCTCGCAACACACGCCGACGAGAGCGCGGGAACGTCGGACGGTGAGTATTGGCATGAGTCCTGCTCCGTTCTCACGAGAGGCGAGCGGAGTCGGATGAGTCGCCGGTGAGAAAGCGTCGTTATCGACGAAATGGCGTTGACTAGCAGAGCGATTCGAGAGACGACGCCGCTTCGGAGAGTGTACGCGAATGATCGGGAGGCCGCCAAAAGGACACGTGAGTGTTGTCGGGTGGACACTCCAAAAGAGATTCGCCAATTCTCAGGCGAGATTGTGATGTGCGCGGTACAACTGGGGGCACCTGGCGCCCCCGTCACAGCCGAGGGAGGCCGGTGATGATGAGGAAGAGCTGGTTGATCGTGGCGCTCGTCGTTGTTGGCGCGTTCAGCGCGTCGCAGGCCTGGGCGCAGAATCTACTCCAGAACGCAGGCTGGATCGGCATCAGCACGATGGCGCCCGGCTCTGAGCTGGACGTGAACGGGCGGATCCGGATGTCGCAGAGCACGAACTTCAGCGAGTTCTTCACCGGCAGCTCCGGCGGCGTCATGGGTCTGCACCTCGGCACGCGGACGAACATGCCGGTCGGGCTGTATACGAATAGCAGCTCGCCGCAGATCCTCATCCTCCCGAGCGGGAACGTCGGGATCGGTACGACAACCCCGGCAGCCATGCTTCACGTGGCCGGCAACGTCCAGGTCGACGGCAACATCGCAGCGAAGTACCAGGACGTGGCCGAGTGGGTACCGGCAGCCAGCAAGCTTGCTCCCGGCACCGTGGTGATCCTCGGGGGTACCAAGCCGAATGAAGTGATGGAGAGCCAGAAGGCGTATGACACACGGGTGGCCGGCGTCGTATCGGACAAGCCGGGCCTGATCCTCGGTGAAGGCGGGGACAACCAGGTGAAGGTCGCCCACATCGGCCGGGTGAAGGTCAAGGTGGACGCGAAGTACGGCCCCGTTCACATCGGCGACCTGCTCGTCACGAGCGCGACGCCGGGGTTCGCGATGCGTTCGGAGCCCGTGACGATCGGCACCGCCGCGATTCATCAGCCCGGAACGCTGATCGGCAAGGCGCTCGAGTCGCTCGCCGACGGCCAGGGCGAGGTGCTGGTGCTGTTGACCTTGCAATAGCCTCGTCGCGAGACGCGACCAGCGGAAACGGCGATTCGGCCCTCCACTTGCTGGAGGGCCGATCGTTTTTTCTCACCGAGCGTAGAGCGGGAGTCGATACATCCTACCTTTGTATTTGACGTCCACGTAGAGCGCCGGCGCCGACTCAGGCCCACCTGTGGCCGCGGAGGCGTTGGCCGTCAGCTCCAGCAAACCGTCAGGTGTTCCCGAGCCGATGGCTAGCTGCGCGTCGTCGCTCGCACGATTCCCAACAAACACGGTGTTGGTCGGCGTCGCGTGGCCGTGCCAGGGGCCGAGCTTGTTCGGGTACAGCACGTTGTTCGTGACCGAGATACGATCGCTCGGCCTGGTCCCGCTGAAGAAGAGAGCGTAGGCCTGAGTCGGGGTCGGACCGTCGTCGAAGGCGAAGTTGCCGGTCACGTGCACCCGGCTGACCTGATGGAGCATGATCCCCGAATGCTCGGGAGTTCCCAGCGTGTTGTTGCCAAAGATGTAGTTGCCCTCGACGAGGGCGCCGCTCACGTTGTAGAGAACGATCCCGCTGCGCTTGTTGTTCCGGACGATGTTCCCGCTGACGATCGCGTGATCGACGTTCTGCACCAAGATGCCGTACCCGTCGGCGGCGCCGCGATTGTCGTAGAGCACGTTGCCCGTAATCTCGACGAAGACGCGCCGATCGGGGAAGGCATTGACGACCTGGATGCCGTTACCCTCGACCGTCCCGGTGCCGTTTCCATACGCGTGATTGTTGGCGATGATGGCGTGCACAGGCGCGACGTTGTTCCCTCCGTTCGCGATCGAGATCCCCGCGCCTTCACAGCCGCTGACCGTGTTGCCGCTCACCGTCACGTTACGGCCCTCGGAGACCGCGAGACAGGGGGTTTGCGAGTTCCCGCGAAGACCACGGATGATGTTCCCAGAAATCAGGCCGTCGGTCGCGTGCGTGCTCCAGAGGATCCCGGGCTTGGTCGTCGCTTCGATCATCGAGTTCATGATGACCCCGCGGCTCGCGACCAGGTTCGCGGGTGACTTGACGGCGACGGCGATGCCGTCGACGCCTTGCGTTCGCGACTCGCCTGGGCGTCCGCCGTTGCGAACCCATAGATGGTCCACGACGAAGCCCACCGAGCTGTTGATCTGGAGCAGGCCGCCATCGAGCTGCCCTCCCTGTCGGCCGTCCAGCACGAGGTTCGACGCCTGGAATCCGACCGTCTCGCCCGAGGGTGACGTGCCCTGTACGAGGATCATGATCCGTCGCGCGCCGTCCTTGAGCGCGATGACCGAGCCCCAGCCGCTCCCGGCGAAGGCGACCGTATCCGTCACCAGCAAGGTCTCGCTGATCAGATAGGTCCCGGGCGGGAAATAGATCGTACCTTTGGCGCGGAGGGCGATTGCCAGCGCCTGCTTGACGGCCGCGGTGTCGTCCGTCACTCCGTCACCCGTCGCGCGAAAGTCCCTGACGTTCGCGACCCCGGCGAACGGCGGGGTCGGCTGACCCGAGACGGGACCGCTGGCGCCGGTCGCCACGGCGACGAGGACTGCGACTATGCGTGGCGCGATTCTTGCCCGCCGCCCGCCGTCGCGGGTGCGGTCACTGTGAAGCCGGAAATACATTGTTCACCCTCCTAGGACCAGACTAGAATGCAACTTGAGGCGGCGCCCTCTTCGATGGGACCGGGAGGGCGAAGCTTTCTCCTCGCCAGATTACTGCCCTTTTCTGAATTTGAAATCGACCTTCTCCTCGAAGCGACTGCTCAACCAGACCTGTCTTGTCGGTGCCGGCAGCCTGCTCATCACCGGGTTCACGCTGCTGGTCACGCGTACCTATACCCAAAGGTATGGATCGCTCGACCTCTCGGCTGTACTGCTGTTCAGGCTTTACGGATCGCTCCTGCTCGCCTGCGCGGCACTCGGGCTGCCGATCGCGGTGCAGCGGACGGTTGCGTACCTCAGCGCAAAGCCGGAGCGCGCCGCCGGGGCCGCGCTGAGCGGCCTCGTCCTCGCGGGCGCGAGCCTCGCAGTGGGGTGCTCGGTGAGCGTAATTTTCGCGGAGTCGATCGCCCGGCTCCTCGATCATCCCGGAGCCGAGCAGCTGTGGCGCGCATTTATGTGGCTCACGTACGCTCAGGCCTTCACCACGATGGTGAGCCTGATTCAGCTTGCGCGCGAGCGTGTGCTCGAGTCGGTGGCAACGGCGGTCGCCGCGCTTGGGTTGTCGCCCCTCGCGTGTGTCCTGCTGCTCCGTGATTCGAGTCTCTCGACCGTTATCGCCTGGACCGCGGTGGCCACCGGCGTCACGACCTTGCCGTCACTGCTGCGGATCGCCCGCTGGATCTGGAATCAAGTCGGTCCGAGCCCGTTTCGCGAGGCCGCGGCCCTGCTGCGGTACGGTCTGCGTCGAGCGCCAGCCAGCGCCCTCGAGCCGACTCTCGATCTGACCTTGCCCTGGATGGCCGTCGTGTCGGGGGCGGGCCTGATGGGCGCGGGCTATCTGGCGATCGGCCTGGCGCTGATGAGGCCACTGAATCCGATCAGCGGCGCCTTGAGCCAGGTGTTGATTCCGGCGTCGGCTGCCGCGATCGCACGGGGCGACTTCCATGCGCATGCAGCCCGGGCACGTCAGGTTGCCCAGTGGGCGCTGCACGGCGGCACGTTTGCGACGTTCCAGATGATCATCTGGGCCGACGTGCTGATCCGGGTCTGGCTCGGCTCCGGGTACGACGCGGCGGCCGGGGTCGCGGCGATGGTATGCCTTTCGCTGACTCCTTCGTTCCTCTTCGCCTGTCTGAGGGGGCTGATCGACGGCGAGACAGAGCGTGCGGTGAATACCCGCAACCTCTGCGCCGCGATCGTCGTGTTCGGCGCCGCCTCAGTGCTGCTGGGATGGCTACGCCTGGCCGGGATGGCCGCGCTTGGCCTCGCCTACCTGCTATCGCGCATCACCCTGGCCGTGCTGACATTGCGGTACGTCGCTCGTGCCTATCGGGTGAGTTTTTGGGCCTTGCGCCCCTGGGCTGCGCTGGCATCGGGCGCGCTGCTCGGCGCCGGAGCCATCGCGCTACGCGGCCTGCTTCCGGCCCACTACAGCGCGGCGGCGATGATCGTGTACGTGCCCCTCGCGGCGCTCGCGTTCACCGGGAGCATGACGGCGACCGGGATGGAATGGACGCGCCCGCTGCGCCGCCGTTTGTGGGCGACGTCGTGAGAGCCGCGTTGTCGTCGCCGTGGCTGGGCTCACTCGCCGTCTTGAACGTGCTCGTGATCTCGGCGGGCCTCCTGGCGCTCGCGATGCCCGAGGTGCTGAGCCCGGTCGACATCTGGTTGACAGTGCTGCTCATCGCGTATTTCGCGGTTCTCTGGTATCGCTGCGCCACACATCCCCGCGACCTCGTCGAGATGGACACGGTGTTCCTCGTCTTCTTCGGTATCTACGTGGTGCTTCCGGTGGTGGCGTTCTTCTGGCTCGAGCTCGGAGAGGTGCCGCGGTTCATCGGTCTCGTGCTCCACCTCGAGCCCGGCATCATCGGGGTCGCGCTCACCGCCCTCCTCGCCTTCCTGTTCGGCTATGCAAGCGCCGCCGGACCTGCGCTCGCCGCACTCATGCCGCGTGCCGATGGTGCCTGGACGCGAGGCGAGGGGCTCGCAACCTCGTCGGGACTCCTGGCCCTCGGGACCGCGCTGGTTGGGATCCTGGTCGGGACCGTTGGTGTCGAGACGCTGGTCGAGTCGGAGTACGCACGAGTATACGAAGCCACCGCGGGGCTCGGCGTTCTGGCCGCCGGCGTGATGCTGGTGCAAACCGGGCTCGTCGTCCTGTATCTGACGACGACGGAAGGGAGGCGCCGCGCGCCGATCCTTCCCTGGATCCTGTTCGCGGTCTTCGCGCTGCTGATGCTTCGGATCGGCCGTCGCCGCGTCGTGCTCGAGACGATGCTCGCGCTCCTGGTCGCGCATCACTTCTCAACGCGCCGGATCCGGCTACGCACCCTGGTCATCAGCGCGGCCCTGGCCCTGCCGGTGTTCGCCGCGGTCGGGCTGGCGCGCGCCTATCTCGCCGAAGGTCTCGGCGTCATCCTGACGCGTCTGGTGGAGCAGTTCGGCCTCGACGAAATCGTCAATCTGCTGGCCGAGCCGGTCACGGTCTTGCTCGCGCTGACCGAGACGATCTATCAAGTCCCGGGGCAGGAGCCATTCTGGCTTGGCCGGAGCTTCGTCGACGCATTCGAGATCCTGATTCCGCTGCCGCTGCACCCGGAGCGGCCGATCGCGCCCAGCCAGTGGTTCGTCAGCCTGATCGATCCTCGGATCGCGGCCGCTGGAGGCGGATACAGCTACGCGTTGCTCGCGGAGGGCTACCTGAACTTCGGGATCCTCGGGGCGGCCGTCGTGGCGTTCGTGGAAGGCGTCGTGGTCCGCGCCGCCGTGACCTATCGTCAGCTTTCGCCTTTCAGCAAGAGCCGGATCCTCGTCTACGCCGTTGGCGTGTCCCTAACGATCATGATGATTCGGGGTGATTTCGCCTCCCTCCTGAAAGCGGGAATCGTCGGCTCGCTGATCCCTGCTGTGCTCGTCGCGGCGTGGCTCGGGCGGCGCCGGCGATCGCCGGCGATGGCCGTCGCGTCGGTGGCGGACAGGGAGCTCTGAGCCGTGTGCGGCATCGCCGGGGCGGATCGACGAGCACTGGACGCCGGAGGCCCGGACGTCTCCAAGATGCTCGGGATGCTCCAGCATCGCGGTCCCGACGACTCGGGCGAGTGGCGTGGTGGAACATGGCACCTGGGTATGGTTCGGCTCGCCATCATCGACCCACGGCGGGGACTGCAGCCGATGACGAGCGCGGATGGGCGCTGGTGCCTGGTCCTGAACGGCGAGATCTACAACTTTGTCCGGCTCCGCACCGAGCTGGCGTCGCGAGGCGTTCGGTTCCGGACCGCCTCCGACACGGAAGTGCTGCTGGAGCTGATCGCCGCGCGCGGCGTTCCCGGCGCGCTCGCATCGGCGGAGGGCATGTTCAGCTTCGCCGCGGTCGACACCCGGGCCGGCGACCTCTGGCTGGCTCGCGACCGGTTCGGCGAGAAGCCGCTGTACATCGATCGGCGCGACGGCTTCGCTTTCTGCAGCGAGCTGACGCCGCTCGTGCTGACGGCCCGCTCGGCCCGGCGGCCGTCTGCTCGCGGGCTCGCCTCGATTCTTCGGGCCGGCTACCCCTGGCCGGGGATCAGCGCCGTCGAGGGCATCTCGGAGCTACGTCCCGGGACCTGGCTGCGGCGATCGTCAGATGGAGCTGAAGAATCAGGCCACTATTGGAGCTTGCCGGACCGCGTCGACGAGGAATCTGGCCCGGCCGACCGGTGCGGCGCTGAGATCCTGGCCTTGCTGGACGCCAGTGTCCGCGAGCGGCTCGTGGCGGACGTGCCCGTCGGGCTCTTCCTGAGCGGCGGGATCGACTCGAGCGCAATCGCCGCGTCCGCCGTTCGAGCGACGTCGAGCATCGGCGCGGTCACGGTCGGATTCGACGATGCCGCGCACGACGAACGCCCGCTTGCTCGGCAGACGGCCGCCCGCCTCGGGATCGAGCTTCATGAGGAGAGGGCTCAGACGGCTTCCTTCTCGGAAGTCATCGTCGACGAGCTCCTGCAGCATTTCGGGCAGCCGTTCCACGACACGAGCGCGATTCCGACCAGGTCGGTGTCGCGGGCGGCTCGGCGACACTTCCGCGTCGTGCTGTCGGGCGACGGCGGCGACGAGCTCTTCGGTGGCTATCTGTCGCACGTGCGAACGGATCGCCTCCAGCGTCTTGGCGGAGGTGCGTGGGGCTCGCGGGCCTCCAGAGTGCTCTCCCGCATGCTTCCAGACCACGGGCGATGGGAAGGAGTTCAACGGGCCTTTCAGCTCAACGGCGCCGTCCCGGCGGGCTTGCTGCCGCACTCGATGGAGGGGCTCTTGAACGACGACGCCCTGCTCGAGCTCTTCCGCGCGACGCCCTGGGAGGGCGAGGCGCGCGCGCAGATCGATCTGATGCGAGAGGAGTCGCGCCGGCTGTGGAAGGGCGCGAAGGATCCTTTGCTCGCCATGTCGCTTCACGAGCTCAGCGTCTCGCTGCCGCAAGACATCCTCACGAAGGTCGACCGGATGTCGATGGCCGAATCGCTCGAGGTCCGGGCCCCCTTCCTCGATTCCCGCCTGGCCGCGTACGCGCTGGCGCTGCCGGGACATCTCAAGCTCAGCGGCGGCGTCGGCAAGCGCGTCCTCCGTGAGGCGCTCGGCGGGCGTCTTCCGCAACCCGTCCTCGCGGCACCCAAGCGGGGCTTCACGCTCCCGGTGTCGCGATGGCTGGGCGAGCGCTTCTGGACGGCGCTCCGCCGGGAAATGGATGCGTACGCGCGCGATCCGGACGCGGAGCTCAACCGCGTCGCCCTGGAACGACAGATCGGCGCCGATGCGGAACGGTGCCGGCGCCACGACAGCTATCGGGCGCTTCATCGGTCGTTCCTGCTCTACACGTTCTTTCGCTGGCGGCGGTGCGTTCTCGGTCGAGGGGAACCGCCGTCCACGACGTGAGCCGACTGCGCGTCCTCTTTGTGGCCTCGGTCGCGGCGGGCGCCGGCGGGGCGACCGGAGGACAGGCCGTCGCGGCGAACGCGCTCTTCGAGAGCGGCCTGGCCTCCACGGTCGAGCTGGAGTTGCTCTCCAGAGCCCTGCCATCCGTGCCGCCACCGGCGCTGCCTCGACGCGCCGCGCGGGCTGTGGCCAGGCTCTCTCGGTTTGTCAGGCGCCTCTGGGCGGCCGACGTCGTGCTCGTGTTCGCGGCGGACGCGGTCAGCTTGCTCGAGAAGGGCTGGATGTGCATTCTCGCGCGGCTGGCTCGTCGCGGGGTGGTGCTGCGAATCAGCGGTGGCAACGTGCCTGAGCAGTGTGCCCGTTGGCCGGTGCTGGGCACCTGGCTCCGGCTGGTGCTCAGGAGCTCTCACTGCGTGTGCACGCAGAGCGGGTACTGGACGACCTACTTCGGTCGCTTCGCGGGCGGCGACAAGATCATCGAGGTCTCCAACGGCGTGAGGCTCGGCGACCCTCCCGCCCCGCATGCCCCCGGCGGCCGAATCGTCTTCGTCGGCTGGGTGACCCGGGAGAAAGGGGTGTTCGAGGCCCTCGAGGTCCTCGCGGGCGTTCGAGCGGTGCATCCTTCGGCGACGCTCACGGTCGTCGGGGGCGGCCGGGATCTGGAGGCGTTCCGCGGGCGCTCCGCCATCGTAGGATTGTCGCGCGCGGTGAGCATCACAGGCTGGCTCGGCCGTCACGAAGTTCAGCGCGTGCTCGGCGAGAGCGACGTGTTTCTCTTCCCCAGCCATTCCGAAGGCCTTCCCAACGCGGTGATCGAGGCGATGGCCGCCGGACTGCCCGTCGTCGCGACCGGTGTAGGAGGGCTTCCGGACTTGATTCGCCACGAAGAGAATGGATTTCTCGCCGAGGTGGGCGACGTCGGCGGCATGACCGCGCGCGTCGTCGAGCTCATCTCGCGACCCGATCTGGCGGCACAAATCGGTCAGCGCGGTCGCCAGACGGTGGTCGAACGCTGCGACATCGAGCGCGTGTGGCCGCGCTACGCGCGCGCGATCCACGAAGCGGCGTGGCGAGCCGGCCGCGCTCCCGCGGTCGCAGGGGCATGAGGACCGTCGTCGTCACGGGCGGAGCGGGTGCGATCGGCTCCTGGCTCGTCCGGCGTGTCCTGGAGCGTGACGTCGCTCGCGTCGAGGTCGTCGACGACCTGTCGTCGGGCAGTGAGTGGCTGCTCCCAGCGGATCCGCGAGTCCGTCTCACGCGAGGCGACGTGTGCCGGATCCTCGATCTGGGCCTCGAAGCGGATCGCCCGCTGGTCTTTCACCTCGCGGCCTTCTTCGCGAATCAGAACAGCGTGGATCATCCGCGCGACGACTTGCACACCAACGGCGTCGGCACCCTCACGACGCTCTTGTGGGCCGAGGCGCGCCGCGCGGAACGATTCGTCTACGCGTCCGCCGGCTGCTCGATCGCCGGTCACAGCGTCGACGGGCCCATTCGCGAGGACATGCCGGTCAGCCTTGCGCTCGACACGCCCTACCAGATCACGAAGACGCTGGGTGAGCTCTACTGCAATTACTTCGACGCCCGCGTGCCCACTGTCCGCTGCCGCTTCTTCAACTCGTATGGTCCGGGAGAAGTGCCCGGCCCCTACCGAAACGTGATCCCGAACTTCATCTGGCGCGCGCTGCACGGCGAGCCGCTGGTCATCACGGGGACCGGAGAAGAGACGCGCGATTTCATCTTCGTCGACGATCTCGTGCGAGGTCTGCTCGCGAGCGCTGACGTTCCCGCGGCCCGCGGTGAAGCGTTCAATCTCGGGACCGGGGTGCAGACCCGTGTCATCGATCTGGCGGAGATGATCGTCAAGGCGTGCCGCTCCGCGAGCCCGATCCAGTTCGCGCCGCGGCGTCCCTGGGACCGCTCGGTCCACCGCGAGGCGGACATTGGAAAGGCGCGGGCCACACTGGGATTCGCGCCGACGATGAGCGTTCGCGAGGGTATCGAGCGAACGGTCGACTGGTTTCGCGAGAATCGAGCGCGGATCGCTGCGACCATGAGCGCCCGTCCGTGAAAGTCCTGGTGACCGGCGGCGCCGGCTTCATCGGCTCGCACGTCGTGGATGCCCTCCGCGCCTCCGGCGCCGCGGTCGTCTGCGTCGACAGCCTGGATCCCGGCGTCCATCGCGAGCGGCCGACCTACCTGCGCCAGGATGTCGACTATCGCGTGGTCGACCTGCGCCGCTTCGAGCCGGACGCACGGCTCGACGATGTGGAGGCCGTCGTGCATCTTGCCGCCCTCGGCGGCGTCGCCCGCGCCGCGCGCGAGCCCGCCAACATTCTGGAGGCGAATTGCGCCGGGACCGGCCGGCTCATCGAGGCCGCGCGCCGCTGGACCCGGCTGCGCCGCGTCGTGCTGGCGTCCAGCTTCAGCGTCTACGGCGCCGGCTACACGTACCGATGTCCGCGGTGCGCACGCGAGAGCGACGGGACGCGAAGCCGCGCCGACCTCGACGCCCGTCGCTTCGAGGTGCGCTGCCGGGCGTGCGGGGCCGATATGGAGATCCAGCCGATCACCGAGGCGGCGCGGCCGGATCCACTCGAGACCTACGGCGCCTCGAAATATATGCAGGAGCTCTGCTTCAGGGGCTTTACCGCGTGCCCGGTCTCGATTCTCCGCTTCTCGTCCGTGTATGGGGCCCGCCTGCGGCTGGACGACGGGGAGGCCACCATCATCGCGCGGATCGCCGGCTGGGCGCGGGCCGGTGAGCGGCCGAAGCTCTTCGAGGACGGGCGGCAGATCCGGGATTGGGTGTTCGTCGGCGACGTCGTGGCCGCCATCCTGGCGGTGCTCGGCGGCGGCCCGGCGGCGCCGGTCACCAATGTCTGCTCGGGCGTCCCCACCCGGCTGGGGGAGGCCTGCGAGCGCATTGCCGAGGCGCTCGGGGTCGATTGCCCGCCAGAGGTTGTCGGAGGGTATCGGGCAGGCGACATGCGACACTGTTTAGGCGACCCGTCCGCTCTGCGCGCGCTCCTGGGTCGCGAGCCGCTGTCATTCAAGGACGGTGTCCGCATGGCGTTCGGTCGGGGCGCGTAACAACCCGATATGTGCGGCATCCTCGCGATCTCCGGCGCCGATCGGCCGTTTCACCACCGCCTGCTTCGATCCTTGAGGCGGCGCGGACCCGACGACGTCGGGTTCTGGTCGGATCGGACGGTTCAGATCGGTCACGCGCGCCTGGCCATCATCGGTCTCGACGATCGCGGGATCCAGCCGCTCGAGAGTGCGACCCACGTGCTCGCCTACAACGGCGAGATCTTCAACTTCAACGCGATCGCCGCCCGATTGAGGGCGGAGGGCGTCGCGGTGACGGCCTCGAACGACGCCGAGGTGTTGCTCCACGCCTGGACACGCTGGGGCAGCCGGATCCTTCCCGACCTCGATGGATTCTGGGCCTTTGTCGTCTACGACAAGACCCAGCGTCGATTGTTCCTGGTCCGCGATCAGTTCGGCGTGAAGCCCCTCTACTACTGGCGCTCGAAGGACGTCGTCTGTGTGTCGTCGTTGATCGGGACGCTCCTCGACGCAGTGCCGGAGCCGCCCGAGCTCGACTACGAGGCGATGTCCGAGTACGTCCGGTACCAGTTCACCTTCGGCGACAAGACGTTCGTGAAGCAGATTCGGAAGGTGCCGCCGGGCCACGTCGTCGAGCTCGATCTCGACGGCGGTCCGCCCCGGCTCACGCGCTACGAGGACATCTTCGCCCCGAATGGGGCGCCGCAGCCGTTGACCGCGGAGTGGGTGGAGAAGACCCGGGAGCTGGTGGCCGAGTGCGTCCTCGCATCGACGATCGGCGATACGCCGTTCACCACGCTGTGCAGCGGCGGGCTCGATTCGAGCCTCATCACGCGCATCGCCAGGCCGGAGGTCGCCTATCACTGCAACTACTCCGACCCGGAGTGCAACGAGACGTTCTTCGCCCAGCAGGCGGTGCGGGGGACCCCGACGCGGCTGTTCGTGGTGAATGCCCAGGAGTCGTTCAATCTGGTGGCGCGCCTCACCGACATCGTCGAGGACTTCGACGAGCTGACGATCGGCTCCGTCATCCTGCCGCTCGACGATGTGCTGGCCCAGGTCAAGCGGCGCTACAAGGTGATGCTGACCGGGACCGGAGGCGACGAGCTGTTCGCCGGGTACGCGCGATACCAGCTGGCGCTCGGCGAGTGCTATCAGGACTCGTACCGCGCGCTCTATCAGCGCATGCAGGGGCTGACCGCGGCCGCCGACCGCTTCGAGTTCACGCACCGCAAGGGCGACCCGTCGCTCTACCGCTTCTATCGGCCCGAGGTCGAGAAGACCTTCGAAGCGGCCTACGAGGCCTGCCGCGGCGGCGACGACGAGCTCGACACCATGCTCCGGTTCGATCGCCGTCATTTTCTCACCGGGCTCCTCAATATCGACGACAAGCTCGCCGGCCGTCACTCGCTCGAGAGCCGGCCGAGCCTTCTTCATCAGCGGCTCGTGCGTCATGTGCAGGCGGTGAGCACCGCGAGGTTTCTCCAGAACGGCGACCTCAAGCCCGTGCTGCGCGAGATTTCGGCCGGCGTGGTGCCGAAGACCATCACGCACCGAAAGGACAAGATGGGCTTCACGACGCCGATCGGGACGTTCGTGAACCGCGCCTCGCACCTGATTCGCGAGCGGATCATGGATTCGCGCTTTCGGGATCACTACGACTTGCGGCGCCTGAACTTCACCGCCGAGACGAAGTTCTCCCGCGAAGTCTTCGGGCTGCTGATGCTCGACCTGTGGCTCAACCGGTACGCCAAGCGATGAAGATCGTCTTCGTGACCCAGTGGTTCGAGCCCGAGCCGGGCGCCATCCGCGGCTTGCCGCTCGCGCGATGGCTTGCAGCGCGGGGGCACGAGGTCCGCGTGCTCACGGGGGTCCCGAACTATCCCGGCGGTCGCGTCTACCCGGGCTACCGGATCCGGCTCTGGCAGCACGAGATGATGGACGGCATCCCGGTGCTGCGCGTACCCCTCTTCCCGAGCCACGACGCGTCGGCACTGGGCCGCGTGGCGAACTACACGACGTTCGCCCTCTCGGCGGCCACACTCGGCGCCGCGCTCACGGGGCCGGCCGATGTCGCGTATGTCTATCACCCGCCGGCCACCGTGGGCCTGGCCGCGATCGTGTTGAAGGCGCTGCGCGGAGTGCCGTTCGTGTATCACATCGCCGACATGTGGCCCGAGGCGGTGGTCGCTTCGGGAATGCTGGGCGACAATGCCGCGCGGCGCATCGTCGAGCGTCTTCTGGCGGGCTGGTGCCGACTGACCTACGGGCAAGCGGGCGCGCTGTCGGTGCTGTCTCCTGGCTTCAAGCGTCTGCTGCTGGCGCGCGGCGTCCCGTCCCAGAAGATGGAAGTGATTTACAACTGGACCGACGAGACCGTGTTCAAGCCCGTCGAGCGGGACCCCGCGCTGGCCGCGGCGCTGGGCCTGACGGGTCGGTTCAATATCGTCTACGCGGGCAACCTCGGGGCGTTCCAGGGGCTCGACGCCGTCATCCGGGCGGCGGCCATGATTCGCGGCGAGTCGAAAATCCAGGTGGTGCTGAGTGGGACCGGGCAGTGCGAGGCGCAGCTGAAGTTGCTGGCCCGCGAGCTGGGGGCTGACAATGTCCGCTTCCTCGGCCACCGCGAGTACGCGGAGATGCCCAAAATCAACGCGCTCGCCGACGTGCTGCTGGTTCACCTGCGTGATCTGCCATTCCTGCGGGGAACGATCCCCAGCAAGACGCAGGTGTCGCTGGCCAGCGCCCGCCCGATCCTGATGGCGGTGCGCGGCGACGCGTCCGATATCGTTCGTGACGCCGGTGCGGGGGCGACCTGCAATCCCGAGGATCCCGCGGAGCTGGCCGATGCGATGCGGAAGCTCTTCGAGACCGATCGCGAGGAGCTCGACGCCATGGGCGCGCGAGGCCGGGCGTACTATCTCGAACGCATGTCGCTCGAGGTCGGCGCGCCGCTCACCGAGGCGTTGCTGCGGCGCGTGGCCAGGACCGCAGGCCCACGCGGATGAGCCGACCCGTGCAGGCGCAGAGCGAGAACGTTCGTCGCTTCTTCTCCGACTTCTCGGCGCAGTGGGACACGATCTACGGCGGCAAGCGGACTCGCCTGCTGCGCACGCTCGACGCGATGTTCCGGCGCGACATCTACGATCGATACGATCTGACGTTCAAGACGCTCGGGCCTCTCCTGAACGGCAAGTCGGTGCTCGACATCGGCTGTGGCTCGGGCGTGTACTGCTTCGAGGCGGCCCGGTGGGCTCCCCGGAAGATCGTCGGGCTCGACATCGCCGAGCCGATGATCACGCTGGCTCGTGAGGAA
>AR_comb_assmDRAFT_10108377_pt1 | contig 16971 bp, 20 predicted proteins | sample ArasoioldDNA_FD_10543 | JGI IMG/M metagenome (IMG submission 10543) | reverse complement strand
ATTACCGGCACTGATTGGAACGCGTACCCTCGCGCTCATGTGTGCCGCGGGCGCGAATATCTTCAAACAAACGGTGAAGGTTTCTCGCGCCGAGATTCGAACAATCGTGTCAAAGATGGCGCTCAATTGTGCTTCGTCTTCGTTTTTACGGCGAATGTTTGCACGGCTTACCTAATCAACGGCCAACTTCATGACGGCATCGACTCAAGTAGTCGGAATTGGTTCCGAGAATCTTTCTGCCATCACCCTGCGCAAGATTAGCTGGCGGCTGATACCGTTCCTTTTTGTGCTTTATATCTTGGCGTGGTTGGACCGGGTGAATGTCAGTTTCGCTGCACTACAGATGAATTCTGATCTCGGGTTTAGCCCGACGGCTTTCGGTTTTGGTTCTGGTATATTTTTTCTTGGTTATTGCCTCTTTGAGGTGCCGAGCAATCTCATTCTCGAGCGGGTCGGGGCGCGACTCTGGATCGCACGGATCATGATCACGTGGGGAGTGATTTCCGCCGGGATGATGTTTGTCCGCGAACCGATCAGTTTCTGTATTTTGAGGTTCTTGTTGGGAGCAGCTGAAGCCGGCTTTTTCCCTGGTGTAGTTTATTATTTGAGTCTGTGGTATCCGGGTGCACAACGGGGGCAAGCAATCGCTGCATTTATGGTCGCCATCCCAGTCACGGGCGTTGTTGGTGGGTTGTTATCCGGTGCTTTGCTTGGGCTCGATGGCTTCTGGGGTCTGCATGGCTGGCAATGGTTGTTTCTAGTGGAAGGACTTCCCGCAATCTTCCTCGGGGCCGTCACCTTAATCTATCTTAACGATGGTCCGGAAACCGTCCGTTGGCTGACTCCGGCCGAAAAGGATTGGCTCGTTACTAAACTGACGGTGGAACGGGAAGCATGCAAAGCTTCGCATTCAACCAGTCCGATGAGTGCGCTGACTAATCGTACGATCTGGCAGCTGGGAATTATCTTCTTCTTCTCCGCAATCGGATTTTTTGGTTATACCTTCTGGGCCCCGATCGTGATTAAATCGCTTCTCGGTCTTACTGACTTTTGGGTTGGTGTAGTCTCCGCTCTGATAAGCGGAGTGACGATTATTGGTATGCTGCTTAACAGCGCGCACTCCGATCGCAGGAACGAACAACCCTTACACATCGCCATTCCTCTGTTGATCATGGCTTTGGGTTTTGTCGGATGCGCCTTGTTCCGTCAACCTGGGTTGGCAGTGTTATCGCTGGCCCTGGTTCCGTTAGGTCACTGTGGAGCGTATGGCCCGTTCTGGTCGATGCCGACCCGATTCCTCACCGGGCCAGCTGCTGCCAGCGGAGTAGCATTGGTCGCTACGATTGCCAGCGTCGGAGGGTTCCTTGGACCAACGATTGTTGGGGCGTTGAAGGGTCGCACTGGAACGCATGTTCTTGCCTTCATTCTCCTCGGCGGCATCGGGTCGTTCGCTGCTCTAATCGCCTTGCGTCTGCGTCATGCAACAGCCGTGAAGAATCCGTCATTGGCAGAGTCGGTTGGATCCGGTTATTCCTGATCTTGAGCGCAACCTCTCTGCGCCAATCCAGACGTTATCTTCTTACAAGAAATAATTACGCTGCTTCTCCGTGATCGGGTGGTCGATCCGCTCCAGCACCTGCAACATATCTTCCCATACCTTTCTTTTTTCGGATGGAGCCTGATTCCGAAGCAAGTAAGAGGGATGATAGGTGATCATGAGCGGCGTGTCCTCGTAGGAGTGCCATTTTCCGCGCAGCTCTCGCATTACTCCGCGAGTCCCTAGCAGCCCTTCAACGGCTGTAGCCCCGAGGGCGATCATCACCTTTGGCTGGATGATGCGGATTTGTTCGGTGAGATAAGGAAGACAAGTCTGCATTTCCATCGGGCTAGGCGGGCGATTACCGGAGCTCCCGGGTGGCATGTCCGGCCGGCATTTGAGAACATTTGCGATGTAAACATCGGAGCGATCAAATCCCATCGCCTTAATTATTTTTGTGAGTAGTTGTCCCGCACGCCCAACAAAAGGTTCCCCTTGTGCGTCTTCATCCGCACCAGGCGCTTCACCGACGAACATCACATCGGCGTCAGGATTGCCGACGCCAAAAACCGTTTGCGTCCGGCTTCGGACAAGATGCGGGCACTTAAGGCAGCTAGTGACACGGGTTTGAATTTCAGCGAGACGGGCTGCTTTGTCGGAAGCTGGTTGGAGAGAGCGGCATGGAGTCTCGTCCAAGCTTTCGGGTAAACGACTAGCAGGCTGAGTTGAAGGCACACTCCGGAGCTCAACCAGAGACGAGCGCGAAGCCCGTGGAAGTTTGTCTCCGCGCTCACGGATTTTTTCAAGCGCGCCCATTACAAAATCGAGGGCAGAAGGAAATTGGGTCACGATGTATGCGACCATCTAAAATTTCTTTGCCAGCAGCAATAACGGAATTTGCGGCGATGATGGCACCGTGTGCTACGATGCCGCCCCATAGATGAGTGAGCTTCTGTCGGATTACGACTATCTCTTGCCGGAAGAGCTGATCGCGCAACGGCCGCTGACTCGTCGCGATGAATCGCGAATGTTGGTCTTGCACCGGGCGGGACAGCGATTTGAGCATCGAAAGTTTGCTGAGATCGAGCAGTATCTCTCTCCAGGAGATTTGCTTGTCCTGAATAATACCCGCGTCCTGAATGCCCGCAGGTTTTCTGACGATAACAGGATCGAGTTTCTTTTCCTCGAGCGACTTGGTCCGACCCGTTGGAAATGTCTGGTTAAGCCGGGCCGTAGAATGCGGCTTGGTAGTGTGACGAAGATCAACGGCGCCCCGGTGCGGGTTGAAGAAGTCTGTCCAGAAGGCGAGCGAGTAATTTCAGTCGAGAGTGACGAGAATCTCCTTGAAGGAGGAGTAGTTCCGCTCCCGCCCTATATTGAACGGGCCAGCGATCCAACTGATCGAGAGCGATATCAAACGATTTTCGCCCAAGTGCCTGGAGCGATTGCCGCGCCGACCGCCGGGTTGCATTTCACCGAAGAAATGTTGGCGAGGTTGCCGCATGCGTTCGTAACGCTTCATGTTGGAACGGGAACCTTCCAACCTGTTAAGAATGAAAAGATCGCAGATCATCGCATGCACGAAGAACGATTTTTGATTTCGGAATCGGCGGCAGCCAAAATCAACGATGCTTCGCGAGTGATTGCGGTGGGGACGACAACGGTGCGCGTTCTCGAGTCTGCTCTGCGTCAGAATGAGAAGATCATCGCCCAGCAGGGTAAGACGGATATTTTTATTCGGCCGCCAAACAAGATTCAGTATGTCGATTGCCTGCTAACGAATTTTCATTTACCGCGCTCAACCCTTCTGATGCTTGTCAGCGCGTTTGCTGGACGGGAGTTCCTTTTGGATGCGTACGGGGCGGCGATTCAGGAGCGGTACCGTTTTTACAGCTACGGCGATTGCATGCTGATTTTGTAAACGAAATGTTTTCGGGGCTCAAAACTTGATCGCTCTGTGATTATGTGGCAACGCGCTCGGAGATCGCGTTCCACCCGGTCGATAATAGTTTTGCTTGCCCGGTATGTTACCGTCGTTCGCATGGAAGCTTCCGAAGAACCGAAAGGCGAACTGGTCATCCGCACGATTGCAATGCCGGCGGACACGAATCCGAGCGGTGATATTTTTGGTGGCTGGATCATGTCTCAGATGGATTTGGGCAGCGGAATAATTGCGGCGAAGACTGCGCAAAGCCGAGTGGTAACCGTTGCGATGGATGGAATGTCATTTCTTCAGCCAGTGCAGGTAGGCGACACCGTGGCCTGCTATGCCTGGGTGGAGAAAATCGGGCGCACTTCTATGACGATTCCGGTCGAAGCGTGGGTGCAACGCTATATGAGTGGCGAACAGGTTCGGGTCACGCGAGCCGTTTTCACCTACGTGGCGGTCGACAGCGAAGGAAAACCCATTCCGGTCCGACGCAGTATTTGATTCGTTAGGTGAATGCTTGTTGGCGAGAAGCCGCCAGCATTCACCAATTAGTGGTCGCCTCGCTCGGAACTGCCTGTGGCCCTTGGTCCATCGTCGTCATCTCTGTCCGGACTGGGCCCGATTCGTTGTACGGGATTTCCGCCTGATGCTTTGCGATCTTGGCTTTCTGCTTTGACCGCGCCCGCATGCTCTTGTGGACATATTTCTCGTAGGCACGCTGTTGTCGCGCACTCTTGGAAAAGTGCGAGCAAGCCGGGAGACAAAGAGCGAGGAGAAGAATTAGACCGATTGATTTCAGGAAAGTGCGCATATTAAGCCACCTCTTCAGCAAATTCGGGGCAAGACCATTGGAAATGTTTTGACTGCAGTAGCTCGTGCACGACCCGATAGATTTTGAGTTCGCAGTAGGTACACTTCCGAAACAAGCTGGTCAGATTCACACCGGTCTCTTCCGTTAGAGCCCAAATTTCTTCAGCAAGCGACTTCAACTCCGGCGGTGCAGCAGGCGGCCAAGCGAATGTTGACTTCTGCCGCCGGAGGAGAAACGCCTCCGGATCAGGCATCCGTTGTTTGAGTTGGTGGAATTCATCTCGGGCCTGCAATGCTGAGATGAGCAAGTCGGTTTGATTTCGTGCAATTGGTTCGGATTGCACCCAGGCACTGACCGGCTGGTCGCCGGCCGAGAACGAGAAGGTAAAGGGGAGCGAATCGCAAATGAAGAGCTGCCAAAAAGCCTCTTCACCAACGAGATGCTCATATTGGCCGCGGCGAGGCTGCCCTTGTTCGAAGAAGAGGGCAGAGACCAAATCGGATCTCTCATTAGAAATACGGAGCTCACCGGTCTGGGAGGAATTGACGATTGTTTGGTAAATAGTCGCTAGATCGAAGTTCGAGAGACTGCCAGTCAGCTCGAGGCAATGGCTCTGGGCGAGGGTTCGGTCTCTCGCTTGACCCAGCCGAAGGGCGAGCTGTTCGCTAAGATACTGGAAAAACGACGGAACACGGCGGGTTAGCTCGGAAAAGTCTTTGCGGTGGAAGCATTGTAGGCTCACCGGTTCTCGGGTGCGCACGAGGCATTTTCGAGGCTGATCGGTCAAAACTTCGACGTCTCCAAAGATATCTCCACGGGAAAGATAGGCGTCCGCGGTTTTCTCGTCCCCCTCACTGATTGCCTCGACTACGCCACGATTAATTATGTACAGAACATCACTCGGATCGCCGGCGGCATAGATGGTCTCTCCGGCAGCAAGATGCCGAATTTCTGAAAGCGCTCCCAGTGCCTTCAGTTCGAGTGGTTTAAGGGTTGTACAAAACCCGAAGAAATCGCGATCGACCATCGACCGTGCTACAGCAGGACTCGTGCGGGAAACGAAATGGTTTTTACGCAAACCCCTCTCTGGGGCTGAAATCTGCACCGGGTGGTTGCAACTGGCGGTGGCGCCGTTAAGTCTTGGCCATGCGCGAAGTCGCCTATCTTTTTGAGCGATTTCCGTCGTTTGGCCAAACCTTCTGTTACCGCGAGGTGGTAGAGATGGAACGCCAAGGGATCAAAGTTCACGTCTATTCGATTCGGCGTCCGCTTAATGAGCCTAACCAAGATTGGGATAACCAACTTGTTGAGCGAGTTCACTACCTGCCTGAAGAGAATGTGCTTGTCCGGGAGGTCGATCGACTCTTGCGCGATGGCCAGGTATCGAGTGACACGCGTGAAGCAGTCAAGAAATGGGGACGACAATCAGATTTCCTTCGCCTTTATCAGGCGATCTATGTCGGAAATCGTCTTCAACGAGAAGGTTTGCAGCATTTGCATGCGCATTTTGCCGGAATGGCTGCCCGAACAGCATTTTGGATTAACCAATTCTTCGGAATTCAATACAGCTTCACTGCCCATGCGAACGACATTTTCGCGCCGCGTGATTTTGTCGTCTCACTCACGAAGTTGTTCTCGAACTCGACAGCGATCGTTACCGTAAGTGATTACTCTGCGGAATTTCTTCGCGATCGGTATCCAGAGATCGCATCCAAGGTGCATCGTGTTTACAACGGTGTTGATCTTTCTCGATATCATCAGGTTGATTACGGCAGCCGAACTCCGGCAATCATCTCGATCGGCCGATTGATCGAGAAAAAAGGTTTTGCTGATCTGATTAGTGCGTGTCGTCTCTTAAAGCAGCGCGGGCATAGTTTTGTTTGCGAGATTATTGGGGAAGGTCTGTTCGAAGAAGCGTTGAAATTACAGATTGTGCGAGAGGGTCTGGAATCGTGCGTTAGACTAGTCGGTCCCCGCACCCAAACGGAGATTGCGCAGAGTCTTGCGCAGGCGACCATCTTTGTTCTGCCCTGCACGCATGAGGAGGGTGGCGGAATGGATAACTTGCCCACCGTGATCATGGAAGCGATGGCTGCCGGATTACCTGTGATCTCCACGCGGTTGGGCGGTATTCCGGAAATGGTTGAGCAGGATGTTAACGGGATCTTGGTGAAGGAACATGATCCTGAAGCAGTTTGTGCTGCGATGGAGTATTTGATTGCTAATCCAGATCAAGCACGAGAGTTCGGTGATCGCGGTCGCGCGATGGCGCGAGAGAAATTCTCGATCGAAGTCAGTGGCCGCGAGTTGCGGGCCATTTTTGAAAAACTTACATGAGTTGGTGGATCGCGACCTCTGGGTGCGATGTTAGAATAATGGCGGCGAAGCCGCGAAGATTAGCATCGCGCTCGGAGATCGCGATCCACCTGTGAGAAGCTTCAGAGCAAACTGCGCATGGCGTTCATCGCACGGAGATACACGCGATGTGGACCGCCCCGCATTAACTCCTCGCTCATCAACCGCACGGGATCGTTGCTGCCCGCCGGAATCAAACAGGTTCGTTTTGCATCTTCAGCCCGGACGGTGACATCGAGCAAGTCACTGTTTGCGGAATAGTTCACGCAAACCTTCCGGGAACCAAAGTTCACAATGCAACCGCCAATCGGTTCCCCTTCTTTTTCGTTGAGCGAAACTTGAATCAGTTTGTTCGATCGATCCCGAAACGCCACTTCGTTGCTTTTCGGTTTCTTCTCCAAACTCCAATGTAGTTGTGCGGCGAGCCAGCCCACTAACAGTAATGCGGTCGAGCGATATCCAGGAGCGAAATCGATCACGACAGATTCGATCTCGTTAAAACGCGAATGGGTCCGCGGGTGATCGAAAATTTGCGCGATGCCAAGACGAAAATGGACCAGGCGCGTCCAATTGAGATCGCATAAGACAATCCGTTGTTTCGCTTCGGCCTGGGCTGTTTCGACTCGTCGCATCTGAGTATCAAAGTCGCTCCAGGTCTGGCTGTCATAAATGACGCGGTCAACCCGGGCCCACAGCTGTGGATCCATCGGATCATGAAATTCACCCTGCCACCAAAGATAAAAAGGGAGATCAGAATCGAGGTGGGAAAAGACGATGTTTGGGAGCAGTTTCGCGGAAGGCCCTTTCAGTAAGAAGGAAAGTTGTTCAGAACAGATCTGCTTATTCCCGGCGCGACTAACATGACAATGGGCGCTGATCCACGCTTCAACATGGTTTTCTTTCGCTTCGGGATTCGCATTGATCACGATGGCGCGACAGGCATGGTCCTCCGTGATTTTGAAAATCATCGCGGTGTTTGAGGGAAGGGAATCTGGTTCTTCACTATAAACTGCGAGATTCATGAGCGAAGCCCGCGTCCTGGCGTTGCCGCTTTCAGCCCAAAGTTTTTTCAATTCGCGATCGATCTCTCCGATCTCGACGGGCATACCTAACGAAAATGTTTCAGTTGATCCGGATATCATAATCTTCGCCAGGCGCGGCCGTCTCGCGCCAAGAGTTCATCCGCCTCTTCCGGTCCCCATGAACCAGCGGGATATTCGAACAAACCCGGCTGATTTTCCTTCGCCTTCCATGCTTCCTCGATTGGATCGATAAATGCCCATGCTTCCTCCACTTCATCGCGACGGGCGAAGAGGGTCGCATCGCCACTCATAGCGTCGAGTAGCAGCCGTTCGTAGGCCTCGGGACTCGCTTTGCCGAAGGAGGTTCCATAATGGAAATCCATCTTTACCGGTTCAATTCGAAAACTGTTGCCGGGCATTTTTGCCTGCATTCGCAGCGAGATTCCTTCGTCGGGTTGAATCCGGATCACGAGAACATTTTGATCGTGCGAAACGGATTCCTTATTAAACAAAACCGGTGGCGCTTTCTTGAAATGAACCGAAATCTCGGTGCCGGACTTCGGCAATCGTTTGCCAACTCGGATGTAAATCGGGACATCAGCCAGTCGCCAGTCATCAATCCGAACACGTAATGCAACAAACGTCTCGGTTCTTGAATCCGGTTTTACGTTTTGCTCACTCCGATAACCTGGAACCGATTTCCCATTGATCGCACCCTCGGCGTATTGGCCCCGGACAACATTTCGCGCCACCTCTTCTTCTGTGATTCGACGGAGCGACTTTACAATTTTGACCTTCTCGTCGCGGATACTGTCCGCATCCAAATCGGTAGGAGGTTCCATTGCGACGAGACAGAGCAGTTGGAGCATGTGGTTTTGCACCATGTCGCGCAAAGCGCCCGCTCCTTCATAATACCCGGCCCGTCCTTCAACTCCTAACATCTCTGCGGCGGTAATCTGAATATGATCGATGTAGCGACCATTCCAGATCGGCTCGAAGATAGCGTTCGCAAAACGGAGCACTAAAATGTTTTGGGCCGTCTCTTTTCCGAGAAAGTGATCGATCCGATAGGTTTGATTCTCGGCAAAGACGTTTCGAACGATTTCATTTAGCTTCCACGCAGAGCCGAGATCACTACCAAACGGTTTTTCGACAATGATTCTGGCCCAACTTCCTTTACGAGCTTTGTTCAACCCGGCAGCTCTAAGATTTTTCAGGATGGGTTCGAACTGATCTGGCGCCACGGCAAGATAGAAAAGACGATTGCCGCCGGTGCCGCGCTGCCCATCGATCTTCTCAAGCCGCTCTGCCAGACTCTTATAACCGGATGCATCGTGAAACTCGCTCTGATGGTAGAAGATTGATTGAGCGAATCCGTTCCAGATCTCGTCGCGAACTGTTTGACGCGAAAACTTCCGCGTAGCCTCTTCTTGTTCGTGGCGGAATTGCTCGTCCGTTTTTGGGCGGCGAGCAAAACCGACGACCGTTAAACCCGGCGGTAATTCGCCGTCCGCGGAAATGTTATAAAGGGCGGGAATCAGTTTCCGCATCGTTAGATCACCGGTAGCGCCAAAAATCACGACCGTGCACGGCTGTGGGACAGCGCGGGTGGCGAGACCCTCGCGAAGCGGATTGGTTTGCGGAGCGTCAGTTCGGTTGGCCATTGTGTCGAGTAACTCGAAAACTAGGCAGAATCACGCTGTTAGGTAATTAAATTTGTAACTTGTTAGCTGCCGGCGCTCAATTTTTGATCGAACGAATTACTTCGTGATGCTCCAAATCTGGAGAGCCGCGGACTTGACCCCGATCTCGATTTTGGATTCATCCACCTTTTTGTCGTCCGCCTGGGGCCAAACCTGATCGTCAAAATGCATGGGCGATTTTTTCCAAAGGATTTGCATTCGGGTGAATCTCTTCGGCTGTAGCGGGAACTTCGATTTTACCCCGGCGAGTCGGGCATCGAGATAGTTGAGAAGCTTCTCTCGTTCTTCTTCGAGCGCTCCGACAAAGTCGAGCTGCCCATCATCCGTTTTCGCGTTCGGTGCCAATTTTAAAACTGGCCCGACGGAACGAATATTCATCGCCTGCCAGAGCAGATAACGTCCGGAACAATCTTCGTCATCCAGGATGATCTTCCATGGCCGCGCCCGATAATCTTGAAGTTCACGCCGCAGTTCAACAACGTGGCGTTTCATTTGTTCCGATTTTGAGATCGGCTCAACCGGCGCCGATTTTCTGGGCGACTCCAGATAATCCGCAAACAAACCTGCTCCTGTCCCTTCAAAGAAATAGCGTTTTCCCCACGGCCCGCGGGCGACGCCAACGTCAAATGCGCGCGGTTTTCCGCTGGCCAAGTTAGCAATCAACTTGTCGGCCGGGCCGGTGAAGCCGAGCATTCGGGCGACATTATTCGCCGTGCCCAGAGGCAATATGCTCAACGGAGTATCGGTCCCCATCAGTCGTCGCGCGACTTTCGCGACGGCGCCATCTCCTCCCGCGGTGAGCACCAGATCAATTTTTTCCTTTAGTGCCTCTTTGTAGTCTTTTTTCTTGAGGGATTGATAAATCGGCTCATGCCCGGATTTCTTAAGCGTTTCTATTAATTCCTCGCCTTCATGCTCCCCATCTCCCGCTTTGGGATTGTGAAGAAGAAGAATTCGCATCGGAGTATCTCGCATTAGACAACAAAAATGCGCGTATTTTTGCGAAAATTCGGCCAAAGGCTGGCTCAGACACGTTTCTATAAGAACAAATGCGTATTCTCATTTGTAATGATGATGGCGTTTACAGTCCCGGTATCGCCGCACTCGCAAAGGTCGCGTCCCGCTTTGGAGAAATCCGGATTGTCGCGCCTGACGTGGAGCAATCTTCCATGGGACATGCCATTACTTCGTCGCGTCCGCTGCGTTATCGCCGGACTCCACTCCCCGGTGGCTTCGATGCCTATCGGGTCAATGGAACTCCAGCGGATTGCGTGGCTCTCGGCGCTTTTGGATGGAAACGGGTGGATCTCGTTCTTTCGGGGATTAATCTCGGCCCCAATCTCGGCAGCGCCTGTTGGCACTCCGGGACACTAGCGGCGGCCAAACAAGCGACCTTGCTCGGGTTGCGCGGGATCGCATTCAGTACCGCAGTGGCAGAAAAGGAACCGGACTTTAATTCGCTCGAGCCCTACGTGGAAAAAGTGCTCAAGCTTCTCCTCGAGAAGAAAAATATGGCATTGCTGAATGTGAATCTTCCGCGGAAACCAAAAGGAATACTTTGGACTCGCCAGGCGTTACGACAATATGATGGTGAAGTCGTCCCGGGTCGGGATCCGCTGAAACGACCGATATTTTGGTTTACGGTTAGACCTTTGGAAGCGGAAGAGAAAGGGACGGACCGGTGGGCTTTCGCCCAAAATTTTGTTTCGATTACCCCGCTGCGCCAAGACCTAACGGATGAAAAGAGCCTTGCTCAGGCTCTAGCCTTGGAGCAGGGGAAGGCCGCGGCTAAGAGCGCGACGCCAACGATTGTTCGCCAGAAGGGAACTAAATCAAAGAGTAAACGAAAACGGGGCTCGAAGCACAACGTTCCGCCGTAGTCCACCCCAAAGCGCAGAACACTGCCGCACTCCAAGACGTGGCCGTTGTTACGCCCCCGCATGTCGCTCTGCGTTTTGGAGTGCGGCGCTGCCTCCGCCGCTTTTTGGCGCGGCGATCCAACTAGTCTCTCCGTCCGTTCTTAAAGCCTTTCAAGTTCGTCGCGGAGTTCTTGTTTGCTCCGACCAAGTCGCTTTTCCAACCTGCCCAGAAGCTCCTCGTCCTTTCCTTCGGCGAAAGTCAGATCGTCATCCGTCAACTGACCATACTTTTGTTTTAGTTTTCCTTTCACTTCATTCCAGCTGCCTTTGAATTGTAGTTTTGTCATAGCAACATTGGTTCGTTCACCGATACCGAACTGGCTGGGCTTGCTTATGGCTTTCGCTTCCGCCCGCTTTCGCCAAGACGGGCTGGTCCGAGGGTTGTAGGAATCTGATTGATGCAGCGCTCATCCCGTCGTCCGATTGCGTAAGACGAATGCAAGCCCGTTCTTAAGAGAAATGATGAAAGAATTTACATCCGAGGATCGATTAGAAATTTTGCAGGCCGCGGATTCGATTCGAACCTGGCATTCCCTCGAGGATCGTCGCGTTTGCGCGTGCTGTCGGCGAACATTTGATGGCGCAGAGCTTGAAATCCGATTCGATCAGCGAGGCCGTCTTTATTTGAATTGTCCCACGCCAGGGTGTCCCTCCAACGCGAAGGATTGGTTGTACGAGACGATTGCGGAGCCGATCAAGTCGCAACTCGATTCACGGGCGGCAGAACCCGCAGCCTGCTAAAACATCTCGGTTAGATCGAGAAAGAACCCGGTGCAGCGGGAAAGACAAAGTGTTGGTTTTTTTTACGTCGCCGATCGTGCAACAACAATCTCTGTTGTCGACGCAGCCGGGCCAGACGACCCATTCCAGCTTCCGGCGTAGGCTGGAGCGATTTAACAAAGTTTACTCGCGGTCGTGGAGCTTGCATGGACTGCTACGAACAAAGTGGAATCGGTGAAGGGCTGTCACAATAGGTCGCACATCGGATGCGCTTACCAGATTAATTCTGATGGAAGCCGGTGCTGTGGATAAGTTACAGGATCGGGCTGCACAACCGCTTCGTCATCCGTTTTCGTTTCAATTCATGAAGCAGAAGCAACAATAGCAGCTACCCGATGCCTCCCGAAAAAACATTGTCAGCAAACGAATCTACCCTGACCAGAGACGGGGTGAGACGAAGCGAAGAAAGCTACGGTAACGAAAACGCGCCGTTACAGGGATATGCTGGGTTGATTGTTCTCTTCAGTGTTGTCGCAGGGGGATTCCTTTTTTCACAGAAACGCTCTCTTCCCGACAGAATCAGATTGGACGACGTGCTTTTGTTAGGTCTGGCTGCCCAGAAGGTAAGCCGCGTTGTCACGAAGAGTCGGGTGATGAGTGTGATGCGAGCTCCGTTCACAAAATATGAAGGGCCAGCTGGCAGCGGCGAAGTTGAGGAACGGCCGCGGGGCAGAGGTATTCGCCGCGCTGTTGGCGAACTTATCTCCTGTCCTTTTTGTATGGGGACTTGGATAACATGTGCGGCGGTCGCCGGTTTGGTTTCGCGGCCGCGCTTGACCCGTTCTCTCGCCGCGATCTTTGCGGTTAGTTCAGTGGCAGATTTTGCACAGCAGATTTATTGCAAGGCAAAAGAGGCAAACGATCCAGAATGATGGAGTGATTGCTTCGATTCCAAGAGCGAAAAAAGCCAATCAAAATCGATGCCAGCCAGGAACCGAGATCTCCATGGCAATGCTCCAGATAAGTGCGAAATCGCGCTCTTGCTTATCGACGTCATAAACCCGCTAGAGTTTCCCGAAGCGCACCAATTATTGAGGTTTGTCCCTCCGATGGCGCGCAAAATCAACCAACTAAAGCAGCGAGCCCAAAAAGGTGGAGTGCCGGTCATCTATGTTAATGATAATTTCGGACGGTGGCGCTCTGATTTCCGCCATCAGGTTGAGTATTGTTTAAAGGAGAATTCGCGCGGCGCTGAAATGGTGAAAATGTTGCGTCCCGATCCGAGCGATTACTTTGTTCTTAAACCCAAGCATTCGGGATTTTTCGCCACGACTCTCGAGACATTGCTGCGCTATCTAGGTGTGCGTCGTTTAATTCTCACAGGAATCGCTGGCAACTTCTGCGTTCTTTTTACAGCAAACGATGCCTATATGCGCGACTACGAAATCATTGTTCCGCCGGATTGTGTGATCTCGAATACCTCCCAGGACAATCGGCAAGCGTTGCAATTGATGCGGCGGTTTTTGAAGGTTGAGTTGCCACCTTCTCCACGAATCACGTTTCCGAGAAACAAACGAACGCGGCCGGGTTAGGTAGATCGGCCTTAGCGCTGTTCTGCAGCTAGCGATTGCTGTAACTGGAATCAACTCAGATGAATACGCGCAACGATGAAGGCACAAACGAATTGTGGGAAATGAAAGGAGATCTATGCGACTTATTCTTCTCTTGTTGTTGATCCTGCTCCTAATTGGGGCGCTGCCGGCATGGCCCTATAGCACGGATTGGGGTTATTACCCTAGCGGCGGGCTGGGATTGATCCTGCTTATCGTTCTGTTGGTCGTTTTCCTGCGATAACCACGTCGCTCTGACCTGAGCGGTCGGCCTGCCTGACGGTGGCCGGCCGCTCGGCATCCAGATTTATCTCCTGGGGCGTTTAATCAGAAAAGGGAGTGTTATGGCACGAGGAAGCAAAAGTAAGTACAGCGGTAAACAAAAACGACAGGCCGAACATATCGAAGAAGGCTACGAAAAACGCGGCACTTCGAAAAAGGAAGCGGAACGCCGTGCCTGGGCGACGGTGAACAAACAAACCGGTGGCGGAAAGAAAAGCGGTTCCGGGCGAGGAAAAAAGTCTAACAAGTCCAGTTCACGAAAGGGTGGACGCAAGGGCGGAAAAAAACATTAGATTGTCGCTTCTTCATCACGCGCATTAGCGCCGAAGGCGCGCCATCATCCCCAGCCTGGGGCGACGCCCCCGGAATAGCGTTTACATATCAACAAAGCGCTGAAAGCGCGGCCTCAACGTGATTCGGCGTCATCTGCATAAGACGGGTTGAGTCGCGCCTTCAGCGCTCATTTCATTTCTACCGGAATCCTGGGGCGTTGCCCCAGGCTATAATTGAAAACGCGCCTTTGGCGCTCGTGTTCGCTCCGTTTGACCTCGGAAACCTGCTCAATCCTCCTACATTTCCCGCGCAGATCGATACCCGTCTACGATGTATCAAGGAATTGAAGCTTCCCACAGAACCAATCGAATCCGCCAAAGAAGCTGGCCTTCGTTACGTGACGGATGCTCTGCCGGGAATTTCGCGCCAGCGTCGCGGTAAAAACTTCGTCTACACGACTCCAGATGGAAAAATCATCAAGGATCGCGAGGAATTGTTGCGAATTCAGCGCCTCGTCATTCCGCCAGCTTGGACCGATGTATGGATTTGTTGTTCCCCAAATGGACATTTGCAAGCCACCGGTCGCGATGCGCGGAGACGAAAGCAGTATCGCTATCACACACGCTGGCGCGAAGTTAGAGATTCGACCAAATACGAACGAATGCTTACCTTCGGAAAGGCACTTCCGAAAATTCGTCGACGGGTTCGACGTGATTTGAAAGAGAAAGGACTTTCGCGCGACAAAGTGCTCGCCGGAATCGTCCGCCTCCTCGAAGCCACGTTGATACGAATTGGGAACGACGAATATGCTCGCGAAAATAATTCATTCGGACTCACTACTTTACGTGACCGGCACGTTAAAGTTTCAGGAAATCACACGAGGTTCGAATTTCGCGGTAAGAGCCGTCGCCCCCATGTGATCCATCTGAATGATCCTATTATGGCGAAGATCGTGAAACGCTGTCAGGACTTGCCTGGCTATGAGCTGTTTCAATACCTCGACGAAAATGGGGAACCTCAGAAAGTGAATTCTGATGACGTAAATACTTATGTGCGCGAAATCACCGGCCAGGATTTTACGGCGAAAGATTTTCGCACCTGGTCAGGAACCGTGCTGACATTTCTTGCTCTCCAGCAGCTGCCTAAATGGAACTCTAAGACAGAGGCAAAACGAAACATCGTCCATGCGGTTGAGGCAACCGCACGAATGCTTGGTAACACCTCGGCGGTCTGCAAAAAATGTTACATTCACCCATCCGTTCTTGACGCGTACATGAACGGGTCATGGCGACCGATGGATAAGCTAAACGGCAATCAAAAAAGTCGATCAGGGCTTCGTTCAGAAGAGACTGCTGTGATGGCACTCCTGGCCCGGTGCGCATGAGAGCGTTGCTAGTTCAGACGAATTCGAAAGCGATGCGATTAACTTTTGTCTCAGGTGTGCAACCGCGGTGGGTCGCGCAAAAATGATCGACAAAATCGCCTCGCGACATTTGAGCGAATCCTTCACGTCGAATATCTTCTGCATCGATCTTCTTCAGTGATTCAGCTCGCGTATTGACGATTCGAATCGGAGCGATTCGCACCATTTGCTCGCCCTTACGTCGACCGCGCGATTTTTCGACGGCCATGACGAGATCACCCGACGTTAAGAACCACCAGCCAAGACGACGCGTGACCGTTTTGGTCCGAGCACGCATTTGTGGCGTAGTGAGCATAAACGACATGTTTCTCACAGTTTTCGTTTCGACTTTGACCGCGCCTTAGCTCTTTTTTTTGTCCTCGCCTGTTTCGATGGCTCTTGAGGATGATTCATGACCTGCAAAATCGCCTCTGCCAGTTGTTCTGGGGTGATTGGTTTCACGAGATGTCGCATGAACCCGCTAGTCTCACTTTTGGCCAAATCGGAGTCAGTGCCCCAGCCACTCATAGCGATTGCGCGAACCGGATTCCTGGTTGCCAGGCTTTCCAAGAGGTCCCATCCGGTTCCATCGCGCAGCTGTAAGTCGACCAAAAGCAGATCGAATTCACCGTCCTTCATGCAATTGACCGCCGCTTTTACTGAATCAGCCGTAGAGACTGAATGGCCGACCGAAATGAGATAACGCTCCAGCCCCATCGAGAGAGCTTCGTTGTCCTCAACGACGAGGATCCGAATGCTCGGCGTGCGGCAATGATCTTGGGGCATGGCATTCACAAAATAATCCCTAATTCGTAGATTCGATCGCGATCGCCCGTTTGGGTGTTTCTCGATGATTAAATTGCTGGGACAGTCTAATATAGGGGAAAGCTGCGCGCAGTGCCGTTGAGCAAATATTTTTGGTTGTAATTTTAACGAGACTCTCATAATAACTGGCGCATGAAGAGGTTGGCCGCCCGGATCGCGAGCGATTTGAGAACGTCAAAGGTCTCTGCGGTTTATAATTCGGAATTGGCGCGCGTTTTCCCAAAGACCATGCCAGAAAAAGAACGGGAGGAAAGTATCCGGCGCTTTGCTACCGAACACGGGCTCGATGTCGACATCTTCGAAGTTGGCTTGTGCGCCATTTTCGAAAAAGCTACTCCGAAAAAACCTAAAAAGGGCAAATCGAGAACACACTAGGTCGTAGGTGTAGCGCGTTCTCGCCCCCCTGAAAATAGGCTAGCCGCTAAAACGCTGGACTATTTTCAGAAGATTCGCGCAAATTCGCGTGATTCGCGGGCACACACTGCGTAGCTACGATCCAGTCTGCGGATTTGGAATCCGCAATAAAGCAGGCTTGGAAGTCTGCGCTACAACGGCCGCTTATTTCGATTCTTTCATCTTCTT
>AR_comb_assmDRAFT_10255957_pt1 | contig 16975 bp, 7 predicted proteins | sample ArasoioldDNA_FD_10543 | JGI IMG/M metagenome (IMG submission 10543) | reverse complement strand
GAGCCGAGCGGAATCATCGCGGTATCGAGACCGACATCCTTGCGTTCGAGACTGCGGATGTATCGCATCATTTTCGTTTCCGAGTGATGCGAGTTGAACACCGGATGTGTCAAGTACTTCGACGTTCGCTGTAACGGTGATGGAGCTTTCACGTTCACCGGCGCATCCGGATCGATTCGGGGCGCAGGACTGACAGGGCCGCCGCGCGCCGCGGTGAACACCTTCACGATCTCCACCACGTCGTCGATCGAGGTGGTTTCATCCAATGAGATGCCGATGGCGCGGTCAGTGAAATAGCGGAAATTGACGCGCGCCGCCTCGGCCGCCGCACGCACTTTCTCGGCGTCGGCCCCTTCGACCCGGAGCGTGTCGAAGTACGCGGCATTCGTCTGCCGATATCCGAATGAAGCCAGCGCCTTCTCGAGCGCCTGGGCGAGGCGATGGATGCGCTCTCCGATCGCGCGCAATCCCTTCGGGCCGTGAAAGACCGCGTACATCGCGGCAATGTTCGCCAATAGCGCCTGCGCCGTGCAGATGTTGGAGGTCGCCTTTTCGCGCCGGATGTGCTGTTCCCGCGTCTGAAGCGCCATCCGATACGCTTGTTTCCCCTTCGCGTCGACTGAGATGCCAATGATCCTGCCGGGCGCCTGCCGCACGAACGACTCCCGCGTCGCCAGAAATGCGGCGTGCGGGCCGCCATATCCGAGAGGCACGCCAAAACGCTGAGAGTTGCCGACGACGGCATCGGCGCCCATTTCGCCTGGCGGCGTCAGCAGCGTCAGCGCCATCAAGTCGGTCGCGACGGCGACCAGCAGGCCGGCCGCGTGCGCCTTTTCGATCAACGGCCGCAGATCCGTGACCTCACCATGGTCGTCGGGGTACTGCAGAAGAAGACCAAATGCCCGATCCATGGGCAACGCAGAAGGGTCGCCGATCTCCAGGCGGATGCCGAGTGGTTCGGCCCGGCCGCGCACGACGTCGATGGTCTGCGGAAAACAGCGATCCGAAACGAGGAATACGCTCTCGTGCCCTGCCGGTGCCTTCTTCGCCTGCAACCGATGGAACATCGTCATCGCTTCGGCCGCGGCGGTGCCTTCGTCGAGGAGTGACGCCGTCGCGATATCCATGCCGGTCAGATCTTTGACGACCGTCTGAAAGTTGAGCAGCGACTCGAGGCGTCCTTGAGCGATTTCGGCCTGATAGGGCGTGTACGGCGTGTACCAGCCCGGATTCTCAAAGACGTTTCGAAGGATGACGCTCGGCGTCACGCAGTCGTAGTAGCCCATCCCGATGTACGAACGCGCGACGATGTTCTGTGAGGCGATCTCGCCGAGCCGTCGGAGGTAGCCGTGCTCGCTGTCGGCTTCAGGTAGATCGAGCGGCCGCGTCAGCCGAATGCCTGAGGGAATGGTCTGTTCGATCAGCGCGTCGATCGAAGGGACGCCGATTGTTCGCAACATGGCGTCCCGGGCGTAAGCATCTGGGCCAATATGTCGTGACTGAAAGGAGCCCTGAATCTTGTCAGTCATTTCGTTAATTCTGTGTACTTGGCGGAATCATAGAGATCCGCCGCTTCGGCGGGATCGGCAACCTTGACGGCAATCATCCACGCGTTGTGCGGATCCTTGTTCACGGCTTCGGGCTTCTCTGTCAACGACGTGTTGACCTGAGTCACTTCTCCGCTCACCGGGGCGTAGAGCTCCGACACGGCCTTGACCGACTCAATGGTCCCGAAGACGTCACCTTTCTTTACTGTGCGCCCGACTTCCGGCAGCTCGAGGTACACCACGTCGCCAAGCTGCCTTTGCGCGTAATCTGTGATTCCGACATGCGCCTCGGAACCGGCGAGCCGCACCCATTCGTGATCCTTGGTGTACTTCAAATCGGTTGGATACATTCTGAACTCCCCCGAGCCCAACACTACGCGCTGCGGGCGCGTTTGTAGAACGGCATCGGCACCACCTTCGCCTTTGCGCGCCGGCCGCGAATATCGACCTCGAACTCGGTGCCGACGGCCGCCCGATCGCTTGGAACGTAGGCCATGCCGATCGCTTTCTTCAAGAATGGCGTCTGCGTCCCGCTCGTGACCGTGCCGGCGTGCGCTCCATCAACATACACGTCATACCCGTGACGTGCGATGGCACGGTCCACCATCTCGAAACCAATCAGTTTCCGACGCGCGCCGCCGGCTTTCTGATGCTGAAGCACGTCGTGCCCGAGAAATTCCGGCTTTTTCCAACCGACGATCCACCCAAGATCCGCCTCGACGACGGTCGTGGATTCGTCCATATCGTTGCCGTAGAGACGCATCGACGCTTCGAGACGCAGCGTGTCGCGCGCACCCAGGCCGGCGGGTGCCACGCCCGCGGTCTTGCCGGCGTCGAGGATGGCGTTCCAGACGCGATCGGCGGCGGCAGGCGGGACGAACACTTCAAAGCCGTCCTCGCCGGTGTAGCCGGTACGAGAGATGGTGGACCGCACGCCCGCAACCTCACCAGTGGTAAACCAGTAATACTTGAGCGGCGCGAGGTTCACTCCGGTCAGACTCTGCAGAACGTCGGACGCAGCCGGCCCCTGCAGCGCGAGCAGCGCATAGCGGGAGCTCGTATTCACCGCGACCGCATCTTCGATGGTTGCGATATGCTCAGTGATCCAGTTGAAGTCCTTGATGATGTTCGACGCGTTCACGACGAACATGTAATGCCCGTCGGCGAGCATGTACACCAGGACATCATCGACAAACGTGCCTTGCGGAGTGGTGAGGGCCGAGTACTGAATCTGGCCGATGGACAGCTTCGCCGCGTCGTTCGAGGTGATGTGCTGCACCGCCTGGAGCGCGTCACGACCCGCGATTTCGATCTCCCCCATGTGGCTGACGTCGAACAAGCCTGCTCGCGTCCGCACCGCCATGTGCTCGTCGACGATTCCCGAGTACTCGATCGGCATGTCCCAGCCCCCGAACTCGACCATGCGGGCGCCAAGCGATCGATGCCGCGCATTGAGCGGGGTTTTCTTGAGCGGGACGGGCGCAGGCTGGGACATTGAATCGCTAATAGCCGATCACTGATCACTAAGGTAGAAGGTTTCAAGACGCGCGTGACGCAAGTCTTGGAGCCACTTCGGAACCGGATCAGGCAAACACCGCAAACTTTACCTGTGCCGCACGAACGGCGCAGGCCACGGCGCTAGAACCTACAAACGGTACTATGCGGCTCTGCAGTGGGTCAAGCTGACGGATGACCGATCTTCGACAGCAGCCAGGTCGCGTAGCTGGCCGACCGCGCCGCCGGCAGTTCCGGAAGTCCGGTCTGCGTGGTAATCGCTCGGACAGTTGCTTGCAGCACCTCGAGCAGGTGTGCTTTCGGCCCGAATGCTTCAAGACCGAAGGTCCACTCGACGGCGGCTTTTCCTTCGATCGAGTAGTCGAGACGGGTCAATTCGACACCGCAGCCGATCGCGGGAAACGCGTCGGCGGACACTTCCGTCGCCGCGGCCCCGGGCGACAACGCCACGGCGAATTTCCGCAACTGGCGCTTCTTCGTCAGCGCAAGCCATACGCCTTGTTGCTGCAACTCCGGATCAGTCAAGGCGAGCGACAGCTTGGTCCAGCGTTCGAGGTCGCCGGACATCCCAGGCGCAAGATCCACCGACCCCAGCGAACCGACCAGATACTTGGTTTCCACCTTGGCTGGCTTCCCCGTCGCAAGTCTGGCTTTGAAGCTCAGATCGCTGCGACCCGTGGCCAGATACTGATCAACCCGGTCGCCCTCGTCCCGAGTGGACCCGAACCATTTTGCAAGCGCCGCCTCGACTGAAGAGTGCGATTGCAGGAACCACCGAACTTCAAGACTCTCCAGTATTTCCATCACCACCCTAACGAAGGTGCGTATGCTACTTTCGTCCAATCGTGTCGTATTCGAGTCCGCTCGAGCCTTCTCCCCGCCCGGCACCGATGCGTCGCCCAATCCAGACGTGCGTGCCGCCGTCGGGAGATCGCGCGTAGGCGGGGCGGCGAAGAAGACGGCGCCCTTCGCGCGGAACCTCCTGCTCGGCCAACCCGGAGATCGCCAGCTCGCGCAACATGAGCGCACGCGGAAACTCGATAGGCGTTGCGTCTCCGGTCGGCAGCACGCCGATGCGGTACCGCGCAAGCCGGTTGTCAGCGGGAGAAGCTTCTGGGACGAGCGGGAACCAGTGCCGCGGAACATCCGACGACAGGCGATACACGAGGGGCGGATGCATCACCGGCAGGTCGGTACTCGATTCGGGCGGGGGCGGCGGCGGAGGCGCCACGGCGCTCCATGGAGCCGGACGACCCGAGCCATCCGGGGCGACGAGTTCGACGGCCCAGGCGAGATTCGCCTGCTCGTCGCGAAACAGCATCGTGTCCTCGGCCGGCTCGCCGTCGAGTGTGCCGACTACCCGCGGCGGCACAAACAGTGAACCGGTCTGATCCCCTGAGCAAAACCACAATCGCGTGAGCTCGTCTGGCGCTTTACCGGGACTGGCACCGGCGGGTCTGACCAACACGCGTACGCCGAATGTGTCGCGCACCACGACGCTTTCGACCGTGAGAAGAGACGATACCGGAACCTCAATCGGGACACTGGACCAGTCGCCGCCGTACACAAAGGCGAACTGCAGCACGACCATCAGGGCGGTCTCGTGCGGCGCGGCAGAGGCCGACACGTAGTCGACGTCAGCGTCCTCGAACTCCCAATAGCGGACCGCAGGAGCGCCGCGAAATCCCAGGCGCGCTGGCAGCACCGAGAGCGGTTTGCCGTTTGGTCCAGCGAGCGAGACTGGTTGAGCGGTCGCGCCGAGACCGGCTTCACGGCTCATGTCGAACGCCCACCAATCAAGCCGTTCGCCCTCCCACTCCTCCGCGCGCAGGACGACTTCACCGGCCTTGGCTCGCGCCCCGACGGCGAACGAGTACTGCAGCGACTCACTCCGCCAAGCCGGCGGAGTGGCAGCGGCGGTCTGGCGGATGGCCGGGAGATTGACCTCGGCACTGACCGCGTCGAGCACCGCGCGGAGACCGTCTCTGGCCTCGGATGGAAGCGGTGCGGTCGTGGCCGCGAAGTCATCGTCGGCGGCGAGGAGCAACGCGACGCCGTCGAACAACCTGTCGGCCAGGAGTTCAACCCGCGCACTTTGCGCGGTGCCAACGCCAGCGAGTGCTTCAGCAACGTCCGCCGGATCGAGTGCGTACTGCGTTCGGAGATCGGTCAGGACGCTGGGCGGGACTCGCCGCGCGGTGAACTCCTGTGCCAGACGCGCGGCGACATCGAGGCGAAACGACAGCATCGCCGCCGGATCGGGTGCGACCTCACCGGCAACGAGCGTCTCGAGCGGCGTGGCGGACGCGTCGTACGCGCGCGCATTTCCGCCGGCCGGGCCGAGCAGCAGACGATGGACAGTGGCGCGCGAGCCGAAGATATCGATCGCCGCTGGCGAACCGGTGTCTTCGCCGGACAGCTCGCCCAGTTGCCATTGCCGCCCAAGCAACCACAATGGATCCTCGACTGCCGCCCTGAGGCCGGGTGTCAGCGAGGGATCGGAGAGCCGCGGTTCGAGGCGCGCCCATGTCGTGTACGTGACAAGACCATCGGCCATCAGCGAACCCTCGGGAAAAAGAACTTCTCAGGCATCTTGATCTGACCCTGGCGGCCCGTGCACGCAAGGAACAGCGCCGGCAGAAATTGACCGTATCGGCCGAGCGCCATCGGGTCGACCATCCGCACCGCTGACAACGCCAGCGTTTCATCGATCACCGACTGCAGCATCGTCACGCTCCAGGGCTTGCTGAGATCGGGAGGGACGGCCACCAGGACCGACTGCGGCGCATCGTTGCCTGGTCGATCCGTGTGCACGGCGAGCGCCGCGACTTCGTTCGGGCGCGGCACGACTTCGGCCCAATCGTCGACGGCGAGCACACTGACGGTCGAGCCAATGTCGAATGCTGCCGTGCCGGCCAGCACTATGGACGTCACGCCGCCCGGGACCGTCGCCTTCGGCAGCGCCACCCACGACGCATTCGCAGGCGTTCCCGTCTGCACGACACGCAGCGGCGTCGGCGTCGCCCCGAGGGCGGTCGTCAGCTGTTCAGCGTCATCGAAACGGCGGATCGCCCGGCGAACCTGCCGTGCGCGGGCCAGAAAGGCCCGAATCATCGACTCTTCTTCGTCCTCGGATGCGGCTCCCATGGACGGAGCGGCTTTGACGGAGGCGCCAAGCGACGACAGCATCCCTGCGTCGATCGTCGGTGCAATCGGTGGCGGATTGTCGATGAGCACACTGACGATTTCCCGACGCTCCTCGACAGCGGCCGCGGTTCCCGAGCCGATGCTGCGACTACTCACCAACTGACGTGCAGCCTCCAGCCGGCGGGCCACCTCCGACAGCACGCCGCGGCCCTGCGGCACGAGCACGCGACGCGCCTGCGGCAACGAGGCGTCGGCGACTTCCGGCAAAGCCGATGCAATCATCAGCGACGCCGTGCGGAGTGCGGACAGCAGTGCCACCAGATCGACATCGGCGTCGTTGACGCCCTTCAACAGTGGCTCGAGCTCGGCGACGAGCTCATCGCCGGCCTTGATGATGGAAGAGACGCGTTTGGCGAGCTCGCCGATCTCAAACGCGTCTGCGTCCAGCGGCTTCGACGGATCGAGTTCGTGCGCCGAGGGCGTTCGCGCCACGAGGAACAAATCGCCGATCGCCGCCGCAGCCGTAATCAGATCCGAGAGCGGTGTCGCACCCGAGCGCGCGACATGGTCAGCGCGGCTGGCAATCACGGCCTTCGCGTCGGCCGGAACGCCAACCGGCCGATTCGCGGGGGCGAGCGCGTAATCGAGCGCCCGGCGCTCCAGCTCGCACAGCTGGCCGTGTGTTGCCGGACGGCTCATCGCGACCACGTCGAGCGCGGCAACCGACAGATCGGCGACACCAACCTCGAGCGACGCCTGAACCACGCCGTCGGCGTCACTGAATGTGATGACAGCCGAGTAGTCCCCTGGATCACCGAGGCGGGCAGCAACCCATCCCTCGAGCCTTGGATCCGCTAAGACGCGTGGAGTCGGATCAATCGAATCGATCCAGACAGAGCTGTCGACGTCTGAAACGAGCAATACGCGATGCGTCAGCGCGGTTCCGCTGCGCGGGCTCGCAATGACGTCGAAGCGGTCTGGCGGCGCCGCCATGCCAGCGGCCGATTGGGCGACCGCGGCGGCCCTGGCGGGCGTGCCGGCAACGATCTGATGGACGCCTTCGGCGAGCAGCAGATCGCCGGTGGCGTCGAGCGTATCACGCACTTCCGCGATCGCTGCCGTGACCACCGGCATTTCTGCCGCTGTCAATGGGGGATTCGTGTACTCGCCACGCGCGATTCTGAGGCCGTCGACGACGTCGCGCGGCGCGACTTGTTCGAACGGCACTCCGGCCGGGGGTTTCTCGGCAGTGGTTCTGAGCGGCGCGGCATCGCGCAGCTTGGCAATGGCCGTCGGCGCTCCTCGATCGAGGAGTGCGCGCTCCAGTTGGTAGCCAAGCAAAGCACCGAGCGGCTGACCCTGCCGCACGCCATCGAAGATGTGCAGTGCACGCCTGACCCGAGCTGATTCGAGTGCCACTGCGAACGCCGAGCCGTCGCCGTGCGCCGCGTGGCCGCTGCGCAACACGGCCGCGGTAGCAGCATGACCGAGACTGGGCGCCGTAAGAAACCCCTGGTTCGGAGTGTCGAATGCCTCGTCCGTATTCTGCGGGCTTCCAGGCGGCTGCACCAAATTCGCCTGGGCCGCGGGCACCATGTTCTCGACGAATCCATACGCTCCAAGGTGCGCTCCGATGGGCGTCGCGGCCCGCATGCGCGAGAGCCGTTCGGTCGCGAGCGACGTGATCCACGCATCGAGACGATGCGACCCGAGATCGAGTGTTTCGCGCAGCAGACGGTCGAGTGTTTCGGTCGGCAGCGGCGCAAGATGTTGCAGAGCCGCGAGCACCTGAGCGACTTCGGACGTACCAGCATCCGGCGCTGCGCCCGTTCGCCGCGCCGGTCCTCGCGGCGCCCTGGCCGCCGTTCCCGATCCGCGGACGGCTCGCACTCTGGTTCGTGGCCAGGGCTGACCGGGGCGTCCTTCGACCATGGGCTCCGAGAACGAGCCACCCATCCGAACCTCGGCTGCGAGATTCGTGGCCACGTTCAGAATGTCCTGCCCAAGCGACAGCTTCGTGATGCCAGCGCGCGGATTGGTGGGTGTGGTTTCAATCCCGAGCACATCGAGCGACAGCTTCTGTCGATCGACGCCCTCGAGATCGACGATCACGTCGCGATCAAAAAACGACTGGCGATCGATGCCCTGCGGAAGGTTCGCCGCCGTCGAGGCGGCGCGCTCGTACTGATGCAGGAGCGAATAGCGAATAAGCAGGTAGAGAAGCGGAGCCCCGAACCGTTCCTCTGCTCCAGCGATATCCTGCGGTGACGCCTGGCTCAGCCACGTGAGGTAATTGTCGACAAGCGGCAGCACATCCGACAGCGGCTGCGTTTGAACGCGAGGAATGCTGACCTTTCGCGGCCGCTCCCCCGCCAGGAGATGAAAGAGGCCATCGCCGTCCTTGAGCTTTCCAAGTCCGCCGAGCGCGTTCTGTACCAGTTGCTGGCCGACGCTGCGTACCGTGGCGCGCTCGTCGTCGGACATGCCTGATAGCCCGGTCAGCAGATCGACCATCCCGGCCGGGAAAACCCGCCGCGCATCGATACGGACTGAAACCGGACTGAGCGCCAGGATTGCCGCCAGCACCTGGCTCGAGTCCTCGGGGTCGCCGCGTCCGACTTTGGGTACGCGATCGGTAGCGGTGATCCACGCAGCGAGCAGTGCGCGCATGAGGTCGACGAAACGGTCGCCATGTCGAGCCGTGCCATCCGGAACATAGTGGGCGAGGCTCGAAACCGGAAGCACACCGTACGGGTTGCGGCCGACGCGCAACGGGGCAAACGGCCCACGGCCGCGGACCCAGTTAATCGCATGAGCGCGAAGATCGATCGCCTCTTCCTCATCGACACTCTCGGCAAGCATCTGTTTGAGAAAGTAGCCGATCGTCCCCGGCCAGAGCGCGACGAGCATCGCCTGCGCGTCGACCTCACCACGGAGATTCGCGCCACGCACGCCGGCAAACGTGCGGTTGTCGATGCCGAGCGCCGCGGCCGTACGTGCGCCGTCGCTCCCAGCATCGATTAAATAGCCTGACTCAGTCGGCGTACTTTCGGCTTGCGCGCTCCGCTGGCTCGAGAAACCCGACGAGCTGTCTGCCGTGACGTTGCTGGGAGTGCCGACACGCAGCACCTCCAACCCGTCGGCGTAGCGGTGGGCGCCCATCAGCCGTGCAAGGAGCTTTGCGCTGTCGGCTGGCTTCAGCGACGCACGGACTCCGAACACCGTGACCCGCTGAATGAGTTTGGGCCGCACGCCACCGAGCGGAACCCGCGCCCCCAGGCCTTCGGTCACCGCGCGCGAAAAATCGGTCATCCAGCGCATGCCTGCGTCGCTGCCGTCGTCAGCATCTGGCACGAGCCTCGGATCCGGACCGGTCGCGACCGGTGGCCGAATGCGCTTCCCCTCAAGAGGAGGTAGGTCGACGCCATCGGAACGGACACAGAAGAGGAACTGATCCGGCAGCGCCTCAGCCCACGACGGACGCGCGAATCGAGTGGCCGCAAGCGGGCCCTGCCAGACCGGTTGGCCAGTTGTGGGGTCGGTCCGCGTCGCTTCGGCAACCCACGCCGCGCGCTGCGCGCCAAGCGCCTCGACGAGACCACGCCATGCGTTCTCGCGCGCCGTCAGCGCGGTCGTCCAGAACGCGCGGCCGGCGTCCTGCTCGGACGGAGTCAACTCTGGTTCGTGGCCGTCGATGTGGATCGCATCCGGGTAGACACGGACGCACAGATTGAAGCCACCCGACTCGGCGAGGACTCGAGTTTCCAGTCGCACCGGCAGCAGGACGATCGGGACGTCGCGCTCGAGCGCCCCGAGTACGTCATCCGGGGTCACAGGGGTCAGCAACTCGCTGACCAGATCGGGTGACGTGCGAATGGATTCGATTTCCTTCGCAGCCAGTCCAATAGTCTTCGCCGCCTGAGCGAGGCGGCCCGACGAAGCGCCTTCCCTGCGTAGCGTTTCGTGCCGTTCGATCGCCCGCGAAAGGGCGGCGCGCCGATCGGCGGCGACCTTGCTCTCGCGAGCGGCGGCATCCCGCAGGCTCTTAAGATCGATCGTCATCAGGGTGGCCCAAGCAGCTTGCGGAAATGAATGGCGGCACGAACTGGCTGCTGCAGTGTGGACAGAGCCTGATCGGCGGCTGTGTCGCCCCAGATGGCGCCGTTGTCGGCGAATGCCGTGGTGCGCCTGTCAACCTTCACATACGGTCCAGTCATGGGGACGTGACCCCAACCAAGATCGCTGGCATTCGCCGGGAATCCTCCGCTCCCGCCGAGATCGAGACCGAACGATGGCGCGCCGGCCGGCTGCTGGAACACAAGATACCGTCCCGGCGATGCGGTCGCCGTGTGCTCGGAAAACGCAAACCCGAAGAACGACACGTCGGGCGCAAGCTGACCGCGGAAGATCGGTAACTCGGGTCGATCGAAGACGGGTTTGAGCTGACCGGATGTGCTGTCGCCCGGCACCGCGAACACCTGCGTACCCGGAAAGCGGCTGAGCAGACTGCTGCGGATTACGACGACGACATCGCTGACGCCGCCGCTGACCGCAGCGCCGAGGGCGCCCGCACGAATCGTGTGGAGGTCCGGTATCTCGTCGATATCAGCGCGCCAGAAGCGGTGAAACGATGTGCCTCGTTCATCAGTCGGGAATCCGCGCCACCGCAGCTCCCGCATCATCTCGTGGTTCGCACCGGCGAGGAGCGCCTGCACGAAGGCGTTGTTGCTGACAACGCCGAAGACGCGGTCCGGGCGCACGTCATCGACACCGGGCAGCAGCATGTCGGGCGCAATCCTTATGAGATCAACTGATAGTGCCGCGTCGAATCGGGGCGCGGCGAGGACATCGTCCAGCGGGTCTACGTTGGGGGCGCGATCGGGAATTGTGATTCGCGAGCTGACGGCTCGAACAATCATGCTCTCGGGCTGGACGGCGCTCAGTGCCTGTGTGGCGATTCCCGCGATGTCCAGTGGCGGCTGGCTGCTGGGTGTCTCCGGCTCGAGTCCCTTGAACATCTCTGCCAATGCTGATTTGTGCGCGGCGGTGACGTTGGCTTTCCCCTCTCCTACGGCAAGGAAGACCTGCCCGGGCAGATCGGCGATCACGCGAGGCGAAAGCTTGGAGACACCGATCTTCGCCATGGTCCCGGCTAACGGAATCGCAAATGGGCCTTTCAACGTCAGCGGCTCGCCGGCTGGACCGCCAACGTCGCCGGCATCCGCGATGTCAATTTCAGTCACCCGGCGCGGTTCACGAAGCCGGCCGCCGCCCCGAGTGCCAGGCCGGGCTTCACGAATGACCTCCAGGACGCCGTCGAGTGACACGATCTCGCCCGGGCGCGCCATTCCACCTCGATCCGGGTCGACGGTGCCAGCTTCGATACCTGAGACCACGCCCGTTACGGCATCGGGGATGGATGCGAAACGACGCCCGATGCGTCCTCCTGGCCGCGTCAGCGCGGTGTAGGAGGAACTGAGCGCCAGGTCAGGAATGCGGCTGCCGGCGACGAGCGCCGCGAGCGTGCGATTGACCCCTGACACCGCGAGGCGTGCGAAACCGGAAGCCAGCACGCCCAGGCGGGTGACGTCGGCGAGCGGTGTGATGTGACGTTTGACGACGCGTGCGCTCGCGGCACGCCCGAGGCGCGCCCGACGCAACCGGCGGTTGATCTCTTCGATCTCACCTGCCTGTTCCCAAGCCGAGCGCATCAGCGCTTCCTGATTGTCTCGGACGATGCGCGCGCCGAGAGCGGCGGCAACTCGATGGCGAGGATCGGTGTTCAGCTCGCGGACCCACGACGGTGCTGCGGCGACCGTGCGAGCACCGACATGCTTGCCGGCATAGAGCGGGACGTTCACGACCGGATACGGCTGTCCGGAAGGGCTCGTCACGACTTCACCGAGCTGTGCGAGCTGCTCGTAGCCGGCCACCGCTGGGCCGGTATAAGACGAGATTTGGAGTCCCTCTGGCCGCAGCGCACCAGCGAGCGGCAGGGCGGCAGCGCCGGCATCACGGACTCCATCCGGCCCCGGATCCGATGCGTCGAGGACGCGGCCAGTCTTCGCCGGAGCGTCCGCGCGACGCAGTTGTCTCACCGCCTGCTCGAAGTTGCGAGCCTCTCCAGTGAAGAATTCCCACGAATAGTAGACCGGCAGCCGCAGCGGGAACCTGGCTGTCGCCGACCACGCCGGGTTGAGTGTCTGATCCGGCGGGTCTTCCAGACCGCCTGTTCGTCCCGCTTCGAAGGTGGGAACGACACAGGCGACGTAGTGCGTGCGTTCCTCCAGTTTTCGAGGACAAAGGAGTCGGCTGAGGGTTGCCTCAGGATGATTGCGGACGAGCGCTGTCAGGTCGCTTGGGGTCACTGTGCCGGCGACGGTCGCGAATTGCGCGTGCGCCCACGCCCACGTGTCGTCGATTGGCGGCAACTCGTCGAGGCTGTTCACCGTGAGCACCGGCAGGCGCCCGTGCCGAAGCGGCTCGACGTCGAGCGGTGACTGGCCATCCGAAGCGATCGGCAGCGCGACAAGCGCTAGCCAGGGTCGAAGCCGGTTGCCGCTGGTTGCGAGCGGCGAAAACATCCACGGCAGTCCGGGCACATCGAATTCGATCACCGCGAAGAGCGACGGATCGAACGCCTGCGCGCCCGCCGGTGGATCGGTGCGCAGCACGACGCGGGGATCGAGGCCGGCGACGTCGGCCGGGCCGAGCATGTGCATCGAGACCTGATTCGAGGCAGCCGATCCGACCGTCGCCGACACTTTGAGGGTAAGCGCCGGGTCAATTGGCTTGTCGGTCAACAGCGGACTCGACGCACCGGTATCCTCGGTGGCAAGCCTGGTCGAGAGACCCTCCCGCACGACGGACACGAAGAGCAGGCTCATGCGACAGTCTCTTCCACTGGCACCGCCACCGCCCGCGCCTTGCGGGCGGCAATAAACGCCTCGGCAGCCGTGGCGTGTGTGCTCAGGACGGCGAGGAGTCCGTCCGTCGTCGGCGCCGCGATATTCGCGACCGCCCACTCGGACTCGGAATGCACGTTGATGCCGAGCGGCTTGCCGGCAAAGCGCTGCTCTCCGGCTCCGGCAGAGCCCCGCACCGCCGCTGGGCCGGCGCCGATCGCCCACGTGATCTCGGCGCCGCCGACGGTCCGCTTCCCCCAGGAGAACGCGGCCTGTGTCGGATCGTCGGGAATCTCGAGCTCTTCGTAGCGGATCTCGCCGCCGCGAATGCCAGTCGCGGTCAGTACCGCCTCCTCGATTTCGACCCCGGCCTGCATGCGTTCGAACGGCGGTTGCGTCAGGCGCTGACGCTCGGTCATGCGGAAGTACTGACTCGCGGCGAAGTCCTCCTTGATCACTGGCATGCCGGCGGAGGGGAACGCGACCCCAGGCCCCGTCCCACCGGCGATCGTCACTGTCGGCAGCGTCAGAAGTACTGGGCCGGCGATGGGCGCTTCGCCAGCCTTTTCGAGGGTGACATTGAGCGGTGCGGCGGTCTGGTGAACGCCGAGCACACCGAACGGGTGCGCCCGCGCCAGGCTCCCATCCTTTTGATCGCGCAGTCGCACGCGCGCGGCCTCCGGCGGCGTGCGCGCGGACCAGCTTTCGGACTTGCCCAACGCGGCGCGAACCAGATCCTCGAGATTGACGGCCGGCAGCGGCGGCGGTGGCGGAGCCTCGCCGATGACTTTGTGAAATGGGATGCTGTGCGTGCCGAGAAAGTGGAGCGTCGCATTGCCGGTAATGTCGATCGGCTGCGCGCCGGTCATGCGGATATCGACTTCAACGCCGATGAAGGGTTGATGATTGCGGCGCAGCAGCACGTGCAGGTTGAAATGCGCCGTGAACGTGCACGGGAAGACGAGCAGGGCGTCAAAGCTTGCCGCGGCGTCGATCTCGATGAACCCCACGACCGCGATGTCAAGGCTGTAGTAGAACTCGACTCCGCCGCCGAACTGAAGGGTGGCCGGCGTGATGGCGAAGTATGCCTCGAGACGCAGCCGCGGGTTGTCGCTGTTAGACAGCGCAATCGTCAACCGACGCAAGCTCGGGAAATCGCCGGGCGGGGGGTAGCCTGGATAGAGGCCGCCGGCCGACATCGCGAAATCGGGTCGGTCGCCGAACGCCGCCCGCATCGCGATGTCGCCCGTTATCGTGAACACCGCGACGCGGCTGCCGTCAAGCGACCCATCGAATGAGAGCGTTTTCGCGGGAACATCGAGGATGCCGGCGAAGTCGAGACGAAGAATCGCGATCGACTCTTCTTCACCCGGCGGCAGGGCCACCTGAATCCGTCCGAGCAGCGCGATCTTGAACGCCGGGAACTGCACGACGATCGCGACCGTACCGGTGAGGATGTCGGCGCCCCAGCCGATCTTGACCATCGGACCGACGACGAACTGGTTGAGTGTCGGCGGAAAGATCGCGGTGATGTCGGCGATGATTTGCCGGGCGCGCGGGACAGGATCCACCGGAAACAGCAGCGAGCCGATCGCGCCGTGTCGCAGGCCATCCTGCAGCGCCTGAACGTTCATCGAGCGATTGATGCCGACCAGCCCGCCGACACCGTTGAGCGTGAAGCCGTATCCGAGCTGAATCGACGAGAACTCCGCGCACACCAGGACCACGAGCGAGAAGCCTTCCGACCCGTCCGGCATACGTGTCTGCAGCAGCGCGATGCAGGTAATCGAGAATTTCCCGGCGATGTCGAGGTGCAGGATGCCGGCGTACTCCCCCTTGTCGTAGTCGGCGAGGATGTAGCCGCCGCCGCTGACCGGTCCCGCTTCGACGCTGAGCGACGCGCCCTTGGGCGGCTTGAACCCGATACTGAGGTGTGCTGGTCCGGGCTTGCCGTTCTTGATGGGGAATGTCGTCGCGAACGCGACGCCCATCTGCTCCACCGACGCGAACACCGGCCCGATGCTGAGCTCGACGGTCGCGGCCACGCCGAGCGTGACCTTTGGATCCTCGCCCGCTTTCACACCCGCGCCGAGCGACAGGTAGATCGACGGGATTTTCAGGAACGTGAGATCGAGGTCGATCGGCAACTCGACCTCGAGCGTGGCGCCGCCATGGAAGATGACGCCCGTCTTCGGCGACCAGGACAGGCCGAACGCAAGCGGCATGCGCATGCCGTCAGGCGGCAGCACGCTCTTGAGGAATCCGTCGCCGTCGCCTGCCTTGATCACGAGTTCGGCGTTGATCAGATCGAACCCGATGGACGGCTCGACGCCGGCCGCCGTCAGCTTGCCGGCCGCCTGCATTCTGATCGAGTCGATCGCGAAGTGCGTGCCGTCGCGGGAGCCAATCAGCACGGCGGAGCCGGACTCGCCCGGAAGCATCGTGGCGGTGAGGCCAGCATCAAGCTCGGCAGAGGCGGTCTCGACGGAGACGCCGTCCTTGGTGATGAAAAGGCCGACACCGCCGGCCTGCACGTCGAGTTCGAACAGGAAGGATCCCACCGTGGTCAGCACGGTCACCTGACCACCGGGGACGAGGATCACGCCGGAGCGCGAATCTCCCCCATCCGCGCCGACGAATCCGGCGGTCAACGAGAGAGAAGACAGCGCTTCGATTTCGCCGTCGTCGCCGATGACCGCCGGCAGCGGCTGCACGAAGGTCAGCATGTGCGCAACCAGCGCGTTGTTCTCGGGGCTCCCGAAGTCGATACCGCTGCCACTGTCGCCGTAGGTCGCCTGGCCGCCGAACGCCCTGATCAATGCGGCGACTCGCGGCAGGAAGCGATCGGCGGCCGCGTGCGCTTCCTGCGTGTTGATGAAGCCGTTCGGCCAGTAGACGCGGTTAAACAGACCGACCGGATCGGTGATCAACTCCGGAAGGCGATCGAAGCGCATGACCAGCCGCGTCTGACCGTCGTGGACGACTTGGGTGGAAGTTGGATCTATCAGCGGCGCGCCGACGCTCGAGTCAGGCACGTCGATCAGCGTGGCGAGCGCCAGCGACGCGAAGATGGCCGGAAAGCGTGCGGCGAGATAGCGAAGAACGAGGTAGTTCAAGAGATCGACCGCGAGTGACCCGACAGGCAGCGCGGGAATTCCCCGTTTGAAGGCCGCGTCGATCCGATCGACCGTACCGATGGCGTCGGCCGCTGACTGCAAAAGATCCGCTATCTTCGAGAAATCGGTGGCATCGAGCCCGTCCTTCACCGCATCGATCAGGCCCGGCAGATCGCTGAGCGCCTGATCAATGTCTTGCATCGGCAGACCGGTAATCGCATCAAGATCCCAGCCGAGGGCTGCAAACAGCAGTGCCCGCTGCTGCGGGCCTTGAGCCGCAGACAGGATCGGCGCGAGGAGTACCTCGACCTCGGCCAGCGCGATCTTCAGGGCGTTGAGTGGCTCGCTCATCACCTTAGCTGTTCGGCAATGGAATCTCGTAGTGCGTTAGTAGCGAGGTCGAAGACGCACTATCGAGCTGCCACCAGAGGTCCTGGATAACCTTCTTGTCATCGCCCGCACCCCACCTGAACGTGATGTCGCCGAGGTTGTTGTGCCCGACGACCGTATGGCCGACGCCGCCGTTTGCGCTGTTGAAGACCTGCGCCGTCGCGGCCCCGCCAATGCGGTTGAGTTTTCCCGCGGCGCCTGCCCCGCCAATGATCGCGCTTGCCGTACCCCGGCCCCTCATTTCGCCTCGCTGCGGCCGCACTTCGTACTTCCAACCAGGCGTCGCGTTTAGTGTGTAGGCAGGAGTTCCCGGAGAGTTTGGCGATTGGGCGGAGAACGTCACGCCGTAGACGCA
>AR_comb_assmDRAFT_10817267_pt1 | contig 16976 bp, 18 predicted proteins | sample ArasoioldDNA_FD_10543 | JGI IMG/M metagenome (IMG submission 10543) | reverse complement strand
CCCTTTGGTTGCCTGTAATTTAGACAATTTTTGTATTACAATGCTGCACTGAAATGGAAAAAATTGACTTTTCCTGAACCCTTTACCACGCTCACGGTTTCTTTTTCGCCAAACTATCTGCCGGATACCTTGCCTTCATTTCCTTTCTAATTCCCTCAGTCCAGTTGATTATCGTATTCTTTTCCTGTTCCGTCAAAATTGCGTCTTTATGAATCCACGTATAAGAATTTATTGGCATTTCTCCCTCTTTTACCTGGTCTGCTATATCTTCCATTTTATGAAACTGGTATCGTAGTGACCTGCCGGCATATTCGTCAAAGTTCAATCCTCGTTTGCCTTCATCGATGTGATGAGTCAGCCACCAATCGACAGGTTGAATCTTAAAGTACCAGAGATACCGGGTATTGTTACTGTGACAATCCATGCACGCTTTGTCGAGAATAGTTTTTACATCAGCCGGAACTGCAAAAGATTTGGCGATATTGTTTGGTTGAGCACTTTTCGAAGTGTTTCTGTGAGGGTGGATGAATTGGATGATTAGAAGAATGACGAGTAAAACCAATAGGATTTTTCTAAGCATGTTGGTTGATTGAAATTAAGCCCTTGTCAAATAGAATTTCACCAGTCATTTCTTCCGGGATTGGCAGGTTCATCATGGTTAAAATCATTGGCGCGATATCAGCAAGCTTGCCCGGTTTGAGCGTTTCTTTCCATTCGTTATCGATTACAAAGAGAGGTACAGGGTTCAAAGTATGAGCCGTGTTCGGTGTGCCATCTTCATTAATCATATAATCCGAATTTCCATGATCCGCTGTAAGGAAAATAACATAGCCGTTTTGCAGGCCGGCAGTCACTACCTTTTCCACACAGGTATCAACTGTCTCAACGGCTTTAATGGCTGCCTCCCAAACACCGGTATGACCTACCATATCGGCATTTGCATAATTCAGGCAAATAAAATCGGCCGTTTGATTTTTTATTTCAGGGAGAAGCGCCTCGGTTACTTCATACGCACTCATTTCGGGCTTCAGATCATACGTGGCCACCTTTGGCGACGGAATTAGAATTCTTTTTTCCCCTTCAAACGGTACTTCCCGGCCGCCGCTAAAGAAGAATGTCACATGAGGATATTTTTCAGTTTCAGCAATTCGAATTTGCTTGAGATGGTGATTCGCTAAGACTTCTCCAATTGTGTTATTCAAATTATCATTGTCAAAGATGATGTGAACGTTCTTGAACGAATGATCATATTCGGTCATTGTCGTATAGTCCAAGGACAGTTTCTTCATTCCAAATTCAGGAATGTCGGTTTGAGTAAGTACTTGCGTTATTTCACGGCAGCGGTCAGTTCTGAAATTGAAACAGATCACCACATCATCGTCCTTGATTGTTGCGATCGGTTGCTGCATTTCATTTCTAATGACGCATGGTTTTATGAACTCGTCTGTGATGTTGTTCTTGTAGGAATTTTCAATCGCCTGCAATGCGTCAGTTGCTTTTTCACCCTCCCCCTTCACAAGAGCATCGTAAGCGAGTTTGATTCTTTCCCAACGTTTATCTCTGTCCATGGCGTAATATCTGCCGCTGACGGTCGCAATCTGACCAACTGTTTTATTCAAATGCAATTGTAAATTCTGTATGAAGCCTAATCCACTTTTGGGATCGGTATCCCTTCCATCAGTAAAAGCGTGAATAAACACATTCTTAAGGCCCTCAGTTTTACAGACATCGATGATCGCTTTGAGGTGATTGAGATGTGAGTGTACACCCCCATCACTTACGAGTCCAATGAGGTGCAATGGTTTTTGATCTTTTTTCGCCAAATGAATAGCCTTGATGAGAGCCTCAGTTTTTGCAAATGATCCATCCCTGACGGCAACATTGATCCGCTGAAGCTCCTGGTAAACGATTCGGCCGGCTCCCAGGTTTAAATGTCCTACCTCGGAATTTCCCATCTGCCCCTCTGGCAGGCCAACCGCCTCGCCACAAGTAGTTAAAGTCGTGTTAGGATACAGCTGGTATAATGAACTAACAAACGGTGTTTTGGCGTGTTTAATAGCGTCCGCTGAAGCAACTTTTCCAAGGCCCCAACCGTCCATTATTACCAGGATAGCTTTTTTTGAGTTCATTTAGGCTTAAAGTATTTGCGATTTGAGTACAATTCCATTTCGGTTTGCGAAATATCCTGTGTAAAACTACTTTATTTAACGAAACAGATGAATGTTATGAAAACCATGCTGTTTTTACTATTTTAGTAGTCCATTGGAAAATCCTCTACACTATGGCATATTTTTCGTTCCATACCTCCGTGAAAAAAAACTATATGAAACAAATCATTTCTACACTTACAGTTCTTTTAGGTCTTATGATGGTTTCATTCACGACTCAGCCGAGCGATTTGGATGAGGTGATTGGTGCCATTAAAGATGGTAAGGCGACCGAATTGGGCAAATTCATGGACGAGAACGTAGAGATCAGTTTGCCTGACAAAAGCAATAATTATAGCAAGGCGCAGGCTGTCTTGATCCTTAAAGATTTTTTTGATAATAATGAGGTAAAGACATTTGACGTAAAGCACAGAGGTGACCAGAATGGTGGAGAATATTGCGTAGGTACACTGCAGACAAAGTCGGGTAACTATCGCACTACCGTGTTTATGAAGACGAAAACAGGTAAGGATTATATTAAAGCCATACGCTTCCAATCGATCGAATAAGACTTAACAAACGTTTTATAAAGGCCTTCCGCTTTCCGGAAGGCTTTTTATTTTTGTTTCAATGAAAGATTTTAAAGAACGGCTGCACGGCTTGATCGATAATGCCTTGCCCGAAGATGTTGGAGATGGCGATCATTCAACCTTATCATGCATTCCTGCGGACGCTAAAGGAAAAGCTATTTTGAAAATCAAGCAGGAGGGATTCTTATCAGGACTTGAAGTTGCCCGCGAAGTTTTCCGGTACAAGGAGCCTTCTTCGATTTTTGTGTCCTTCAAGAAAGATGGTGATGAAATGAAGGCGGGCGAAGTTGCTTTTGAAGTTCAGGCATCTGTGCATACAATCTTAAAATGTGAAAGATTTGTGCTGAACTGTATGCAACGAATGAGTGGAATTACAACGCTAACAAAACAACATGTCGATAAGTTGGAGGGCTTTAAAACAAAAATTTTGGACACAAGAAAAACAACGCCAAATTTCCGATTGTTGGAAAAAGAGGCAGTCAGGATAGGCGGTGGACTTAATCACCGATTTGGTTTGTATGACATGGTAATGTTGAAAGACAATCACATTGATTTTTGTGGTGGTTTGGAGAAAGCGATCACAAGAGCTTACAATTATGTGCAGACCGTAAAACCAGGTCTGCGAATAGAGGTGGAAGCAAGGACGATTGAAGATGTCAGAAATATAGTTAACATTGGGAAAGGCCGGGTCTTTCGTATTATGCTAGACAATTTCACCACATCACAGATTAGCGAGGCATTGAAGATAATCAACGGTGAATTTGAAACCGAAGCAAGCGGGGGAATTAATCTTGGCAATATAACTGACTATGCAGCAGCCGGGGTCGATTATGTAAGTGTGGGTGGATTGATACACCAGGCCAGGAGCCTGGATTTAAGTTTGAAAGCACTGAAAATTTAATCCTTCATGTATGAGCAGAAAAAAAGCGGATAGCAGGGGATTTGTTTATAGTACAGATCCCAACTTTAAGTTCGAAGAAGAAAGCGAAAATCTTGAAACTTTGCCGCCGGCTCAACAGAAGTTAAAAATAAAATTGGATACCAAACACAGGGCAGGCAAAGCAGTTACTCTTGTGGCGGGCTTTGTTGGGAATGCCGGACACCTTGAAGAACTGGGCAAGAAATTAAAAAGTTTTTGCGGAACCGGGGGTGCGGTAAAGGACCGTGAAATTATCATACAGGGCGACCAGCGTGAGAAAGTTATACAATGGTTACTGAAAAACGGTTACTCACAGACAAAGAAAAATTAGCGATTATGCGGAAGGTTATATTCTCAATCCGCGAAACCAAAATCGCACAGGTTACTGACCTTGCGCAAGACTGAAGCCGCGTTTATCGCCCCACATATTCAATAATTCAAAAGAGCAAATTTTGAAATTACCGCTCATGCTAACGTACAGCCCGATTACGTCCTGCTGGTTGAGCTCTTCATCATTAATACTTTCAAAACGGACATTATACTGATTCACCAGGTTAGTATAAACCGACCCGGTAGGCCAAACCTGCGTACCGCGATTACTTATGTTTACCAGTTTGAATTTTACGCCAGCATGTCGTTGACTTTTTTTTGCGATCGCATCAGGTTGTTCATCGCTCTCGATGAAAAGATCCACTCCAACAATTTTTTCGTTTATCGTTTCTTTAGAAATCATCATTGGGTTTTTTTCCAATTTAAACGGCGTAGGGGTACCAGGCATATTCGGAATTACCTTTTTTGCATTCGCCTTTGGTTGTTTACCAAAGTTGCTTATGATCGTGTCGGCAAACTGCGTAGTGTTAACAGACGGGATTGATTTATCTCCAAAATCTCCTGTATGTACTCCACTCTCCAACGTGGAAAGCAAAGCATTTTCGATAATGGCCGCGTTTTCTGTTAAGCCAACGTGACGAAGCATCGAAAGGCCGCTCAATAATAGCGCAGTTGGATTCGCAATGTTTTTTCCTGCGATGTCCGGAGCGGTGCCGTGTACGGCCTCGAAAATTGAGATATGATCGCCAATATTAGCCGACGGTGCAAAACCAAGACCACCAACCAGGCCCGCGCAAAGGTCACTTACAATGTCACCCTGCAAATTTGTAAGAACAACAACATCAAAACTATCTGGTCTCGTTACCAGTTTCATGCAAAGATCGTCGACTATTACATCGTCAGCTTTTAAGCCAGGATAATCTTTCGCTACTTCATAAAAGCATTCCAGGAATAGACCATCCGTGATCTTCATAATGTTTGCCTTGTGGCCGCAGGTAATTCGCTTTGCATTTTTCTTTTTCGCTATTTCAAAAGCATAATGAATCACTTGCAAACTTCCCGGTCTCGTAATGAAACGGCGGCTAAGTGCTACGTCATGGGTAAGCATGTGCTCAATACCACCGTAGGTGTCTTCAATGTTTTCTCTTACCACCGTGATATTGATGGGTATGCCCGCTCTGCTAAAGACAGTATCCACGCCGTGTAAAGTTTGAAACACTCTTTCATTTGCGTACGTGTTCCATGTCTTTCTTGCCGTAACATTTATACTTTTTACGCCCTTGCCTTTTGGGGTTTCCATTGGCCCTTTAAACAAAAGCCCAAGCGCCTCGATTGTTTCTTTTGCCCCCGGCGTCATTCCATTGCTGTGTCCTTTATCAAATACCCACTTGCCCATTTCTACGAACTCATATTCTAGCGGTACTTTATTGGCCTTAAAAATCTTTAAAACCGCGTCCATTATCTCGGGCCCTATTCCGTCACCCTTTGCTACAGCTATTTTCATAATTGAAAATTTTTGGGAACGCGAAAATATGAAATGTAGAATTGTGAATATAAGTACCCAAAGCCGGCTTTTTTGATGTTTAAGGCATTGATCCTGATTATCTCATTTTTAGTTTTTCAAATTGTTTCTCTATTTTTACAAAAATCAACGGCATGACCAGCATGATTTCCGAAGGTGTTGAGGTGAGTGTTGAGACATTTTATCAACCCGACTACAGTAACCCGTTGCAATCAGAATTCATGTTCGCTTATCGTATTACGATTGAAAATCATAACCCCTTTCCTGTAAAACTTCAACGGCGACATTGGAACATTTTTGACAGCAATGGCAGTTATCGCGAGGTTGAGGGTGAGGGTGTTGTCGGGGTTCAGCCCACACTTGAGTCGGGAGAGAGGTATCAGTATGTGAGTGGTTGTAACCTGAGAACTGAAATGGGAAAAATGCATGGAAGCTACCAGATGGAGAACCTGAACAACAACCAGACAATCGAAGTGAACATTCCAGAGTTTGAAATGATCGTTCCTTTCAAGAATAATTAGTCTCGCTTGCCCCTTTAATATTAAGCGATTGGGGTTTTTTCCTTCCAGATTTAATCACGTTCTTTGCGCCCAAAAGCCTTAAGATGCCGAGAGTGACCTTTAATAACAGGAATACCGTTTTTTACACGGCCCTTAAATTAGAAGTTGAAACATACTTTCAGCAAAAGAAACTGAGAAAAACCGGTAACTGGAAATTGTTTTTAAAAACCGGGATATTAATTCCTTTAGCCGCGTCGATTTACATACTTCTTTTCGTATTTGATTTCCCGCTCGCGTGGGTGGCAACATTAGGTGGCCTTTTAGGGCTTGTCTTAGCCTCTATAGGGTTTAACATTATGCATGACGCCTGTCATGGAAGCTATAGCCAATATAAATGGGTGAATGAGATTCTGGGACTTAGTTTAAATATGCTTGGTGGTAACGCCTTTATATGGAAGCAAAAACACAACATTATCCATCACACCTATACGAATATTGATGGAATGGATGATGACATTTCATTCACTTCGCTGCTTCGCCTGTGTCCCACAAAACGTTGGATGCCGGTTCACCGCGTGCAGCATATTTACCTCTTCTTTATATACTCACTGACTTCCTTTGCATGGGTGTTTGGCACTGATTTTAAAAAATATTTCAGCCAAAGGGTGTATACGACGCCTCTAACCAGGATGAGCAAAAAAGAACATTTCATTTTTTGGGCAAGCAAATTGGTTAATATCGTTCTTTATATTCTGCTACCTGTGTTTTTGAAGGGCTGGCTGTTCTGCCTGGTATTTTTTATTTCGACACATATTGTGCTGGGATTTATCCTGGCAATTGTCTTTCAGCTGGCACACGTGGTTGAAAATACAGAATTTGAGCTGGCGTCGAAGGATTCGAAGCTAATAGAGAATGAATGGGCCATCCACCAGGTAAAAACGACGGCTAACTTCGCGACTCGTAACAAAATTGTTTCCTGGTTTGTTGGAGGATTGAATTATCAAATCGAACATCATTTATTTCCCCGGGTTAGCCACATACATTACCCTGCGCTACGCAGAATTGTAAAGAATACTTGTGCAAGATTTAATATACCCTACAATGAATATCCGACTATGATTTCGGCAATCGTTTCGCACCTGAGGATGATGAAATTTTTGGGAAGAAAACCAGCCCAACCAGCCCTTGCGGGGTGAGCCCATAACTACTTCGGTTTGTATTTTGACTCTGTTAGTATTTTTCTTGCCACCAGCTTCATGATTTCTGCTGGTTGCAGGGATGGATTAGTATCTGCGAATTTTTTTACTATTTGCCACCCAACCCACTGTCCAATATTGCCAGGCGATGCATCCGGCATTCCTTGCGTGGTAGGACCTTCACCGATATAATTTTGGATTACATCTGGCTCAATTGCTTCAAGGTTCTGATTCGTCACAAAATAATTCCAGATCAGCCCTTCATTCTCTTTACACCATTTTAATTGTTTTTCAGTATAGCCTGTTTTTAATGAATCAGGCGTGCTGGGCATTAATTTATCCAACAGCCACCATTGTTTGCCCTTTTCGATCATTTGTTCGATTAATGGCCGTCCTGTGCTTTTGTCCGGAAAAAGATCGTCTACGACGGCTTTCATGCAGTTGGCAGGAATATACTTTGCATCGAACCGGCGGGTAATATAGGACGGAAACATTTGCACGACCTCTGTGGTTTGATAGCCTTGAAAATCTTTTCCGGCAAATTGCTGCAGACCAATGGCTATATGATTCCGGGTCATTGCTACCCCGGGGGCATCAAGTGTTCCGATGTATGTTACCAATTTTGGTATTTTGTATTCAGGGAAGTAATATTTCACATGTTGAAAGCCCTGCTTTATGTCTTTTTCAAGGGCCGTAGTATTATTGAATTTTTTCTCAAGATCGACAGCAAAAAAAGAATAACTGCTCAAAAACTTTTTTGTAACCGCAACCGTCGTGCTGTCGTTGTCTGTCCCACTTACTCCCAAAATATTTTGCATGAAATCCACATAAAAGTCAGGGAACTCCGAACGAACCTTTATCAGGCCAGGTGATACATTGTTGGTATCAATGACAAAAAAACTTTTTTCGAATCTCTCCAGTTTGATGTCCACGCTGATATTCGATACGTCAGGAGCATTCGATTTATTGTTACATGAAAACAAGAGAGCGATAAATACAGAGAGGAACAGGGATTTCATAGCCATGATAAACGTAGCATTGATATAAATGTTGCGAAGATATAAGAAAGGGAATGCTAAAACCGGCCCTTTTATCCGTCTTATGTGTTACAGCGTAAATTTGCAGTATGAAAATCGCATTAGCGCAACAGAATTACCACATTGGCAATTTTGAAAACAATGTAAAGAAAATCATAGATGGTATTTCATGGGCCAAACAACAGGCTGCGGACCTCGTAGTATTTTCTGAACTCTGCGTTTGTGGCTATCCCCCAAGAGATTTCCTTGAATTCAGTGATTTTGTTAATAAATGTTACGAGTCGCTCGATGTGATAAAGAACTATGCCGATGATATTGGTGTCTTGGTTGGCAGCCCTGCGCGTAATCCGAAATCGAAGGGAAAAGACTTGTTTAACGCTGTTTTCCTGCTACACCAGAAGGAGATTAAAGCAGAAATACATAAAACTCTCTTGCCGAATTACGATGTGTTTGACGAGTACCGCTATTTTGAACCAGCTTACGATTGGAGAGTAATGGAGTTTAAGGGAAAGAGATTAGCTGTCACGATTTGCGAAGATGTTTGGAACATGGGCGATAATCCCTTATACCGAATAACACCTATGGAGAAGCTCATGTCCTTTGAACCAGATGTGATGATTAATCTTTCCGCTTCTCCATATAATTATGCGCAGGACATAGTAAGAAACAGTATAGTGAAGGCCCATGTGTTTAAATACAGGATGCCGATGCTTTATTGTAATACTGTCGGCTCCCAAACCGAGATTGTCTTTGATGGGGGCAGTTTGGTGTATAACATTAATGGACACAAGGTAAAGGAGATGAGGTATTTTGAAGAAGATTATGAGGTCTTTGACCTGGAAGAGTTATCAAAACCGCTGGAAAACCAGGCTGACGCTCATTTTTTTTCCGCCGAGGAAGCACGCAAAAAAAGAACACTTTCCATGGGCGAATCGGATTTGCTGATTTCCACCGGCAACGATGCAACAGCCGAGGTGTATTATTACTCTGCCTTTGACGTCGGTAAGGGACAAGACACTATTCAGTACCTGGTCGGCGAAAAAAACATTGATGAAATATACCACGCTCTTATTTTGGGAATCAAGGATTATTTTGGAAAGCTTGGCTTTAGCAAGGCAATCCTTGGTTCTTCGGGTGGCATAGACAGTGCGGTAACGCAGGTATTAGCGGTTGAAGCTTTAGGGGAGGAGAATGTGAGAGCGTTGCTGATGCCGTCTCAATATTCAAGTTCTCATTCGGTAGCGGACGCCGAGCAGCTGAGCAAGAACCTGGGCAATCAATATGACATTGTCCCGATTAAGAATATTTACGAGGCATTTCTTTCCGAATTGAAACCCATTTTCAACAATCAGCCCTTTAGTGTGGCAGAAGAAAACATTCAAAGTCGCACAAGAGGGAATTTGTTAATGGCTGTTGCCAACAAGTTTGGGTATATTTTGCTTAACACATCAAATAAGAGTGAACTGGCTACCGGTTATGGCACTTTATATGGTGACATGGCCGGGGGCCTTAGCGTGTTGGGTGACGTTTACAAAATGCAAGTCTATGCACTTGCACGGCACATCAATAGAAACAAGGAAATTATTCCCGAGAATATTATTCATAAGGCTCCATCGGCAGAGCTAAGGCCGAATCAAAGGGACACCGACAGCCTTCCTGAGTATGAAAAACTCGACCGAATCCTTTATCAATATATTGAACTAAGGCAAGGGCCAAAGGAAATTGTGGCAATGGGATACGAAAAGGAATTGGTGGATAGAATTTTGAAAATGGTAAATACAAATGAATACAAGCGAAACCAATTCTGCCCAATTATTCGGGTGAGCTGTAAAGCATTTGGTGTCGGACGAAGAGTGCCGATTGTAGGGAAATATCTTTCCTGATGCATTAGGCCACAGTGTGTTTCTTCCTGCTTTATTAGTGTTTAAAAGTGATCTCAACCGTGGTCGGCGGCAGCGGTGCAAATGTCATTAGCTGTGAAACGACCAGGTTGGTTTCTGTGAGCGAAACTATGGTAGCGTCCTGGGACCCGCCTTGAAATAAGGGGGATGATAAATGAAGCGTAGACTCATTATTTTGAAAGCTCCAGGTAAAGGTAGAGGGAGCAGGATTGGTGCATACGTTAGCGCCTTCATTGATCGTTCCTGAAAAATTGCTTGAGAAAGTTATGGTGTTGTCTTTGTAGCAAGTCAACTGCGGTGTATTTGAAATGTCCTGCCCTCCTGCGGTAGCATGATCAAACTTCCACGAACCCTGAGTGAGCAGCTCAGTCTTTGTCTTGGGCGGCGGATTATCATTTGATTTGCTGCAGCCTAAGAAGAAAAAAATCGCGATCGATAAAATTGCGAGGATGGATTTTAGTCGTTTCATAAAGTTGATTTGAGACTAAAATTACTCAAAGTTTAAGAAGTGGAAAAACAAGTAAAATTTCAAACGAGCAAGGGCATTAACTTCGTAAAAATTCGCAGATGATTGCCGGCAAACAATTTGCTAAAGCAGAGTTCGTTTTTGATTTGACGTGCTGATAAGATATTTTCTGGCCTTGTATTTAAAAACTCCTCTTAGGACCTCTGGGTAGTCCAGAAGGGACGGGGGATTGGGGGTAATTATTATGCTAAAAACGGCGGAAGACATAAGACAGCTGAATGATCGCATTGCACACGCAGGGCAGTTTGTTGACAGGTTAAGGGATGAGATAGGACACGTGATAGTTGGACAAACCCATATGCTTGACCGATTGCTTATCGGTTTATTGAGTAATGGGCACGTTTTACTTGAGGGAGTACCCGGGCTTGCAAAGACCCTGTCGATAAAGTCACTCGCACAAGCTATTCACGCGAAATTCAGCCGTATTCAATTTACTCCTGATCTGCTGCCTGCCGACGTGATCGGGACAATGATCTACAATCAGCAAAAAAATGAATTTGTAGTCCGCAAAGGACCGATTTTCGCAAATTTCATTTTAGCTGATGAAATTAACAGGGCGCCTGCAAAAGTGCAAAGTGCATTGCTTGAGGCCATGCAGGAAAGGCAGGTAACCATTGGAGAAAATACATTTAAACTAGAGGAGCCATTTTTAGTTCTGGCTACCCAAAATCCACTAGAGCAGGAGGGCACTTACCCTTTACCCGAAGCGCAGGTAGACCGCTTCCTTATGAAAGTCCTGGTCGACTATCCAAAGATGCACGAAGAGCAAATGATCATCAGGCAAAATGTGCAAGGATTGACGTTGCCAGCGGTAAAGCAGGTTGTTTCCGTAATGGAAATCAGCAATGCAAGGGAATTGGTAAGGCAGATCTATATGGACGAAAAGATTGAACAGTATATTCTTGATATTGTTTTTGCGACCCGCCAACCCGAAAAATACAAGCTTGACAAATTAAAACCGTTGATTTCTTATGGCGCTTCGCCCCGCGGCAGTATCAACCTGGCATTGGCAGCGAAGTCCCAGGCATTCTTGAATAAACGCGGTTTTGTTATACCGGAGGATATTCGCAGCATTTGTAAGGATGTGCTGCGGCATAGAGTTGGATTGACATATGAAGCAGAGGCGGAAAGCATAAATATCGAAAATGTGGTTGAAGACGTGTTGAAGCAGATCAACGTGCCATAGGTAAATTGTCTAATGGTTTAATTGTTTATTGGTGCTTACTACAACTGAGATATTAAAAAAAGTGCGGGAGCTTGAAATCAAAAGTAAAAAGCTCGCTACTGATCTTTTTACCGGCGAATATCATAGTGCATTTAAAGGAAAGGGAATGTCGTTTAAGGAGGTTCGCGAATATACCCATGGCGATGATATTCGCTTTATTGACTGGAATGTTTCTGCGCGGTTGGGCCATCCGTACAGCAAGGTGTTTGAAGAGGAAAGAGAATTGAATGTAATGTTGCTGGTCGACATTAGTGCCAGTGCAATGTTTGGAACAAGACATGCCAGGAAGAAGGATATAATAACGGAGATAGCCGCAGTGTTAAGCTTTGCGGCGGTTAATAACGGAGATAAAGTTGGAGTAATTTTTTACAGCGACGAGGTGGAAACCTATATTCCGCCAAAAAAAGGCAGACAACACGCGTTGTACATAGTCAGAAAAATGCTGACGGAAGAATCCAATCATAAGGGTACGCAGGTTAGTTCTGCGCTTAAATTCTTCAGAAACTCAACGAGACAACAAAGTATCGCGTTTATACTCAGTGATTTCTTAGACGCAAACTATGAAGATGCGCTGAAAGTGACAGCAAAGAAGCATGACGTGATCGGGATTAAAGTGTACGATCAAATGGATATGGAACTACCAAAAATAGGATTAGTGCAGGTTCGTGATGCGGAGTCGGGCTTGACGAAATGGGTGGATACTAGTAGCAGCTTTGTAAGGGAACGATACCAGCAGGAGTTTTTTCGCGTGACGGAATACAGTACAAATGTGTTTAAAAAAGCCGGTTGCGATCTGCTGCATCTTCGCACTGGTGATGACTATGTAAAGGTTTTACAACGGTTTTTTGTTAGCAGAAATAAGTAACCTATCCCGATTTTTGAGTTTAATGTTTCTCCTTCAGCCACATAGAGTTTGCTTGGTATGTTGTTTTTTATTTTTTACTACTCTCTCACAAGCCCAGGAAAAGATTGTCATCAGAGCAAATGTTGACAAGAGCAATATAGTCCTCGGTGAGCAAATACACCTTACTCTTGAAGCTAAGTTTCCGCCGCACAATCCGATGCGATTTTTCAATATCGATTCAATTGTTCATTTTGAAATACTCAACAGGAACAAGATTGACACGATCGATAACGAAGAGGGTATCAGATTATCACAAAGTCTTACCCTCACCAGTTTTGATTCTGGTCACTGGGTTATACCACCATTCGAGTTAATGGGTGATAGTCCGATGCTCACCGATAGCATCGCTATTGATGTTGGTTTTTCGCCGTTTGATCCTAACCAGGACTATCACGACATAAAGGACGTGATTGATGTTCCGCAAGAGAAAAAAAAGAAGAACGATTGGTATTGGTATGTTGCTGCAAGCATTTTGCTCGTAGCCGCCATTATTTATTTGTTGGCAAGGAAGAAGAAAAAGCCGATTCCAAAAGTGGCCATCGTCGATCCATTCACGGAAGCAAGGCAGGAATTGGAAAAACTGCGACGGGAAAGCCTTCCTTCGAAATTATTTTATACCAGGCTGGTTGATATTTTCAGACTTTACATTTCACGAAGAAAAGGAATTGAATCCCTGCAAAAAACAACCGATGACTTAGTAGGGCAATTGCGCGCTCTGAACTTGCCGACAGAAAGTTTTAATCGGCTGGCTCAGGCATTACGGATGAGCGATTTTGTAAAATTCGCAAAGTATGAACCGGGCACCGATGACAAAACTGATTCGTTCAATACAATAAAATCATCGATTGAGAGCATACAGCGACTTCCAACGGATATAAAGATCGAAAATCAATAATAGTATTCAGGCAATGCTTTACGACTGGTTTAAACATATAGATTTTGCTTATCCCAAAATGTTGAGCCTTTTTGCGTTTATACCCGCATTGATTTGGTGGTACATCAGGGAATATAACAGGAGGCAAGCAGCGTTAAAAGTGTCAACAGCCTACTCATTTACTGCTTCGTCCTTTAAAAATGTTTTGAGACATGCTCCATTTATTTTGCGACTCCTGGCTTTGAGTTGTATTGTACTGGCACTCGCACGACCACAGCGCCATACTGATGAGCAATTAAGGAAGGGACAAGGAATCGATATTGTCCTGGCCATTGATGTGAGCGGCAGCATGCTCTCACAAGACTTTCAACCGAATCGACTGGAAGTGGCAAAAGAAGTAGCCGAGGAATTTATCCGCGGCAGGCCCATTGACAGGATTGGTCTTGTAATATTTTCAGGAGAAAGTTATACCCTTTGTCCGATTACGACTGATAAGAATACTTTGCTTACGCTCGTGGATGGATTGCGCAGCGGCATGCTTCAGGACGGAACCCTGATTGGCGAGGGTTTGGCTACTTCGGTAGATCGTTTATCAAAGAGCGATGCTAAAAGTAAAGTGGTGATCTTATTGACGGATGGGAAGGAAGAAGCTCCGGAAACCCGTCTCATAGACCCGCTAACCGCGTTAGAAATTGCAAAGACGCAGGGCGTAAAGGTGTATACAATTGGCATGAGTGCACTGAATGCTGAGTCAATCCCGGAAGAGATGACGTCGGGAAAGCGAGGACCGGCGACAACTGGTTTTTTGGACGAACAATTGCTTCGTCGTATAGCTGGTGAAACGGGTGGCGAATATTTCCGAGCAAGGGATAAACTAAGTCTTCAGAATATTTACCAGCAAATTGATAAAATGGAGAAATCAAAAATAGAAGTACAATCACTTCGTCACTACGAGGAAGAATTCATCCCATTGCTCCTCATTGCACTTGCACTTCTATTTGTTGAATTAGTTCTTCGGTTCACCATTCTTCGTAAATTCCCGTGAGCGGGTTTGCCACAGATTATCACGATGATTTTGCTACGGATGACCGGGATATACGTAATCTCAGAGATTGTTTTCCCACCGATTGCCCGGATTGCCACCAATAATTCTGAGTAAGATGACATCCTTGAAGCAAACGATTGAAGTATTTTGTACTGCCAATAGTTATGGAGAAATTTCCGTTTAAAAATGAGACTTATACAATCATCGGTATCTGCATGGAAGTTCACAATACACTGGGGCATGGCTTCCTTGAAATCGTGTACAAAGACGCAATTGAACATGAAGTAATACAGAAGCATCTGAACTATTGTCGCGAAAGAGAATACCTCGTGCATTACAAAGAAGTTATTCTTCCTCACAAGTTTTATGCGGACTTTGTGTTATTTGATAATATCATTCTTGAAGTGAAGGCTGCGGAGGGAGGAATATCTGAGGTGTTTATTTCTCAAGTGCTCAACTACTTGAAAGTCTCCAGATGTAAAATTGGACTTATAATAAATTTTGGAAGAGATAAATTGGAGTATAAACGACTGATCATGTAAGCATCGTAGCTTTGCCACAGATCACAAAGATTGTCGTTGATGACCCCAAAGACTCTCGTTTACAATCTGTGTAAATCTGTGTCATCTGTGGCAAATTGAACCGTGACATCTGTGGCAAAAGAAAGCACCTGGCTCACAATCTGTGTAAATCTGTGTCATCTGTGGCAAAAGGAACTGTGACCTCTGTCGCAAAAAACGAATGGAACAATGAAAGGGCTTGTTTATAAATCCACCGGTAGTTGGTATACGGTAAGAGACGAAAAGGGCAAAATTCGGAATGCTCGCATAAAAGGTGTTTTCAAAATTGATGACATTACCTCTACGAATCCTATATCGGTCGGCGATGAAGTTGAAATTGAAACGGAAGACGAAGTAGAAAACACGGTGGTAATCACTGAAATTCGGGACCGGCGAAATTACATCAACCGGCAGTCACCGAGACTTAAACACCAACAGCACATCGTAGCAGCGAACCTGGATCAATCGCTTCTCCTGGCGACATTGAAGGAACCGAGAACGTCGCAAGGATTTATTGACCGGTTCGTGGTTGCATCGGAAATGTATCATGTGCCATCGGTAATCGTGTTTAATAAGATCGATTTGCATCGAAAGAAAGAAGAGCAACAATTTGAGAAATTGAAGGGGATGTATGAACGAATAGGCTACAAGGTGAAAGGTATCAGTGTGAAGGAAAATACAGGAATAGATGAACTCAAGGAGTTGCTGAAAGATAAAATCACATTAATCAGCGGGCACAGTGGAGTAGGCAAATCTTCCTTGCTGAACGTGATTCTGCCACAATTAAATTTAAAAATTCAGGAAGTGAGCGAATGGAGCGGGAAAGGTTTGCATACAACGACCTTTGCTGAAATGTTTGACCTTCCTTTCGGTGGAAAAATTATCGACACGCCAGGGATGAGAGAATTTGGCCTCGTGGATCTGGCAAGGCAGGAACTCTCACACTATTTTCCGGAAATGAGGGAACGGTTAGTGGATTGCCAATTTAATAACTGCTTGCATGTAAATGAACCCGGTTGCGTCATAAAGGCTGCTGTCGCTAGCGGTGAAATCGATGAAGACAGGTATGTGAGTTACGTAAATATCTTGAATTCGATCGGCGAAAAAGTCAAAGGGAAAAAGTAAGAATTCAAAAAACTGAACGTTCGTTGGAATATGAATTACTTTCCTGGAGGAGTCTCTGTATTGGGAAAATAAAATTTGTGTGCGGCTGGCTATCGGCATCATGGTGCGACGCACAGGAAGCTACATCGAGGTTAAGCAGTCGGGGCAAATTTTAGAATCATCTCAGGCAATATTCCTGTTTAGATTGAAATCGATCAATTTTTTTTCAAGCACGCTTGCAAGCTCCACAACAGCACGGTTGTCTTTTTTCATAGCGTCACGGGTGCGTGAAGGAAAAATAGATACGCCAGTGTAAATGCTGTAATGCAAAGTAAGTGAGTGACCATGGAAACTAAATTCCCAGTCTATTGCATCAAAATCATCTTCTTTGTTGGTGAATTTGATACGGAGGTCGTCACTTAAAATGTCAGCCACCTGGTAGAATCGTTTCAGTCCGCCGTCATCATCGATGACAGCTTCGGTACAGCCTAAGGTGGTTCGTAGGGTGAGGCTCATAGTTAAACGGTTTTATGATTTATCTATAGGACTTGGATATACGATAAAAAGCTGCATTAAGGATTCGTTATCCCTTAAAT
>AR_comb_assmDRAFT_10037095_pt1 | contig 16980 bp, 14 predicted proteins | sample ArasoioldDNA_FD_10543 | JGI IMG/M metagenome (IMG submission 10543) | reverse complement strand
ACGGCGTCTATTCAGACGATCCCGTCAAGAACGCGGCAGCCAAGCGCTATACGCGCCTGACGTTCGATCAGGTCCTGGCGGAGAAGCTCAACGTCATGGATGCGACAGCCATCGTCATGTGCCGCGACAACAACCTGCCGCTGCAGGTGTTCAATCTGAACGTGGCTGGCGAGCTGATGAGGATCGTGCTGGGACAGGACGTGGGGACGATCGTCGACAATGGGACGTGAGCAGCGGTTCACGCCCCCGGGGGACCATCCATGCTTGAAGACCTGAAGAAAGACGCCACGCAACGCATGGCCAAGTGCGTCGCTGCGTTTCGCAACGATCTGAAGAAACTGCGTACCGGCCGCGCTCACCCGAGTCTCATCGAGCACCTGAAGGTCGAGTACTACGGCAATGATGTACCGCTGACCCAGGTCGCGAGCATCAACGTCGAAGATGCGCGCACGCTGGCGGTAAGTCCGTGGGACAAGTCCATGGTCCAGGTGATCGAGAAGGCGATCATGAAGTCAGACCTGGGTCTTACCCCGGCCACTGCCGGACAGGTCATTCGGATTCCACTGCCACCGCTGACCGAGGAGCGTCGTCGCGAGCTCACGAAGGTCGTCCGCGCCGAGGCGGAGAACGCCCGCGTTCACGTTCGCAACGTGCGCCGCGACGTCATGAATGACCTGAAGGAAAGGCTCAAGAAGAAGCTGATCTCCCAGGATGACGACCGCCGCGCTCATGAAGAGGTGCAGAAGCTCACCGACAAGCACGTGGCCGAAATCGATCAGGTGCTGGCAGAGAAAGAAAAAGAGCTGATGCAAGTCTGACAGTGCCGATGCCCCTTCCGCTTCCCTCTGTCCCGAACCCGCTCCCGCGTCATGTGGCCATCATCATGGATGGCAACGGGCGTTGGGCGCAGGCGCGCGGGCAGGTGCGGCATGCTGGTCACAAGGCGGGGCTGGAGGCGGTGCGCGTAGCGATCGAGAGGTGCGCCGAGCTCGGCATCGAAGTGCTGACCTTGTTTGCGTTCTCAAGCGAGAACTGGCGCCGGCCCGTTGAGGAGGTCAGCCGCCTGATGGAATTGTTCGTGGAAGCGTTGGATGGCGAGGTCGCCGAGCTCAATGCCCAGGGCGTGCGGGTACGCTTCATCGGTGAGCGGCGCTCACTGTCGGTGCGCCTGCAGAGCCGGCTCAATGAGACCGAGGACCTGACGCGCGGCAATCGAAAATTGAACCTGGTTCTTGCGGTTGGCTATGGCGGACGTTGGGATGTGACGCAAGCGGCCCGTGCCCTGGCGCGACGTTGCACGAGCGGTGCGCTGGCACCGGATGCGATCGATGAAGCGCTTATGCAGGCGGAGCTGGAACTTCATGAGCTGCCTGATCCGGATCTGTTCGTCCGCACAGGCGGCGAACGGCGCATCAGCAATTTTCTGCTCTGGAACCTGGCGTATACCGAGCTCTACTTCTGCGACACATTGTGGCCCGACTTCGATCGCGCCGAATTCGACCTGGCGCTGGAATTCTTCGCCGGACGACAGCGCCGCTTCGGGATGACGAATGCGCAGGTGGTCGCGAGCTGATGCTCAAGCAGCGAGTACTCACTGCGGTCTTGCTGGGCGCGGCACTGCTGGCGGTCATCCTGTGGCTGCCAGCCGAAGTCGCGCTCGCCGTGTTCGCGGGCGTTGTACTGGTGGGGGCGTGGGAGTGGTCCTCGTTCGCACGCTTCGCGATGCCTGCGGCACGGTGGCTGTTTGTCGTCATCGTTGCGATCGCGATGACCCTGATGTGGTTCTACTCCCAGAGCGAGCAGCATCTGCACACGCTGCTGCTCGTCGCACTGGTCTGGTGGATCCTGGCATTTCTCTGGCTCAGCCTGGCTCCCACATCCCAAACCCGCGCGACCGTCACGGGAAGCGGATTGCTGGTATTGGTGCCGGCATGGGTGGCGATTACTCATCTTTATCTGCAGCCCGGTGATGCCCTCGATGCCCGCGGACCCCAACTCGTACTGTTCCTGCTGCTGCTGGTATGGGCGGCCGATACGGGAGCTTTCTTCGCCGGAAGGCGCTTCGGGCGGATCAAGCTCGCGCCGCAGGTGAGCCCGAGCAAGACCTGGGAAGGCGTGCTGGGCGGACTGGCCGCAGCCATGGCGGTCGCCGCGATCGGCGCATGTTGGTTCAACGTACGACGCGTGGCATTCCTGGCGCTGTGCCTGGCGGTGGTGCTCATCTCGATCGTGGGCGATCTGACCGAGAGCATGTTCAAGCGCCACGCGGGACTGAAGGACAGCGGGTCGGTGTTCCCCGGGCACGGCGGGGTCCTCGATCGCATCGACAGCATTACCGCAGCTGCGCCGATGTTCTTGCTGGGATTGGGGTGGATGGAGTCACAACCGTGAAGGGCGTCGTTATTCTTGGATCGACCGGAAGCGTCGGTGCAAGCACGCTCGATGTCATCAGTCGCCATCGCGACAAACTGCGAGTCGTTGCGCTCACCGCGAGGTCCAACGAGGTGCGCCTCGTTGAACAATGCCTGGAGTATCGCCCGGATGTGGCGGTGCTGGTGGATCGCGGTGCCGCGGCACGGTTGACCGAGCGTCTGAAGGCGGCTGGTCTCGCAACGCGTGTTCTGTGCGGCGTGACAGCGCTCGAGGACGTGGTGCAATTGCCCGAGGCCGACATCGTCATGGCGGCCATCGTCGGTGGTGCAGGACTGCTGCCGACTCTTGCGGCCGCACGGGCCGGAAAACGGCTGTTGCTCGCAAACAAGGAAGCGTTGGTCATGTCGGGGAGCCTCTTGATCGAGGCTATAAGGACGAGTGGGGCTCACCTCATCCCGATCGACAGCGAGCACAATGCCATCTTTCAATGTCTGCCGGCGCTTGCCGTGGCTGGAAAGCGCCCGCCGGGATTGCGTCGCCTCCTGCTGACTGCCTCGGGCGGACCATTCTTGAGCACACCGCGCGAGCAATTGTGCCGTGCGACCCCTGAACAGGCTTGTGCGCACCCGAACTGGGTGATGGGACGCAAGATCTCCGTCGACTCGGCAACGCTCATGAACAAAGGGCTGGAGCTCATCGAGGCCAGTTGGCTCTTCGGGGTGACGCCGGATGACATCGAGGTGGTCGTGCATCCGCAAAGCATCGTCCATTCGATGGTTGAGTACCTGGATGGTTCGGTGCTCGCGCAACTCGGCAATCCCGACATGCGCACACCGATATCACACGCCCTATCCTGGCCGGAGCGATGGGAGTCGGGTGTTCAATCGCTGGATATCGTTGCCCTGGGACGATTGACCTTCGAAGCACCGGATCTCGAGCGTTTCCCGTGCTTGCGTCTGGCGCAGCGCGCGGCACGCGCCGGAGGTACCATGCCGACCATCCTGAACGCGGCGAATGAAACTGCGGTGCAGGCATTTCTGGACGGTCATCTGAACTTTACATCCATCCCGATGGTCATTGAGGGCGTGCTCGACTGCGCGGCAGCGGCGCCCGTGCCGGATCTTGAAACCGTCCTCGCCGCGGACCGTGCAGCGCGGCAGGCCGCCGCGAATCTAATTGCGCGCCTGGATGGTGCGGCCCCTGACTCGGTCGCGGGAGCCTTAGGCTGATGCCGGTTGCCATCTCAATCCTCGCATTCATCGTAGCGATCAGCGTTCTGGTGGCCGTGCACGAGTTCGGTCATTTCTGGGTCGCCAAGCGGCTCGGCTTCAAGGTCTTGAGGTTTTCGATCGGCTTCGGTCGCCCGCTCTGGATGCGCACGGGTGGGCCCGATCGAACCGAGTACGTGATCGCCGCCATCCCCTTGGGCGGCTATGTGAAGCTCCTCGACGAACGCGAAGGCCCTGTCGCCGCCGCGGAGCTTGACCGTTCGTTCACGCGTCGCCCAGTCTGGCAGCGGCTTCTCGTGCTGAGCGCGGGACCAGCGTTCAACTTCCTGTTCGCGATCGTCGCGTACTGGATCCTGTTCATGTGGGGCGTTCCGCAGACACACCCGGTGGTCGGGGATGTCGTGGTGAATTCGCATGCCGCACAAGCAGGGCTCCAGCCGCGTGATGAAATCCTGCGCGTCGGCGAGCAGCGAACCGCGGACCCCAAGGCCGTCATCTTTGCTTTGCTCGAGGATCTGTTGGACGACGGCCGGGTAGACCTGCATGTGCGAGGTGCCGACCAGCGTCAGCGTGACCTGCAACTCGCGGTTCCGGATGAGCGTGAGCGGCACAGCCTTACCGAGCCCGGTGCGCTCCTTACAGGTATTGGTTTTGATTTTCGTGCACCGGAAGTCCCGCCAATCATCGACAGGCCGGTTCCGGCTGGTCCGGCGGAGCAGGCGGGCGTCAAGTCCGGGGATCGAGTGCTTGCTGTCGATGAGCACGCGGTAGCGACGAGCACCGAGTTTCGCGATTACATCAGCAAGCGACCTGGCGAGCGCGTGATCCTGACGCTGAAAAGCAGCGATGGCGAACGCAACGTTGCGGTCACGGTTCGCGCCGAGCAGGAAGGGACGAGTACTGTGGGGCGGATCGGGGTCGAGCTGCAACGGGCCGAGCTCGAGCGCCTCGGGCCCTTCGCAGCGTTTGCTCGCGCGGGCACCGAGACCTGGAGCATGTCGCAGCTCACCGTCAGCATGCTGTGGAACATGATCATGGGGCGCGTGTCGGTGAAGAACATCAGCGGCCCGATCAACATCGCGGCATTCGCGGGTGAAACGGCACGGGTCGGCTTGCGCCCCTTCCTCACGTTCCTCGCCATCGTCAGCATCAGCCTTGGTGTGCTCAACCTGATGCCCATTCCGATCCTGGATGGCGGCCAGATGGTCTTCCAGGTGATCGAGCTCGCCAAGGGCAGCCCCTTGTCGGAGCGTGCCCAGGTGCTCGGTCAGCAAGTCGGGATCGCCCTGTTGCTGCTGCTGATGAGTCTCGCCTTCTACAACGACATCACCTCACGCTTCCTGAACTAGAACCGCCGACCACGGGCTCCTCAATGATTCGCAAGCTGATTGCACTCGTCGCACTGTGCCTCCTCGGCGCGCATGCCGTCGCGCAAGGCGACGTCGGGGACGAGTTCACCGTGGGCGATATCCGTGTCGAGGGGCTGCAGCGCATCTCCGAAGGCACGATTTACAACTACCTGCCCGTCAACATCGGCGATCGGCTAAACCAGCAGCGCATCCAGGAAGCACTGCGCGCGCTGTACAAGACTGGATTCTTCCGCGACGTCGAACTGCGTCGCGATGGCAACACGCTGATCGTGGTGGTGCTCGAGCGTCCATCCATCGAGAGCTTCGAAATCAAGGGCAACAAGGACATCAAGACCGAGGACCTGCAGAAGAGTCTGCGCAACGTGGGACTTGCGACCGGCAAGACCTACGATCAGTCGGTGCTTGAAGAGGTCAAGCAGTACCTCACGGATCAATACTTCAGCCGCGGCAAGTACGCCGTGCGCGTGGACACCAACGTCGAAGAACTACCCGGCAACAAGGTGCGCGTCAGTGTCGACATCAAGGAGGGCAAGCGCGCCAAGATTCGCCAGATCAACATCGTCGGCAACACCCAGTTCAAGGACAAGGAACTGCGCAGCGACTTCGAGCTCAATACGCCGAACTGGCTGTCGTTCTATCGCCAGGACGATCGCTACGCGCGTGAGTCCCTGCAGGGCGATCTCGAGAAGCTGCGCTCGTATTACATGGACCGCGGCTATGCCAACTTCCAGATCGAGTCTGCACAAGTCGCCATTGCGCCCGAGAAGGACGACATCTTCATTACGGTCAACGTCCACGAGGGCGACGTCTTCAAGATCGGCGAGGTCAAGCTTTCCGGCACGATGGTGGTCCCGGAGGCGCAGCTGAAGCGCCTGATCCTGGTGCGTCCGGGGGATACCTTCTCCAACCGGATGGTGACGCAATCACAGGAACTCATTACCTACCGGCTGGGCGAGCAGGGCTACGCATTTGCAAAGGTCGAACCGGTACCGACCGCAGACGATGCAAAGAAGGAAGTCTCCCTGACCTTCTTCGTCGAGCCGGGCAATCGCGTTTATGTGCGCCATATCAACTTCCTTGGCACCTCTGCGATCGACGACGAGGTGTTGCGGCGTGAAATGCGCCAGATGGAGGGTGGTTGGCTGTCGAACGCCGCGGTAGAACGCTCCAAGGAGCGCATCCAGAGGCTCCCGTACGTCGAAAAGGTGGACTACGAAACCACACCCGTGTCCGGAGTCGCCGACCAGGTGGACGTCGATTTCAACATCAAGGAAGGATTGCCCGGCCAGTTCGGCGGCGGCGTCGGTTACTCGGAATCACAGGGTGTCATCCTCAACGGCAACTTCGTCCACAGTAACTTCATGGGCAGTGGCCAGCGCATCGCGGCCGAGATCAATGCGGGCAAGTACAGCAAGGTCTACAGCGTTTCGCACACCGATCCGTATCGCACGATAGACGGCGTCGCTCGCACCATCTCGCTCGCCTATCGCGACATTACGCAGTTCGTTTCGGCCTCATCGGACTTCTCCACGAAGAACGTGACGGCGGGTCTCGACTATGCGTATCCCATCACCGAGTACCAGGCACTGCGCTTCGGCTTCTCGGCCTCGCAGAACGAGTTGGTGACGACGTTGACGGGCAGTGCGCGCCAGGCGGTCGACTGGGTGGTCAACAACGGTGATCCATTCGTGCATACCGAGCCGGATGGATTCGGCGGCCAGATCGCCTTCTTCGGCACCAAGTACAAGGCGTTCGAGCTGGTCGCGGGCTGGAGTTTTGACACGCGCAATCGCGCCATCTTTGCCGATCACGGCACTCGGCACTCGGTGTCGGTGTCGTACGCAGTTCCCGGCAGTGACGTCGAGTATTGGATCGCGAACTACGACTATCTGCAGTTCCTGCCGCTGCCCGGACCATTTACGCTGGCTTTGATCGGCGACTTCGCGTACGGCCAGGACATCGGCGACACGACGTCGATCCCGCCCTACCGGCAGTTCTTTGCTGGTGGACCTGACTCGGTGCGCGGCTACCGGGAAAGCCGGCTGGGCCCCAAGGACAGTTTCGGCAACCCGTACGGCGGCAATATGAAGGTCGTCGGCCGGGCGGAGATCCTCTTCCCGGTCCCGGAGAAGTGGAAAACCACGGCACGTATCAGCCTGTTCTTCGACATCGGCAACGTCTTCTCGACCGGGCACGTCAACTTTACCGGCAGGGACGGGGTCACGCCGGTCGAGTACAAGTTCGCGTATGATCAGCTGAAGCAGTCCGCGGGCATTGCGGCGCAGTGGCTGGCACCGCTGGGGATCTTCCGCTTCAGCTACGCCTTCCCGCTGAATGCGGACGAGGGCGATGCCATCCATTTCAAAGACGAGACCGAAGGGTTCCAGTTTTCTATCGGACAGGCGTTTTGAGGAACAATAAGTGATTGGTACACAGCATTGGCGATTGAAGTCCCTGGCCGCCGTGGCACTCCTGGCGGGCGCAGTTCCCGCCGCCCAGGCGCAGCTCAAGATCGGGGTGGTCAGCGTTCCCCAGCTCATCGAGGAGTCGCCGCAGGCGAAGGGCGCCATGCAAGCGCTCCAGGATGAGTTCATGCCACGCCGGCGGGAGATCGAGAACCAGCAGAAGGAGCTCAAAGCGCGTGAGGACAAGTTGACACGGGACAGCGCCGTGATGTCGGAAGGCGAACGCAGCAAGGCGGAAAAGGATCTGCGCGACGGCCAGCGTGACATGCAGCGCCGGCAGAACGAGTACGTCGAAGATCTCAACGTGCGCCGCAACGAAGAACTGGGGAAACTGCAACGCACACTGTTGCAGGAAGTTCAGACTTACGCGAAGGCGCAGGGGTTTGACCTTGTCGTTGGTGACGGCGTCCTGTATGCCAAGGACAACCTCAACATCACGCCCGCAGTGCTTAGCAATCTGCAGGCGCATTCGAAGAGCGCACCCGCAGCAGCTCCCGCTGCCCCCAAGCCGGCAGCTACGCCTCCGGCGACGACGCCGAAACCGGCGGAGAAGAAGCCGTAGCGGAAGGGAAAGAGCTCGACCATGGCAATATCCCTGGGCGAGCTGGCGGTACGCTTCGGATGCGACCTCAGAGGGGATCCTGCCGCCGAGGTTGATAGCGTCGCGACGCTGCAGAACGCGGGACCGCGGGCAGTGACGTTTCTCGCCAATCCACGCTATCGGCGCCACCTCGCGCAGACGCGTGCGGGGGCGGTGATCCTGGAGCCCAGAATCGCGGACGCGTGCCCGGTTGCGGCATTGATCGCAGCGGATCCGTATGCGACCTACGCGCGCGTCGCAGCGCTCCTGTATCCCGATCGCCAGTATTCCGCCGGTGTTAGTGCCTCGGCGCGTGTCAGCGCCGAGGCATTCGTTGCGCCGAGCGCCTCGATTGGGGCCAATGTCGTGATCGAGGAGCGCGCCCGCATTGGCGAGCGGGTTCGCATCGGCCCTGGTTGTGTGATCATGCGTGACACGACGGTGGACACGGATTGCCGTTTGAGCGCCAACGTGACGCTCTGTCATGGGGTGCATGTCGGGGCTCGGGCATTGATCCACCCCGGTGTCGTGATCGGCGCGGATGGGTTCGGCCTCGCACCCGAGCGCGGCCGCTGGCTCAAGGTACCGCAGGTGGGTGGCGTGCGGATTGGGAGCGATGTGGAGATCGGCGCGAATACCACGATCGATCGCGGCGCCATCGAAGACACTGTTATCGGCGATGGCGTCAAGCTCGACAATCAAATCCAGATCGGGCACAACGTGCAGGTCGGTGCGCATACGGCTATCGCGGGCTGCACCGGCGTCTCAGGGAGCACTACCATCGGACGCAATTGCATGATCGGGGGGATGGTCGGCATCGCGGGCCATCTTGAGATCTGCGACGGCGTGGTAATAACGGGCCGGACCCTGGTGAGCCGCTCGCTTACACGACCCGGCGTCTACTCCGGCGGCTTGCCCGCGGATGAGGCGCGCCGCTGGCGCCGTAACAGTGTGCGCTTTCGCCATCTCGATGAGCTGGCGCAACGTGTCGAGCAGCTCGGTGGTGGAAGGCTGAACACAGCGCAAGAAGAGGGTGAGCATGACCGAGAGGACGACTGAGCCGGCCTACATGGATATCAACGCGGTGCTCAAGCAGCTGCCGCATCGTTATCCTTTCCTGCTGGTGGATCGTGTACTGGAATGCACGCCGGGAAAGACCATCCGCGCCATCAAGAACGTGACCTTCAACGAACCGTTTTTTACCGGGCACTTTCCGCACCGCCCCGTCATGCCCGGCGTGATGATCATCGAAGCACTGGCGCAGGCCGCCGGGATCCTCGCGTTTCGCACTGCGGGCGTTTTTCCAGACGAGAACTCGCGCTTTTTCTTCGTCGGCATCGACAAGGCACGGTTTCGCAAGCCTGTGGAGCCCGGTGATCAGCTGGTCCTGAAGGCCGAGCTGGTGCGCGCATTCAAGGGAATCTGGAAGTTTGCGACCGTCGCTGAAGTGGACGGCGACGAAGTGGCATCGGCCGAGATGATGGTGACACCCGAAGCGCGCGTCCCCCCAACGGCAGCTGATGCACCTACATGATAGACCCGCGTGCCGTCATCGATTCCCAGGCCGAGCTGGCCACGGATGTCGAGGTCGGTGCGTTCGCGATCATCGGCGCCCAGGTGAGCATCGGGGCGGGCTGCCGCATCGGCCCGCATGCAGTGATCAAGGGGCCGACACGCCTCGGCTCCAAGAACCAGGTGTTTCAGTTCGCCTCGCTCGGCGACGCTCCGCAGGACAAGAAATACCAGGGTGAGCCGACCCGTCTCGAGATCGGCGATCACAACACGTTTCGCGAATACTGCACGGTCAATCGGGGCACGACGCATGGCGGGGGCGTCACGCGCATCGGCAGCGATAACTGGTTCATGGCCTATACACACGTCGCGCATGACTGCCAGATCGGCGATCACTGTATCCTCGCGAACTTTGCGACGCTCGGCGGGCACGTCGAGCTCGGTGATTGGGTGATCATGGCGGGGTTCTCGGGAATCCATCAGTTCTGCAAGGTCGGCGCGCATTGCTTTCTCGGCAACAACACTGCGGTGACGCGCGACGTGCCGCCGTACCTGATGGTCACAGGTCAGCCGGCACAGCCGCACAGTGTGAATGCCGAAGGTCTCAAGAGGCGCGGCTTCACACCGGAACAGATCCGTAATCTGCGCAACGCCTACCGAGTGCTATACCGCTCGGGACTGAAGCTGTCGGAAGCGGTCGAGCAGCTCCAGGCGCTCGTGCCGAGCCAGCCGGAATTGAAGGCCTTTGTCGATTTCCTGGGGCAAACTACGCGTAGCATCGTGAGATAAGAGAAACTCCGTGCAGGGTTTCCCCAGTGGGTTGCGGTTCGGCCTCGTGGCCGGAGAGGCGTCGGGAGACCAGCTCGGCGCGGCGCTGATCCGCTCGCTGCGTGCCCGTCAGCCATCGGCGCGATTCGTCGGCGTCGCCGGCCCGAAGATGCAGGCGGAGGGGTGCGAGGTGTGGGCGCATTCCGAGGCGCTCGCGGTCATGGGTCTTTTCGAAGTGCTGAGTCATCTGCCACGCCTGCTGCGCATGCGCAAGCAGCTGCGCGAGCGATTCCTGATCGAACGTCCCGATGTGTTCATCGGCATTGACGCGCCGGAATTCAATCTCCGGCTGGCACGCGATCTGCGCGCCGCGGGCCTGCGCACGGTGCAATACGTGAGCCCGCAGATCTGGGCGTGGCGCCAGGGGCGCGTGCGCAGCATCGGGGCTGCCGTCGACCTGGTGCTGTGCCTGCTGCCATTCGAAAAACAGTTCTATGCCGAGGCCGGGATCAGCGCCGAATTCGTCGGCCATCCCCTCGCCGATGTAATTCCAGAAGACAGCGACCCTCGTGCGGCGCGACGACAGCTCGGCCTGCCCGAGGAACGCCCGACCGTCGCCGTCCTGCCAGGCAGCCGAGTGGGCGAGGTGAGCCGTCTGGGAGATGACTTTGCGGGCGCGATCCGCTGGCTGGCAGAACGTCGACCCGAATTGCAGTTCATCGCACCGATGGCCAATGACGCGGTGCGGGCGATCTTCGTTCGTGCTTTGGAAGGAAAACTCGCCGCCGAGAAGGTTCTCGTGCTGCACGGTCAGTCGCACCTGGCGCTCGCGGCGGCGGACGTCGTACTGGTCGCCTCCGGGACGGCCACCCTGGAGACGCTTCTCACGCGGCGGCCCATGGTCGTCGCCTATCGACTCGGTGGTCTCACCGCCTGGCTTCTGCGAACCTTCAACCTGATGAAGGCGCCGTTCTTTTCCCAGCCCAACCTGCTCGCCGGCGAGCGAATCGTGCCGGAGTTGTTCCAGGAGCAGGTGAGGCCCGACACGCTGGGCGCGGAGCTGCTGCGAGAGCTCGACGACCCGCTGGTGCGGGAGCGGCAGGAGCGAGTTTTCAGCGACATTCATCGGCAGCTCGAACGCAACGCGAGCGATCGCGCCGCGGAAGCGATTCTTGGATTGCTGGCTGTGGCGACGGCGGTATGAAGCGTCAGCGCGGGCAATCTCGCTTGCCCTTCCCGGACCCCAGGCGGCTGGCGGGCGTCGATGAAGCCGGGCGTGGTCCGCTGGCCGGTCCAGTAGTCGCTGCGGCGGTGATTCTCGATCGCCGGCGACCGATCCGGGGACTGGCCGACTCGAAGGTCCTGGAACCGGCGGTGCGCGAAAAGCTCGCCGTCAAGATCAGGGAACGGGCACTCGCCTGGTCGGTGGCCTGGGCGGATCGCGAGGAAGTCGACACTCTGAATATCCTGCAGGCGACCCTGTTGGCGATGCGTCGTGCCCTGCTCGGACTGAGAATTGCGCCGGACGAGGTGCGGATCGACGGCGATCGGTGCCCCTCGCTGGAAGGTCTCACCTTCATATGCCCGGCCGTCCCCATCGTGCAGGGCGACGCGCTCGTACCCGCGATAAGCGCGGCGTCGATCCTCGCCAAGACCTACCGGGATGCCTGGATGCGCTCGTTCCACGAGATCTGGCCGGACTACGGCTTCGCGTCGCACAAGGGCTATGCGACCCCACAGCATCTCGCGGCGCTCGAGTGTCACGGGGCATGCCCCTTGCACCGTCGATCGTTCATGCCGGTAAAGGAAATGACCGGCTGGGCGCTCGAGGAGTACGAGGCAGAAGTTGGCCACGCAGGGTCAGTGCAGCCGGCTACAATCGCGCCCGTTCAACTGCCGATCCTCCCATGAGCCAGTTCGTCCACCTGCGTGTTCATACCGAGTACTCGCTGATCGACAGCGTCGTGCGCGTGCCGGAGCTGATCGACGCTACTGCGAGTGCGGGCATGCCGGCAATCGCCCTCACGGACGAAACCAACTTGTTCGCCATGGTGAAGTTCTACCGCGCGGCGCAGGCCCGCGGACTGAAGCCGATCGTGGGCATCGACGTGCGTCTGCGCGACCCGTCCGATCGACAGGAGCCGGCGCGATTGACGCTGCTGAGCCAGAACCTCGCCGGGTATCACAATCTCACTCAACTCATCACGCGCGCGTACCTGGAAGGGCAGCGGCGCGGTACGCCGCTCGTCGATCGCAACTGGCTCACGGCGACCAGCACCGTCGGTCTGATCGCGCTGTCCGGGGCGCAGGATGGAGACATCGGGCGTGCGCTTCTCGCGAATCGCGGCGACGACGCACGACGGTTTCTCGGCCGCTGGCTCGAGGTCTTTGACAACCGCTTCTATGTCGAGGTGCAACGCCTGGGCCGGCCCAACGAGGAAGAATACCTGGACGCAGCCCTGCGCCTGGTGGCCGAGTGCCCGACGCCCATCGTCGCGACCAACGATGTACGCTTCTTGCGCCCGCAGGATTTCGAATCTCACGAGGCACGTGTCTGCATCCAGGAAGGAACGCTGCTGACAGACCGGGGCCGCCGGCGACGCTACACCGAGCAGCAGTACCTGCGCTCGCCCGCGGAGATGGCGGACCTGTTCGCCGACCTGCCGGAAGCGCTGGAGAATTCCGTCGAGATTGCGCGTCGCTGCAGTCTCGAGCTGAAGCTCGGAGAAACACGACTTCCCGAATATCCGGTGCCCGCTGGCACCACGACCGCCGATTACCTGCGTGCCCAGGCCCAAGCCGGCCTCGAACAACGACTTGCCGGTAGCGTCATCAATCCACCAGCCACCCAAGGTCGTGAGCCGTCCGACTATCAGCGGCGCCTCGCAGCCGAGCTTGAAACCATCTGCACCATGGGGTTCGCCGGCTACTTTCTCATCGTCGCCGACTTCATCCGCTGGGCGCGGGAGAACGACATCCCGGTCGGTCCCGGGCGCGGCTCGGGCGCCGGATCCCTGGTGGCGTGGAGCATCGGCATCACGGATCTCGACCCCCTGGAGCACGATCTCCTGTTCGAGCGGTTCCTCAACCCCGAGCGCGTATCGATGCCGGATTTCGACATCGATTTCTGCATGCAGGGGCGCGACCGGGTGATCGACTACGTGGCGGAGAAATATGGCCGCGAGCGCGTATCGCAGATCATCACGTACGGAACCATGGCCGCGAAGGCGGTGGTGCGCGATGTCGGGCGCGTGCAGGGAATGAGTTATGGGTATGTGGATCGGATCGCCAAGCTGATTCCCTTCGAGCTCGGGATCACCCTCGACAAGGCGTTGCAGGACGAACCTGAGCTCAAGCGTTTGTACGAATCGGAAGAAGAGATTCGCAGCCTCATCGACCTGGCCCGTTCCCTAGAGGGATTGACGCGCAATGCCGGCACGCATGCAGGCGGTGTGGTGATCGCACCGTCGAGGCTCACCGACTTCACGCCGCTCTTCTGCGAAGAAGGTTCGCAGAGCGTGGTGACGCAGTTCGACAAGGATGATGTGGAGGCAGCCGGGCTGGTCAAATTCGATTTCCTCGGTCTGCGTACGCTTACCATCATCGACTGGACCGTCAAGGCGATCAATGCCGAGCGCCAGGACAAGAACGAGGCGCTCCTCGATATCGCGGCATTGCCGATGGAGGATCCGGCCACCTTCGCGCTGCTGAAGAGCTGCCGCACCAACGCGATCTTTCAGCTCGAATCGCGCGGCATGAAGGATCTCATCCGCCGCCTGCAACCCGACCGTTTCGAGGACATCGTGGCGCTCGTGGCTCTCTTTCGACCCGGGCCGCTGCAATCGGGAATGGTCGATGACTTCATCGCGCGCAAACACGGACGCACCGATCAACCGATCGACTATCTGCATCCTGACCTGAAGCCCGTGCTCGCGGGAACCTATGGCGTGATCTTGTACCAGGAGCAGGTGATGCAGATCGCGCAGGTGCTGGCCGGATATACGCTGGGCGGCGCTGACCTGCTGCGTCGGGCGATGGGTAAGAAGAAGCCCGAGGAAATGGCAAAGCAGCGATCGGTATTCACCGAAGGCGCGATGCGGCGGGGTGTTCTCGAGCCGCGTGCCCGTCACATCTTCGATCTGATGGAAAAGTTCGCGGGCTATGGCTTCAACAAGTCGCATTCAGCCGCCTATGCGCTGCTGTCGTATCAGACCGCCTGGCTCAAGGCGCACTACCCAGCGCAGTTCATGGCCGCCGTCCTGTCAGCGGATATGGATCGCACCGACAAGGTCGTAACGCTGATCGACGAATGCGTGAGCCTCGGACTGCAGGTAGAGCCCCCGGACATCAACTCCTCTCAGTACGATTTCACGGTGAGTGGTGTTCACAGGATCCGTTATGGATTAGGTGCGGTGAAGGGTGTTGGGCAGTCGGCGGTGGAAGCGCTCATGGCGGAACGCACCGTCCGCGGTGCGTTCACGGGCATTGAGGATGTCTGTCGGCGGCTCGATCTGAATCGCGTCAACAAGCGTGTGCTGGAAGCGCTGATCCGTTCTGGTTGTCTCGACTCTTTGGGGCACACGCGCAATACGCTGATGAGTCGTCTCGGAACTGCGATGCACATGGGTGAACAGAGCACTCGTGCCCAGGCCGTGGGTCAGGACGATCTGTTTGGCCTGGCCGTGGGAACAGTTTCTGTGTCGGCAACCGCGCACGACATCGAATTGCCGGAATGGCCCGAAGCCACACGTCTGGCCGGTGAACGAGACACTCTCGGCCTGTACCTCACGGGCCACCCCATCGTGCAATACGAGGCGGAGCTGAGTTTTCTCACCAGCGGGCGCCTGGGGGATCTCGCGAGCGGTCGCCCGGCAGGCACAGGTGAGAGCGGCCGCTGGCAACCAGGACGCAATGTGACTATCGCCGGCCTCGTGCTCGAGGTACGCAAGCGCCCAAACCGTGTCACGCTGGTACTCGACGATCGCAGCGGGCGAATCGAAGTGATGCTGTACGAGGAAATCTATCAACAGCACCGCGACATCATCGCCAAGGATGCCATCCTGCTCGTGGAAGGGCAGATGCGGTTCGACGAGTTCAGCGAGGGCTGGCGCCTCAATGCCAAGCGACTGCTCGACATCAACCGCGCACGCGAACAGCAGGCGCGGCGGCTCATCCTGCAATGGCCTCAGAATATCGATGTCGATCACGTGCGCCGCCTGATCGACATTCTCAAGCCGCATGTCGGCGGCAAATGCAGCATCCAGATCGGCTATCGCGGCAAAGGAGCGAGCGGAGCGTTGGTGCTCGACGAGCAGTGGCTGGTGCGTCCCACCGAGGAGCTGGTCGAGCAGTTGAAGCGCTTCGTCGGTCCGGAGAATCTGCGCGTGGTCTACGGCGCGCGCGGCGTGAGCGAGGAGAGCGGCGGCAGCATCGGCAGAAGCATCAATTGATCGTCGGGCCGCCCGCCGTGCAAAGGCTACGCTCGTCCGCTAGCATGGCGCGCCCATGGACCTGAATTTCCTCGACTTTGAACAACCGATCGCCGAGCTCGAGGCGAAGATCGACGAACTCAAGTTTCTGGGGTCGGATACCGAGATCAATATCGGCGAGGAGATCGCGCGCCTGAAGGCGAAGAGCCGCGCGCTCACCACGAGCATCTTTGCGAACCTGACGCCGTGGCAGATCACGCAGCTCGCGCGTCACCCGCAGCGTCCTTACGCACTGGACCATATCGGCCAGGTCTTCACGGACTTCCAGGAGCTGCATGGGGATCGCATGTACGGCGATGATCTCGCTGTGGTGGGCGGACCGGCGCGACTCGACGGGCGCGCCGTAATGGTGATCGGCCATCAAAAGGGACGTGATACGAAGGAGCGAGTGCGGCGCAACTACGGCATGCCCAAGCCCGAGGGGTACCGTAAGGCGCTGCGACTCATGCAGCTCGCCGAGCGCTTTCGACTGCCGTTGGTGACCCTCATCGACACACCCGGCGCTTACCCAGGTGTGGGTTCGGAAGAGCGCGGTCAGAGCGAAGCCATCGCGCGAAATCTCTTCGCCATGAGTACGCTCGAGATTCCGATCGTAAGCGCTGTGATCGGAGAGGGCGGGTCGGGTGGCGCCCTTGCGATCGGCGTCTGCGATCGCCTGTTGATGCTCCAATACAGCATCTATTCAGTGATTTCTCCCGAGGGTTGTGCTTCGATCCTGTGGAAGAGCGCGGACAAGAAGGAGTTGGCAGCCGAAGCAATGGGCCTGACAGCCGAGCGCCTGAGCAAGTTGAACCTGGTGGATGAAGTCGTGCGTGAGCCGCTCGGTGGCGCCCACCGCGACCCGGTCGCGACCGCCGAGAGTCTCAAGAGCGCACTGCTGCGCCACCTGAAGGAGCTTGAGGAGATTCCGGTGGAGCAAGTGCTCGCCGCTCGGGAAAAGCGACTCAAGGCATTCGGCGCGTTCGCCGGCAACTGAGTGGCGCCGTCGGTGCGGCATGGCCGACCTTTCCACCGCAACTCTTCACGCTGCCCTGGCGTCATTGGGTGCGCCCGCAGGGGCGAAGTGTTGTGTCGGCTTCAGTGGGGGGGCTGACTCCACGGCGCTACTCAAGTGTCTGCAGGAGCTGCGCGAGGAGCTGGGTGGCTTCGAGCTGCGAGCCATCCACGTCAACCATCACCTGCATCCGCGCGCAG